>Ga0209118_1000657_pt1 | contig 17913 bp, 14 predicted proteins | sample BlaSpr_A8_Ref_M1_FD_187988 | JGI IMG/M metagenome (GOLD analysis project Ga0209118, IMG submission 187988) | Forest soil microbial communities from Thunder Bay, Ontario, Canada - Black Spruce, Ontario site 2_A8_Ref_M1 (SPAdes) (version 2) | ecosystem: Environmental > Terrestrial > Soil > Boreal...
CTGCATGCTCCGCACCACGTCGACCATCGCACCGCGGTGTTCGGTGGTGAAGCACGATCGCATCAGAGCAAGGTCGGCACCGGCACAGAAGCTCGTCTGGTCGCTGCGAATATGCAGCACTGCAATCTCCGGATCGGCGGTCACCTGGTCAACAACCGAGTCGAGGCGTGCGATCAACTCGCCATCGAGCGCGTTGACGGGCGGTCGGGCGAGCGTGGCGATCACGACGCGGCCGGCTCGTTCGGTAGCAAGCATCTGTTCGATCCTAATGCTGCGCGGCAACGGCAAAGCTGCCCAAGGAATTCGCTTTTCTTGTTTTCATTTGGATTTTTTCACGCGAGCGCCACCAGTCGATCGAGCACCGCAGTATCGGCCAGCAAATCGTCGCTGGAAGCCTGATGAACCACCCGGCCGCGATCGAGTACGATCGCCTGCGTCGTCAATGCAAGCGCAACCCGGGCGTGCTGCTCGACGATGATCACGGCGAACTCACCCGTGCAGACGAGATCCTGGATGACCTTGACTACCGCCTGCACATTGACCGGCGCCAGCCCTTCCATTGGTTCATCGAGCAGCAACACGCTCGGATTGGTCATCAGCGCGCGGGCGATCGCCAGCATTTGCTGCTCTCCTCCGGACAACTGATTGCCGAGATTGCGCCTGCGCTCGGCGAGTCCCGGAAAGGCCCGGTATATCCGTGCCAGATCCCAAGGTCCCCGGCGCGCCACGACGTTCAGGTGCTCCTCCACGGTGAGCGACGGAAAACATAAGCGCTCCTGTGGCACCCAGCCCAATCCGGAACGCGCGCGCAGGTAGGTCGGCGTGCGGGATATGTCCCTGCCGCGCATGAGCAGTCGGCCCCGTTTGAGACGCGTCAGACCCATCAGGGTAAGGAGCAGCGTGGTCTTGCCGACGCCGTTGCGGCCAAGTAGCGCAAGACTGCCGCCTTGCTCCAGCGCAAACGAAACGCCTTCCAGCACGATCGACTCGCCGTAGCCTGCGAACAGTCCTTCGGCTATCATAAGTTCAGGCACCCACCGCCCCCGAAGCATTCATTCGGCTCACGCCGCTACTTGCCCGGGTCCTTCTGATCCGGGAACTTGTCGAACTCCACGTTGTACAAACCAGCGGGCGTTTTCTCGACCTTGCGGATGTACACCGTCTGCACGATGTCGCGCGTGTCCGGGTCGATCATGATCGGCCCGCGCGGGCTCATCAGCTTCATGCCCTTCATCGCCGCGATCAGCTTGTCGCCGTCGGTCGAACCGTTCGTCTTTTTCAGCGCCTCGTAGATCACCGCCATGCCGTCGTAGCCGGCCGCGGCCATGAAGTTCGGACGCAGCTTGCCGCCGTTGGCGTCGGCGTAGGCTTTGACAAACGCCTTGTTCTCCGGCGAATCATGCGCGGCCGAGTAATGAAAGCTGGTGATCAGCCCGACGGTCGGGTTGCCCATCACCTCGAGCACGCCATCGTCGGTGATATCGCCGGTAGCGATCAGCTTGATGCCGGCCTGCTTCAGTCCGCGCTCCTCGTATCCCTTCATGAACGCAATCCCCTGCTCGCCCGCCGGCAGGAACAGGAACACGGCTTCCGGCTTGGCGTCCTTCACCCGCTGGACGAACGGCGCGAAATCGGGATTCTGCAGCGGGGTATGGATGCTGCCGACGATCTCGCCGCCGACCGCCTTGAACGCCTTGGTGAACGCCGCCTCCGCGTCCAGTCCCGGGCCGTAGTCGGCCACCACCGTGTACACCTTCTTGATGCCGTTCTTCGCCGCCCAGATCGCCATCGGCTGCGTGACCTGCGGCAGCGTCATCGATACCCGCACGATGTAGGGCGACTTGGTGGTGATAATCGACGTCGCCGCGTTCATGACGACCATCACTTTCTTCGCCTCGCTCGCGACCGGCGCCACCGCCAGCGCGTTCGGCGTTAGCCCAAAGCCGACCAGAATGTCCACGTTATCGCGCGTGACGAGCTCCTGCGCGAGACGCTTGGCCACGTCCGGCGACGGGCCGGTGGTGTCCTTCTGCACGATCTCAACCTTCTTGCCGGCAACGCTGTCACCGTGCAGCTTCATGTAGGCGTTCATCCCGCCCAGTATCTGCTGGCCGTATTGCGCGAATGGCCCCGAGAACTCGGCGACTAGCCCCAGCTTGACCACGTTCTGCGCCGCTACGGCGCCGGCGACGGCGAATAGTGCAGCAATGATCAAGGCGCTTCTGACAAGGTATCGGCAATGCATGTGGGTCTCCGGTTATCGAGGGTGATGCAATGGGGCTGATTCAATCAGCCTGACTCAATCGGCCTGTCGTTCGCGAGAGCAGCGAGCGTCGATCGCGTCGACCGGCGCGCACGCCAGCGCCGCGACGAGCACGCGCCCGCGGCGCTCAATGGCGAGCATGGCCGATCTCGGCGTCTTCGGTCGCCGCTTCGGCGGCGAGTGCGCAGTGCAGATCGCGCAACTGCCGGCGTACCAGCTTGCCGGTCGGCGTGCGCGGCAGCGCCTCGACCGGATGCAGCCAGCGCGGTCGCTGATAGGGCGGAAGGCGGTCGGCATGCTCGCGCAGCGTCGCCGCATCGAGCACCGGTGCACCCGGCTGGGCGACGAAGAACAGCGCGACCGCATCGACGCCGTCGGCATCGGGAACCGTGACTGCGGCCGCCTCGGCGATGCCGGGGCACGCGAGCGCAATGCGCTGTTCGAGTTCGACGAGATCGACCCAGCGGCCGTACACCTTGACCAGCGAATCGTCGCGCCCGGCGAAGCGCCAGCCGCCGCCGTCCACGCGCTCGAACAGGTCCGACGGCGCGAACGCGCCGTCGAGGAAGTGCGCGGCCTGCGCGTCGGGGCGGTTCCAGTAGCCGAGCGCAATGGTCGAGCCGCGAATCAGGATGCGCTCCGGCGCTTCGGGCGCCGGCGATCCGGGTAGCGAGGCCGGGGCGCGCTGGTCGAGCGCAGCCACGTCGATGCCCGGCGAGACGCGCAAGCCGTGGCCGTCGTCGCTGTCTACGAGCACCAGCACTAGCGTTTCCGAGGCGCCGAAGCCGTTGACGATCGTGCGCCCGAGCTGGCGCTTCCATTCGTCGCGCAACGTCGCCGGCAGCGCCTCCCCTGCCGAAACGTAGAGCCGCACCCCGCATTGCGCGAGCTGGCCGGCCAGGCCCTCCTTCAGCAGGTTGCGGTACAGCGACGGCACGCTGAACAGCACGTTCGCGCGCTGCGCGATGATGCTCGCGACGACGCCCTGAGCGGTCGGCCACTGCGGATCGAGGATGACGGTGGCGCCGAGCTTCAGCCCGGTGAAGATGCAGTTCGCGAGCGGGTAGGAGAAGAACAGCTTCGAGCTTGCGTAGATGCGGTCGTCGGCGGTGAGCCCGAGCCGCTCGCGACCGACGCGCTCGATCTCGCGCGCGATGCGCTGCCGATGCACGACCGCCTTCGGATGGCCGCTGGTTCCCGACGAATGGACCCAGAGCGCGGGATCCTCGGGTCGCATCGGCTCCGCCTCGCTCGGTGCGGCGTGCGAGAGTTCCCGCCGCCAGTCGTCCAGGGAGACCACCTGCCTGCTCCACGGCGCCGGCGTGTCGTCGCCGGTTTCGGCGAGGATAAAAAGGAACCCCGCCGCATCCAGGATCGCGAGCCACTCGTTGGCGGGTACGCGCGGGTTCACGCCCACCGCGACGCCGCCCGCCCAGATCGCACCGAGGTAGGCGACGACCCAGTCGATGCTGTCGGGCAGCTTGATCGCCACGCGATCGCCACGCCGGACGCCGCGGGTACGCCATTTCGTTCCGGCGCGCGCAACGGCTTCACGAAGCTCGCCGCGGCTCAGCTGCTCGCTGCCGCAGACCAGCGCCACGCGTGCGTCGTCGTGATCGGCCAGCAACACCTGCGCGGCGTTCGTCGTTATGGCGGCCCCGGTCGCAACGGGCGGCGGCTCGTCGCCCGCCGCGCCGAGCAGGCCCGACTTGCCCTCGTGCCAGCGCGCCTGCTCGGTTCGAAGCAGCGCGGCGTGCTCGCGTTCCTCCGCCGCCAGCTCGCGATACAACCGCTCTGCCGCGGATCCGGGCGCGGCGCTTGCGGCGGTCGCGTCGAAGAACGCCGCGGCGCGCTCCTCCATGTCGATCGCGACGCGAAACAGATCCTCGGCATCACCGACACGGCGGTCGACGCCGGCGAAAACGACTGCGTGCTCGATCGCGTGCGCATCGAACACCGGCGCCAGGTCGACGTGGTAGCGACCCGCCAGCGTGTCCATGTGCTCCCGCTCCATTGCGGCGAAGCGGGCGAAGAGCTCGCGCAGCGCCGGGTCGGACGCGCTCGCCACGGCACGGTGGTAGAAGGCCTGACCGCCAAGCTCGATCTCGAATGCCTTGCGCACGGCGTGCGTCGCCGCCGCATCGCCGACCGGGCCCGGATCGAACAGTTCGAGCTCGCCGCCGCACAGCGGACATCCCCCGTAGGGAAACGCGAAGCCTTCGCTAACCTTGGCGCAGGACCGGCAGTGCCAGCGCAGCGTCGCGCCCGCGCAGCAGATGTACGGCTCGACGCCTTCGTCGAGCGGGCGATGGCATTTCGGGCAGAGCATCGCTTGCTCCTTCACAGCGCCGCCTCGGAGGCCAGCGGCGTAGGCGGGACGAAGGCCGCGATGTCCGCCGTGCTCGGCGGCCAGCTCTCGCGGCCTCGCTTGAGGTAAGCGGCGATCGCGCGTGCCGCACGCCGGCCGGCGCTCATCGCGAGGATCACCGTCGCGCCGCCGGTAACGATGTCGCCGCCGGCGAACACGCCGGGCAGGTTGGTCGCCTGCGTCGCATCGTCGGCAACGATGTAGCCCCACTTGTTCAACTCGAGACCCTTGGTCGCCCGGCCGACGATCGGGTTGGCCTTGGTGCCGAGCGCGTAGATGACGGTGTCGCATTCCCACTCGACGAACTCGCCGAGCGGCACCGGCGCGCGCCGTCCGTGCGCGTCGGGCTCGCCGAGCGCCATCTTCTGCACGCGGATCGCGCGCACGTCGCCAGCCTCGTTCACCTCGATCGACGCCGGCGCGTGCAGGAAGCAGAACTCGATACCCTCCTCGCGCGCGTGGCGCAGCTCCTCGACGCGCGCCGGCGCCTCGACCTCGGAGCGGCGGTACACGCAGCGCACGCTCGACGCGCCGAGCCGCTTGGCCACGCGCAGGCAGTCCATCGCGGTGTTGCCGGCGCCGATGACGGCGACCTTGTCGCCGAGCCCGATCGGCGTGTCGCGGTACGGGAACTGGTCGCCGCCCATCAGGTTGACACGCGTCAGGAACTCGTTGGCCGAGAACACCTGGCCGGCGGATTCGCCGGGGATGCCGAGGAAGGCCGGCGCCCCCGCACCCGCCGCGATGAACACCGCGTCGTAGCCCATTGCGCCGATGAGCTTCTCGACCGTGAAGGTTTTGCCAATGACCTTGTTGGTCTGAAAGCGCACGCCGCAGTCGGCGAGCCGAGCGACCTCGCGCTCGATGATGTCGCGCGGCAGGCGGAACGACGGGATGCCATAGCGCAACACGCCGCCGACGACGTGCAGCGCCTCGTAGACCGTGACCGCGGCGCCGTACTTGACGAGATCGGCAGCGGCGGCGAGACCTCCTGGGCCCGAGCCGACCACGGCAACGCGGCCGAGCAACGTCTCAAAGCGCGGCGGCACCGTCCTGGCTGGACGTGCGTGGTCGCCGACGAAGCGCTCGAGCCTGCCGATCGCGACGGGCTCCATCTTCGCCTTGACCAGCACGCATTGAGCCTCGCACTGGCTTTCCTGCGGGCACACACGGCCGCAGACCGACGGGAAGATGCTCGACTCGTGGATCGTGTCGACCGCGGCTTCGAGGTCGCGCACCAGCAGGTGGCGGATGAAGCGCGGAATGTCGATCGACACCGGGCAGCCGTCGATGCACGTCGGCTTGACGCACTGAATGCAGCGCTCCGCCTCGCGCAGCGCGGACGTCCAGCCATAGCCCAGGTTGACCTCGCCGAAGTGCTGCGCGCGCTCGACCGGGTCGCGCTCGGGCATCTTCACCTGTTGTCGCTCGAGCGCAGCGTATTTCTTGTAGGTGCGCTTGCCCTCGACGATCAGCTTCTGCTCGAGGCTGCAGACGTGCGCGCAGTCGTCGGTCGCCTGCTTCTCCTCGCGCTTGAAGCGCTTCTGCCGTGCCATGAGCTCGGCGAAGTCGATCTGGTGCGCGTCGAAGTCGGGGCCGTCGACGCAGGCGAACTTGACCTCGCCCCCGACGCTGACGCGGCACGAGCCGCACATGCCGGTACCGTCGACCATGATCGTGTTCAGCGATACCAGCGTCCGGACACCGTGCGGGCGCGTCGTTTCCGCGCAGGCGCGCATCATCGGCATCGGGCCGATCGCGACGACGAGGTCGGGCTTCCCGCGCGCGAGGAGGTCGACAAGCGCGTCGGTCACGAGGCCGGGCCGACCGGCGCTGCCGTCGTCGGTGCAGACGACCAGCTCGTCGCACCATGCGCCCAGCTGGTCGGTCCAGAACATGAGGTCCCGGCTGCGAAAGCCGACGATGCAGGTGGTGCGGTTGCCGGCTTCCTTGAACGCGCGCAACTGCGGGAACACCGGCGCGACGCCGAGCCCGCCTCCGACCAACACCACGTGGCCGATGTTGCCGATGTGCTGCGGCAAGCCGAGCGGACCGACGAAGTCGTCGAAGCTGTCGCCCTCCACATAGCGGTCGCGCATCTCGCGGGTGGTCTTGCCGAGCGCCTGCACGACGACGGTGACGGTGCCTCGCTCGCGGTCGAAGTCGGCCACCGTGAGCGGGATCCGCTCGCCACCCTCGCGCAGGCACAGCATCACGAAATGCCCAGGCTGCGCGGCCTGCGCGACGTCGGGGGCCTCGATCTCCCAGAGAAACGAGTTCTCGGAGAACTGCTCGCGGCGGGCGATGCGGTACACGTCCTCGCTCCGTCAGGCGGAAAGCTCGCGCAGCAGCCGCCGCGCCAGCACCGACGCGACCTGCCGGCGGTAGTTCGATGCGGTCGCAGTCGTGCGCATCGGGCTTACCTGCTTTTGCACCAGCTTGGCAAGCGATGCGAGCGTGTCCGCGCCAACAGGTCTTCCCAGCAACGCGTCGGTACCGGCAAGCACGATCGGCTGCGAATTGGTGCCGGTGAGCGCGACGTGGAGTTCCGCAAGCTCGCCATCGCGAACCGAGAGCGCGCACGCTACGCCGGCCAGCGGGAAGTCGATGGCGCCGCGAACACAGGCCTTGCGATACCCGGATACGAGACCGGCAGGCAGCGTCCGAACGAGGACCCGCGCGAGCAACTCGTCGGCGGCGATCGTCAGATGCGCGGCGCCGTCGTCACGATACAGAGTGGAGAGCTCTATGCGGCGCTTGCCGCGGCTTGCAACCAGCTCGACCTCGGCGCCGAGCACGAGCAGCGCGGGAGCCAGATCGCCCGAGAACGCGGCATGGCAATGCCTACCCTGCGGCGCGACGTGGCAGACCTCGCCGCCGCGCTTCAGGCAGTAGCCGTTGGCGGCGCGCCACCATTCGCTCTGGTTGTAGAACACGCAGCGGGTGTCGAGGCAAAGATTGCCGCCAACCGTCGCCACGCTGCGATGGCCGGGGCCGGCGATCGTACGCGCCGCTTCAGCGATCGCCGTGTAATGGCGGGCGACGCGATCCTCGACCGCGAGTTGCGACAGTGTCACCCCGGCGCCCAGCGAGAGCCCGGCGTCGGTGAAGACGATGCGCGCGAATTCGCGCACCGCACCGAGGTCGACGAGCACCGATGGACGATCGATTCCGCGACGCAGCCGCGGCACCAGGTCGGTTCCTCCGGCGAGCAGCTTTGCCCCCGGCTCGGAGACGAGCAGCGCCGCGGCCTCGGCAACGCTCGCCGGATGCTTGAGATCGAACTCGGGCATGCGTTCCATGCTCATCTCCCCGAACGGCCCGACTGCGCGAGCGCACCGACGCTGGCTCGCAGCCGCTCCTTGCGCTTGCTCGCCTGGATCGCCTCGAGCACGCGATCCGGCGAGGCCGGCAGCTCGGTTAGACGGATGCCGATCGCGTCGCAGATCGCGTTGGTGAGCGCCGGCGGAAAGCTGAGCAGCGCAGCCTCGCTTGCCTCCTTCGCGCCGAACGGCCCGAGCGGATCGTTGCTTTCGACGAGCCTCACCTCGATCGGTGGCGATTCAACGATCGTCGGGATCCGGTAGTCGAGCATGTTGGCCCGCAGCGGCAGCCCCTCGTGGTACTGGGTTTCTTCGGAGAGTGCCTGCCCCATTCCCATCCATACGGCACCCTGGACTTGTCCCTCGACGGCGAGCGGATTGATCGCGAAACCGCAGTCGTGCGCGACCCAGACGCGCTCGACTGCGACTGCGCCGGTGTCTTCGTCCACGGCGACCTCGACGACCTGTGCCGCGTAGGAGAATCCGGCCGTCGATCCCACCGCCGCGCCGCGGAACTTGCCGCCCTGCGTCTCCGGGGGCGTCGACCACGACCCCTTGACGATCAGCGTGCCTGTGCCGACCAGCGCCTCGTCGACTACGTCCGCGAAGTCAAGCGTACGATCAGTGCCCGCTACTCGGCAGCGCTCGCCGTCCCACTCGATATCGTCCACGTCGACTTCCAGCCGCTTCGCCGCCGCGAGGACGAGCATGCGCTTCATTTCCTGTGCGGCGCGAAGCGCGGCGTTGCCCACCATGAACGATACCCGCGAGGAGTACGAGCCGTTGTCCTTTGGAGTGAGCGCACTGTCGGTGGCGATGACCCGGATGCGCGCGAGCGGAAGCGTCAGCACCTCGGCAACGACCTGCGCGAGCAGCGTCGACGAGCCCTGGCCGATGTCGGAAGCGCCCGTGAGCACGGTGATCCCGCCATCGAAGTCGAGCTTAAGGTTGATCACTGCATGTGGCTCTCCGCTCCAGTGCACCGGTTTCGCGGAACCCGAAACATAGTGCGAGCAAGCGAGCCCGAGACCGTGCCCGCGCGGCAGATGTCCGCGCCGCGTCTTCCAGCCGGAAGCCTGCTCGACCCAGTCGAGGCAGGTGGGGAGCCCGCAGGAGTTTACCTGTAGGTCGTTGATCGTCCGGTACGGCGGCGTGAGCAGATTCGCGCGCCGCACCGCGAAAGGATCGAGACCTAGCTCGCCGGCCATGATGTCGAGCAGCGACTCGAACGCGTGTCGCGCATCGACGGCGCCGTGCCCGCGCATCGCGCCACAGGGCGGCGTGTTGGTATAGACGCGATAGCCGCGGTACTTGACTGCCGGCACCTTGTACAGCGCATGCAGCAGCGCGCCGGCGTAAAGGATCGTCACCAATCCGTATCCGCCGTAGGCCCCGCCGCGCTGCACGATTTCACAGTCGACCGCGGTGATCTCGCCGCTCTTCTTCATCCCGAGCTTGAGACGGATATCGGTTTCGGGCCGCCCGCGATGCGTGAGGAAGCCGTCCTCGCGGGACAGTTCGGTCTTCACCGTGCCGCCGGCTGCGCGTGCGAGCGCAGCCGTGGCGATTTCGAAGTTGAGCGGCTCGACGCGATGGCCGAAGCCGCCGCCGACAAACGGCTTGACAACCCGAATGCGCGAGCTGTCCATGCCGAGACACCGGGCGAGCGTAAGGTGCAGGTAGTAGGGCACCTGCGTCACCGAATGCGTGGTGAGGCGGTCGCGCTCGGGTTCATAGGCGGCGATGGCGGCATTGAGCTCGATCTGGCCGTGGGTGACCTCGGCATAGTGGAACGTCTGTTCGCGAACGAGATCCGCGGCGGCGAATCCCCCGTCGATGTCGCCGAACGTCTGGTCGACTTCGCGCTCGATGTTGCCGGCCTTCTTCTCGTGCAACGGCACTGCATCGGGCGCTCGCGCGTCGACGGCGCTGAAGTAAGCAGGCAGTGGCTCGATGTCGAGCACGATCGTAGCGAGCGCCGCTTCCGCACTGGCCTCGTCGATCGCGGCCACGGCAGCCACCGGTTCGCCGCGATAGCGGACTTTGCCGCGGGCGAGCGGCCACTCGTTCTGCGCGATGGGGATCACGCCATAAGGAGCCGCGAAATCCTCCCCGATGACGACGGCGCGTACGCCGGGAATCGCCCGCGCGGCCGTCGTGTCGATGCCGCGGATCAGGCCGTGCGCGATCGGACTTCTCAGGATGCGTCCGACGAGCGTTTCGCCGAATGGAAGATCGGCGGTGTATTGCGCACGTCCCGTCACCTTCTCGATACCGTCGATGAGCGGCGTGCGCTGGCCGACAACCCGCTCCCGCGATACGGCGTGCGATTCGCGGACGTTGTCGTGGACGACGGCGGTTTCTGCGGCATGGTTCATCGTGTCAACCTCCAGCGGCGGCTAGCACCGACTCGATGATCTTTACATAACCGGTGCAGCGGCAGAGGTTGCCCGAGAGCGCCTCGCGGATCTCGCCTTCGGCAGGATGCGGATTCCGCCGCAGCAGCGCTTCGGCAGCCATGATCATTCCCGGCGTGCAGAATCCGCACTGGGTACCGAGCTTCTCGTGGAACGCCTGCTGCAGCCGGCTCATGCGGCCGCCAACGGCAAGGCTCTCGATCGTCTCCACGTTCCGGCCTCCGCAACTCGCGGCGAGCGTGATGCAGGCGAGCCGCGGCTCGCCGTCGATCAGCACGGTGCAGGCACCGCACTCGCCACCGTCGCAGCCCTGCTTGCTACCGGTGAGCCCGGCGGTGTCCCGCAAAAAGTCGAGCAGCAGCGCGTTATCGGCGACCGCATCCTCGCGGGCGCGGCCGTTGACCGTCAATGCCAGCAGGCGCTTGGCCATGGTCTTAGATTCCTTTCGGCCGCAGATCGCGCACCCGCACCGCCTTGCCCTGGGAGCGAGGAATCTCGTCGGGTTTCTTCACCACCACGTCAGTGGTGATGCCGATCAGCGACTTGATACGGTGCGCGACATCGCGTGCAATGGCCTCGAACGCGTCGGGCCCGACACCATGCCGCACCTCGACTTCGACGGTTACATGGTCGAGGCTCCCGCGGCGTTCGACAACGAGCTGGTAGTGCGGCGCGATGTGTGCGGCGCCGATGAGCACCGCCTCGACCTGCGACGGATATACGTTGACGCCACGGATGATCAGCATGTCGTCGGTGCGTCCGGTGATGCGAAGAATGCGAAGGTGTGTGCGCCCGCAATCGCAGGGGGCACGTGTCACCCGCGTGATGTCGCGCGTGCGGTAGCGCAGCATCGGCAGCGCCTCTTTGGTGAGCGTGGTAATTACGAGCTCGCCGGCATCCCCCTCGGGCACCGGTGCGTTGCTCTCCGGATCGATGACCTCGAACAGGAAATGGTCCTCCCAGCCGTGCAGGCCGGACCGATGCTCGCATTCACAAGCGACCCCCGGCCCCATGATCTCCGAAAGCCCGTAGATGTCGACCGCCGTGAGTCCCAGCCGCGCCTCGATTTCCTGACGCATCGCCTCGCTCCACGGCTCGGCCCCGAACAGGCCGATCTCGAGCGCGCTCTGGCGCAGGTCCACGCCCTGACGTTCGGCCACCTCGGCTATCGCGAGAGCGTACGATGGTGTCGCGCACAGCACGCGAGCGCCAAAGTCGGCGATCAACGCAATCTGGCGCTCGGTGGATCCACCCGATATCGGCACGACGGTAGCGCCGAGTCGCTCCGCACCATAGTGCGCGCCCAAGCCGCCGGTGAACAGGCCGTAGCCGTACGCGTTGTGGACGAGATCGCCCGGCCGTGCGCCCGCGCAGGCGAACGAGCGCGCCATCAGATCGGCCCAGATGCGCAGATCGTTCTGGGTGTACCCGACGACGGTCGGCTTGCCCGTCGTGCCGGACGACGCGTGCAGTCGCGCGAGGCTCTCGCGCGGCCGCGCGAACAACCCGAACGGGTAGTGGTCGCGCAAGTCGGTCTTGAGCATGAACGGCAAGCGCCGGATGTCGTCTAGGCTGCGCAGGTCATCCGGTTCGATGAAGGCAGCATCGAGCCTCGCCCGGTGAAACGGCACGTTGTCGTAGGCGTTCTTTACGGTTGCACGCAGTCGTTTGAGCTGCAGCGCCGCAAGCTGCTCACGCGGCATGGTCTCGCGCAAAGGCTCGAAGTAGTAGCGGCTCGCGTTTGCGATGTTCATTCCCACTTCCGCCATTATTGTTGCACCCATCATTGGGTCTCCTTGGATCGGTGAGTTGTCGTCTAGGGGCGCGCACCGCGCACCGGAAGATGCGCCAGCGCGAAACCTTGGTTGAAGCCGGCGCGGGTGACGATCGTGTATTTCGTGTACGCGCCGGCTGCCGCCGCCGCGAGTCCGGCAATCGCCGCGACCAGCGGGGCTTGAGCAGCCCATACCGCGCCGGCCATGATTGCCCCGATCAGCAACAGCGGCACGAGTGTTCCCGCGATTTGAAGCGTTCGCCCCGCGCGATCGAGCGCTGCAGTCGCTCCCGGTGCGGCCGCCGCGGCAAGCCGGCGCCGATAGGCGAACCACACCAGCATGCGCGCCAGCACGAGCGCGCCGAACATCGCCAGCAGCGCCTGCGTGCCGGTCGCGTGCAGTGGCGCCGTCAGGAAGAAAAGGCCTGCGCCTTCGGCGAGCCCGGTGGTCACGATCAGCGGCAAAAGCAACGCCTCGCGCCACGCCGGAATGCCCTTGGCCCCCTGCAGCATTCGCCCCTGGCAGTAGACGAATGCAAGCGCCAGCACTGCGGCCACCCAGGCGCAGCCGGGCACTGCCGCCGCCGCGGCAAGCCCGACCGGAAACAGCAGGGTCGCGGTGAACGCTTCGCGCGTCATCCATGAAGTGCGTGGATTGAAGAACACGTGGAGCGCGCGCAATGGCCGGCCGATCTCCAGCCAGACGCAGAACAGACCCAATCCCACCAGCGCGAGGCCGGCCAGCATGAGCGCCGTAAAAGCCGGCCCGGCAGCGGAGAGCGCGGCAAGAACGATCAGCCCGGCGCCGGCTCCGCCGCAGATGAAGTTGCCCGCGGCGCGCCAATCCCAATTCGTCTGCTGCCAAGGTGCGGGACCGAAGCTCATGGCAATGCCTTGTCCCACACATAATAGAAACCGGGCCCGGTGCCGAGCTCCTCGTGCATCCGGAAATGCTGATGTTCGGCAAGAAGCTCGGATACATTGCTCTGCGGATCATCGAGATCGCCGAAGACGAGAGCGCTGGCGATGCACGCGTTGACGCAGGCGGGTGTCGCCTCCGGATCGATGCCGGGCGTGAGGCCTTTCTCGACGCCCGCGTCGATGCGATCGACGCAAAACGTGCATTTCGTCGCCACCGCGAGCCGCGCGCCGTCGTGGCGCTTCGCTTCGCTCTGGGTGGGCTCGCCGTAAGCGAATAGCGCCTTGTCCGTCTTGTAGCGCGCCTGGTAGGGGCACGCGACCGCGCAATAGCCGCAGCCGATGCACAGGTCGTAGTCGATGGTGACGATGCCGTCTGCACGCTTCTTGGTCGCCTTGCTCGGGCACACGTGCATGCACGGTGGATCGTCGCAGTGTTGGCAGCCCACGGGAACGAACGCGCGCTGCACATTCGGGTACTCGCCGAATTCCATGTCGAGCACGCGCCGCCACTGCACGCCGGGTGGCGTGGCATTGGCGTGCCGGCACGCCGTCGTGCACGTCTGGCAGCCGACGCAGCGGCGCAGATCGGCCACCATGGCCCAGCGGGTCATCGCCTGACCTCCGCGTTTCGCGGGATCGGTGTGCGAGATGGTCCGACGGAGGGTCCTGCCTTGGCGATTTGCACGCGCACGATGTCGGCGCCCGAGCCGGTGGCGTCGGTCAAGTCCATCGACATTGTCGCCAGCGTGTTGAGGCTCGGTACGCCGAAGTCCTTGGCGAACGGCGTGGCCCAGTGATCGAATTGGCCGATCATCAGCAGCGTATCGGGGCGAATGCCCTGGCGCAGCACCGCGCGGCCGCGCACGCTGCGCAGCGGCGTCGCGATCTCGACGTCGTCGCCGTCGCCGATGCCCAGCCGCTTTGCCGCGCCGGTGTTCATGATCACGCCGCGATGGCCGGCGACGTTGTCGGCGACTTCCTTAATCAATTGCATGCCGACGTTGCCGCCCCAGGCGTACTGCATGCTGCGCGAAGTAAGCAGCCAGAACGGATAGTCCTGCGGTCGGCCCCCGGCCACGGCAACCGCCGCCTCCCAAGGCGCGGCGAAATCCTTCCACACCGGCAGCGCCTGATATTCCTCGAGCTGGCGGTCCCACCAGAACATATCGTGTTCGTGCAAGCGCCGACCGAGCTCTGCCCCAACGCGCTTGAGCCGTTCCTGATACGGCATCTCGAAACGCAGACCGCGCGCCACCAATGTCGGAAACAGATACCAGTCCGTACGCGGGAAAGGCTTGGTCGCGAGGCCGTTCTGCTTCCACCAGGCGAGATCGTGGATCTCCGCGCCGTCGCTTAACTCGGCGCTCGCGGCGCGGCAGACGGCGTCCCAGATCTCGTCTCGCGTGTGAGCGCGAGCGAGGTCGAGCGTGAAGTCGCCGTGCTCGCCCTTGAGCGGCACCCCGCCTGCGCCCTTGTTGATGGAGGCGTTGTATTTTTCGAGCAGCCCGGTGCGCTGCGCGAGCTCGGTGGCGATGTCGGTAAAGTCGCGCGCCTCGCCGAGAGTTTCGACGGCAGGTTGGCGGAGCGCGAAGCCCTGCCGGTCCCAGAACTGCTCGACGTATTTCGAGCCGCCGATGCGTATCAGCTGCAGGCTCTCGAGATCGGTCGCATCGGGCAGCAACAGGTCGGCAAAATGATTCGTCTCATCGCGCGTATAGGCAAACGCGACCACGAACGGGAAGCGCGCCATCTTCTGCCCGATGGCCGCGGTATCCCAGAAGGAGATGGCCGGATTGGTCCGGTATACGAACCACACGTCGGGGGCGGTGACGCGCGGCAGACCCTTGGGCGTGTCGTCGAGGAACATCCAGGAGAACTGCGTGGGCCCGAGCGCCTGGCTCCACGGACCGTTGCCGGCAAGCGGAATCATCGTCTTGTAGGCGTTGCGAATATTCGGTTTTGCCGACCAGCGCAGCTTGTCGGTCGGATTCATCGGATAGGCCATGAACCCGTCGGGCCCGGGCTGCACGCTTTTCAAGCGCTCCGACAGCGGACGATTGAGCCGCACCGTGGTGCCCAGGGTCCCTCCCGGCACTTCGAGACCGCCGACCAGCGTCGCGAGCATCGTGCGCGCCCAGCAGCACTCGTACCCGCCCCAGCCGTTGTTGACGGTCTTGCCGAGGCTTACCGCCACCGGGCGAAAAGGCAAGCGCATGCCCTCGATCTCGATCGTCTCGCCGACGCGGGCGTGAGCGATGAATTCGAAGGCGATGCGACGGATGGTTGCCGCCGGAACCTCGCAAATGCGTTCCGCCCATTCCGGCGAGTACGGTGCCATGTGGAGCACAAATTTCGTGAATGCGGGCTCTCCGATCAGCCGGCCGTCGCCGAGCACGTCCTCGTCCGGGCCGATCTCAATGGCATCGACTTGGTAGCGCCCGTCGAGCGTATCGCCTGCCTCGGGCGTGTCGAACGGCACTGCGGCGTCGCGCGCGGCGTCCCACAGCAGCGGCTTCCTGGTCGTCCGATCGCGCAGGAAATAGCCGTTCGGACCGACCAGGTAGGGCGAGCCGGTATGCCGGCTGAGGAAGGCTACGTCGAGCCGCTCGCGCGGCAGCTCGTGCAGCAGCACGTGGATCAATGCAAAAAGGAAAGCGGCGTCGGTCTTCGGCTTGATCGGCACCCACTCCGCCGAGCAGGCACCGGTGATCGACAGATGCGGTTCCACCTGCACGCGCTTCATGCCTCGCGCACGCGCATCGGCGTGGCGCCAGATGCCAACGACTCCTCCCGACGCTTCGACATTGGCGCCGCACGAAATCAAGTAGTCGCAGAGCGGCGTATCGGGCGAGACGGTGAACGCCCGGTGCCACAGCTCGCCGTACAGGTGCTCCGAGTGATAGCACTTGACGCCCTGACCGGACCCGAAGCCCATGTCGACCGGCCCCCACGCCGCCAGAAACGCCGGGAAGGTGCCCATGTAGGACTGCGGTGTGCCACCGCCACCGAAGCTCGCGGCCATGCGCGGATAGCCCGATTCGTCCGTGAGGCCTGCGCTACGTAGCGCATTCAGGCGCGCCGCGATCAGCTCGAATGCCTCGTCCCAGGTGATGGACACGAAGCCCGGATCCTCGTCCCGCCCCTTCTTCGGATTGCTGCGCTTCATCGGCGTCAGCACGCGATTCGGGTTGTACGTTTTTTGCACCAGGCCGAACGCTTTCACGCACACCTTGCCGCCGCCGGGATGCACGCTCGCCGCGCAGAAATTCGGTTCCACCTCGGTGGCCACGCCGTCGACGACTTTGACGGTGAGCAAATCCGGCCCGGCAACGCACTGGTAGCAGTACGTCGGCACGCGCCTAACGCGTTCGGCCGGATGGTTCAAGCGAGGCCCGCCTTTTTCGCCTTGCCCGCAAGGCGTGCCTCGGTGGCCTTGAGGTCGACGACAAAGCGCCGATGCTTGCCGCGACAGATCGCATCCACACTGTCTTTGCCCTCGACGTCCAGCGTGACTGAGCGACCGTTGACCTCGGCGAGCGTCACTTTGAGTTCGACCGACATGTCCATCAGGGTCGCGGCAAGATGATCGAGCTCGATCCGTGTGCCGACCGAGTCCTCGCCGGGATCGAGGTGCTGGAGCAGCAGCTCGCGGCAAGTGACCTCAATATCGCGTACCAGCATGGGTGTCGCGTATACCCGCGCCTTCTCGCCCATGAAATCGATCGTACGCTCGCGGTCGACGGTCAGTTTCGAGGTTGCGGTCAGGCCTGCGGCCAGTGAAGCTTTCATTGGATGCTCCGGTTGTGGGTAGGAATGAAGTGTCGCATCGCGTTGCCACCGGCCGCCATGGCTGTGGCTGCTGCGTTAAGGGACCTCGGTGGTGGCGGGAGTCGCATGCCGGTCATAGTCCGAGATAGGCCTGCTGCACCCGCGGATTGTCGAGCAGCTCTGCGCCGCTACCCGACAGCGCGATGCGGCCGACCTCGAGCACATAGGCGCGATCCGCGATCGCCAGCGCCGCGCGGGCATTCTGGTCGACCAGCAGGATTGTCGTCGCCGCGTCCCTGAGCGCGCGGATGATCGAGAAAATTTCGGCCACGATACGGGGCGCGAGTCCCATGCTGGGCTCGTCGAGCAGCAGCAACTTCGGTCGGGTCATCAAGGCACGACCAATCGCCAGCATTTGCTGTTGCCCACCCGAGAGTGTTCCCGCGGCTTCGCGGCGTTTCGCAGCCAGGATCGGAAACATGGCAAACACGCGTTCGAGCCCGCCGGCCGCCTCGCGTGCAGGACGCACGAATGCGCCGAGACGCAGATTGTCCTCGACCGACATCGGACCGAACACTTGCCGGCCCTCCGGCACCTGTACGATGCCCATGCGTACCCGGCGGCGCGGCGAGATGTGGGTGACGTCGGAACCCTCGAAGCGCACGCTGCCTCGGGCTGCCGGCTGAACGCCGGAGAGCACGCGCAACAACGTCGTCTTGCCTGCGCCGTTGGCGCCGACCAGCGCGACCAGCTCGCCGCGGCCAACGCGAAGGTCGACGTCGGCGAGCATGGGGATGCGGCCATAGCGGCTCGACAGCGCGGCGACTTCAAGCATGTAGGGCCTCCGGCGAACTGACGACGCCCAGGTAGGCCTCGATCACGCGCGGGTCGTTGCCAACCTCTTCCGCCGTTCCTTCGCTCAATCGCCGCCCGTAGTCGAGTACCAGGATGTGATCGGAGACGCCCATCACCAGATGCATGTTGTGCTCGACCAGAACGACGGTCGTGCCCGCGCCGGCGAGTTGCTTGATCAGCGCGGCGATCTCGAGCGCCTCGGTCGGATTGAGACCGGCTGCGGG
>Ga0209118_1000658_pt1 | contig 17853 bp, 21 predicted proteins | sample BlaSpr_A8_Ref_M1_FD_187988 | JGI IMG/M metagenome (GOLD analysis project Ga0209118, IMG submission 187988) | Forest soil microbial communities from Thunder Bay, Ontario, Canada - Black Spruce, Ontario site 2_A8_Ref_M1 (SPAdes) (version 2) | ecosystem: Environmental > Terrestrial > Soil > Boreal...
CCGCGTTTCTTCGCCAGCTCGATCGCTGTCCGCCGCGTGATGCCGTCGAGGAAGCAGTCGGGCGTCGGCGTGTGGATCTTGCCGTCCTGGATGAAGAAGATATTGGCGCCGGTGCACTCGGCGACGAGCCCGCGCCAGTCGAGCATCATGGCATCGGCATAGCCTTTGCGCTCCGCCTTGTGCTTGGAGATGGTGCAGATCATGTAGAGGCCCGATGCCTTCGCCTTCGCCGGGATCGTCTTCGGATCGGGACGGCGATACTCGGCGAGGTCGAGGCGCAGCCCCTTCAGCCGCTGCGCCGGGTCGAAGTAGCTCGGCCACTCCCACGTGGCGATCGCCAGATGAATTTTGTTGTGCTGGGCCGACACGCCCATCATCTCCGAGCCGCGCCAGGCGACCGGGCGGATGTAGGCGTCCTTCTGCCCGTTCTTCTCGAGCACGAGGGCCTTCGCCGCGTCGATCTCCTGGATCGAATAGGGGATGGTGAAGTCGAGCATCTCGGCGGAGCGCTTCAGCCGTTCCGAATGGGCCGTGCTCTTGAAGATCACGCCGCCATAGGCGCGCTCGCCCTCGAACACGCAGCTTGCGTAGTGCAGCCCGTGGGAGAGCACATGCAGGTTGGCGTTCTCCCACGGCACCAGTTTGCCGTCGTACCAGATGACACCTGGACGTTTGTCGAAGGGCGGTTCGCCGGCAGCCATGGTTCTCTCCCTGCGGCCGGACGGCGCCGGCCTGAGTGCTTGTATTTGCTCGCGTTTTGCCTCGCGGGCCGACACCGGATATGGTTCGCCGGATGAGAGCGCGAGTTCCGGTCCCGCGCAATGACCGCTCCGGCTGGCCACGACCGCCGAGAACGATTATTTCGTCCCGGCGAGCTTCTCTGTAACAAACCAAAAGAAATATGTCAATATGGCTGACGTAAACGTCTCGACAGTCGCATCTCGCCCTCCGGCCGAATCGGAACGGCCGGGCGGGGCGGCGTTTGACCTGATCGAGCTCCTGTTTTTCGCCTACCGCGACTTCACCCGCGACGCCGACGAGCTTCTGGTTCGCCTCGGCTTCGGCCGCGCCCATCACCGGGTGCTGCATTTCGTCAATCGCCATCCCGGCATGCGCGTCGCCGACCTGCTCGACGTGCTCAAGATCACCAAGCAAAGCCTCGGCCGCGTGCTGCGCGAGCTGGTCAAGGCCGGCTACGTGATTCAGCGCGCCGGCGCCGCCGACCGCCGCCAGCGTCTGCTCTACGTCACGCCCAAGGGCGAGACGCTCGCCCGCGACCTCGCGCTGTTGCAGACCCGCCGCTTCGCCCGCGCCTTGCACGAGTGCGGGCCGGGCGCGCGCGAGGCGGCACGCCGCTTCCTCGCCGCCATGATCGACCCCGCCGCGCGCGACTCCGTCGAGCAGCTGATCGCCCGCGCCGACGAGGCCGCGGCGACGCGCGCGCGGTGAGCGGCACCATGGCCCGCGCGCCCTCGCCGCCCGCCGACGACGCCCCGCACCTGCTCGTCGTCGACGATGACCTGCGCATCCGCGAACTGCTGTCGCGTTATCTCGCCGACCACGGCTATCGCGTCACCACCGCCGGCAACGCCGCCGAGGCTCGCGCCCGGCTCGGCGCCTTCGCGTTCGACCTGCTCGTGCTCGACGTGATGATGCCCGGCGAGAACGGCCTCGACCTTGCAAAATCGATCCGCGACGGCTCCGAAGTGCCGATTCTGATGCTCACTGCCCGCGCCGAGACCAACGACCGCATCGCCGGCCTCGAGCTCGGCGTCGACGACTACGTGCCCAAGCCCTTCGAGCCGCGCGAGCTCCTGCTGCGCATCGGCAACGTGCTGCGGCGGAGCGCCGGCGACGTGCCCGAGGTGATCGTGAGCGTTGAGTTCGGCGAATTCCATTTCCATCTCGAGAGCGGCGAGCTCACCCGCGGCGGAGAGCGCGTGCGCATCACCGACCGCGAGCGCGAGATCCTGCGTGTGCTCGCCGCCAGCCCCGGCGAGATCGTGCCGCGCGCCGCACTCACCGGCCGCGGCAGCGCCGCGAACGACCGCGCCGTCGACGTGCAGATCAACCGCCTCCGCCGCAAGATCGAGCGCGACCCCACCGACCCCGACTACCTGCGCACCGTGCGCGGCGTCGGCTATTTCCTGGCGGCGACCCCATGACCGCGTTCGAGGCGAGCATCCGCGGCGTGCGCGCCGCCGCCCGCGGCGTCGGCGGGCTGTGGGATGCGGCCGGCGCCTGGGTCAACGCGCGCATGCCCAAGGGCCTCTATGCGCGCTCGCTCCTCATCATCGTAACGCCGATGTTGATCCTGCAGTCGGTAGTGGCGTTCGTGTTCCTGGAACGCCACTACAACCTGGTGACCCGGCGGCTGTCGCAGGCGGTGGTGCAGGACATCGCGGCGATCATCGACGTCTACCAGAGCTATCCGCAGGGCCGCGACGCCGTGACACTGCGCAAGATCGCCGCCGACCGGCTCGGCCTCAAGATCGACCTGTTGCCGCCGGAACCGCTGCCGCCGCCGGGGCCGAAGCCGTTTTTCTCCGTTCTCGACTCCGCACTGTCGCGCGAGATCGGCCGCCAGATCGGCAAGCCCTTCTGGATCGACACCGTCGGCAACTCCAACCTCGTCGAGATCCGCATCCAGCTCGACCAGGCGGTGCTGCGCGCTTTCGCCGTGCGCAGCCAGGCCTATGCCTCCAATTCCCACATCTTCATCGTCTGGATGGTGGGCACGTCGCTGGTGCTGCTCGGCGTCGCCATTCTGTTCCTGCGCAACCAGATCAAGCCGATCGTGCGCCTCGCCGAAGCCGCCGAGGCCTTCGGCAAGGGCCGCGACGTGCCCGGATTCCGCCCGCGCGGGGCGCGCGAGGTGCGTCAGGCCGCGATCGCGTTCCAGGAGATGAAGCGCCGCATCGAGCGCCAGATCGATCAGCGCACCACCATGCTCGCCGGCGTGTCCCACGACATGCGCACGGTGCTCACGCGCTTCAAGCTCGAGCTCGCGCTGCTCGATGACGGCCCCGAGGTCGAGGCGCTCAAGCGCGACGTGGAGGAGATGCAGCGCATGCTCGAGGCTTACCTCGCCTTCGCTCGTGGCGAGGGCAAGGAGCAGCCGGCCATGGTTGACGTGAAGGAGATCCTCGACGAGCTCGCCGCCGAGGCCCTGCGCCACGGCAAGCGGGCGACGGTGAGCTTCGCCGGTCCCCCGATCGTCCAGGTGCGGCCGGATTCGTTCAAGCGCTGCATCGCCAACCTCGTCGCCAACGCCGGCCGCTACGGCTCCGCGCTCGCGCTCTCCGGCGCGCGCGAGCCGCGCTGGCTCATGGTGCACGTGGACGATAACGGGCCGGGCATTCCGGCCGACAAGCGCGAGGATGTGTTCAGGCCGTTCCTGCGCCTCGACGACGCCCGCAACCAGAACGAAATCGGCACCGGCCTCGGGCTCTCCATCGCCCGCGACATCGCCGGCGTCCATGGCGGCGACATCACGCTCGGCGACAGCCCGCTCGGCGGCCTGCGCGCGACGGTCAGAATTCCCGTTTAAGGTCTCAGGCCGGCAACGGCTCGTCGCCTGCGTGCCGCGAGCGGCCGCGGCGATCCTGCCCGGCTTCGTAGTCGTAGCGCCGGCCGCGGCGCGGCAGGAGCCGGCAGAGGTCGTTGGCGATGAGCGCCCAGCGCTCGGCCGTGGCAAGCTCGCGATCGAGCGCCGCCATGGTGCGCGCGAGGCCCGGGTCGTCGTCGCGCAGCCATACCCGCACCACGCGGCTGAACAGCACGACCATCGCCTGCGCCCGCGCGTGCCCCTTGAGCCCGGCGGAATCGATGCCGGCGGCGGCGAGCATCCATTGCTCCGAGCGCAGCGCCAGACGATTGAAGCCAACGGCGAGCAGCGGATCGCGGCGCACCGACCGCGCAAGCGAGCGCACCGCGTCGTGATATTCGCCGAGCGCCTCGAGCCGGCGCATGAGCACGTCGAACAGCCGCTCGCGCGGCGACGCTGCGGCCAGCTCCGGATCGCCGGGTTCGGCAAGCACCGTTTCGTCCACCGCGCGCATCCAGGCGGCAAGCATGGCGAAGGTGGAGCCGAATTCGCCGCGCACGTCGGCGAGCAAAAGCTTGGCGCGCTCGGCCACCGCCGCGACATTGATCCTCTGGAACGGCCCCTCGGCGAGAAGCGCGACGAACGCCGCGACGATTTTCTCGCGCCGCGACGACGGGCCCGGCGACGGCTTTCTCGGCGATTTGGGCTTGGCGCGACGGGCCATGACAGCCTCCCCGATCGGGTGAGGCCTCGAATCTAGGCGCGTCTTGTGGCCGGGAAAAGGCCCGCTAGCTGCGCAGCGCCTTGGAGCGCCGGGTGGCGGCGTCGATCGCCCGCTCGAACAGGCTTTCCAAGCCGTCCTTGCCCATAAGCACTTCCAGCGCCGCCGCCGTGGTGCCGCCCTTAGAGGTCACGTTTTCGCGCAGTTGCGCGGCGCTTAGCTCAGACTGGCGCAGCAGCTCGCCGGAGCCGGCGATGGTCGCGCGCGCGAGCTTGGCGGCGAGCGCCGCCGGCAGCCCCGCCTTCTCGCCGGCCTGCGCCAGCGCCTCCGCGAGCAGGAATACATAGGCCGGCCCCGAGCCGGACACGGCGGTCACCGGATCGAGCAGCGCCTCGTCGTCCACCCATTCCACCTCGCCGACGGCCAATAGCAGCTCGTCGGCAAAGGTGCGGGCCACCGCGTCGGCGCGCGGGTTCGCCACCGCCACGGTGATGCCGCGGCCGATGGCGGCGGGCAGGTTCGGCATCGCCCGCACGATCGCGGCATAAGCCGGCAGCGCCGATGCCAGCCAGGCGAGAGTGCGGCCGGCCATGATCGAGATCACCACCGTGTTCGGTTTCACCTGCGGCTTCAGCAGCGGCACCACCTCGTTCGCCACCTGCGGCTTGACCGCGAGCACGATCGCGGCGGGCGCCGGAAATTTCTGCGGGTCACGGGAGATCTTCTTCTCGGCGATGAGCCGCGCCACCTCGAACGGCGGGGCTGGATCGGAGACGGCGATGTGCTCGGGCTTCATGCCGCGCTTGAGCCAGCCGGCGATGAGGGCGCCGCCCATCTTGCCGGCGCCGACCAGCAGCACCGGGCCGTCGCTCGCCCGCCCGCTCATGGACTCACGCCTCGCCGGCGGTCTCGAACAGCGTCGCGTCCATGGCCTCGCGCGCGGTCTTGCCCGCCCAGATCACGAACTGGAACGCGGGATAGTAGCGCTCGGCCGCGTCGACCGCGGCCTTGAGCAGGGCCTCGCACTGGCGGCCGCTCGCCGTCGCCCCGCCGGCGAGCAGGAGCGCGTGGCGGTACATGACCATGCCCTGATCGGGCCAGAGATCGAAGTGCCCGACCCACAGCTGCTCGTTGACCACGGCCAAGAGCCGCAGCACCTCGGGCCGACGGCTATCGGGCACCTTGAGGTCGAAGGCGCAGGCGAGATGCAGCGCTTCGAGCTCGTCCATCCACTGGAAGGAGATGTGGTAGTCGGCCCACCGTCCAGCGATCGACAGCGTGATCTCGTGGTCCCCCGGCCGCTCGAAGCTCCAGTCGTTGAGTGCGGCAAGGCGCTCGACGAGGTCCACCGGGTTCGCCCGGGGCTCGCCCTCGAATTCGGTGAATGACATGGGACCCTCGCGCCGGAAGCCGAAACGAATCAACGGCTGTGCCCGATCGGTCGAGGGAATCAGATTTGGCGGCAAGCGCAACCGCGCCGGAGCGTCCCGTCCACAGGGAAGGTCAGCGCTTCTTCGGCTTCACGGAGCCCGCGGAGCCTTGCGGCGATTCGGTTTCGAGCTTTTTCTCCAGTTCCGCCACCCGCGCGGCGAGCCGTTCGTTCTCCTCGCGCGCCTTCGCCGCCATCTCCTGCACCACCGCGAATTCCTCGCGGGTGACCACGTCCATGTTGCGCAGGATGCGCTCGGCCTGGGCGCGCATCACGGTCTCGATCTCCCGGCGCGCGCCCTCGGCGGCGCCGGCGGCGTCGTTCATCAGGCGGGCCATCTCGTCGAAAAATCGATTGGTGGTCTGGGTCATCGCGCGTCTCCGTCAGTCGGGCTCCATATGGAGGCGTGGCCATGACGGCGCAAGGCGTTCCGCGACACCGCCGGCGCGGCTTGACTTCGCGCCATCCGGAGGGGATCACGCCTTGATGCCCCTCTTCGCCCTGCCCTTTCCCGCCATCGATCCGGTGCTGATCGCCTTCGGCCCATTCGCCATCCGCTGGTACGCGCTCGCCTACGTCGCCGGCATCCTCGCCGGCTGGTGGCTGGCGCGCACGATCGCCGGCAGGCAGGAGCTTTGGAGCGGGCAATCGCCGATCACGCCCATGGACATCGACGACGTGATCATCTGGGCGGCGATCGGCATCGTGCTCGGCGGCCGCGCCGGCTACGTGCTGTTCTACAATCCCGCCTATTTCGCCGCCAATCCGGAGCAGATCCTGGTGCTGTGGCGCGGCGGCATGTCGTTCCACGGCGGCTTCGCCGGCACGGTGCTGGCGCTCCTGCTGTTCGCGCGTAAACGCGGCATCTCCATGCTGTCCATGCTCGACGTGGCGGCGATCGTGACGCCGATCGGCCTTTTCCTCGGGCGGCTCGCCAACTTCGTGAACGGCGAGCTGTGGGGCCGCGTCGCCGACGTGCCGTGGGCGTTCGTGTTTCCCCACGCCGGATCCGAGCCGCGCCACCCGAGCCAGCTTTACGAGGCCGGCCTCGAAGGCGTCGTACTGTTCGCGGTGCTCATCATCGCCACGCGCCGCGGCGCGCTGACGCGGCCGGGGCTGATCGGCGGCCTGTTCGTCGGCGGCTATGGCCTCGCGCGCATCGTCAGCGAATTCTTTCGCGAGCCCGACGCCCAGCTCGGCTTCCTCGCCGGCGGGCTCACCATGGGCATGCTGCTGTCGCTGCCCATGCTGCTCGTCGGCGCCGGCGCGATCTGGTACGCGCTCCGCCGTCCGCCGCGCACCGCATGAGCGAGATCGAGCAGGAGATCCGCCGCCGCATCGAGGCCGACGGTCCGATGCCGATGTCGCGCTACATGGCGCTGTGCGCCGATCATTACTACGCGACGCGCGACCCCTTTGGCGCCCGCGGTGATTTCATCACCGCGCCCGAGGTGAGCCAGATGTTCGGCGAGCTGATCGGCCTGTGGGCCGCCGCGGTGTGGCGCCTCATGGGCGCGCCGGCAGAGATCGCGCTCGTCGAGCTCGGCCCCGGCCGCGGCACGCTGATCGCCGATGCGCTGCGCGCGGCCAAGACGGTGCCCGAATTCCGCGCGGCGCTGCGCCTGCATCTGGTCGAGGCGAGCGGGGCGCTCGCTACGCGACAGGAGACCCTGCTCGCCGACGCCGGCGTGCCGATTGCCTGGCACACCCGCGTCGAGGAGCTGCCCGAAGGGCCGTCGATCGTGATCGCCAACGAGTTCGTCGATGCGCTGCCCATCGATCAGTGGGTGCGGACCGAAGCCGGCTGGCACGAGCGGCGCATCGGCTTGCGCGACGGGCACCTTGTTTCCGGTCTCCATCCGGTGCCGTTGCCGGGGCTGCCGCCGGCCGAGGCGGGCGCCGTGCTGGAGCGCCGCGACGTGGCGCCGCTGCGGGCCGTGGCCGCGCGCCTGGCCGCCCATGGCGGAGCAGCCCTGGTCGTCGATTATGGCTACGCGCAAACGGGCTTCGGCGACACGCTGCAGGCCTTGCAGAACCACCGGCCGGTAGATTTCCTGGAGACGCCCGGCGAGGCTGACCTCACCGCCCACGTGGATTTCGCGGCGCTCGCCGCCGCGGTGGCCGCGGCCGGCGTGCGCGTCCACGGGCCTGTCAGGCAAGGCGAATTCCTGCGCCGCCTTGGCATCGAGGCCCGGGCTGCCCGTCTCCGCCAAGGCAAGGACGACAAGACGAAGGCCGTCGTCGACGCGGCGCTGGCGCGCCTCACCGCACGGGCGCCGGGCATGGGCGACCTGTTCAAGGCGCTCGCATTCTCCGCGCCCGATCTCGCAACGCTTCCCGGCTTTGACGAGCCTCGGCCATGATCCGCTCGAGCGCGCTCGCCCGCCTGCCCGGCATCGCCCACGCCTTCTTCACCCGCGAGGGCGGCGTGTCGCAGGGCATCTACGCGAGCCTCAACGGCGGCGCCGGCTCCGGCGACGACTCAGGCCGCGTCGCCGAGAACCGGAAAAGGATGTGCGCCGCGCTCGGCGTCGGCGACATCGTCACCTGCCACCAGGTTCATTCCGCCGAGGCCGTGCTCGCCACGGCACCCTGGCCGCGCAGCGAGGCGCCGCGCGCCGACGCCATCGTGACCAAAACGCCGGGCCTCGCCATCGGCGTCGCAGTCGCCGATTGCGCGCCGCTGCTCTTCGCCGACGCAGACGCGCGCGTCGTCGGCGTGGCCCACGCCGGCTGGAAAGGGGCGCTCGGCGGCGTGATCGAGGCGGTGGTGGCGCGCATGGAGCAGGAGGGCGCCGCCCGCGAGCGCATCTCCGCGGCCATCGGCCCGCTCATCCGCCAAGAGAGCTACGAGGTCGGCGCGGAGTTCGTGGCGCGCTTCCGTGCCGCCGACGCGAGCCACGCGCGCTTCTTCGCCCCGGGCGCGCGGGCGGGTCGCGCCCAGTTCGATCTCGCCGGCTTTCTCCGCGCCCGCCTCGCCGCCGCCGGCGTGCATCTCAGCGAGGACCTCGGTCTCGACACTTACGCGGACGAGGCGCGCTTCTTCAGTTACCGCCGCTCGGTTCACCGCCATGAGGCCGACTACGGCCGCCTCATCGGCGCGATCGCGCTCACCTGAGCTGACCAAAAACGAGGCTGGACTCCCGCCGCCGGACTCGCAAGAATTGGGCTGAGGTCGCCGGCGTTACCCGCGCCAAAGAACGGGAGCGCGGGCCGGGGGAGTGCGGCGAATGCGTTTTGTGCGGGTGAGTTCCCGCGGTCGGCGTGCGTTGACCGCATGCGCGGCCGCCTTGATCGCGTCTCTCGTTGCTGCCTGCCAGACCGACCAGCTCGTCACCGGCTCCGTCGCCGCGCCCGCCAACGGCGTCGCCTTCGAGTCCGTCGACGGCCCGCCGCAGGCGGTGTTCGACCGCCTGGTGGCAAAGCTCACCAGCGAAGCGGAAGCGCGCAAGCTGCCCGTCGTTTCGCGCACCGCCGTCGCGAGCTGGCGCGTCCGCCTCTATCTCGCCGCCCACGTGGAGGGAAAGACGGCCGGGGTGACCTGGGTCGCCGACGTGTTCGACGCCGGCCTCGAGCGCGCCTTCCGCGTCAGCGGCGAGGAGCCGCTTGCCGCCCGCCGCGACCTATGGGCGCAAGCCGATGACGCGGTGCTCGGCCGCATCGCCGCGCGCGCCGTCGACGCGCTCATGGCCGGCATCGCCGGCAACCCGCCCGTGCTGCCTGCGCCGGAGCCAGTCGGCGGGCCGGTCATCGCCATGGCCGAACCCGGGCGCTAAAGCCTGCCCGAACAAGCCTCTGGACGGCCCAACCGGTTAACTTTACAGCGCGCGGCCGCACGGCTACGGACTTTGGCCCCCACGGCCCGTGATGGGCCGGGCGCCCGGGAGCCGCTCCATGAAGGCCCGCAACGGCGACATCAAGCTCGTCGCCGGCAATTCGAACCGCGCGCTGGCGGAGGCGATCGGCGCCTATCTCTCCACCTCCATGACCAAGGCGGTGGTGCGGCGCTTCGCCGACATGGAGATCTTCGTCGAGATCGAGGAAAACGTGCGCGGCCGCGACGTATTCGCGATCCAGTCGACGTCGTTTCCGGCGAACGATCACCTGATGGAGCTGCTCATCATCATCGACGCGCTCAAGCGCGCGTCGGCGCGGCGCATCACCGCGGTGATCCCCTACTTCGGCTACGCCCGGCAGGACCGCAAACCCGGCCCGCGCACGCCGATCTCGGCCAAGCTCGTCGCCAATCTCATCACCAACGCCGGCGCCGACCGTGTTCTCACCGTCGACCTGCACGCCGGGCAGATCCAGGGCTTCTTCGACATCCCCACCGACAATCTCTACGCCTCGCCGGTGATGGTGCGCGACATCAAGGAAAAGTTCGACCTGAAAACCATCACCGTGGTCTCGCCCGACGTGGGCGGCGTGGTGCGCGCCCGCGGCCTCGCCAAGCGCATCGACGCGCCGCTCGCCATCATCGACAAACGCCGCGAGCGGCCGAACGAGTCCGAGGTGATGAACGTGATCGGCGAGGTCGCCGGCCAGACGTGCCTGCTCGTGGACGACATCGTCGACTCGGGCGGCACGCTGGTGAACGCCGCCGACGCGCTCCTCGAGAAGGGCGCCAAGGACGTCTACGCCTACATCACCCACGGCGTGTTGTCGGGCGGGGCGGTGGCGCGCATCACCGCCTCGAAGCTGAAGGAGCTCGTGATCACCGACTCGATCCTGCCCACCGAGGCGGTGCGGGTGGCGCGCAATATCCGTCTGCTCTCCATCGCCACGCTGATCGGCGAGGCGATTAACCGCACCGCGGCCGAGGAAAGCGTTTCGAGCCTGTTTGATTAGGCCGTAAATTCATAAACGCGCCTCTGGACGACTTGCGAGCCCGACCAATTCAATTCCGCTTGACCCACGGAATTTCTGTTACTTTCTGTTGTTTTTGAATTGCCGGCCATGCGTGGCTAAACTGAAATAAAATAAGGGAGAGCGAAATGATCAACGCCAGGAGTTTATCTGTAACTGCGTCCGTGGCGCTTTTGGCCTTGGCCGGCGCGCCCGCGCAAGCGCAACAAAACATGAGCTTCTTCGTCACCAGCGTCGGCCTCGGCAAGGGCGGCGATCTTGGCGGGCTTGCGGGCGCCGACCGCCATTGCCAAAGCCTCGCCCAGGCCGCCGGCGCGGGCTCTAAGACCTGGCGCGCCTATCTCTCGACGCAAGGCTCAGGCGGGGTCAACGCCAGGGACCGCATCGGCCGCGGACCGTGGGTCAATGCCAAGGGCGTGCAGATCGCGGCCAACGTGGCGGATCTGCACAGCGACAACAACAAGATCAACAAGGAGACCGGTCTCGACGAGAGAGGGAATACGGTCAAGGGTCGTGCCGACACGCCAATCCAACACGACATGCTCACCGGCACCCAGCGCGACGGCACGGCCGTTCCGGGTCCGGAGGACGCCACCTGCAGCAACTGGACGAGCAGCACCGACGGTCAGGGCAGCGTAATGGTCGGCCACCACGATCTCACCGGCAACCCGACAGGCATCAACTTCTGGAACTTTTCACACAAGACGCCGGGCTGCGCTCCGGCGAACCTGCAGCGCGTCGGAGGCGGCGGCCTGTTCTACTGCTTCGCGGTGAACTGAGGCGGCACTAATATAAGAGCCGTCAAACGTCGCGGCCGAGGAAAGCGTCTCGATCCTGTTGGATTAGGGCGCAAGCTCATAAGCGCGCCTTTGGACGGCTTGCCAGAGTCCGCCTTTGAATCGTAAGCGGAAGCGGTGTGTGTGGCCGTTCCGGTATGTGCAGAAGCCGACATCGCGTCGAATCCTGCCGTCTGCTATCGTCCACGCCGTTCCGGCGTCGTGTCGGTTGACTACAAACGGAAAAGGTATGACCAAAGACTCTACTACACCCAAAGAGGACGCGCTGGAGGCCGAAAACATCGGTCTCCGCCAGATGTTGGCACAGGCCGGTATCGATGCCTCGCAGTTGCTGGCAAAGGCTGGAATTGATGCCACGGCGCAAGAGGCGGCCGCGCGTTTGCAGCGCCTGCTGCTGGAGGAGTTACATCATCGCGTGAAGAACACGCTTGCGACGGTAATGGCGATTACTTCGCAAAGCCTGAAGAACGCGAAAAGCATGGAACAAGGACGGGAAGCCGTTGCGCACCGGCTGGTTGCATTAGGCCGGGCACATGATTTGCTCCTGCAAACAAGCTGGACCCGCGCGAGCCTTGCCGCAATCGTGGGCGCCGCCATCGGACCCTTTGACGCGCCCGGCGCAGAACGATTTATTGTTCAAGTGGCCGAGATCGATGTTGGCCCGGCTGCGGTTTTGTCCCTCGCCTTGGCGCTCAATGAACTGTGCACCAATGCGGTAAAGTTCGGTGCCCTGTCCAACGCCGAGGGGCGCGTCGAAATTACATCGGTGCTTGATGAAAAAGCGCAGCGTTTCAAACTGATCTGGGCCGAGCACGGCGGCCCCGCCGTCAAAGAACCGCCCAAACGTGGTTTTGGCACGCAACTCATCGAGCGCAGCCTTGCCCGACTACTCCATGGCGATGCTCGATTGCGGTTCGAATCCTCAGGCGTCATATGCGAGTTCGATTTTCCCCTCGCCTCGTTGCGGTCGCGCTAGCGGCGGCTCCCAGGAAGCCATAGGCAGGTAGCTCATAGCGAGGACGCGCGAGCCGCCTTTTTACGACACAAGTTGCGAACCGGCGCAGATCGGTTGTGGGTCAAACCGCGAAGAACGGCGGTTTTTATGCCATGCCCGCTTGGCTTGCTGACTGCGGAGGTGTGGATGATGCGGTCAGTTTGTCCGCATGGATGCGATTCCAGCCCTCAGAACGACGCGCAAGAAATGTTAGATTGACGTGAGTGAATGATCGATCGCCATGCCCATCACCAGCTACGCCCAGAATTTCGAGGACGTGATGCTCGCCCGCGCCTTTCCCGGCGCGGAGGGCTTTTATGTGGACGTGGGCGCCAACGACCCGGACATCGATTCAGTCACGCACGTTTTCTATGAGCGCGGCTGGCGCGGCATCAACGTCGAGCCCGTCAAGAAGAACGCCGCGCGTCTGCGCGCCCGCCGGCCGCGCGACGTCAATCTGGAGATCGCCGTCGGCGACCGCGACGGCTCCATCACCTTCTACGAGATCGGCAAGTGGCACGGCTACTCCACCACCGATGCCACCATCGCCGCGCAACACCGCGCCGACGGCCTCAAGGTCATCGAGCACACGGTGCCGCTCCGGCCGCTGACGTCGGTGCTCGACGAGTACGCCGAAGGCCGCGTGCCCGACTTCCTCTCCATCGACGTGGAAGGCACCGAGCTCGCCGTGCTGCGCGGTCTCGACCTCGGCCGCCACCGGCCGAAGATCATTGTCGCCGAAGCGCGGCTGCCGGTGACCATCAACATGGTGGACCGCTTCTACGAGGTGCCGGACCGCACCGACGACTACGCCGCCTACTTGCAGCCTTTCGCCTACCGGCTCGTCTACCGGGACGGCCTCAACGCCTTCTTCCTCGCCGACGAGCACCAGGCGCTGGCGCGGCACTTCGCTTTTCCGCCCGGCATCGCCGACCGCCTGGTGCACGCGGCTTCGATCCGGCCTTATGAGGAGAAGCTCGCGAAGCTCCGCGCCAAGCTCAAAGGAAAGCCAAAACGGAAGGCCGCGAAGAGAACCAAGCGCAAGCCGCGCTAGCGCTTACGGTTTCGCCGCGATGTATCGCGCGCCCGGCAGCATCACCTTGGAATAGGCGATGAGCGCGCGGGCCAGCTTGGCGCGATCCGCGTAGTAGCAGTCGGTGCCTTCGACCAGCGGCTGGGCGTCGGCGATGGCGCGCACTTTGCGCAGGTCGCTGCACAGCGGACCGTACGCGAGCCAGCCCTGATCCGACTTCTCGAACAGCGTATAGTAGACTGGCTGCGAGCCCTCCGGCGGCGTCATGAGGACGAAATAGCCGCCGCCTACATCGTGCAGGCTGAAGCGCTGGATCTTCTCGTCGTCGTCCACTTTCCAGGTGTAGACCCGGCCTTCGAGCTTGAGCGCGCCGGTGCCGCTCCGCGTCCACGTCCCGCCTTTTTCCTCTTGGATCTCGAAGCGCCCCGCCGCCACCGGCGTGACCGCGCTTGCCGGATCGAACAGCGGCGCCTTGGAGGCGACGCAGCCGGCGAGGCCGAGCGCGAGCGCGATGACCGTGATCTGCTGATGGATGCCCATGATTTCCCCGCTTGTCGCCCGGCGACCTTACAGCCCGAAAATCCCGGCGGCACCAAGGCGTTGGCGAACCCATTGCCGCATTGCCTCCGGGGATGGTTGCCGCTATAGGAAACGCGCTCAAGGGCGCCTCTGGCGCGCCCCTGGCGAAAATCCGAGGACCGAGCCATGACCGCTACCCAGGAGCTGAAGGCGACCGCACGTGCAGGGGCCGGCAAGGGTGCCGCCCGTGCCGTCCGCCGCTCCGGCGCGGTCCCCGGCATCATCTACGGCGAGAGCAAGCCGCCGCAGAACGTGGCGATCAACGCCGACGACCTGATCCGGCGCATCCACGCCGGCCGTTTCCTCACCACCCTCGTCGAACTCGACGTCGACGGCTCCAAGCAGCGCGTCATTCCCCGCGAATTTCAGCTCGACCCCCTGAACGACCGGCCGATCCACGTGGACTTCCAGCGCGTGAGCGCCGGCTCCATCGTGCGCGTCGCGGTCCCGGTGCGGTTCGTCAACGAGGACCAGGCCCCCGGCATCAAGCGCGGCGGCACGCTCAACGTGGTGCGCCATACCATCGACCTCTACGCTCCGGCCGACGAGATTCCGGCGGAAATCGTGGCCGACCTCACCGGCCTCGAAATCGGCAAGTCGCTGCACATCTCGGCGATCTCGCTGCCGCAGAACGTGCGCCCGGTGATCCGCGAGCGCGACTTCACCGTCGCCACCATCGTGTCGTCGTCGGGCTACCTCGAGGAGCTGCTCCTTGCCAAGCAGAAGGCCGAGGCCGATGCCGCGGCCGCCGCCGCGGCTGCCGCCGCCGGCGTGGTGGTGCCGGGCGCCGAAGTCGTCGAGGGCGCCGCCCCCGTCGAGGGTGCGGCTCCGGCCGAGGGCGCCGCCCCCGCCGGCGAGGCCAAGCCCGCCGAGGCGAAGCCCGCGGCGAAGAAATAGCGCCGTCGGCGCCATCACGGATCTTGCCATGCTGCTGTTCGCCGGCCTCGGCAATCCGGGGGCGGGTTATGCCGGCAACCGCCACAACATCGGCTTCCGCGCCGTCGATGCGATCCACGATCGCCACCGGTTCGCGCCCTGGCGCAAGCGCTTTCACGGTGAGGCGGCCGAAGGCGAGATCGGCGGCAACAAGGTGCTGTTGTTGAAGCCGCAGACCTACATGAACGATTCCGGCGTCTCGGTCGCGGCCGCCGCCCGCTTCTACAAGGTGCCGCTCGACAAGATCGTGGTGTTCCACGACGAGCTCGACCTCGCGCCCGCCAAGGTGCGGGTGAAAGTGGGCGGCGGCAACGCCGGCCACAACGGCCTGCGCTCGATCAGCGCCCTCAGCGGCAACGACTACATGCGCGTCCGCCTCGGCATCGGCCATCCCGGCGACAAGGATCTGGTGCATCCCTATGTGCTCTCCGACTTCTTTAAGGAGGAGCGGCCTCAATTCGAGGCGGTGACCGACGCGGTCGCCGCGGCGGCGGAGTTTCTCGCCGCCGGCCGGCCCGACGAGTTCCAGAACCGCGTCCATCTCGCCCTGCAGGCCAAGGGCGTCGAATCTGGCCCCGGCGCGCCGGCGGCCTGAAGGTTTCCCAGCATGGGTTTCAAGTGCGGCATCGTCGGGCTGCCGAACGTCGGCAAATCGACTCTCTTCAACGCGGTGACGCAAACGGCGGCGGCGCAGGCGGCGAACTACCCGTTCTGCACCATCGAGCCCAACGTCGGCGAGGTGGCGGTGCCCGATCCGCGGCTCGCCGACCTCGCCAAGATCGCCAACTCCGCCGAGATCGTGCCGACGCGACTCACCTTCGTCGACATCGCCGGCCTCGTGCGCGGCGCCTCCAAGGGCGAAGGCCTCGGCAACCAGTTTCTCGCCCATATCCGCGAAGTCGACGCCGTCGCCCACGTGCTGCGCTGCTTCGAAGATGCGGACGTGACCCACGTGGAAGCGGGCATCGACCCGGTGCGCGACGCCGAGACCGTCGAGACCGAGCTGATGCTCGCCGACCTCGAAAGCCTGGAAAAGCGGACGAGCGTGCTGGAGAAAAACGCGCGCGGCGGCGACAAAGAGGCGGTGATGACGCTGGACCTCATGCGCCGCGCGATCGAGCTATTGTCCGCCGGCAAGCCCGCCCGCGCGCTGCCGCGCAAGCCCAAGGAAGAGCAGGCGTTCCATATGCTCAACCTCATCACGGCGATGCCGGTGCTCTATGTCTGCAACGTCGACGAGGCTTCCGCCGCGACCGGCAACGCCTTTTCCAAGCGTATCGAGGCCAAGGCCGCCGCCGAGGGCGCGGGCTCTGTCGTCATCTCCGCCAAGATCGAGGCGGAGATCGCCGTGCTTCCCGCGGCCGAGCGCGCCGAATACCTAGCCGCGGTCGGCTTGAAGGAACCCGGCCTCGATCGGCTGATCCGCGCCGGTTACGATCTCCTCGGGCTCATCACCTTCTTCACCGTGGGGCCGAAATTCGCCCACGCCTGGACATTGGCCAAGGGCGGCCGCGCGCCGCAGGCGGCGGGCGCCGTCCACACGGATTTCGAGAATGGCTTCATTCGCGCCGAGACAATCAGCCATGCGGATTACGTAGCGCTCGGCGGCGAGGCCGGCGCGCGCGACGCCGGCAAGCTGCGCCTGGAAGGCAAGGACTACGTCGTCGCCGACGGCGACGTCCTGCACTTCCGCTTCAACACCTGAGACGCTAGGAAGACTTCCGCCCGAAGGAATCCCCCTTGTCGCGCATCTATTACGAAGACTTCGTCGTCGGCGCGGTCCGCACGTGTGGCCCGCGCGTAGTTACCCGCGAGGAGATCATCGCGTTCGCCACCGAGTTCGATCCGCAGCCCATGCATCTCGACGAGGAAGCCGCGCAAAAAACCATGCTCAAGGGTCTGTCCGCATCGGGCTGGCACTCGTGCGCGCTGATGATGCGCCTCATCGCCGATGGTCTGGCGCTGAACTCGAGCTCGATGGGCTCGCCCGGCGTCGAGGAGGTGAAATGGGTGAAACCCGTGCGCCCCGGCGACGTGCTGACGGTGCGGCTCACCGTGCTGGAGAAGCGCGAATCGAAGAGCCGCCCCGAGATGGGCCTCGTCCGCCAGCGCGCCGAGATGCTGAACCAGCGCGGCGAGGTGGTTCTCGATTCGACCTACCCCGGCATGTTCGGCAAGCGGCCGGCAGGTGAACGGCCATGAAATTCTGGGACGACATGAAGATCGGCGACCGCACCGAGTTCGGCAAGCACACTTTCACCGCCGAGAGCATCAAGCGCTTCGCCGCCCGCTACGACCCGCAGCCCTTCCACATGGACGAGGCGGCCGCCAAACGCTCCCACTTCGGCGCGCTGTGCGCGTCGGGCTGGCACACGGCGGCGGCGTGCATGCGCCAGATCGTCGAGACCCACAAGCGCCTCGCCGCCGAGGCGGCGGCGCGCGGCGAGCGGCCGGCGCGGATCGGCCCCTCGCCCGGGTTCCGCAACCTCAAATGGCTGAAACCGGTGTATGTCGGCGACACCATCAGCTACGCAAGCGAGGTGCTTGAGCTACGGCCGCTGGCATCGCGGCCGGGCTGGGGCCTGCTGCGCGGGCTCACCACCGGCACCAACCAGGATGGCGTGCGCGTCTATGAGCTCGAGACCTCCGCCTTCGTGGAGCGGCGGCCGGCATAGACGCTAGTGGCCCTCGAACGACACGAGGGTGTGCACCGCGACCCCGCGCAGCTTCAGGCGTTCCGAGCCCTTCAGGTCCGGCAGATCGATGATGAACGCGGCAGCGACCAGCTCGCCGCCCGAGCGGCGCACGAGCTCGATCGCGGCTTCCGCCGTGCCGCCGGTGGCGATCAGATCGTCGACCAGGAGCACGCGCTGGCCGGGCGCGATGGCGTCGGCGTGGATCTCGACGGCGTCGACGCCGTATTCGAGCTGGTATTCCTGGCCGATGGTCTT
>Ga0209118_1000659_pt1 | contig 17814 bp, 13 predicted proteins | sample BlaSpr_A8_Ref_M1_FD_187988 | JGI IMG/M metagenome (GOLD analysis project Ga0209118, IMG submission 187988) | Forest soil microbial communities from Thunder Bay, Ontario, Canada - Black Spruce, Ontario site 2_A8_Ref_M1 (SPAdes) (version 2) | ecosystem: Environmental > Terrestrial > Soil > Boreal...
CACATCGCCCGCAGCCCTTCGGGAGCCAGCCAATACTACGTGGGCTTCTTCGGCGGAACAACCTGGATATGGAGCTCCTCGAGCTGCGCGGGATCGACCGGGCTCGGCGCACCCAGCATCAAGTCTTGGTGGCTCTGGGTCTTTGGAAAAGCGACCACATCTCGAATGTTTTCTGTTCCGACGATCGTCATCATCAGGCGGTCGATGCCGGAGGCGATCCCACCGTGCGGGGGCACGCCGTATTCGAACGCATCGAGCAAATGTCCGAATTGGGCGCGAATCCGGTCACGACTCATTCCGAGTATCTCGAACACCCTCTCCTGCAGTTCCCGTTCGTGAATGCGAATGCTGCCACCGGCAATCTCGACGCCGTTCAACACGCAGTCATATGCCTTGGCCCGCACGTCGTATGGCCGCTCAGTCAAATGCGCCATGTCCTGCGGCCATGGCGATGTAAACGGATGGTGGCCGTAGGTCAGGTTGCCGAGGTCGTCCTCCTCGAAGAGGTACATCGGATAGACCCACAGGAATTTCCATTCCCCCTGGCGAATCAGCTTGCGGCGCCGGGCGATCTCGCGACGCAAGAGGCCCATCACCGTCTCTGCCTTTCTGCGCCGGTCAGCGACCAGGAGGACAAGATCATCGGGGCCCGCGCTGGCGGACGATTTGATGGCTTCGATCTCGCCTTCGGCAAGATGCCGGTCGAGCGGTCCTGGGACCCACGCCAGACCCTTTGCTCCAGCGCCTTTCACCAGCAAGGTGAGCTCGTCAAGCTCTCGTCGGGTCATGTCTTTGCCGCCCGGCACAGCCAGGCAGCGAACAACACCGCCCGCATCCAGCGCTCCACGCAGGACTGTCGCCCCGGTTTGTCGCAGCGCATCGCTGACGTCAAAGATTTCAAGCCCATACCGCAAGTCCGGCTTGTCGGTGCCGTACTTCAACAAGCACTCCTGCATGTCAAGCCGCGGGAATGGAGTGTCGATCTCAATACCGAGCACCTCCTTCCAGACCTTGGCCCAGAGACCTTCGATCAACGAGAAGACATCCTCTTCATTGCAGAAGGACATCTCGACGTCGAGCTGAGTGATCTCGACCACGCGATCCGCACGCAAGTCTTCATCGCGAAGGCAGCGTGCGATCTGGTAGTAGCGACCCATCCCGGCTACCATCAGCAACTGCTTGAGCTGTTGCGGCGATTGAGGCAGCGCAAAGAAGTTGCCCGGGTGGAGGCGCGAAGGAACGATGAAGTCGCGCGAGCCCTCAGGCGTGCCCTTCAGCAACATCGGCGTTTCGACCTCAACGAATTCGTTGGCGTCCATGTAGCGGTGAATCGTTTGCACCACCCTGTGTCGCAGCTCCAACGTTTGCTGCATGCGGGGCCGGCGCAGGTCGAGGTATCGGTATTTCAGCCGCGTCGCCTCATCCGCTTCGACGTCGTCTTCAATCTGAAACGGCGGAGTCTTGGCTCTAGAGATCACGTCCAGCTCGGTTGCGGTCACCTCTACGTCGCCGGTCGCCATGCGCGGGTTCTCGGAACCTGGGGGTCGCCGGCCGACCGTGCCTTTTGCGCGAACGACGAATTCCGCCCGCAGCTCGGAAGCGGCGGCATGAGCCTCCGATGCCTTGGTCGGGTTGAACACAATCTGGACGGCGCCCCACCTGTCGCGCAGGTCGATGAAGATCAGACCCCCATGGTCGCGGCGGCGTGCCACCCAGCCATACAGCTCGACCTCGCGGCCCACGTCAGCTGCGCGCAGAGAACCGCAGTGCGGGCCGCTGTATCCGCTCATGCGTCCCTCGCTGTGAAGCCGCTCACGTGATTCGTCCCGGGAGGTCCACCCACGCAACCTCCACCTGCTCCCCGCTCGCCATGTTCTTGAGCTGCGCGACGCGCCGGTCGGCCTCAGAAGTGCTGAGCAGCACCACCCACCGCGCACCGAGCTTGTTGGCCGACCGCATTTTCGCCTTCAGGCTCTTGGGCTCGTAGTCGACTGCGACCGGCAAAGCGCTGCGGCAAATGCGAGCGACCTCGGCCGCGGCGACTTCGAGGCCGGCCTCCGCGAGCACCAGGACTTCCGCCGGAGGCGCCGCGATGACCTCCGCGCCGGTTGCCTTCACCATCTCAGTGACGCGGTCCAGTCCACTGGCGAAGCCCACGCCCGGAGTCGCCGGCCAGCCCTCCGCCTCCGCCAACCCGTCGTAGCGTCCCCCACCCCCCAACGCGTCCTGGGATCCGCCGCTGTTGGTCGGGTAGAACTCGAAGACGGTGCGGGTGTAGTAGTCGAGGCCGCGCACAAGGTAAGGATCGTGACGATATTCGATGCCGGCCGCGTCGAGCAGGCGCCGGACCGCCGCCCAGGCGGCCGCGCATTCTTCGCACAGGTGGTCGGTGATGCGAGGGGCCTTCTCCTTGAGCGGCTGGCACTGCGGGACCTTGCAATCGAGCAACAGGAGAGGGTTGGACTCGAGGCGGCGCTGGCACTCGCCGTGCAGGTGGTCCTTCAACGGACGGTAGTAAGCCCGCAGTAGATCCAGGTACGCGGGGCGGCATTTCGCGTCCCCGATCGAGTTGAGATCCATCCTCAGCTCAACCAGGCCGAGCTCGCGGAGCCAGGTGGCGGCGATCTCGATCACCTCGGCGTCCAATGCGGGACTGTCGCCGCCGATCGCCTCTACATCGAACTGGAAGAACTGCCGGTAGCGACCCTTCTGGGGACGGTTGTAGCGGAACATCGGCCCGATGAGAAACAGCCGAGCCGGCTGTGGCTGTTGGTTGAGGTGGCCTTCGAAGTACGCGCGGACGACGCCCGCGGTCGCCTCGGGACGCAGGGCGAGCTTTCGCCCGCCGCGGTCCTCGAAACGGTAGAGCTCCTTGGCCACCGCGTCGGTGTCCTCGCCAACCCTCTCGATCAGCTCGGCGTGCTCGATCAACGGAGTCACGATCTCCTCGTATCCGAACCGGCGCGCCACGTCGCCAGCGGTCTTTTCTGCGACGCGCCAGATCGTGCGCTCGCGCGGAAGGATGTCGCGCATTCCGCGGACAGCGTTAATCGGCTGGGAACGAGTCATAAGAGTGACGATTGTAAGAACCTACGGTTACTATCAGTCGCCGGTGACTACGCCCCTCGTCCAGATCGTCGCGCTGGTCCTGGCCCTGCTGGCCCTGATCATGGGCGCTTACCTGCTCATCATCGGCAAGCGGCCGTGGCGAGGCGGAGAGGACACCAAGGTGGCGCCGCGGGTCAGGCTGCTGGGGCTCAGCTACATTCTCGTCTTCGGCGCCGCGATGATCCAGATCATCACCCAGCCGCAGGGCGTGGAGGCGGAGGCGCTTGGGGGATTGATGGTCCTGGGCGGCGTGATCGTGATCGTCGTGGTCCTGCTCGAAGCGAGGGCGTCACGGCTCGCGGGGCATGAAGATCGCCTCGACTCGCGACTGAAGGGCTAAGACTTCTTCCTCGACCCTCTCCCCGACCCTCTCCCCTGCAGGGGAGAGGGGGGTTACAGCCCCGCCTTTTCTCTAGTGGTTCGGTAGCCTGCGGCGGCTTTGAAGGCTTCGATCAGCTCGTCCAGGTGCACCGGCTTGCTCATGTAGTCGTCGAAACCCGCCTTCATGCAGCGTTCCTCGTCTCCCGGGCCGGCCATCGCGGTGAGTGCGATGAGCCGAGGCCGGCTGCCGCGCGGCCACCGCCGGCAGATCGCCTCCGCCGCGGCGAGCCCATCCATCTCCGGCATCAGCACGTCCATGAGCACCGCGTCGTATGGCTCCTGGGCCACCGCCGCCACCGCCTCGCGGCCGTTCGAGACAACGTCCGCGGTGTGCCCGAGCCTGACGACCAGTCGCTTGAGCAGGTTCTGATTGAGCGCGTTGTCGTCCGCGATCAGCACGCGGAGCGCCCCGGCGACAACCTCCACGGCGGGCTTCGGCGCCTCGACCGTGTGGACTCCCACCTGGACCATTACGTCGTGGAGCGTCCGAGCTGCCACCGGTTTGGTCAGCGTGGCCTGGATGACGCCGCTGTCGGCGGCTTCAGCGACCTCCGGCCCTGGGGCCGTCACCGCGATCAGGACGATCGGGAGCTGATCGGCCCGCTTGATCGACCGGAGCACGGCCGAGAGACCAAGTCCATCGAGGACCGGTGGGCGGTGTTCCACGACCGCGATGTCAAAAGGATGTCCCGCCTTCACCGCTTCCAGCGCCTCTTCAGGTGTGCTTGCGGTAGCCGTCGCCCCCCACTGCTCTGACTGGAGGGCAAGCACGCGGCGCTCGGTCGGGTCAGCCGTCACGACGAGGACCCGCATCGCCTCGAGCGTGAGCTGAGACGTGGTCACGGAAGCTGGTAGGACCTCGGCCAGGATCGTGAACTGGAACGACGTGCCGGCGTCTGGCCCCGCCTCGACTCCGCCCTGCTCGACGCGCAGCTCACCGTCCATCATCTCGACGAGGCTCTTGGTCGTGGCGAGGCTGAGGACTGCGAGCCGGTCACCGGGCTCCAGCCGGTCACGCGGATTGGAGACGCCGTCGAGGCCTCCGCGGAGGATCCGGGCCGGGATACCGCGTCCTGTGTCGCGAACCGTGAAGCTCAACGCGACCAGGCCACCTCGGTCCTCGAAGCCCAGCTCGACGCCGACCCCGCCGCGGAAGGTGCGCTCGATCCCTCCGTGCAGCAGCGAGAGCACGATCTGCTCCAGCCGGCGCGAGTCGCCGACAATCACGCTCGGCACGTTCGGGGCTGCCTGGAAGGAGAGGTCGAGGCCCTTGGCCCCCGCCGCGTCGGCAACGAGCCCGATGCAGCTCTCAACGCTCGAGCGGACATCGAATGGATGAAGGGCGAGCTCGAACGCGCCGCTCTGGATGGTCGCGGCATCCAGCACGTCGTCGACCAACCTGGCGATTTGCTCCGCGCCGATCTCGACGATCGATGCCAGCTCGCGCTCTTCGTTGGAAGCGGCGCTGGCGGACAGCAGACCGGCGGCTCCAACGACCGCATTGAGCTGGTTGCGCACCTGGTGACCGAAGTCCGCCAGCAGCTCGGCGTCCAGCACGCCCGCCTGGGGAACGCCGTTGGCGTGTGCCCCTTCTTCCATCGGCTTCGCCTCCTGCTCGCTCATCAGTTGAGCTGCTCCGCCGGGGGCTGTTTCGTGGGCACGAACATCGGGTCCGGCAGCTTGACGCCATTGGACGCGAAATGCGCCTGGAAGATCGACTTCGTGCCGGTCGCGCTGTGATACCCGACGGCGCGACCGTCCGGCGTCACGCCGACCTGGTTGAAGACGAAGACCTCTTGCAGCGCAATCTCGCCTTCCACCAACCCCATCACCTCCGCGATGCTCACCACCTTGCGAGCGCCGCCGCGCAGCCGCTCGGTCTGCACGATCACATTGACGGCGGACGTGATCTGGCTTCGGATCGCGCGTGACGGAAGCTCTGTGCCGGCAAGCAAGACCAGCGTCTCGAGGCGGCCGAGGCCGTCGCGCGGGTTGTTTGCGTGCAGGGTGCTCATGGACCCGTCGTGCCCGGTGTTCATAGCCTGCAGCATGTCGAGCGCCTCGGGGCCCCGACACTCGCCGACGATGATCCTGTCCGGGCGCATGCGCAGACAGTTGCGGACCAGGTCCCGGATCGAGATCGCGCCGCGCCCCTCGACGTTTTGCGGCTTGGACTCGAGACTGATGACATGGACCTGGCGCAGCCGGAGCTCGGCCGCGTCCTCACATGTGACGATGCGCTCGTTGGACGGGATAAAGCCGGAAAGGACGTTGAGCAATGAGGTCTTGCCCGAGCCGGTTCCGCCCGAAACGATGACGTTGAGCCGCGTCTTCACCGCCGCGTCGAGATACTCCATCATCGCCTCGGTCGCGCTGCCGCTCATCACGAGCTTTTCGGGCGAGAGCACCTCACGGCCGAACTTGCGGATCGTCAGGCAGGGCCCGTAGATCGCCACGGGTGGGATCACGACGTTGACACGCGATCCGTCCTTCAATCTTGCGTCACACATCGGCTCGGACTCGTCGACGCGGCGGCCGATCGTCGAGACGATGCGGTCGATCACCCGTCGCAGGCTGTCCTCGTCCTCGAAGGCGAGGTTCGTCAACTCGATGCGACCGCGACGCTCGACGAAGATCTGCTCCGGCCGGTTGACCATGATCTCGCTGACCTCAGGGTCGCGCAGCAGCGCCTCGAGCGGACCGAGTCCTATGACCTCGTCGAACAGGATCTCGACCAGCCGTTCCTTGTCCATCGCGGTGACCAGCGCGGCCGGTGGCTTGGAGCGGAAGTGGTCCTCGGTGAGCTGCAACAGGAGGCGCCGGATCCCGGCGCGGTTGTTGATGTCGATGGCGGCCGCGTGGCGGCTGAGCAGCTGGGCGTGGATCTCGCCCTTCGCGGCGGCAAGGGTCGGGCTCAAGAGCGCCGATGGCTCCGGGACGCGGAACTGCTCGGTAGGCGGTTCCGGTGGTGGCGCGACGCCATCCCGCGGCACGATCCGGCGCTCGGCCGGCGCTACGGTCACCGCGCCGTCGCCGGTCGACCCCGGGGCTGCGCCGGGCGCCGTGGCGACCGCGGGCCCTTGCTGATAGCGCCGGTCGAACCGCTCAGAGAGCTTCATGCCGGGCCCGCTTCGGCCGAGGCATGGAGCCGGCGTTGGGCGTGCATCGCCGCCTTCTTGACGTCGGCGTCCGGCTCCCGTTGCACCAGCGTGCGGAGCCCATCTGACGAAGCCGGGTCGGCGATCATCCCCAGCGACTTGCAGGCGGCGATCCGGACTGGCTTGGGCCATCGCCGGTCGTGGGCGATGCCGAGGAGGGGCGGCACCCGCAGAGTGTCGCGCCGCAAGCCGCAGGCGAGCACCGTCACGACAGCGGCCTTCTCGCTGTCGGGCCGGCGCATCAGGGCCTCAATGTCGAGGTCGGAAGCGGCCATGGAAAGCGCGATCGCCAGGCGGTGAATCGGAATCTTGTCCGCGGCCGCCATCAACGCCTCGACCGCTCGACGCCCCCCGACCAGGCCGAGGGCGCGGATGGCCGCCTCACGAACCTTGGGGTTCTTGTCCTGGAGGAGGTCCTCGATCCAGATCACCGAACCGGTGAGGCGGAGCGCGCCGCACAGGCGTGCCGCCGCGGCCCTGGTCAGAGGGTTCGGGCTGACCAGCGAGTTGAGAAGCTCGTCGCTCAGACCTGAGCGGCGGAAAGGCTCCGTGATCCGCCACTGGCCGGTCAGTCCGGGTCCTGCCTCCTCGAGAGCGGACACGATCACCGCTCCGACCTTATACGGCTCCGCCAGGAGTTCAGCCGCGGAGACGTTCAGTACGACTTGCCGTTCGCCGGCCAGGGCCGCGTTGAGGACCCGCTCAATCTGGGAGGCAAGGCGAGATCGCGGAGCGCGGGAAGCAGCCCCCGACCGCTTGGTCAGGCGCTGCAGATCGATCTCGGCCGGAGGCCTCGTGTTCAAAGCTAGTACTGAGATGCCCGGTCGATCCGGGGGGACGTTGGTACATTATCGGCGAATTGACCCCCCGTGAGGTTCGCGAAGCCGATCGGGACCAGGAGGAAAAACCACACCAGGTGGCCGCCAGCAGCGGACCCGCCGACGACCAGACACCGTCAACACTGCAGCTGAGGACGCGGATCCTGGAGATGTCAAGCGTGTTCGCTGAGCTCAGCGACGGGGCGCTCCGGGCCCTCGCGCGACGCATGCGAGCCGTCGGGCTGACAGCCCGCGACACCCTGCGCCTTAAAGCCCAGGGTGGTGACGTAGTCCTCTTTGTCGCGTCCGGACAGGTCGAGGAGTCGATCACAGACGGCGCCGGCAAGGTCCTCCTGACCCGGCGCCCGGCGCCCGGGGACCTGGTAATCCTGCCCGCACCCAGGACCAAAGACCGCTACCAGACGGCCATCTACGGCCTGACCGACGCCGTTCTGCTGACGCTCGACCGGGACGGGTTGCTCGAAGGCCTCGGCCCGGACGTCGAGAAAGTGGCCCTCGCCCTCGACCGCCTATGGGAGCAGGAGCTTTCGGCCGTGAACGCGGCCGAGGTCCAGCGCTCCTCGCGGACGGCGGCGCCCATCGTGGCCTTCTTCTCGGCCAAGGGCGGGTCCGGGGCCACCACGCTCGCGATCAACACCACGGCGGCGCTGGCTCGTAAGTTTCCTCGACAGGTCCTGCTGGTCGACCTGTCGGCTCCGTTCGGCCACGCCGCCCTCTTCGCCGACCTCATAGCCACCGGCTCGATCGCGAGCGCTGCCAAGGCGTCGGCGGTCGACTTCGAGACCGTGTTGCGAGGCAACATCGTCAACCACCGGTCGGGCATGGGCGTGCTGCCTGGAACACTTCGACCGGAAGAGGTCGACCTCATGACCGGCGACCTCACAGGACGGGTCCTCGACGTGGTCGTCAGCTGGCAGCGGCTGATCCTGGTCGACCTGGGAACCTCGCTTGGCGAGGCGGCGCTGGCAGTGCTCGAACGCTCCGAGTGTGTCGTCATCGTGATTCCGCCCGAGATCGCCGCCATGACCGACGCGCGGCGTTCTCTGGCCGTGTTCCGGGACATCCTCAACGTCAACGACAGCCGCATCGAGCTGGTGCTCAACCAGCGGGTGCCTCATCCCCCACTCGACCGCGCTGCCGTGGAGTCGATCCTCGGCCGGAAGATGTCCGTGACCATCGGATTCGACGACTCACGGCCTGAGGACGCGGCTCTGGCGGGCGGCCTGGTCCTGGTCCGCGACCCCAACTCGCTGGTGGCGCGCGGAGCGACCGACCTGGCACGGGTGATCGTTGCCAATTTAAAGCTGGATGGTTAACGCGAAAAAACGCAGGTCCGGCCAAGCCATGGTCGAGTTTGCGATCACACTGCCGGTCCTGGTCCTGCTCGTGGCCGGAGTGCTCGAGCTGGGCCGCGGGTATGTCTTCGCCATTGCAACGTCCGACGCCGCCCGCGACGGCGCCCGCTACGCCGCGGGAAAGACCTCGACCACCAATGGACCGGGCCTCGCCGCCATCTGTTCGCTCGTCACCGCAGACCTGAAGGCGATCACCTCGACGGTCAGCTGCCCGACCACCTTCAGCCACCTGCCACCGATTCTCGTCTCGGACTACACCGCGCCGGTCGCCGGGCAGGCCGTGGTGGTCGTGTACTGCGGAGCAAGCCTCGACTGCAAGGGCCCCGCGACCTCGGTCGTCAACTCGGAGGTCGACGTCTACGTGTTCTACGGGTTCAGCGACCTCAATCTCCTGGGAGGCGGGATCACGATCTCCGGGTCGAGCCGCGCCATCTCCTCGTGGTGAAGCATTTTGCGCGGGGAAGTTTTGGCCAAGCGATGGTCGAGTTCGCCCTGGTGGCGCCCGTCGTGCTGCTGATCATCGGGGGCACGGTCGACATGGGTCGCGGCATGTTGATGTATGCGCTTCTTCAGGGAGCTTCGCGCGACATGGCGCGGCAGGCGGCCCTCGGGTACTACAGCGGCTCCAACATGCTGCCGCCCGACTGCACCGCGCTCACGACGCCATGCTCCGGGAAATCGATCGTGCAGGGCGCGCACCTGCTGGACTCGCTGGGCGCCACGGTGATGTACAGCGACTCGGGTTCAATTTCAGCAGCCCCGCTGGCGTACGGAAGCTACGCCGGGGGCAGCACGACGTCGCCGGGGACGATCACGCTGGTCAGCCCCAGCCCGAACACCATCTACGTCTTCATCTATGAGCTGGACTCGACAGTGGGCGCCCCGAACCCGCGTTGGAGCTGCCCATCGTGCGCGGCGGCCAACGGTGTGGCGGTGCGCACCCCCGGCCACCAGCTCGCGGTCGTCGACCTGAAGCTCCAATGGCAGCCTGTGCTGGCGAGGTTCCTGGGCATTCCGACGGTCATCACCTTCGATTCGCAGACAGTCATCCGGATGGAGTTTTGATGCCGCGTCACGGCAAGTCCCAGTCCGGGCAGGTCATGGTGCTGGTGGCGGTGTCGCTGATCGCGCTCATCGGATCGGCGGCCCTGGTCCTGCTGGCCGGCTCGGCCGAATGGCAGAAGAACGAGCTCCAGCAGGTGGCCGACCAGGCGGCGCTCGAGGCGGCGCTGAAGATCGGCATCGGCTGCAATGCTGCCGAGGCCAAGGTTGTGATCGACGCCGCGGACGCCTCCGTCGGCAAGCAGCGGACCGCCTTCGGGGCATACAGCGGGGTCGTCGGGGGCCCCTGTGCAACCGGGTATAGCGGGACGCAAACTTTTACCGGCGGCTCCCTGAGCGCGGCGATCAACTATCCGTATCGGGCTCACCAGCAGCAGGTCGAGGTGGTCTTGACCCTGACCCTTCCCATCTCCTTCGGCACCGTTGTGGGCAAAACGAGCACCCAGGTGATCCGGCGAGCGGTCGCCCAGGCGCTGCCTGGCTCGGTGCCCGCACTCTCCGCCACGACGCTCACCTGCACGGGTGGCCAGGTCAACGTCGCTGGAAGCGTCGTCGCGCAGAACGCGGTCACGCTCAGCGGCGGCTGCGCTCTTTATTCGCACACCCGATTCGATGCGGTCTCGAGCACCTATTCCGATCTTGGCGACACGTCGGTTTACGCGGACGCCCAGGCCTGGGGCGCCGGCAGCTGCGTCGCCGGCGGCACCACCGGCTCGACCAACGCGATCTGTGCCGATGGCTCTGAGCTCACCGGTCACGTCACGCCGACGTGCGGCACCACGACGGCGTTCCTGTCCGTCGGGGACGCGGCGATCAACCCCAACCCCTGCGCAGCGGGCGTCGCGCGACCGCCGGTCCCGCCGGTGTCCACCAGCCTGCCGCCCGAGCCCAACACCGACCCGACGGCGATCGCGCAGCTCGTCGGGACGGGCGGGGCGGCGTGCGCGCCGCTCGGTACGCCCCCGACGATATCCGTCAAAGGGAAGGTCGTGGGCACAAGTTTCGCGGCCCCTCCATCGCTCCCGGATGCGAACGGTTTCTACCACTTCAAGCCGAGCTGCTATGGGTACCTGGACCCGAGCTCTCTAACCGGAGGTGGTGGCGGCGGCATCACGCACAAGCAAACCGGCCCGGTGGTCGGGCCGGTGAAGAAAACGGTGACCCTGACGCTTCCCGGAACCGTGGCAGGCAGCCTTCTGGTGGCCACGATCCGCGCGGATGCGAGCGCTGCGCAGAAAGACTTCACCACGGCCACCCCAGGCTGGACGTCGGCGATCGTCGGTGGAGCCTACCTGAGCGGAACGGCGCACACCGAGATCTGGTACTCCTCCAACGCCGTCAGCGGAACAGCAACGGTCGCGTTCGACATCAGCCCAGCCTCCATCTTCGCCGAGGGACAGATGACCGAATGGTTAGGAGCGGCAGCCTCTCCATTCGACACAGCCGGGACCGCGACCTACAGCTCAGACCAGTCGTCTGCGATCATCTCCACGATCGCCAACCCGACCGGCGCCAACGAGCTCGCGATCACCGCCATCGGGACCAGCCCAGCCCAGAATCCCGAGAGCTTCGCACCCGGCGCGGGATGGACGAGCCTCGCCAATGACACAGGCGACGAGTTCAGCTCGCAGTACGAGTTGAACCCCCCGCTAGGGGTTAAAGCGAGCGAGACGGTGACGGGCTCGCAGCCGACCACCTGGGCAATGATGATCGCGGCGTTCAAGCCCGCCGGCGGTGGAGGCGCAGGCGCAGGCGCCGTTCTCGACCCCGGGTTCTACTACTTCAACGGATGGGACGGAGCGGGGTACACCGGCGGCGGCATCTGTCTTAACGGGGGCACTCTCCTGGCTCAGACCACGACCCTCGAGTTCGTCAACAAGGCAGGCTTCTCGTCCGGCGACTGCACAGTAGGAGGCGGAGCGGGGACCCCCGCATCTCAGTTCGGATCCAATTCCGTCGCCGATTCCACCTTCACCTACTTCTCGGCGCCCTGCAGCCAGGCTCCGGCCGGTGACTCGAGCTGCACCAGTCCTGGCTGGTGCACCAACGGCGATCGCGCCTGCCTGAACGTGTTGATCTGGTCGAGCAGCGCCGGGCAGATCGCGATCAAGGGCGCCAACGCCAAACACTGGCTGCTGGGTTCCATCTACTGGCCGGGGACCTGCACCGACACGGTCAACGGGACCTCGACGATCGCAGGGACGCTCTTCTGTGGAAGCCTTTCGATCTCCGCGGGGGCCGCCGCAGGGACCGCGATCGGTGGCGACTACGGCATCGCGACCTCCCTGGTCGAGGCGATTCTCATTGAATGAGTTGCACCAATCTGCGCACCATGCCAAGCTGCGCGTGCCCACCTAGATGTCAAGTACCAGCGCAGATGTCGCGCGCCCGCGGCGGGGACGTCTGTACATCATCATCGGAGCCGTCCTTGCCGTGCTCGCGTTCGCCGCTGCGGCGGGCCTGGCCAGCCTCTCCCTGCTCCCGGGGACGACGACCGGGACGCGCATCGTCGTGGCCAAGAACGACATCGGCGCCCGGACCAAGATCCAGGCCTCTGACCTACAGCTGAGCACTGTCAACCCGGCGCCAAAGCAGGCGTTCACGTCGATCAGCCAGGTCGCGGGCAAGGGCGCGCGCGTCGACATCCCTGCAGGTGACCCGGTCAGCGCCAACCTCATCGCGCCGGCAGGCGATCTCCTGAGCACGAGCGACGTTGCTTTCCTCCCCATCCCGTCCGGCTACGTCGCGCTGACAGTGCCGACGGGAGAGCTCGTCGGAGTCGGCGGCTACCCGCAGGTCGGCGATCGCATCACGATGCTCGCGACGGTCAACACTTCGATCTTCGGCTCCGGATTGCAAGTTCCGGTTGTCAGGACGGTCTTCAGCAACCTCTACATCCTCAGGGTCGGACCGGTGACGGCGCAGACCGCCGCGGGAGTCTCGAGCAGCCTCACGTTGCTCGTCACGGGATGCGATGCCGAGTACCTGTTCTGGCTCCTCAACAATGCGGCTTTGAAATACACGCTCGAGTCGTTCAGGGACTACGCGGCCACCCCCAGCCAGCCGGATCCAACCTGTCCGAATCTCTCCTCAGCCGGCGGAGTCGGACCCAGGGAAGTGGACAAGCGCTGGCACTTCACCACCGGCTGAGCGGTGTCGACCAGCGTCATCCTCATCGCGGCCGCGGCAGCGATCGGCGTCGGGTTGGTCGTGTTCGGAATCCTCGGTTCCGGACGCGCGGAGGCCGGCGGGGCGCCTAGCGCTCGGGTCACCTACCGGACGCTCGCCGACGTTCGCGAGCAGCTGCGCCGAAGGTTCGAGCCGACAGGATCGCCGGTGTGGATCGCGTCCAACCAGAAGACGAACTCGCTCGCGGCCGACCTGGCCAGCGCGGACCTGCAGCTTCGTCCCTACGAGTTCCGGTTGGTCCAGGCGGCGTCAGCCTTGCTGTTCGCCTTGATCGCCCTCCTCCGCTTCGGCATCTCGATCCCCGTTGTGATCCTGGCCATCATCGGCTTCGCACTGCCGGCGCTCTACCTTCGCAACCGGCGCGGCCACCGCCTCGCGCAGTTCGAAGCGGGGCTTCCGCGGGCGATGGAGCTGATGGCGAACTCGATGAAAGCCGGCCAGTCGATCGCTCAATCCCTGCGGGCTGTGACCGACAACGCCGGCCCACCCGTGTCGGACGAATTCAGTCTCGCGCGCAGGGAGATCGAGCTCGGCGCCTCGATCGAGAGCGCGCTCGGGAACATGGTCACGCGAATCGGGAGCGCCGACCTCAGGCTGGTGGTCATGGTGATCACGATCCAGCACTCTGTGGGAGGTGACCTGCCGGCCATCCTGATCAGCCTCGGCGACACGATGAAGCAGCGGGCAGAGATGCGTGCGGAGGTCCTGGCTTCGACAGCACAGTCCAGGGCTTCGTCGCTGATCATCACCCTGCTGCCGATCGCCGCCGCTCTCGGCCTGTACTTCCTGGTCCCTGGCTATTTCCATCCCATGTTCACCAACCCGTTGGGCTGGTTCATGCTCGCGATCGCCGCGGTGATGCTGGGGCTCGGCAACTTCATCATCCGCCGCCTGACGGCGATCACATGAACCTGGTGCCAATCCTCGTCGGGATTGTTGCCGCCGCGGGCGTGTGGCTGCTCGCTGCTGGGATCGTCGCTGCGCGCGCGGGCGATGCAACGATGCTGGCAAGGCAGAGGCTCGCGCGCCAGGACATAGGTCTGGGCCAGAGCGCCGCGGCCCTCGAGCTCGAAAAACCCTTTCTCGAACGGCTTCTCGCCCCTGGCCGGCGCTGGCTGGAGCGCCAGCTCAACCGGCTCACTCCCACCGCGCAGGCCGCCAACTTCCGCCGCCAGCTCGATTTTGTGGGCGCCCCCTTCGGGCTCGACCCGGCAGGCCTGCAGGCGCTGCGCATCACCGCCGCCGCGGGGCTCGGAGCGCTTGGTGTGGCGCTGGGCGTGCTCATCGGAACGCCGTTCGCGATCGGCATCGCGCTCCTCATCGGCGTCGCGATCGGGTTCTACATGCCGGTGCTGTGGCTCGACCAGCTCGTGCGTCAGAGGCGGGCAGAGCTGGAGGCCGTGCTGCCGAACGCGCTGGACGTGGTGGCGATCAGCATGGAGGCCGGGCTTGGCCTCGACAGGGCGCTGGAGCAGCTGGTGCGGCACCAGGAGGGGCCGCTCACCCTGCTGGTGGCGCGCGCGCTCCGCGAGATCGAGCTCGGGCGGCCGCGCGCCGATGCCCTCGAGGAGATGGCCGCCGCCACCGGCGTCGAAGACTTCACCTCGTTGGTGAAGGGAATCCTCCACGCCGAGCGCACGGGCGTGCCGATCGCGCGCACGATCGCGGCACATTCGGCTCAGATGAGGGTGAAGCGCAGGTTGAAGATCCGGACCGAGGCCGCTCGCGCTTCACTCAAGATCCTGCTGCCCACAGTCGGGTGCGTCTTCCCGACGCTGTGGCTGATCCTGCTCGGGCCGGCGATTATCGTCGCGCTGAGCCTCGGCCACTGATCGAGCCGATTACTTTGAGTCGCTGATAAGGCTCGGATCCCCCCACCCGGCTGCGCTCGCTCGCGAGCGGAGCCGACCTCCCCGGCGAGCGGGGAGGTGAGGCCGGCGCTTACGTATCGCGCAGCTTGGAAGCTCGAGATCCGGGCGGCGCCGACCCCGTCGCAAGCATAGCGACCGGTACCCGGGCGCTGGATTATTGGGCGGGAGACTATTTAGCTCAGGAAGGGGTTTGTCTCTCTTTCGCGGCCGATCGTCGTGGATGGGCCGTGTCCGCTGTACACCGTCAGATCGTCCGGCTGGGTCAGCAGCTTCTCGCTGATCCCCTCCAGAAGCGCCCTTGCGTTTGAGTTGGAGAAATCGGACCGGCCGATGGATCCGGCAAACAGCGCGTCGCCGGTAAAGAGGTTGTCGCCGATCTTGAGCGTGACGCCGCCTGGGCTGTGACCCGGCGTGTGCAGCACCTCGAACGCCAGCGAACCGGCTCGGAAGGTCTCACCCTCGACCAGGTTCTCTACGGTCTCAATGGGCTCGGTCCTGGAGCCGAATTCGCGGCGCAGCGGCCGTCCTTCCGCCAAGACGTATCGCTCCGTTTCATGGACGGCGACGGGGATCGGCCCGAACGCCTCCAGCAACGCAGACAGGCCCGCCACATGGTCGACGTCAGTGTGCGTGAGCAGGATTGCTTTGACGTTGGCATTCCGCTTGCGCACCAGGTCGATCATCAGCTCAGGCTCTAGGTTGGCGTCGATGATGGCGCCGTCCTTCGTGTCCTCGTCTTCGACGAGGTATGAGTTGGTGCGGAACTGACGGTCGGCAGTGGCCTCCACCCGGATCGTCACGAGGCTTCCCTAGCGACGGTATGGACGTCCTTCACGGCTTCCAGCTTTTCCATCAACCGCGAGAGCTGCGCGAGTGAGTCGATTTCCACAGTGGTCGACACCACCGCGGTCTTGTCGTCGTAGACGTGAACTTCGAGCGATGACATGTTGACGCGGTTCTCCGCGACCACGGTGGCGATGTCGCGCAGCAGGCCCTGCCGATCCCAGGCCTCGATCTTGATCGCGACGGGATAGATGTGAGTGGCCTCCGAGTCCCAGTCGACCGGAACCACCCTCGCCTGGTCCTGCGCGTTGACGGCGTTGATGCAGTCGACGCGATGCACGGTGACGCCCTTGCCACGGGTCGTGTAGCCCACGATGGCGTCGCCCGGCACTGGCTGGCAGCACGGCGCGATCTTGGTGAGGATGCCCTTCTCGCCGTGCACGAGCACGCGTGGGACGGGCTGGACGTTGGGGATGAGCGGAATGGGTCGCAGGTCGCCGCCCGGCGTATCGAGGCTCGGCGCCATGCGCATCACAACCGAATGCGTCGAGAGGTCGCCATATCCGATCGCCGCGAGGAAGTCGTCGACCGCGCCGTACTTGTGCAGGGCGGCGATCTCGCGCAGCTTGTCCTCGTCCAGGTCGGCGAGGTTCACGCGGTGCATGCGGTGGAGCTCTTTGTCGAGGAGGTCGCGGCCCTTGGCCACGTTCTCTTCCCTGCTCTGGCTCTTGAACCACTTGCGGATGCGCTCCTTGGCCGACGCGCTCTTCACGAAGTTGAGCCAGTCGCGACTGGGTCCGTGGGGTCCCTTGGACGTCAGGATCTCGACGATCTCGCCGTTCTGGAGCGCGTAGTCCAGGGGGACCATTCGCCCGTTGACCTTGGCGCCGATGCACCGATGCCCAACTTCGGTGTGGATCCGGTAGGCGAAGTCGACCGGCGTTGAGTCCGCCGGAAGGTTGAGCACGTCGCCCTTCGGCGTGAACACATACACCTCGTCCTGGAACAGGTCGACCTTGACCGTGTCCAGGAACGACTCGGCGTCCCCCACCTCGTTCTGCCACTCGAGCAGGCTGCGGAGCCAGGAGAGCTTCTTGTCGAAGCTGGCGTCTTTGCCGCCTTCTTTATAGGTCCAGTGCGCCGCCACCCCGAACTCGGCGACGCGATGCATCTCGTGCGTTCGAATCTGGATCTCGATCGGCTCGCCAGTGTGCGTGATGACCGTGGTGTGGAGCGATTGGTAGCCGTTCGATTTAGGCATCGCCACGTAGTCCTTGAATCGCCCAGGCACGGGCTTCCAGAGCGAGTGGACGACGCCGAGGACGCCGTAGCAGTCGCGCACCGAGTCGACGTGTACGCGAATCGCGGAGAGGTCGTAGATCTCCGAGAAGTCTTTGTTCTCGCGGGTCATCTTCTGCCAGACGGAGTAGATGTGCTTCGGGCGGCCCGTGATCTCAGCCTGGATTCCGACCTTCTCCAGCTCGCGCGCCAGGATCTCGCGCAGGTCGGACACCAGGGTCTCCCGGTCGTGCCGCTTGCGCGCGATCCGCTTGACAACGTCCTCGTAGGCTTCGGGCTCGAGCTGGCGGAAGGCCAGGTCTTCCAGCTCCCATTTGATCTGCCCAATTCCGAGGCGGTGCGCGAGCGGGGCGTAGATGTCGAGCGTCTCGCGCGAGATCTTGCGCCGCTTCACCTCTGGCAGAGGATCGAGCGTGCGCATGTTGTGGAGGCGATCGGCGAGCTTGATGAGGACGACCCGAAGGTCCTCCGCCATCGCGACCATCATCTTGCGGATGTTCTCGGCTTGCTGCTGCTGGTCGGAGCGCAGCGCGATCCGGCCCAGCTTGGTGACCCCATCCACGAGCCGGGCGACTTCCGCGCCGAATTCGCGCTCCACCTCGTCAGCGGTGAGCGCCGTGTCTTCGACGGTGTCGTGGAGCAAAGCGGCCGAGATCGTCGGCGCGTCGAGCTCGAGGTCGGCCAGGATGGCGGCGACCTCCAGCGGGTGGTTGACGTAGTCCTCGCCGGACAGGCGGCGCTGTCCCGTGTGGGCGCTCGCGGCGCGCTC
>Ga0209118_1000660_pt1 | contig 17783 bp, 21 predicted proteins | sample BlaSpr_A8_Ref_M1_FD_187988 | JGI IMG/M metagenome (GOLD analysis project Ga0209118, IMG submission 187988) | Forest soil microbial communities from Thunder Bay, Ontario, Canada - Black Spruce, Ontario site 2_A8_Ref_M1 (SPAdes) (version 2) | ecosystem: Environmental > Terrestrial > Soil > Boreal...
ATTAGTTACCACAACCTTACAGTAATATATGCTAGCACCATAGCAAAACCACAGACAGAGGTTCCGTGGAACCTTTGTCTGTGGAAGGCCGATTCCATCCGGATGCGGAGCAAGAAGTGCAGTTCGCGATCAGCGGGCATGGCATGATTGCGGCGGTGGGAAACGGAGATGGCAAAGACGGCGCGACGTACCAGGGTGACCGGCGCAAGCTTTTCCAGGGACGGGCCTTGGGTCGTAGTGCGCACGTCGAGAGGGCGACCCGATTCATCTGACCGCCACGACTCCCGGTCTAAGCACGGGAGTTATAGATATGCAGGCAAGAGCGGCAGGTCCGCGCCCCGAACTGCGTTGACTTGGCCCCGCACGTAACAGAACTCCGCATTTGGGCTGGCACCTTGTGAATGGTTTGCATAACGCGGTTGATGTCAGCTTGCGAGATGAGTGTGGACCTATCGCACTGCGATATATCGCAAACTGCCACAGCCATTGTGAATTATCTCGATCGTTGGCGAGCCGCTTTCGTTTTGCTGCCCGGCATTTCATCGCCTACACGCGGCGGTTTTCCGCCGCGCCGTTTCATGAGCTTGTCAAAGGTCTTGAAATCCGCGCGCGCTTTGCGGTCCGCAAAAAAATCCGCCGTTTGCAAAGCGGAAAGCTTTTCAGCCACTGCCGTGGCGACGAACTGGTTTATGCTTGTCCTATCTTCCTTGCTCTGTCGCTCCACCGCCCTCTTTAGCGAACGTGGCAACCGCAGAGGGTATGTCATTGTCTCCGTCATCTTCTCATCCTCCCTAACACTTCACGTGGGATCATCAGCTCGATCCCGAACCGCGCGGGTACTGTCCCAAAGTCCCGCACGTTGAATGTAACCAATCCATCGGCCCGCCCATTGACCGCCGTTTCCAGAACCATCTCATCGCCAGGATCCCGCAATTGTGGCCGCCACAGAAAGTGTGTTTTCACCGGCTCCGCCATCGCCATCACCGCATCCAGGAATATTTCAACTTCTCGCTCACTTAATCCGGCTGCCAGTCGGTGCTCAGCTTCTGAGCAAGTTGCTTCATACTCCACGGCCAGCGGGACGCTGACCAACAGCGTTATCTTGCTTTGCCGAGCAGCGCGTAGAATTGCCGCCGACGCACCGCCAGGGCTACGCATTGCTGCCACGATCACATCCGTGTCTCGACCGCTGGTGGACCGTTCGGGACGTCTTGCACTTTGAACGATAAGAGGAGTCTTAAGTCGAAACCAATCGGGAAAGAGGCGGCGCACGGCCCTGTCTGCCTTCACTTGGGCAGATCAACTACTGATCCGACGCCCGCGTACACGTAGTGGTCGCCAAATGTTTTCTTCAAGGCGGCAAACTCCGGCTCGCCGGTGCAGTGTCCCGGTGCCACGCGTTCTAGCCTGTATTGGTTGTGCAGCACCGTTGCAATGCGCTCGACTTCAGGATCCGGTGCCTGGATCTGGTGCAAACCTCCGAATAGGATATTGATATGAGGATTAATGGCGGTCGCCTCCTGCACGATGTGCTCCACCCCGGGATGCGAGCAACCGACCACTAGTACAAGGCCGTCAGGCGTGCGAATAGCGAGCGAAAGCTCGTGCAATTCCAAGGTCCCGGGTCTGTCGGAGACCAGCGCAATCAGATACATGCCGGGCGCGATCTCGGTGTTCCTGTCGATCAGCTGAAAGTTGGCGCCGGGCCAGGCCTCTCCCATGTGTATGATCTCGGGTGGCGCTCCGCTGTAATAACGCTGTTCCGCGGGCAGAGACGCGTCCTTGCGATACCACGTACTGCTGGGCTGGTCGTCGCCGTAGACTCCGGATCTCTCCTTCGGCGCATAGATCTTCACGGCAGGGTTCACCTTGAGCAAGTAGGCCAATCCGCCCATATGGTCACCGTGGCGGTGCGACATAACGACAAAATCGAGGTTTCCCAGATCGACGCCCACAGCCTTTACGTTGTGTTCAAAAATCTTGGCATTGTTGCCCGTGTCGAAGAGGATGCGTTTGCCGCCATATTCGACTAGAGCTGCAAACCCCCAATCCATGGTCAGCAAGGGATTCTTGCCAAACGAATCGTACAGAATGGTGACGCGGTTTGGTGTTTCTGCCGCGGCCATACCCGTGAGCAGCAGAACGACAACCGCCAAGGCGCGTACGAAAAAGTGTCGCATCACTGGTTCCTCCTTAGTGTTAGTCTCCTTCTTCTTTGATTGACGTCGCTAGTATACGAGGGCTGAAACCTTTGGATGGTTTCCGGCTTCCGTGATTACCGCTCCCCCGTAGGAATGGCCAACGAGAATTGTAGGTCCGTCCTGCGTTGCAAGAATTCGTTTGGTAACCGCGACATCGTCCTCCAACGATATCGTAGGGTTCTGGACGATGCTCACCTTGTAGCCGTGCCCCGTCAGGATCTTGTAGACGCCCTCCCAGCCAGCGCCATCGACAAAGCCACCATGGACTAGAACGATGTTCTTCATCGCTTGGTACCTCCTTGCTTGAATGATGCGGTACACATCGGCGGGACTCGTTTGGGCCGGACCATGAAACGGGCCCCGAGGATTTGGCCTGAGAGTCGCAGAGTGTAACGAGGGGCAGAGCAGCTGTCAAGGCAACACCACAAGATCCGTACTTCGTGGATTGTCGGCAGCCCTTCCCTAAAAGCGTGTAATGGAAGAGTTGCCCGTCATACGGCAGGAACGGGTGTTTGGCATCGGCTCTAGCAATGGCACCTGGCTTCGTGGCCCTTAGGGATGAGGAGACTCGGGAGAATTCAAATTTACTTGAAATTGAAATGTCCAACGTTATCCGAAAGCTGTGCCGACCCCGACGTGACATAGTAGAGCAGCTTGCAGCGAGGGCCGTACCTCAGGCGAGTTTCATGCGCAAAGGAGAGAAGGTATGAACTCAACCAAAAAGACAGCGCGGATCGCAGGCGCACTGTACCTCGTGAACGGAGTGACCGGCTTCTTTAGCATCATCTATGTTCCCAGCAAGCTGTTCGTATCTGGAAACGCGGCGGCGACCGCCGACAACATCCTCGCTTCCGAGAGGCTTTTCCGCCTCGGCATCGCCTCCGAAGTGATTTGCGCGGTCGAATATATCTATCTGCTTTGGGTTCTTTACCGATTGCTCAGCGGGGTGAGCAAGACGCATGCTTCGCTGATGGTGATCTTCGGTGTGGCCTTCGTTCCTATTATGTGCATGAATGCGGTAAGCGAGATCGCCGCCCTGACGCTCTTGCGCGGCGCGGATTTCCTGCCGATGTTTAGTCAACCGCAACGCGAATCCCTGGCCATGCTGTTCCTCGGTGTGCGCCGCTACGGGTACGATGTCGGCTGGATCTTTGGCCTTTGGCTTTTCCACTTCGGGGTTTGTGTGTGGAAGTCGGGTTTCCTGCCGCGCTTCCTGGGCGCGCTGCTGATTGCTGCATGCTTCGGCTACCTGGCCGTAAGCCTTACACCGCTTCTTCTGCCGAGTTACACGAATATCGTGAGCCGATTAGCAAACATCCCGTTAACGTTGGGCGAACCCGCGGCTATCTTGTGGCTTCTGATTCGGGGAGCAAAGGACCAGCCATTGGAAGCTGGAGCATAGAGTGAGCCGAACTCCTGGCGCTGGGCTTCACCTTCGGGGATTCCCAGCGAGTAGTCGGCAACTCGGAAGCAGCCTTCCAGGTTGCCCGTGATCCGCCCCGAGCGGTAGACACATGCCATGCGCTGCTAATGGTGAGATACGATACTCTCTCTGACGAATGGGAATCGCCACATGACCGCAGCAAATTTTCGCAGGATTGCTCTGAGCCTGGAAGGCGTGGAAGAGTACTCTCGCGCGGGATTGCCGGCTTTTCGTGTGGGAGGTAGGAAATTTGCTTCGCTCGCCTCGCAAGCAGAGGGCGTATCAGGTCCCACTTCGTGGTCCATCCCCGGTGGTACTTTTCCCAAGAACGGATGGGCGCCGGGCTTACAATGTTCGCTAGGTTCGAAGTGGCAGCGGATGACGGCGAACCTATCCAGATCGCACGCTTAATAGCCTTGAACAACTGGAATGTCTGTGGGGAGACGGTGCCGTCCTGATAGATCTCGACGTCAAACGTCGGCACATTTTTGCGCCGCATGCAGTCTTGAATTCCCGCAATCATCATCTCGGCCGAGAATTGAGGTGCTTCAATCGGAGTGTCAAGCTTGAAGTGTCCCCAGTCTCCTTCGACGAAAGTCGTGATGTGCCCTTGCAAGCCCCGTTGCGGGCCGCCCGTGAACTTTCCTGAGCCGCCGACCGGAAGAAAACCGCTACCTTCAATAACCTCCTGGGAAAAATAATTCTCACCCGCAAAGACTTCGTAGAAGTCGTTCGCTCTTGGCAGGATCCATGAGTTGTAAATAACCAGCCGGTCGGCGTTGCCAGCCTTAGCCGCTCGAGTCATCTCCTCCCATGGAGGATCGAAAGGATAGTAGGTGAATATTGCATCATCAAACCAAAAGCCGGCGAGCTCCTTGCCGTAGCGCTCTCCGATGTCTCGGATAATCGCGCACCACTGCCGGAAGTATTCTGCCTTGTTTTCCTTAAAGTGCGTTCTCGTCCACCACGTAACATCGTCGTGCCCGGGATGAAAGTACAAAATAAGCTTGATGCCCATCTTGCCCAACGCGTCGGCCATGTCCCCGACGAGGTCCCGATCGCACGTCCGGCCAGGCAGAATGCTATCGATTGTCTTGTTCGGGCCGGGAAAGTAGAACCCCGCGTGAGAGGTGGTGAACACGACATGGCGGGCGCCCATGTCCGCCACCATCTGCGCGAAGCGCTCCACGTCGAAATCACGCACCGCCTTCTGATAAGCCTTCGGTGGTCCCGTCTGCGGCTTTGTATCGCTCGTCCAGTGGAACATTACGCCGTAGCGATCCGCCACCAACCAGTCTGTGTTCGCTAAGAGTTTCTCCGCTGTCTCCGCGAGATCTTTTTTTGCCGAGCCGCTAACAAGCTCGACCGAAAAGAAACTCTGCATCGGTGGTGTACTCTTGGAGCGTACCGTCACTCGATGGTTCCCGCCGGGCAAACGTACCTTCCCTAGGCTGAGCCGGTCCCATTGCGCTCCACACTCGGCCGACAGTTTCTCTCTGTCCACTTCCACTTGAACGCTGGTCCGGCTCTTCCGGCCTTGCGCGATAACCGACACTTCATATTCGTTCGATTCGGCCGCACTCACGTCCCAGGAAAGCGAGTCTTCCGCATCCCGCCAGGATTCAATCCAGCCAACTTTTCCTGGGCCGATATCGACCTGCTTAATTCCTCCCTTACGAACTGCATCTGCTCCAATGAGAATATTAACCTTGCTGGGAACAATTTCATGTCTCTTTACGTCCTCTCCCAGACCCGAGAGGGAAAACGCGACGAAGCACAGCAACAGGGTGACTGTGGAATGACAGATCGAGCGCGAAAGGTAAACGGGGGGCACGGCGATTCTCCTTCTCTTACTCTACGTCGAGTTGTAAATGCCTTCGAGCCACGGTTTAACGGGACGCCTGGAAGGTGCCACAGGGATGACGGCAGCCAGAGTCTAAAAGTATAGTTTGTCTCCAGACTGTGGCGCCCGGGGCGTGGAACTAATAGATCTAATCTGGCCCCGTTAGTGTACCGTTTGCATTGCCCAAACTCTAGATATCAAAACCATTAAGCTTCGACCCAAAACTAGATCATTTGAAGATCTCTGTAAATTGCAAAAATTCAAGCACCATTTAGTGGAACGTTACTGCTTCAGAAGCGACCTTCAGTGAGGAGCAATTCACGCAAATTCACAAGAATGTTCTCAGCCAAATCGGATCTCGGTATGGCGAGAAACTGGCCGGCCATTGGTTCGATTCCTGGTATCAATCACTGGCTGCCTATCCAGATGTTCCTATCGAGAGAATTTACCGCTATTCGAAAGTGGGCAACCCCAACCGGATCACTGCCCTTAATTTTTGGATCTTTCCGGTTTTGACTCCATGGCAGGATTACTGGGCAGGCGAACTCAACCGCCTGCAGAATCCCTTCCCGTCTCGTTACATTCAGAGAGGTGCGGGCAAAGGATTTCAGGCGCATGGAATGTTGTCGATGCTGGAGTCGTGGGTTCACAACGACGCGGGCCCGATTCCACCGCCTCAATTCAGCACGGAGGACTTGATCGCATACGTGAAGGCCAACATGGAACACCAAGCCGTCACGACGATCAACATCGGAATCTACCAGGACGGCACCGTTTGAGCAGAGTTCTCTGGAGATGATGGCTAATTGCGGCGCGCAATCAGAGGCAAGTAATGCCAGCGGGTTGCCGACACTAGTGGACAGCGGCCACTTTGAGCGACGGGACTCGAACCCGCGACCTCCTGCGTGACAGGCAAGCGTTCCAAGGGCCTCGCTCTGCAGCTCCTCCGAAAATGAGTGTTCGGCGTACCCGGCGACAGTCCATCCTATGTGCTGCATACTTTGGCGCAGGTTTGCCAGATCGAACAGTTTCCCCTCTCAACCTCCACTATCCCCCGTGCGCACTGCAAATGTAATTGCGTTTAGTGCTACTATATGTAAATATAGTTTCGTATGGTACACAGGCGATTCTGGCTGAAACTGCTCGAACGCGCGTGGAAGGAGCGATCCGTCGTCTGGCTCGCGGGCGTTCGGCGGGTTGGAAAAACCTGCCTTTGTCAGGATCTCCCCGAAGTTGAGTATTTCGACTGTGAACTCCCTCGGGTTCGCCGCATGATGCTTGACCGAGAGAGCTTTCTCGACGGTCTGGGCGGGAAGCGCATCGTGTTGGATGAAATCCACAGGCTGCAGAACCCGTCAGAATTGCTCAAAATTGCAGCCGACCATCATTCACGCACACACGTTGTGGCGACTGGTTCTTCGACTCTGGGGGCTTCGAGAAAATTCAGGGACACGTTGGCGGGACGGAAGAGGGACCTTTGGCTGGCGCCGATGTGTCTTCTCGACATGGACGACGCGAAGCAGACGGACCTCAAGCACCGTTTCCTGCGGGGCGGCCTTCCCCCCTTCTTTCTGCCGGAGAAACACGCGGAACGCGACTTTCAGGAATGGATGGACGATTACTGGGCTAAGGATATCCAGGAACTCTTCCGTCTGGAGCGGCGAGATTCGTTCCAGCGATTCACTGAGCTGGTCATGGCACAAAGCGGCGGCATCTTTGACGCAACTCGATTTGCCCGCCCTTGCGAGGTAAGCCGGCCAACCATCACAAACTACCTCCGCGTTCTTGAGGCAACGTTCGTCGCGCATGTCGTTCGCCCCTTCAGCACTCGTCGGCCCACTGAGATAGTCGCCGCGCCTAAAGTCTATGGCTTCGATACCGGTTTCATTTGTTACTACCGAGGCTGGCAGGACTTGCGTGATGATGACCTTGGGTCGTTGTGGGAGCATTTCGTACTGAATGAAATTATGGCACGCTCGCAGAGTCGGGAAGTGTTCTATTGGCGCGACAAGCGCGGGCACGAGGTGGACTTTGTCATCGCGACCCACCGAAAGAGACCAGCAGCCATCGAGTGCAAATGGTCCGCGAACAATTTCGATCCCACAAATCTTTTTGCATTCCGGTACCAACATCCAGAAGGCGACAACCTCGTCCTCGCTCACGATGTGGAGCGTGCCTTCACCCGCAGCTATGGAGACCTAAGAGTGCGCTTTGAGGGCATTCGGTCCTTCGCCGATTCGATTTCTTCTTAGGCCAAGTGAAACGCCATTGCTCAGTGCAGGTCCCGAGAAGGCAGTGGAATGCTTATCGAGCTCTGCGCAAACTTCCTTCTCGTTTTCCGCCCGTCGTGGGGGCGTGGGGACGATATTGAAGCTCCCCCATTTTGAAAAAGCCCCCCCCAGCAACAGTCTGTTTTGCTACTATTCTTGCTACTACTTCTTCTCGACTTGATCTCTTTAAGACCCGTATAAATGCTGGCGATTACCAACGCTCACCACCACCTCACCTCCCCGTCACCAATTGGGGCTTCAATCCCCCCTCCTCCGCCATAGCAAAAAAAAACACTGTAACAACGCGCGTTTTTACATCTTGCCTCAGTTCACTTCGCGAAATGCCGACTTTTTAATGCCAATCACTGCGAGGCCAATCTGGTCTGCCTTTGGCATAACTTCCGCTGCTTCTCGCCATGAACCCGCGCAGGACTGAGACTTCGGCTGACCTGAACTTCCGCAGTTATTTTGTGGGGCTTGGGATTGAGGCTATCTTGTAGCGGATAGCATAGTGAATGAGTTCGGTGAGGGAATGCAGGCCAAGCTTGAGCATGATTTTCGCTCGGTGCGTCTCCACCGTCCTGATAGTAATTCCCAACTCGGCAGCAATCTCCTTATTTGCCTTTCCCTCGCCCAGAAGTCGAATAATCTCAACCTCGCGGGGGGTTGGCCGAGCTTGTGAATGCCCGCTTGGGTCCGGTTGATTCCCGGTCTTGAGAAATCCCTTCAATACGATGTCGGATACTCTGGGGGTCAGGAAAAGCTTATCCGCAGAGACGTCTTTCACCGCCTTTACGAGATGCGTTGCAAGATCGGATTTCAAGACGTAGCCAAGGGCTCCAGCCTCCAGAACCCGGCGCACCATCTGGTCAGACTCATGCATCGTGAGGACAACAACTTTGGTCGTTGGAGCTACCTCTCGAATCTGACGCGTCGCCTGAAGCCCGTCTAAATCGGGCATGCTGATATCCAGGATGGCTACGTCCGGTTTCAGCTTGTTTGCTTTCTCTACTGCTTCCCGGCCGTTCGCTGCCTCGCCGACGACTGTCCAGCCTCGTCGAGCGCGGAGGAGTTCCCGTATGCCGCGGCGGACGAGCTCGTGGTCGTCCGCCACCAGGATACGAAGTTTCCTCGTGCCTCTAGTCATCTGCGGGTACCGTCACGCGCACTGTCGTGCCGCTGTTGCTGGATTCAATATCAAGCGAGCCAGCAATGAGCCTCACTCGCTCGTGCATGCTAGGGATGCCAACCCCAAGGCTAAAGCGTAATTCCCTGTCTCGTCTCCGTAGGTTCCTGGGAATTCCACTACCTTTGTCGCTGACTTCCAGTGTGATCTTTCTCGGGGCACGGTTCATTCGTATCTTGGCCTGGAGACTTCCCGAGTGACGCTGGATGTTCGTGAGACTTTCTTGAACCACTCGGAACAGCGCCAGCTCGGCTTCTGGCGTCATCCGTCCGAAACGCGGTGATATCTCCAGTTCAACTTCAATTCCGGTTCGCTCGCCGAAGCCGGCCGCGTAATGGCGAAGCGCGTCCTCTAGTCCGGCTTCATCCAACATTGGTGGGTGCAATACATAGGAAAGGGTGCGGACTTCGCGGACGCACCGATCCGCCAACGCTTGGCACTGGGAAGTGATCTTGCGCAACTTCCTGCCGGAGGAAGGAATGGAAGCATGGAGTTGACTCAGGGTGGTTGCCAGAGCGACGAGGTCTTGGCCGGTGGAGTCGTGCAAATCCCTGGCGATTCTCCGCCGCTCCTCGTCCTGCAAACGCAAAAGCTGGCCGGAAAGGCGCCGCAGCTCCTCTTCAAACCGTTTGCGTTCGGTGATGTCCCGAATGAAGCCGGTAAAGATGGAGCGGCCTTCCTTTCTGACTTCTCCGAAGGACACATCGACGGGAAATTCCTCTCCGTTCTTGCGCAATCCAAACAACTCTGTTCCCTGCCAGTTGATGTGCCGTTGACCGGTCGTGAGATAGCGTTGCAAACCCGCCGCATGCAGTTTGCGCAAAAACTCCGGCATCACCATCGTCAGTGACTGTCCGATTAATTCGGCCGATTCGTAACCGAAAATTCTAGTTGTCGCCGGATTTACAAAAAGGACTTGACTGTCCTGGTCGATGCTGACGACGGCCTCGGTCGCGGTCTCGACAACGATGCGGTGCTGTTCCTCGATCTGGCGGCGAGCATCCTCGGCCCGCTTGAGGTCTTCGATATCAGTGTTGGTCCCGTACCATCTGACGATCCGTCCGTCAGCATCGCGCAGCGGCATGCCCCGTGCCAGAAACCAACGATACTGCCCGTCGGCCCGGCGGTGACGTTCTTGTTGCTCATACGGCGTCCCATTTGTCACTGACTCGTGCCAGGCTCTTAGCACTTGCTCCCGGTCGTCGGGATGAAGCATGCTCTGCCAGCCTTCCCCTTGCAATTCTTCCAGCCCGAGTCCCATGTAGGAGCGCCAACGCTCGTTGCAAAAATCAAGCGAGCCGTCAGCCGGGCCGCTCCAGATCTGTTGTGGGATCGCGTCGATCAGCGCCCGCGACTGTTGCTTATGCTGATCGCTTAATCGCTGTAGAAAGGTCTGAGCGGCGAGTCGCCGATCCACCGACGAAGTCAAAACCGCCGCGCCCTGGACGATCAAGGTGCCAATAACAATTCCGGTGATACCGATAGATGAGATGTTTATAGTATGGGACAGATCTGGTGGCATGGCTGAGGCTTTGAAACTTGCCGACGCCATGCCGGTGTAATGCAGTGCGGAGATTGCGACCCCCATCACTGCGGCGCTTGCGACTTTCGCCCAAGTGGTCCCCTTGGTTTCCTCACGAAAGTCGAAGCTGAACAGCAGCGCCGCGAGGGAAGCAAGAATGGCAATCACAACCGCCAATCCCACCAACGGCAAGCTGTAATGGCACGTGGCAGGAAGCCGCATCGCTGCCATGCCTATGAAATGCATCCCCGCGATGCCAGCCCCCATAATGACGCTGCCGGCCAGCGCTTCCATGCGGCCCATCTTTTTCCGAGTGGCTACAAACAGAACGACGGCGGAGGCGAGAATCGCGGCGAGAAGCGACAGGAATACGGTCGGCCAGTCATAGCCCACGGGGACGGGCAAGTTAAAGGCGAGCATCCCAGTGAAATGCGTCGACCAGATGCCAACGCCCAATGCAGTGGCTCCGCCAACCAACCAACCCGAGCGGACCCAACCGCGTCCAGCGTTGATCCGTCCCCCGAGATCAAATGCGGCATAGGACGCGGACATGCCTAGCAGTACGGAGAGGGCCACCAGGCCGTAGTTGTACGAGCCCGTGATCACCACGCCTGAGGAGACCATTCGTTCATCCTTCTGGCCCCACGTTCGCCCTCCGCCAGCCTCGACTTAGCAGTTGCTAGGGCATTTGTTCCTATTCATGGCTGGAACTCCTGTTCTTCAACGGGAGCTGAAGACTCACGATAGCGCTACTTTGTTGGGCCGATAGTACTCCAATCCTGGAGAAATGACTCGCAGTCTCGTCTCGTTGGGTGTGAGCCGGTAGCTCATGCCAGGGACACTGTAAGAGGCAAGCCACTACGTGATTGTCGGTACGTAGTTTTCGGGATTGCACGCAAACAACTCGAGGCTCCATAAAGGAGGTGTCGGTGTAGGGATCTTCACGCCTGAGCGATTCCAGTGATTACCTCCGTGCGCTGATGCCTCAACTTATGCGGCTGAACGCGCTTGATTGGATTGAACCTGATGTTCGGAAAAAAAATCAGGGGTTCGAGGCCTGCTAATCAATTTCGAGCCGCCCGCAACATCTCTCGCCAACATAAAACCGTTCGCGCGCAAGGAGGTGTTCCATTTGGAAGAATTTTTGATCTGCACAAACCCAAAATGTCTGTTTCTGATATCTCTTCGTGAGGGTAATAAACTGCTACGCCGCTCCGACCTTATTCTCAGCAGATGCCCGGACTGCAATCACGAATGGTCAGGCCGCTGTCCATTCTGTGTTCAGACTCTAGAGGTCATTTGGAAAAGCAAAGTTCCCGGCTGTTTGCATTGCAGTAGACCGTTACAGCCAGAGGCGCAAGCGGACTAGGCCATCCGCCGAATTCTTTTCCGTGGAGAAGCGACGTGGATAAAAACACGAGACTCGCGATCCTCAGCATTCTTGAAGTTTCTCAAGAAGCGATGAAAGTCGCGTCCGAGACGCGGATCTTGACGCTACAGATTCACGAAGCGCTGGTGGGAGCTCGCGTCTCGGGCTACCTGGAGGCATATGAATCTCGGCACGACGATCCACTCTCTGAACTGAGAGAAGTCAAAAGCAAACTAGCGCATCTCGTTGAAGCCGGAATTCATGAACTCAGAAAGAATTGCGCTCGGTGACTCCTTCTGACGATTGTTCCAGAACTGGACAAGACATGCCGACGGTGCTTATCGTCGATGGCGATAACGCTTTCCGAGAACAACTTTGTACGCTTTTCGACCATGGCAGTGGCTTCGACGCATGCAGGGAGGCCGGAAACGGTGTCGAAACATTGGATGAGACAGAGCGGCTATTGCCCGACCTAGCGATCCTGGACTTCTCATTGCCGGACATGAGCGGACTACAACTGGCTCAGAAGCTCAAAGCAATCAAGCCTGAATTGCCGATCTTTATGTTGACGACGGACTATAGTGTGAACATCGAAAAAAAGGCTCTGTCCTGTGGAATAACTGCCGTCTTTTCCAAGTCCGATGATTTGGAGACACTCGTCGCAAATGCTCGCGCCGTGTGTGGAATCGAATGACGCGGCAGACAAGAGGGCGTCCAGACACCGGCTCCGTCTACACATCTCAATAAGGGTCGTAAGCTCGACCTGGATATCGCAGGCTAGGTGGCTCAAATCGGAGCCCTTCCGAGGGTGGCGCTCTTCGGAATTGTGTTTCGAATCCACCAGTTACTCAGTTACTGCGCCTACTCGAAACAGACACCGCCTCAGGTCAATTCTCGGGATGCCAACGGCACGTTAGGTGGTCAAAACGCGAACAAGGAAATCTGGACGACGATCGTTTCCGATCTATTACGGAAACACATCCAGACGCTCGTCGTGCACAACGCGCAAATGGCAGACTCTGATTGTCGATGACCTCGTGTGGCATCCGGCGCGACTGTCGGGTAGCGCGGAGGTGGAACACCACGTAAGTTGATTACTCGGTGCGGTCGAAGATTTTCGCTTCTTCGACCTGAATGTGTATCCTTCGCAGATCCGGAAGGTACAGTGGCCGAAGTCAAGGCAGAGGGACTCATCAAGGCTAGGCTGAACGACTTGGGCGGGACCCTGCGAAGATTTCAATGGGGGAATTGGTGGAGATGTTGGCCATCAAATTTATAAAGGCACGAGAGGCGGCTCGACTTACGAAGCTTGTCGAATAGTTTGTCTGCGATACGTGCTCGGAGTCGCCCAGGAATGGCGCCAATGTGCTGGGCTACCGCAGAGCAAGAGAAGCGGTTCAGCGCTTCGGCGAAATGAGTTTGGCTACGTCGATTGGCTGAGGGTCTTGAACGGTCACGGGCGTATTGAAGAAACGGTTTTCGGTGATGATGTTGCCGGAGGAGCCGGTGTCCTTGAGGATGCCGATTGCGGCCTCGTCGATCGTGTTGTCTGTAATGACGTTATTGTTGCCGGAGAGAAAGATGCCGGACTCGGCCCCGTTGAAAACATGATTCTGACGGACGTGGGACTGATTGCCCTGCACGCGAATGCCATCGAAAACGTCGGTGGCGAAGGTTTCGTTGCGGTCGATTGCACCATTGTTGCCGTCAAAGAAGATGTTAACCTGGCTGATGCCAGCAGTGTTGCCAGAGATCTCCACGTCGTCGGATTGCGTGACGAGAATGTTAGTCGCGACAGCGGAGCAGGTGGCGATGGCGGTACAAGGCGCCCAGACGTTGTTGGTCACCACGTTATCGAGAATCGACCCCGCTGCGCCGAAACCAATCTGGACGCCATTCTGAGCCGCACCAGTGGTCGGGCCGATACCGGTGACAACATTCCGATGAATGGTGGTGACGGTACCTTTTTCGTTGGCGGTGATGCCGTTTTTCTGGAAGTCGTGAACAGTGCAGTGGTCGATCTTAACTTTCGAGAGGCCGCCATTGCCGCTTTGCACGAAGATGCCGATGCCGCTCTGGCAGCCATTGAGTGTCGCCGAGAGCCTGATTTTACGGACAACCATGCGGTCGAGTTCCCCAGAAGCATTTTGGAACGATATGCCGATGAGGTCCGGCGCGCACTGTGATATGCCGTTGTTGGCGACATCGACCGTCATTCCCGAAATAGAAACGCCGGTTGTGTCGGCGACGAGCAGCGCGGCCGCAATGGGAGCCGCGTCGAAGAGGCTGGTAGTGTTCGCCTGCATGGCGGAAGGCATGAGGATGACGCCGTTGTCGGCTTCGATGTTGAGCGGCTTCCGGATCGTAACCTGCTCAACGTAAATACCTTTGCAAATGTGAATCTCATCGCCGGGGGAGGCGGCGTCGATGGCATTCTGGATATGAGTGAACCCTGCATGGGGACACTCTACTTTATCGTCATCCACGACCAGCTGAGCATGGTGGGCCGGCAAGGCCGTGGGTGGCCAAACGAGGGCCGAGACAAGGATTACGGCCAAGGCGACAGGGGATACAAGCTTGATTTCCATGATAACTTGCCTCTCTTTCCAGAGCTTAGGAACACGAACCCACGCGAGGATGCACCTTCTCGAAGTTGCTCCAGAAGGCGCGGGCCCGGCATTCGACCACCCGCGAAATCGTGATGTGAGGGCTGGAATTCCAGGATAGAGGAGACTGGTCAGGGCAATAAACCGGGCGCGCAGTATCGGATTGGGTTAACTTTTTGGCTTGCCTGAACTGCTCCGGCCGATCACCAATCAGCATATGCTGGCCTCAGACAGCGGCTCCTGCACTACCAATTCCAGGACGATGGGGCGCGCCGTCGCGCGGGGCCATCTCCTGGCTTCTCTCGCGGAGGCAGGGGATATGACGGAACGCCTTCAACAACGCGGAGTAGGCACGTCAAGAGAATAACATATAATCCTAGAACCTATATACTATCCATTAATGCTGTTGACACACTTTAAGATTGCAGACAAGACTTGCTGCCATTCGAGGGGAGCGGGGCTTGCAGTCTTTCATGGTCTCTCCCCAAGTAATTTGTGTAGCCCCCACTGCACGTGCAATCGGCTTTGTCGTCGCCACCAGGCTAGAAAGGAGAGCCAGGTTACTCGAAGGATCGATGAGAACGCTTCAAGCGAAACGAAATAAGCACCCCGATCGGTCTAGGTCTTCATTCCAGTGCTGCGGATGTTATCGTCACCGGCCCTCACCGCCATCTCCGCGACCGCTTTCTGAAAAAATAGACCACCGTGGCGGTTGTCCTAATATTGTTTTGGCTCCGAGTCGCCAGCGAAGAGTCGAAATATGCAGTTCTCATATAGTCCACACCACTGCGAATGGCTATAGAATCTGAAATCCAGTAATCAGCTCCGCCGCCAACTGCCCAGGCAATCTTATTCACCCATCCTCCGCTAAGGAATCCGCCGCGATTAAGGAGAACCGGGCCAGTGACCTTAGCACCCCCCACCAGCGCATGGATGTAAGTATCAACATGACGATGAGTCGTGGGATAGAAAGCGGGACCTGCTAGATAACTAAGGACATCACTGTGCCGCCCCGTGCCCAGCACATCGGCGGCCCGCGCATAGCCCAAATCAGCTCTTATGGCCAGGCGAGAAGCGCCGAACGTGAAGCTGGCATCCTCGCCCTTTAAGCCGACTCGATTGGAATGACTATCTCCACGACTAACGTAGGAGTATCCCAAACTTACGTCAATTGTTCGGCCGGTCGCGGTGGCGACTGGCGATTGCGCGGAAGCATTAGTAGCGCACAGAACGAAACAAAATAATGTTATGAAGAGGGCCTTCATCGAAAATTGCACTAGCGTTCAGTCTTTGCGGGCGGGGTCTACTGAGCTTTTTCTCTTTTAGCTATTTTGTCTGGGTCCGGTGTGAATTTGATCGCGGGTCCAAACTGAATTTGCGCCATTCTCCCGGTCTTGTGCCATGACACGAAGGGCCGAATATCTGTGAAGCCGGCATTGATGGCCATTTCGGATATTTCTGTAATGGCAGAGAGGGGAACCCTGTCATCGACGACAGCAATGATCTGGCAGTCACCGCCGCGCTGTAGCTTGAGCTCCGCCAACATGAAGTTGGCCTCAACTTTTTTGTGATGCTCTGTTTCCAGCTCGTAGTCCAAACCTTTCTCACCAGGTTGGACGCGGACCACTATTTGCTGAATGCCCTTTTCCACTGGAGAAGGGCTGCGCGGCCCAGCATAGGCGGTCACAAGTGCGATCCCCCCGGCGACCAAAGCGATGGAAATGGCAGCGAACTTGGTTCTCATTCGTCCTCCTCTTACGTCAGCTCTGACCCTGCATGTTCGGATACTCGAATATGGACTACGGCTCCTTCTTGGTGGAGTAAGCCGGGGCCTAGCCTCAGGGATGACCGTAGTGTTCCTGAGCCGCGCTGCGCCTAATCATGGCAGACCGACCAATTATGAGCGCCTGCGGCGAAGTGCAAGAGTGTTCCACCCCACAGCACGCCAAACGCGTAATTCCCCTCACCCTGCTCTTTCAGTTTCCCTATAAAATAATATGTGAGCGCACTCAGACTGATGACTACACTTAATTCCTGCGCCCGGCTCTGCCCCATCAGCGGATTTCCCTCTTTGCCTCGATGAGTATCTACGCAGTGCCGGGTTGTCTTGTAATCCCATATTGCCGCCCCAACGTTCATGGACACGCCAAGCAAAATACCTTTGTTTTTCATGGCATGCGCCCAGGATTTATCATGTTCAGTCATGTGGATGGGGTCACGAAAATAGAGACGCCCTCCCAGGAGGGCGCAGGACCTACCTACACCGGCTGGGCAAGGGAGAGGGCCATCCTGGATGTTTGGGAGCACCGGGATCGGCGCATCCGGCAACACTCGCCCTCCTTCTTGTTGTTGGGGTTGGATCAGCGCGGGGTTGACCTGCGGCGACTGGAGGTGAGTCAGGGGTAAGTTATCGGGAATCACGGCAGACTGAGCATGTGAAATTACAGCGGAGAAGAATGTCCCCATGATAGCTATGAGAATTTTTTTCATGATTCCTCCGCCTGAGGGCAAATCGAACGGGAACACATTGTCTCGAGTCCTGTCCGCGGACTTTTTCTATGAGATTGAGGAGCCTTTGAAAACTAGACCTTGACTCGCGTCAATTCCAGACTTGAGCCGCGTCAGTGAGCCCACAGCGGGGTCCGAAGCAGGTTTGCCTTCAAACGACTTCTTGGAATGGCTATTGCAAGGAGCAGGCCAGAAATATGTACTAGAACTGAATATTCAAAATCTCATTGAATCAGCATAGTACGGCGCCAGTCGATATATTTGGATCGAACAGGCCCACAAATTTCCCATCCTGAAACAATTTCTCGGGAATGCGCTCTATTTTGGAACCTGGGCTGGGCGAAGAAACCGAGTTAGTTCGGCAATGACTCCGATTACCTCAATACATAATTCTTGACAGACCATACTTACTTATATGTCTATTAATGCGTTCTAATGAAGAGTGCATGACAGCAGACGCATGCCAAACCGCTTGACAATGTCCTTCGAGTCTTTCGGAACAATAATCGGTAGTAAGGATCGGTCTGGCCATCCCTGGGTTTATCTTCCGCTTGGGTGACCAGGTAACGCGATTTAGTTGGAATGATTGTGAGTGCCACCGCTTTTGTTTTGTTGCACTTGGCGTTGTCTTCGCAGTTGAATCTGAAAGGAGGAGCACGAGGTGCCCAACAAAGGCCCTGTTGGAGCTTCAGGAACAACCCCGCAAACAAGCTACGAGCCGATCATGGCAAGCCACAGGTATTTTCGATGCATCGATGCTTGGCATTGCCGTCTTCGATAAACAGCATCGTTTCGTCGCGGTCAACAAGAGGCTGGCTGCACTTCATGGCATTGCGGCCAAGGATCACATCGACA
>Ga0209118_1000661_pt1 | contig 17779 bp, 13 predicted proteins | sample BlaSpr_A8_Ref_M1_FD_187988 | JGI IMG/M metagenome (GOLD analysis project Ga0209118, IMG submission 187988) | Forest soil microbial communities from Thunder Bay, Ontario, Canada - Black Spruce, Ontario site 2_A8_Ref_M1 (SPAdes) (version 2) | ecosystem: Environmental > Terrestrial > Soil > Boreal...
ATGCGGGAAATCAAATTACAAGACCTCAAGATCAAGACTCCGACCGAGCTCCTAACTGTCGCCGAGGAGCACCAGGTCGAGAACGCCTCGACCATGCGCAAGCAGGAATTGATGTTTGCGATCCTAAAGCAGCTCGCCGCCAAGGAAGTCGATATTGTCGGCGAGGGCGTGGTCGAAGTGCTGCAAGACGGCTTCGGCTTCCTGCGCTCGCCCGATGCCAACTACCTGGCCGGGCCCGACGATATCTACATTTCGCCTTCGCAGATCCGACGCTTTTCGTTGCGCTCCGGCGACACCGTTGAGGGCCACATCCGCAGCCCGAAGGACGGCGAGCGTTATTTCGCGCTGCTCAAGGTCAACACCATCAATTTTGAGGATCCAGAGAAGATCCGCCACAAGGTTCACTTCGACAACCTCACGCCGCTCTATCCCGACGAACGTTTCAAGATGGAGCTCGAGAATCCCACCACCAAGGATCTCTCGGCGCGGGTCATCGACATCGTGGCGCCGCTTGGCAAAGGCCAGCGCGCCTTGATCGTTTCGCCGCCGCGAACCGGCAAGACGGTGCTCCTGCAGAATATCGCTCATTCGATCACGGCGAACCATCCGGAGTGCTATCTCATCGTGCTGCTGATCGACGAGCGGCCGGAGGAAGTCACCGACATGCAGCGCTCGGTGAAGGGCGAGGTGGTGTCCTCGACCTTCGACGAGCCGGCATCGCGCCACGTGGCGGTGGCCGAGATGGTGATCGAGAAGGCCAAGCGTTTGGTCGAGCATGGCCGCGACGTGGTGATTCTGCTCGATTCAATCACGCGGCTCGGCCGCGCCTACAACACGGTGGTGCCGTCCTCGGGCAAGGTGCTGACCGGCGGCGTCGACGCCAACGCCCTGCAGCGGCCCAAGCGCTTCTTCGGCGCCGCGCGTAACATCGAGGAAGGCGGCTCGCTCACCATCATCGCGACGGCCCTGATCGACACCGGCAGCCGCATGGACGAGGTCATCTTCGAGGAGTTCAAGGGAACCGGTAACTCGGAAATCATTCTCGACCGCAAGGTGGCCGACAAGCGCACCTTCCCGGCAATGGACATCACCCGCTCGGGCACCCGCAAGGAAGAGCTCCTAGTGCCGCCGGATGTGCTGAAGAAGATGTACGTGCTGCGACGCATCCTCAATCCCATGGGGACCATGGACGCGATCGACTTCCTCCTGGACAAGCTGCGCCAGACCAAGAGCAATTCCGAGTTCTTCGAGTCGATGAATACCTAAGCCGCGCCGGCGACAATCAGCTCGGCGATCTTCGCCGGGTCCGTCGTAGGCCGCGAGCAGTGCTCTCCCTGACAGACGAAGACCGCGCCTTCGACCGGCGCCGACGCAAGCATGGCGCGCGCCGGATGGCGCGCGGGCAATGCGGCAGCGTCCTTGGCGCGCACCACCGTGCGGGCGAGGAACGGAAGGCGAAGTGCCGCCTTGGCAAACTCCTCGGCGCGGGCGCCCGTGGCCACGATCTCGGCATGGCGGAGGCGCAAATCGAGCGCCGACAGGAGCGTGGTGTGGATCAAGAGGTTCTCCATGGCGAGCGGGATCAGCCCGTCGAACAGTCGGTCGGCACGGGTGCGATAACCATCGTCGCCGGTGAGCACCGCGAGCCGGATCAGATTCTGCACCATCAGGCCGTTGGGATTGGGCACGGCGTCGTCGCGGGTCTGGGCAGGCCGTATGATCAGCCCCACGGCGTCGTCGGCGGTGAGGAAATAACCGCCGGTGTCGGGATCGGCATGGTGACGCTCCAGCGCCGCGGCCCAGGACACGGCGCGATCGCGATAGACGCCTTCGCCTGTCGCCTGATGAAGCGCGATGGCGGCGCGAATCATGGCCGCGTAGTCCGATGACAGTCCGGGGAATGTGAGCCGCCCTGCCCGCGCGCTGTGGCCGAGGCGGTCACCCTTGGTCATTGAGCCAGCGACAAAATGAAACGCGCGAGCGGCAATCGCTATCCATTCGTCTTCGGCCAGCGCCGCGCCGGCGTTGGCGAGTGCGGCGATCATCAGTCCGTTCCAGTCGGCGAGGACCTTGTCGTCGAGGCCGGGGCGTACGCGCTTAGTGCGGGCGGCGAACAGCTTGTCGCGCAGCACGGCCAGGCGCCTTTCCTCAACGGCGCTGCGCGGCGGCGCCTTCAGCCGGTTGAGGATCGTGTGTCCTTCGAAATTGCCGCCGGACATTACGTCGTAGTGGGCGGCGAAGAATGCAGCGTCCGTGAGCCCCAGCTCGCGCTCGATCTCGGCCGCGGACCAGACATAGAACTTGCCCTCCTCGCCCTCGGAATCCGCGTCCAGGCTCGAGGCGAACGCGCCACCGTCGGTCACCATTTCCCGCCGCAGCCAGCCGACCGTCTCGGTGGCGCGCTCGCGAAAAAGCAGATTGCCGCCGCGCAGGAACGCGAGCGCGAGCAGCTCTAGAAGCTGGGCGTTGTCGTAGAGCATCTTCTCGAAGTGCGGCACGAGCCAACGCTCGTCCACGCTGTAGCGGGAGAAGCCGCCGCCGAGGTGGTCGTAGATGCCGCCTTCGCTCATTTGCAGGAGCGTCAGCTCCCCGGCGGCGAAGAAACGTGCCTCGTCCGTGCGCTCGCCGGCGCGCCAGAGGAACTCGAAGATCGAAGGCTGGGGGAACTTGGGCGCGCCCTTCAGCCCGCCGTGCATCGGATCGATGAGCGGGATGATGCGGCCGGCTAGCTCGTCGAGCTCGCGGCGGCCGAATACGATCTTGCCCGCGGGCCGGGCGCGGGCGGCGAGGCGTTCGTTCAACGCCTCGCGGTTCTGCTGGATTTTTTGCGGTTCATCGTGGAAGACACGGGAAAATTCGCGCAGGACGTCGACGAAGGCGGGACGGCCGTAGCGGCTTTCCTTGGGGAAATAGGTGCCGCCCCAGATCGGATTGCCGTCCGGGTCGAGAAACATGGTCAGCGGCCAGCCGCCCTGCTCGCCCAGGTGATGCAGCGCCGACATGTAGATCTCGTCGACCTCGGGCCGCTCCTCGCGGTCGACCTTGATGTTCACGTAGAGCTCGTTCATCACCGCGGCGGTGGCCTCGTCCTCGAAGCTCTCGTGGGCCATCACGTGGCACCAGTGGCAGGCGGCGTAACCCACCGAGAGCAGCACCGGCTTGTTCTTGGCGCGGGCTTCGGCCAAGGCCTCAGGACCCCACGGCCACCACGCCACCGGGTTATGCTGGTGCTGCAGGAGATAGGGGCTGGTCTCGTGCGCGAGGCGGTTTGCCGGCATGGATGTTCCTAACATGGAGAAACGTCCGCCACGTCCGCCGGTTTCGGACGACACGATCTATGCGCTGTCGAGCGGCCGCGTGCCATCGGCGATCGCAGTGGTGCGCATCAGCGGACCGAAGGCTCGAATCGGACTCGAAATGATAGCGGGAACGATTCCCGAACCGCGCCGGGCGAGCCGTGCAACCTTTCGTGAACCGGCGAGCGGCGACGTGATCGACGACGGACTCGTGCTCTGGTTTCCGGCGCCGGGAAGCGAAACCGGCGAGGACGTGGCGGAGCTGCACCTGCATGGCGGCCGCGCCATTCTTTCCGCCGTCTTTCAAGTATTTGGCGCTATTGATGGATTTCGACCGGCACAGGCGGGCGAATTCACGCGCCGGGCGCTTGCCAACAACAAGCTCGATCTTGCTGCGGTGGAGGGCCTCGGCGATCTGGTCGCGGCGGAGACCGCGGCGCAGCGCCGTCAGGCCATGGCACAATACCGCGGCGCGCTGTCGCGCGAGGTCGAGGCGTGGCGCGCCCGGCTGATCGAGGCGATGTCGCTCGTGGAAGCGGCCATCGATTTTTCCGATGAGGGCGACGTGCCGCAGAACCTGCTCGCGCCCGCGGCGGAGATTGCCCGTGAGCTTGGCGAGGAGATCAAGCGCGCGCTCGACGATGGCCGCCGTGGCGAGCGATTGCGCGATGGATTCGTCGTGGCGATCGCCGGCGCCCCCAACGTGGGGAAGTCGACGCTGCTCAATCGTCTCGCCGCACGCGAGGTGGCGATCGTCTCGGCGCTGCCCGGCACCACGCGGGACGCAATCGAGGTGGCGCTCGATCTCGCTGGCGTGCCCGTGGTGCTGGTGGACACCGCCGGCGTGCGTGACACGAGCGATCCGGTGGAGGCGGAGGGGGTGCGCCGGGCTCTGGCACGAGCACAGTCGGCGGATCTCGTTCTGTGGCTCATCGATGCATCCGGCGGGGCGCCAGAGAGGGCCGCCACTAGCGAACGCTCGATCGAGGTGTGGACAAAAAGCGACGTTCTCGATTCGGAGGCGCAACGAACGTTGTCGGAACAAGGATCGATTCGGATATCGGCAAAGACCGGCGCGGGCATGGACGAATTGATCGCGCTGCTCGCGCGCGAGGCCTCGGCGCTCGCCGGCGAGCCGGCGCTGGTGACGCGCGAGCGGCAGCGACATGCGCTCAAGGAAGCGGTAGAGCGGCTCGGGAGCGCGCTGCAAATCGCTGTGGCAGGCCAGGAAGAATTGTTCGCGGAGGAGCTGCGGCTCGCCGCGCGAGCGCTTGGCCGCGTTACCGGAGCGGTGGGCGTGGAGGAGGTTCTCGACGCCATCTTCCGCAATTTCTGCGTTGGTAAATGAAATCCTAACGGTTAACCGAAGGTTAACGCGTTAAGACTTGTTAACCTTTTGAGCGCGTTGTTTCACGTGAAACATCTTTGACCGTTTGCACGCACTTGGTACAGGAATCTGGTCATGGGGACCTTTGACGTCATCGTCGTGGGCGGAGGGCACGCGGGCTGTGAAGCCGCGGCGGCAGCCGCGCGCCTCGGTGCTGCCACCGCCCTCGTCACCCATCGCCTCGCCACCGTGGGCGCCATGTCGTGCAATCCGGCCATCGGCGGCCTCGGCAAGGGGCACCTGGTGCGCGAGATCGATGCTCTGGACGGACTTATGGGCCGCGTGGCGGACCGGGCGGGCATCCAGTTCCGAGTGCTCAATCGGCGCAAGGGGCCGGCGGTGCGTGGTCCGCGCGCGCAGGCAGACCGCAAGCTTTACGCCGCTGCCATGCAGCGGGCGATCAACGATACGCCCGGGCTTACCGTGATCGAGGGTGAGGCTGACGACCTTCTCGTCGATGGAGCAGCGGTCACGGGTGTGCGGCTCGCGGACGGCCAGGAGTTTTTCGCCGGGGCGGTGGTCCTGACGACCGGCACCTTCCTGTGCGGTCTGATCCACATCGGCGAGCGCCAGATCCCTGCCGGCCGGGTTGGGGAAGCCCCTGCCCTCGGCTTGTCTACGACGCTCGCCCGGTTCGGCTTCGCGCTCGCCCGCCTTAAGACCGGCACGCCCCCTCGCCTCGACGGCCGTACCATCGACTGGGCGGGCCTCGAGCGCCAACTCGGCGACGAGCCGCCGGAGCCGTTTTCCGCCCTCACCGACCGTATCGAAAACCGCCAAGTCGCCTGCGCCATCACGCGTACCCTGCCCGCGACCCACGAGCTCATTCGCAGAAACGTCCACCGTTCGCCCATGTATTCGGGTCAGATCCGGAGCCGTGGCCCGCGCTATTGCCCGTCGATCGAGGACAAGATCGTGCGCTTCGGCGATCGCACCGGGCACCAGATTTTCCTCGAGCCGGAAGGGCTCGACGACCCCACGGTCTATCCCAACGGCATCTCCACCTCGCTGCCCGAGGAAGTCCAGGCGGCGCTAGTGGCGACCATTCCGGGGCTCGAGCATGTGCACATCATGCGGCCGGGCTACGCCATCGAATACGACCACGTAGACCCGCGGGAGCTTGCCCCTACCCTGGAAACCAAGCGCGTGGCCGGGCTGTACCTCGCGGGCCAGATCAACGGCACCACCGGTTATGAGGAAGCCGCCGCCCAGGGGTTGGTGGCCGGCTTGAACGCCGCCCGCCGGGCGGCTGGCGGCGCCGGGGTCGTGTTCGACCGGGCGGAGGCCTACCTGGGGGTCATGATCGATGATCTCGTGACCCGGGGCGTCGCCGAGCCCTACCGCATGTTCACGTCGCGGGCCGAGTATCGCCTGACGCTGCGCGCCGACAACGCCGACCAGCGGCTGACGCCGAAGGGCATCGAGCTCGGGTGCGTCGGGCCGGAGCGGCGGAAGAAATTTGGCGACCGAATCGTCGCGCTCGAATCAGCCCGGACTCGCGCGCAGTCGGTTTCGCTCACCCCCGACGAGGCCGCTCGATTCGGACTCGTACTGAACCGCGACGGCCAAAGGCGCACCGCCTATGACCTGCTGTCCTATCCCAAGCACGGCATCGCCGACATCGCCCGCATCTGGCCCGAGTTCGGCGCGCTCGATCCAACGATCGCGACCCAGCTCGAAACCGACGCCAAGTACGCAGTCTATCTCGATCGCCAGGCGGCGGACGTGGAGCGCTTCCGGCGCGACGAAGCAGCGGAGCTTCCCGGCGCGCTGGACTACGAAGGAATTCCGGGCCTGTCGAACGAGCTCCGCCAAAAGCTCGGGCAGGTGCGTCCGCGCACGCTCGGCCAGGCGAACCGCATCGACGGTATGACACCGGCGGCGCTGGCGCTGGTCGCCGTCCACGCCGCCCGCGCCGGATGAACGCGGAGCGCCTGGCGGCGGACCGTGCCGCCGCCCTGCGGATTGTCCTGGTTTCACGTGAAACATTGGAGCGGCTCGACGCGTTCGCGCCGCTATTCCTCAAGTGGCAGCGCGCGGTGCAGCTCGTGGCGCCGTCGACCTTGCCAAACCTGTGGACGCGCCACATCGCCGATAGCCTGCAGCTCCTCGATCTCGCATACGATGCCAAGACCTGGGCGGACCTCGGGACGGGTGGGGGGTTTCCGGGTCTCGTCCTGGCGATTGCGCGCGCGAAAGAACCGGGCTGGCTCATGCATCTCATAGAGAGCGACACGCGCAAGGCGGCGTTTCTGCGCGAGGCGGCCCGAGTCACTGGCGCAGCGGCAAAAGTCCACCACGAGCGCATCGAGTCGGCTGCGAAACGGCTGGGCAAAATCGATGTGGTGACTGCGCGGGGGCTGGCGCCGCTTCCGAGGCTGATTGACCTCGCGGCGCCGCTCTTGGGGCAGGGGGCGAGGGGAATTTTCCTTAAAACTCAACATGTTGAGGAGGAATTGACGGAGGCTACTAAATCTTGGAGCATCAATTCGGCGATCGTGCCCAGCCTGACTGATTCTCGCGGCCGGATCGTCGTCATCGAAAGTGTATCGCGTCGCAGTGATGTGGGCCGCAGTGGAGAGGCCGCGCCATGATTCAGCGAAAGTCGCCTCGCGTCCTCGCGCTCGCGAATCAGAAGGGCGGCGTCGGCAAGACGACCACCGCGATCAACCTCGGCACCGCGCTCGCGGCGATCGGCGAGCGGGTGCTCATCGTCGATCTCGATCCGCAGGGCAACGCCTCGACCGGCCTCGGCATCGAGCACAAGAATCGCAAGCGCTCGACCTACCACGTGCTCACCGGCGAGATCCGGATGAGCGACGCGGCATTGCCGACGGCGGTGCCGCGACTCCATATCGCACCCTCGACGCTCGATCTCTCCGGCTTCGAGCTCGAAATCGCGCAGGAGCGTGATCGCGCCTATCGCTTGAAGAATGCGCTCGCGGAGCTTTCCGTGCCGCGCGCGGATCAGAGCGACGATGCCACCGACGGGTACACCTACGTGCTCGTCGACTGCCCCCCTTCGCTCAACCTCGTGACGATCAACGCCATGGCCGCGGCCGACGCGATTCTGGTGCCGCTGCAGTGCGAGTTCTTCGCGCTCGAAGGCCTGTCGCAGCTCCTGAAGACGGTGGAGCAGGTGAGGGTGAATTTCAATCCCGGGCTTACCATCCACGGAATCGTGCTGACCATGTACGACCGGCGCAACAACCTCTCCGATCAGGTGGTCGCCGACGTGCGCCAGTACATGGGCAACAAGGTCTACGACACGATCATCCCGCGCAACGTGCGCGTCTCCGAGGCGCCATCCTACGGCAAGCCGGTTCTGCTCTACGACCTGAAATGCTCGGGCAGCCAGGCCTACCTCAAGCTTGCGTCGGAGATCGTCCAGCGCGAACGGGCGCTCGCCGCCGCATGATGAATGTATTCCTATTGTTGTCCTGTTGCGGCGATCCAGCGTCGCGCCCACGGGTGCGGGAAGGTGAAGCTTGAGCATGCCGGAGGAGGTGCATCGGTCGCGGCTGGGACGGGGGCTCGCCGCCCTCATGGGCGACGTCGGCGAGGAGAACTCGGCGCTCGAGCGCGCGCGCGGGCAGCGCCGCGTGCCCATCGAGTTCGTGCGGCCGAACCCGCGCAATCCGCGCCGCCACTATGCCGAGGCCGAGCTCGCCGAGCTTTCCAACTCGATCAAGGAAAAAGGAATTCTGCAGCCGATCCTGGTGCGCGGCGTTGCCGGCGCCGTCGACGCCTACGAGATCATCGCCGGCGAGCGGCGCTGGCGGGCGGCGCAGCGCGCCGGACTGCACGAAGTCCCGATCCTTCTGCTCGAGGTCGGCGACCGCGAGGCGCTCGAAATCGCCATTGTGGAGAACGTCCAGCGCGCCGATCTCAACCCGCTGGAAGAGGCCATGGGCTACGGGGCGCTGATCAATCAATTCGACTACAAGCAGACGGATCTAGCCCGCGTGGTCGGCAAGAGCCGCAGCCACGTGGCGAACACTCTGCGGCTTCTCGGCCTGCCCGACAGCGTGAAGCGGCATCTCGCCGAAGGGCGGCTGAGCGCGGGTCACGCGCGAGCGCTGCTCGCCCACGGGGATCCCGAGGCGCTCGCCAAGGCGATCATCGACAAGGGGCTGAGCGTGCGCGAGGCGGAGCTCCTCGCCCAGGCGCGCGCCGAAACTCGCGGTCGCGCACCGAAACGCCGGCCACGGCTTGCCAAAAGTGCCGACATCCGCGCGCTGGAAAAGCGGCTCTCGGATGTCCTTGGACTTGTTGTGGAAATCAACCAAAAAGCGACGGCCGGCGAAATGCGCATCCGCTACAAGACGCTGGAGCAACTCGACGGGCTCTGCCGCAGGCTCAGCGGCAAGCACTAGGCGCTACGCCGGCGGCCAGCGCCGCCGCGGCTAATGGCGAGCAGGGCGCGCTCGGCGATGGCATCGGCGAGATCGGCGTTCTGCCGCGCCGCCAACGATGCCTGTCCCAGGCTCATGAGATTGCGTTCCAGGGCGTCGGCGCTCATGCGTTCGACCGCGCGGACGAAGCGCGCCTCGCGGCGAAAATGCACCTTCGGATACGAGCGCTCCATTACCCGCGCGATGCTTTCGCCCTGGTCGACGCCAAGCCGCAGGCGGTGGAGATGGGCGACATGACGGATCATGGCGCCGATCACCACGCTGGCGAGAATGCCGGCGTTGCGGGCCTTGGCGAGGGCCACGAGCGCCGCCTGCGGCTCCCCGGCCGCCGCCGCGTCGACTACGTCGTCGAGCGCGAGCGCCGACGCATCGGCGATGACGGCGCGCACGTCGTCGAGCGTGATGCGGTCGCTGCCGGAGGCATAGAGCGCGAGCTTCTCGAGTTCCGCCCGGGTGGCCAGGCGGTCGGCACCGATCAAGCCGACGAGAGCGTCACGCGCCTCGGAGTCGATCTTGGTTCCGCTGGCGGCGAACGTGCGTTCCACCAGGCGCACGAGGTCGCGCTCGCTGTCGGCGTAGCAGGCGATCACCAGTGCCTGCTTCGAGCCTTCGCAGAGCGTGCGCAGCGGCGCGTTGCGCCTGAGCTCGCCTGCCTCGATGACCACGATCGCGTCGGCCGGGGGGTTCTCGAGCAGCGTCTCGAGCGCGTCGTTGAAGCTCTTGCCGCCGGCACGCACGCGGATCACGCGCTTGCCGCCGAACAAGCCGATGGTGCGCGCCTCGTCGATAAGGCGGCCGGGATCGGCGGCGATGGTGTCGCCCTCGAGCGGCACGACGGCGAACGGATCGGCACCGGGAGCGGCGGCTTGCACGATGGCGTCCGCGCGCTCGCGCACCAGGCCAAGATCCGGCCCGTATATCAGAATCACAGGGCGCTTCAGATCAGGATCGGCGAGGAAGGCTTCCACCTCGCTCGCGCGCAGCGCCACCACCGCGATGCGTCCTTTAGGTGCGGGTGAGGAAGAAGGCGGCGATGCGCGAGCGGATCTGCTCGGCCGCCACCTTGGCGGCGCGGTTCTCGGCGTCGCGGATAGCGCGGACCCGGGCGAAGCGCTGCTGGCTGCGGTCGACGGTGACGCGGGCGAGCGCCTTTTCGGTAAGCACGATCTTCTTGTTGGCGACGTCCTCCACCCGGTAGGTCACGTCGAGCGAAACGGTCTCGGCCGAGGGGCGGCCGACGGTGAGGTCGATCACCGGATAGAACGTGCCGGTGGAGACGGTCATCGTAATGCGATAGGGCGCGCCAACCGGGTTGCCCTCGCCGCCGGTCAGCTCGAAGATCAGGTCGTTGCGCACTTCCTGGGCGACGCGGCCGTCGACGGCGGCCACCTCGACATCGCGCATGGCGTCGCGGACGCTCGATCCACCGGTCAGGGAGCGATCACCGTAGAGGGGCTGAAAACAGCCGCCGACCGCGGCCGCGAGCAGCGCCACGGCGGTTAGGCGAAATGGGACGCGATCAAGCCACGACATTCACGATCCTCTGCGGAACGACGATGATACGCTTGGGCGGGCGGCCTTCCAAGGCTCGCCGAACCGGCTCAAGCGCGAGCACGGCGGCTTCCACCTCGCCGACCGGTGCGTCGCGGGCGATGGTGACATCGGCGCGCTTCTTGCCGTTGATTTGGACGGGCAGGGTAATGGTGTCCTCGATCAGCAGTTCGCGTTCGAGCGTGGGCCACGATTCCTCGGCGACGAGGGTCTCGTGCCCGAGCTCCCGCCAGCATTCTTCCGCTAGATGCGGCATCATCGGGGCAACAATGCGTACCACGATGTCGCCGGCCTCGCGGAAGGCCCAGGCGAGGTCCGCGGATGCTGCTTTTGTCGCGCGAGCGGCGGCGATGGAGTCGGCAAGGGCGTTCGCCGCCTCGTAAATGTGGGCTACGCAGCGGTTGAAGCGCAGCCTCTCGATGTCCTCGCTCACGCGCGCCAGCGCCGTATGCGCCGCCTTGCGCACCGTGAGCGCCGGCGGGTTGAATTGGGCGGGGCGCGGGGCGCCGGTGCCGGCCATGAGCTCGGAGAGATCGCCCGTCAATCGCCAAAGGCGCTGCACGAATCGGTAGGCGCCCTGCACGCCTTCCTCGGTCCAGATCACGTCGCGGTCGGGCGGCGAATCCGAAAGCATGAACCAGCGCGCCGTGTCGGCGCCGAAAGTGGAAAGAATGTCGTCGGGGTCGACGGTGTTGCGGGTCGACTTCGACATCTTCTCGATGGGGCCGATGCGAATCGGCTCGCCGGTCGAGAGCAGCTGCACCGTGCGCTTGTCGCCGACGGTGTCGACGCGCACCTCGGCGGGCGAGGCATAGGTGCCGTCGCTCTTGATGTAGCTTTCGTGCACCACCATGCCCTGGGTGAAGAGCCCGGCGAACGGCTCGTCGATGTCCAGGTGGCCGGTGGCTTTCATGGCGCGGGTGAAGAAGCGCGAATAGAGGAGGTGCAGGATCGCGTGCTCGACGCCGCCGATGTACTGATCGACCGGCATCCAGTGGCGCGCCGCGTTCTTGTCGGTGGCCGCAGGCGCGTCGGGCGCGGTGAAGCGAAGAAAGTACCAGGATGAATCCACGAAGGTGTCCATCGTGTCGGTTTCGCGCCGGGCCGGCTTGCCGCAGCGCGGGCAGGGCACATGCTTCCAGGTGGGATGGCGGTCGAGCGGATTGCCGGGCCGGTCGAAGTCCACGTCCTCGGGCAATATCACCGGCAGGTCCTTGTCCGGTACCGGTACGACGCCGCAAGACTCACAATGGATGATGGGGATGGGACAGCCCCAGTAGCGCTGGCGCGAGATGCCCCAGTCGCGCAGGCGATAATTGACTTGCCGCTGGCCCACCGGGCGATTGCCGCGCGTTTCGCTCTCGAGCCGGCGCGCGACTTCCTCCTTCGCCGCTTCGATGGTCATGCCGTCGAGGAAGCGCGAGTTGATCATGCGCCCGGGGCCATCATAGGCCGCGTCGCCGATGACGAAGGTCTTCGCATCCTGGCCCTCGGGACAGACCACCGGCGTCACCGGCAGGCCGTACTTGCGGGCGAACTCGAGGTCACGCTGGTCGTGTGCCGGACAGCCGAAAACCGCGCCGGTGCCGTAGTCCATCAGAATGAAGTTCGCCACATACACCGACAGCTTCCAGCTCGGGTCGAACGGATGGATCGCCTTCATGCCGGTGTCGAAGCCGAGCTTCTCCGCCTTCTCGATCGCCTCCTGGGCGGTGCCCATGCGCTTGCACTCGGCGATGAAATCCTTCAGCGCCGGATTCTTCCGGGCGGCGGCGAGCGCCAGCGGATGGTCGGGCGAGATCGCCATGAAGCTTGCGCCGAACAGGGTGTCGGGCCGGGTGGTGAAGACCTCGACCTCGCTCACGCCATTCGGGGTGGTCTTGGGGTCGAGCGCGAAACGGATGAGCAAGCCTTTCGAGCGGCCGATCCAGTTCTGCTGCATCAGCCGAACTTTCTCCGGCCAGCGGTCGAGACGATCGAGGCCCTTGAGCAAATCCTCGGCAAACGCGGTGATCTTGAAGAACCACTGGACGAGCTCGCGCTGCTCCACCGGCGCGCCGGAGCGCCAGCCGCGGCCGTCGATCACCTGCTCATTGGCGAGCACGGTCTGATCGACCGGATCCCAGTTCACCTTGGAGCTCTTGCGCTCGACCAGGCCCGCCTTGAGGAAGTCGAGGAACATCTTCTGCTGATGGCGGTAGTAGGCGGGATCGCAGGTGGCGAGCTCCCGGCTCCAGTCCAGCGACAGGCCCATGGACTTGAGCTGGGCCTTCATCGCCGCGATGTTCTCGTAGGTCCAGGCCTTGGGATGGACCTTGTTCGCCATGGCGGCGTTCTCGGCGGGCATGCCGAAGGCGTCCCAGCCCATGGGATGCAGCACGTTCATGCCGCGGGCGCGCATGTAGCGCGCCACCACGTCGCCCAGGGTGTAGTTGCGCACGTGGCCCATGTGGATGCGCCCCGACGGGTAGGGGAACATCTCGAGCACGTAGTATTTCGGGCGTGGGTCGTCGTTGCGCGTGCGGTAGATGCCGCGCTCCTCCCAGGTCCGCTGCCAGCGAGGCTCGGCGTCGCGCGCGTTGTAGCGTTCGTTTTTCATGGGCGGGAAACTCGCGGGGCGAGTAAGGACACGAAAAAGCTCTTGCGGTCAATGCCTTGCGCGATCCCGTGTTGGCGATAGGCGCCGCCGGACCTAGTATGCAGTCTCCCACCGGAAATTCATCTTGGCCCCTTCCATTCATCCTTCCGTCTCGCGCCTGGAGATTGTGCGCGGCGAGATCGCCACGGCCGCGCGCGCGGCCGGCCGCAATCCTGCGTCGGTGAACCTGGTGGCGGTGAGCAAGACCTTCGGCGCGGAGGAAATCCGGTCCGTGCTTGACGCCGGCCATCGGGTATTCGGCGAGAACCGCGTCCAGGAGGCGAAAGCGAAATGGCCGGCGTTGCGCGAGCGCTATCCCGACCTTGCGCTGCATTTGGTCGGCCCGCTCCAGTCGAACAAGGCGCGCGACGCGGTGGCACTGTTCGACGCCATTCACACGGTCGACCGGCCGAAGATCGCCGAGGCCGTCGCCGACGAGATGGCAAAGCAGGGCCGCGTGCTCAAGCTCTTCGTCGAAATCAACACCGGGGGCGAGCCGCAGAAGGCGGGCGTGCCGCCCGAAGCGGCTGATCGGTTTCTCGCCCAGTGCCGCGACGAGTTCGGGCTCGTGATCGTGGGCCTGATGTGTATCCCGCCCGCCGACGAGGCGCCGGCGCCGCATTTCGCGCTCGTGCACAAGATCGCCAAGCGCAACGGCCTGACGTACCTCTCCATGGGCATGAGCGCGGATTTCGTCTCAGCGATTTCCTTCGGCGCTACGCATGTGCGCGTCGGCACGGCGATCTTCGGCCGGCGCGACTGAGATCACTCGATGATGAGCGTCGCGCGGCGGCCGATGCGGCTGAGGACGATGCGCAGGTCCGCCGCTGTCAGCGCGACGCAGCCCGCAGTCGGCGCCAAGCCCGGCCGTGCCACGTGAATGAACACAGCGCTGCCGCGGTTGGCGACGCGCGGCCGCGCGTTGTGGTCTAGCTCGACGAGCAGATCGTAGAAATGATCGTCGCGCCATAGGCGATCGCCGTGTGTATCGGCGGCGATCCGCATTGGCCGGTTGTAGCGGCGATCGCGCGGATCCTCGCACCAGGCATCATTGCGGCGGATGGCGCGCGCTGGCAGCGGCGTGTGCGGCCGCATTCCGCAGTCCGCGCGCCACCACAATCTGATGAGGCGAAAGCGCCCGCGCGGCGTGGCGCCGTCGCCCTCGCGCTTGTTGGCAGAGATGCCGCCGCGGCCGATGGTGACGAGCAATGCCCGCTGGCCGAGCCGCAGCCAGCCAGCGGATCGCGCGCCGGGGCGGCGCCTCAAGTGCAGGAAGCGATTCGCCCGCGCGGGGTTCCCCTTCTTGTCGCGCGAGCTCGATGATCCAGGTCGGCGCATCCGAAATCGGCGGTAAACAGTAGTCCAACGGCTATCTGGCTTGCCGGAGCGAACCTTGTAAACTCCCAGCGCGGAGAACGCATGGCCAACACGCGCAGAATCCTGGTTGTCGACGATGATCGCGAGCTTCGCGAGACGCTTGTCGAGCAGCTCGCGCTGCACGAGGAGTTCGAGACCGACGCGGTGGAGACCGCTCAGGCGGCGCTGCAGCAGGCCAGAAGCGGCCGCATCGATCTCGTGCTCATGGACGTGGGCCTCCCCGACATGGATGGGCGCGACGCGGTGCGCGTGTTGCGCAAGAACGGCTTCAAGGCGCCAGTGATCATGCTCACCGGCCACGACACGGATTCGGACACAATCCTTGGGCTCGAGGCCGGTGCCAACGACTACGTGTCGAAGCCCTTTCGCTTCGCCGTGCTGCTCGCCCGCATCCGCGCCCAGCTGCGTAGCCATGAGGCAAGCGAGGACGCCGTCTTTCCCGTCGGGCCGTATATCTTTCGGCCTGGGGCGAAGCTCCTGGTGACCCAGCGCGGCGCCAAGATCCGCCTGACGGAAAAGGAAACCGCCATCCTGCGTTACCTCTATCGCGCCGGGCAGCGCGCGGTTTCCCGCGACGTCCTCCTGCATGAGGTATGGGGCTACAATTCCGGCGTCACTACCCACACGTTGGAGACTCACATCTATCGCTTGCGGCAGAAGATTGAGAACGATCCGTCAAACGCGGCGTTGCTGGTGACCGACGCCGGCGGCTACAAGCTCGTGCCATAGCCCAATGGCTCTTGAAGACGACATTGGACTCCTCGACCGGCTTCCGACGCTGCATGCGCTCGGTCTCGACGCCTTGCGCATTCTCGCCATCAGCTCCGAGCAGGTGCGGCTCGAGGACGGCGAGGTGTTGTTCGAGGAGGGCGAGCGCGCCGACGGGGGCTATGTGGTGATCGCGGGCGCCGTCCAGTTGCAGAGCAGCCGCGACCGCAGCGACGAGGACATTTTGCTCGCACGGCCGGGGGCGCTGATCGGCGAGACCGCGCTCGTGGTCGACACCGCCCGCCCGGCGACCGCCATCGCCGTCGAACCCACGGCGGTGCTGAAGATCGCGCGCAGCACGTTTCTGCGCGTGCTCGAAGGCGAGCCGCAGGCAGCCGACGCGTTGCGCAAGGTGATCGCGCAGCGTGTGGAAGCGGCGCTGAACGATCTTGATCTGGCGCTACCGCTGTTCGCCGGCGAGGGCTCGGGCGGACCGCGCGCGCCGTAGCGCTACTGCAGCGGGCGCTCGTAGTTGATGCGGAAGAGTTTGGGATCCGGCTTCTGGCTGGGGTCGAGGTTATAGACCGCGACCGTGGTGTCGTAGCCCTGTTGGTCGGTGACCGTCCACTGCTTGAGCTGGAAGTCCTGCGCGCCGAACATGATCAGCAGGCGGTGGGTGCCGGTCAGCGGGTGCTTCTCTTCGATCGCCACGGAGACGAACAGCTCGTCCTGGTAGATGCTGACTACGTTGGCGTCGCGCAACAAGTTGATCTTGTCGGTGAGCAGGAAGCGCAGCGGCGTTTGCGACAATGGATAGATGTCCTGGGTGGCGAGCTTGCGGTCGCGTACCGCTACCGAGCTGCCGTCGGCGATCAGCTCGATCGGGCTTGGCGGGTCATATTCGAAGCGCACCTTGCCGGGCTTCAGGATGTAGAGCTTGCCTTCCGCGCGCGACCCGTCGGGGCCCACCTGCACGAAGTTGCCGACGAGGTTGGTCACGGAGTTGAAGTAGCCGTTGATGCGGTCAAGCGACGCGCGTTGCGCGGCGCTGAAGGCGTTGCCGCTGCGCGAGGTGACCGCCGCGGCGGTTGCCGTTGCCGCCGGCGGCGGGGGAGCGACGACGGTTGCCGCTGGTTGTACCGGGGCGGGCGGAGGCTGAACGGCGGCGGGCGGCACCGGGGTGGCGGCGGGCGGAAGCGGGGCCTCCGGTCCGATCCCTTCCTTGCGCAAGGGCGCCGGACGGGGGAGCGGCACCACGGCGGACGCACCCTGTGCCACCGCGGCGGCGGTGGGGACGGTGCCCAGCAACGCAACCGCGAGCAACGCTCTGGAAAAAAGCGCCAAGCCCTGCTTCATCGTGGTCTCCGGCTCATTCGACGCGATCGCTAGCGGCCCGCTGTGGCGATTTGGCGGCCGGGATTCCGCTCGTCAATAGGCCTGTTCGGCCGGTTCGTCGACCAGGATTTCGCGCTTACCGGCATGGTTGGCGGCGCCGACGATGCCCTCCTTCTCCATGCGCTCGATGATGGAGGCGGCGCGATTGTAGCCGATCTGCAGCCGGCGCTGGACGTAACTGGTGGACGCCTTGCGGTCGCGCAGCACGATCTGCACGGCCTGGGCATAGAGATCGCCGCCGCCTTCCTCGCCGAAGGCGCCCTTGTCGAAGACCATGCCGTCGACGTCCTCGTCGGGCTCGGCGGTGACGGCCTCGAGATATTCGGGCACGCCCTGTTCCTTCAGATGAGCGACGACGCGCTCGACCTCGACATCGGACACGAACGGCCCGTGCACGCGCGAGATGCGGCCGCCGCCGGCCATGTAGAGCATGTCGCCCTGGCCCAAGAGCTGCTCGGCGCCGGGCTCGTTGAGGATGGTGCGGCTGTCGATCTTCGACGGCACCTGGAAGGAGATGCGGGTCGGGAAATTCGCCTTGATAGTGCCGGTAATGACGTCGACCGAGGGACGCTGGGTCGCCATCAAGAGGTGGATGCCGGCGGCTCGCGCCATTTGCGACAGGCGCTGGATCGCGCCCTCGATGTCCTTGCCGGCGAGCATCATGAGGTCCGCCATTTCGTCGACCACGACGACGATCTGCGGCAGCGGGGCGAGATCCATCTCCTCGCGTTCGTAGATCGCCTCGCCGGTCTCGCGATCGAAACCGGTCTGTACCGTGCGTACGATCGTCTCGTCTTTCTTGCGCGCTGCGGCGAGGCGGGCGTTGAAGCCTTCGATGTTGCGCACGCCCACCTTTGACATCTTCTTGTAGCGCTCTTCCATCTCACGCACGGTCCACTTCAGCGCGACGATCGCCTTGCGCGGGTCGGTCACCACCGGGGCAAGGAGATGCGGAATGCCGTCGTAGACCGAGAGCTCCAGCATCTTGGGGTCGATCAGGATCAGGCGGCAC
>Ga0209118_1000662_pt1 | contig 17765 bp, 10 predicted proteins | sample BlaSpr_A8_Ref_M1_FD_187988 | JGI IMG/M metagenome (GOLD analysis project Ga0209118, IMG submission 187988) | Forest soil microbial communities from Thunder Bay, Ontario, Canada - Black Spruce, Ontario site 2_A8_Ref_M1 (SPAdes) (version 2) | ecosystem: Environmental > Terrestrial > Soil > Boreal...
TGCGAACGTGTCCCCAGCGTAGAGAATCGTGCTGGATTCCGGACGAACCGTAAGCGTTCGCGCCAGCGCTTCCGCCGGCAGAACGCGCCCCTCCGTGTGGAATTTCAGGTGAAACTCCCGCAGGATTTTCAGCGGATACACCCACGCTTCCATCCGCCCGGATTCATTCCCGAGCCATCCGGCGCGCATCCCGGTCACCGGCAGGAATTCCCACGGCCGTACCGTTCGCGAAAGCTCCAACGAATGCTTGGGTTCCTGCGCTCGCGCAGCCCCGGCCATCGCTATAAGAAAAAACACGGTCGCCGCCACGAAGAAGCCTGTCCGTAGGATTTGCCTCAACGGGAATCTAGACTGCCTTTTTGTCATAGTAGGAAAATCTCACTGCGCGCAAGACGCGGGGAATTTCGCCACCGTCAGCTTGCAAAGCCATTTTGCCCTTACTATAAAGGATGGCGGCAGATTTTAGCACGAGCCAAAGCAGGGAAGGTACCATTCGATTTGTCTTCCTCACGGCGAGGCTTTCTTAAATCCTTGAGTCGTTCTGCGATTGTATTGCCCTTGGACAAGATCCTGGCATTCGCGCGGCCAAGCTGGCGTGACTCTACAACTTTCTCCTCACGCGAAGCTTTCGGACCGCCTGCTGCGTCTTCGAATGATCTTGGCGTCACTTTCCTCAACGTCGCCCGCGAATCCGGCCTCAACGCCAAAACCATTTTCGGCGGCGAACACAAAAACAAATATCTCCTCGAGACCACCGGCTGCGGCGTTGCTTTCTACGATTACGACAACGACGGCTGGCTGGATGTTTTCCTCGTGAACGGCTGGCGCCTCGAAGGTTTTCCTGCGGGGCAGGAACCCGCTTCGCATCTTTTCAAGAATAATCGCGACGGCACTTTCACCGACGTCACCGCCAAAGCCGGTCTGATTCATTCCGGTTGGGGACAGGGCGTGTGCGTCGGCGACTACGACAACGACGGTTTCGACGATCTCTTCGTCACCTACTTCGGAAAAAATGTCCTCTATCACAACAAGGGCAACGGCACTTTCACCGACGTCAGCGAAAAATCCGGCGTCGCCGGAAACGGCAAGCGCTGGAACACAGGCTGCGCATTTGTCGATTACGATTGCGACGGCCACCTCGATCTCTTCGTTGCGAATTACATCGATCTTGATTTGAAGACCGCCCCCGTGCCCGAGTCCGGCCCGTGTCTCTACAAAGGCCTTATGGTGGCGTGCGGGCCGCCCGGATTAAACGGCGGAAAAAATATTTTGTATCACAACAACGGTGACGGCACTTTCACCGACGTCAGCGAAAAATCCGGCATCCTCAAAGCCAACGGCACTTACGGCCTTGGCGTGCTTACCGCCGATCTCGACAACGATGGCTGGCCGGACATTTATGTTGCCAACGATTCCACCGCCAGCGCTCTTTATCAAAATAAAAAGAACGGCACCTTCACCGATATCGCCCTCGAAGCCGGCTGCGCTCTCAGCGCCGACGGCAAGCCGCAGGCCGGCATGGGCATCTCCGCCGCCGATTACGATCTCGACGGCAATCTCGATCTCGTGAAGACGAATTTTGCAGGCGACACTCCTTCGCTCTACCGCAATATCGGCGGCGCAAATTTCGAGGACACCACGTTTCAGGGCGGCCTCGGCAAGCACACGCAATATCTCGGCTGGGGCTGCGGCTTTTTCGACTTCGACAACGACGGCTGGACCGACATCCTGATTTGCAACGGCCACGTGTATCCCGAAGCCGAGCAGCTCAAAACGGAAGCGGGCTACAAGCAGCGGAAGCTGCTCTACAAAAATTTGCGCAACGGGCGCTTTGACGACGTTTCCTTCGACGCCGGACCGGGCATCTCCACGCCGGTGGCCGCGCGGGGCTGCGCGTTTGGAGATTTCGACAACGACGGCGACATTGACATCGTCGTCAACACCGTCAATGATTTTCCTCAATTGTTGCGGTGCGATTCACGCACCGCAAACAATTGGATCAAAATCAAAACCATCGGCACGAAATCGAATCGCAGCGGCATCGGCGCGCGCCTCAAATGCGTCACGCATCTGCCGGGCGAAAAAAATCTTCACCCGCAGATTGACGAAGTGCGCAGCGGCGGCGGCTATTTTTCGCAGAACGATTTGCGCGTCCATTTCGGCATTGGCAAAGCGGAAAAGGTCGACCTGCTCGAAATTCGCTGGCCCAGCGGCCTTGTGGAAACGCTGAAGGACATCAGGCCCAACCAGATGATCGTGGTGAAAGAAGGCGAAGGCATCGTCCGTACGATGCAATTCGAGCCACCCAAGAATCCTAAGCCGGCGAAGTGAGGATTCGCTGAACATGCATGCCCTAAAGCCCAAGATTCTCATCGTGCCGTTGCTCCTGGCTGCCTCGCTGGCTTTCGCGGCGCCGGCAACGGATCTTCCTTTCGGGACATGGACGCGCGCCTCGAACCACCCCATTCTTTCTCCTCACGGCACGGCTTGGGAATCGGCCGGTACGTTCAATCCCGCCGTCACATTTTTTCGGGCTAAGGATGCCAACAAACAAGATCCCGGCAAATTCGTCATGCTCTACCGTGCGCAGGACGCTGCCGGTACCTCGCGCCTCGGCTATGCCGAGAGTATTGATGGGATTCACTTCACGCGCCGCGCCGATCCCGTCCTCCGGCCCGAAACCGGCTACGAAAAAGACGGCGGCGTCGAAGACCCACGCCTCCAGAAATTCGGCGACACCTTTTACCTCACCTACACCGGCTATAACAAAAAGGATGCCCAGCTCTGCCTCGCCACCTCCCGCGACCTGATCCATTGGGAGCGCAAAGGCGTGATCCTGCCCGCCTACAAAGGAAATTGGAATGTGGCCTGGACCAAGTCCGGCGCCATTGTGCCCGAAAAAATCGATGGCAAGTTTTGGATGTACTGGCTTGGCACCGCCGCGGACAAAACCGACCAGATGGGCCTGTCGTATTCCGCCGATTTGATTCACTGGACGGAGGCGACGGACACGCCGGTGCTGCCGCGCCGGCTGGAAAAATTTGATTCGCGCGTGGTCGAGCCCGGTCCTCCACCAATCCTCACCCCGGACGGCATCGTCCTGATCTACAACGGCGCCGACGACAAACTTGTGTATCGCACCGGCGTCGCAGTCTTCGACCGCAAGGATCCCCGCAAACTCATCTCGCGATCCGATGAGCCCATCTTCGCCCCGGAAAAAGAATGGGAGAGGGTCGGGCAAGTGCCGAACGTTATATTCGTTGAGGGAATGGTGCGGCAGGGCAGGCGGTGGCTCTTTTACTACGGCGGAGCAGACAAATATATAGGAGTGGCGGAAGCACCCTCGAAATGAGGATGGTCTCTCCGGCAGCGGGGGCCAGCTTGACTCCCCCCAGGAATCCGCGCGCCAGATGTTGCGGGATTTCTAGTTAACAATCTACCGCCCTCCCCTTCTTTTTTGGAACTGCGCATTCTAAAGGTGTTTGCTATGACTCAGGCCGCGCGACCGAGTGAATATCGCTGCGTTTTTTCTTAATTGCGACGCAGCAGGAGAGGGCACGTCTTTGCGATTTACTGTGGGCCGGGGCACTGACCACGCAGGGGGCTATATGTGCCACCTGAATGAGGGTCCCTCGAACGCTATTCCCACACAGAAGCCACCGTTCGGCTGCGGAGCACAATAGACCACGCGAGCGTGCCTGGGAAACTCGCCACTCAACGGCGTAAGCAGCGGGGCTTCGCCGCGCTGCCAGCATCGCTTGGTGAGCACTCGAGCGCCGTGGGGACTGACGTCTTCCGTGACCGTCCGTTCGCGAGCCCGGGGCTCGTCCAAGCTGGCGAGGTAGAGCTGGACTGGGAAAGGTTCGCGCTTCTCAATTCTCGCATCGGAACTCTTCAGGCGAAGAATCTTTCGCTGCGTACTTTGCTGCGTACTTTGAGAACCGGCCTGTCCGCTTAAATTCTCGACTGGCTCGATTCTTTTCGGATGCGGCATGGTCTGCCTCCGGCACGGATTCTGAATTCCGACGTAACGGCCAGAGCCAAGGATCCAAAGTTTCCCCTTGAATGCCCGACGCCTTTGCTCTGCCGCTCTTCATTCGAGGGAATGAGGCAAATAGTTAGCATAGACGGCACCGGCGTACAAGCAGGAAAATGCTGTAGTTGGGGTACAGGTAATCCCTCTAGCCTGCTACGGTGTCTGGCGCGGTGTTCGGTTTTAAGCCAAACGGCAGGTCATGCGGGCGCTTCATTCATGCGCAGCATGACTGCGGTTATTCTCTTCTCCCCATTCCAATTTCCATTTTCTGGTCTCCATCTCGCTGGTTGCGGGGCCCGTTCGTGCGCGGCGATTGCCATTGATGATTTGGCCTTGCGGCTCACGCCTGCGTGTCCGCGGAAGCTGTCTAGTTTGCATCGCAAACCAAAATAAGGCGCCCGCAAACTAAATCCGCCCTCCGGCCTAAGTTCTTTTGTTTCAATGTGAGGTCCGGCGCGACACAATGCGTCCAAGTCGAGAGGAGCTTCGGAGGGCGTGGTTCAAAAGCCTTCGAGGAGCCAGGCATTGGAATTGCCGCTGGCTTCCCAGATGGCGAGATGGCGGCCGTCGGGAGAAGGGATGGCCCAGCCCAGGTCCTTTTCGGATTCCTGGAGGACGGGTTTCGCTTTGCCATGCAAGTCCACATTCAAAAGCGTGGGGACGCCGTTTGGCGACGAGGCGACAACCCAAAGACTGCGGCCATCGGCAGCCCAGTCGAGGCACTCGATTCCGGTCCAGGACTGCAGGGTAAGAATCCGGTCCTTGCCACTGGCGACCGAAAAAAGCCGGATGTCAGCGAGTCCCGGAATGAGGTGCTTCTTAGCCAAAGCGAGAGTCGAGCCGTCGGGGGAGAGCGTCCAATTTTGTAAATGCCATTCGGAGTCTTCAATCCGGGTAAGCGGTTCCTTTCCCCCGGTAACTGGATCAAAGGTGAAGAAAGCAAGGCGATCCGGGGTGTATTGGCTGAAAACGCAAAGCGTGGAAGGCGAACGGGCGCACTGAAAATTATTGATGCCTGGCTCCGCCAAAATCATCTGAGGTGTTCCGCCTGCAAGCGGAACGCGCATGAGCCGCACTCGCCGGTCTGCGTCGGATGGCGAGGGACTGAGAGCGTAGAGAATCGCGGAGCTGTCGGCGTTCAATCGGGCAAGGATGACCGGCTGATCGCCGTCGACAAGGAGATCGGGAGCCGGCTGATCGATGGCTTGCTTGAAGAGATGGAAAACACCATCGCGATCGGAGGTGAAGATCACGGATTTTCCGTCCGGCGTCCAGGTATAAGGATAATTTCTCCGTTCACCGAGGCTGAGAGGCCGCAACGGGCTCAAGTGGCGGCCGGCCTGTTGGACCTCGGAAATATACACGACCGGGGATTCAGCCCATCGGAGGAAAATCAGATGTTTGCCGTCGGCGGAAACACTGGCGCGCATTTTGCCGTCGGGACCGCTGGTGAGGCGGACGGGCTGGCCCCAAGCTTGATTGCCATGCGCGTCGACTTTGACGGCCCAAAGATTGGAGTCGTTCTGGTTGGGCGGGAGTTCACTGAGGGAATAAATCAGGCGTCCATCGCGAGCCCATGCAAGAGCGCCTCGGAGACGGTCCGTGGAGAGAAGGGAACTGCTCTTGCCGCGGACGAGATCATAGATGCCGAGAGAAATTTCGACTTCGTGCCAGCCGGAGGCGTACACAACCTGCACGAAGGCGATGCCATGCCCGTCAGGAGACCACACGACCGACTCATAGTTGGCCCCTGGCTGGGTGAAGATCCTGCGCGCCTGCCCGCCATCGGACTGCATCTGCCAGATTTCCTGGTGGCCGAAGTCGCCGCGAACAAAAACAATCTGGGCGCCGTCGGAAGAGACGGCTCCGAGTTCGGCCGCATCCATGAGCTTGCGGGGCGAGCCACCTAAGACCGAGACGTTCCACAGGCTGGGTTTCTCTCCGAGTGATGCCACGCGCGTCGCCAGGACGTGACTGCCATCCGGAAACCAACTGACGGCGAAGGGACCGGGATCTTTCTCCGCCGGATAGGTCCTCACCTGACCAGGGATGGAGACGGGATGAGTTTCTCCCGTGGCCACGACGCGGAGAAAGAATCCGGTGCGATCCGCGAAAGCCAGATACTTGCCGTCGGGCGAGATGGCCGCGCTCCTGACGGGGTCGTTCTCCGGATTCCCCGTCAAGCGGCGTTCCGTGAGGCGTACCGCAGCGGCGGAGTGATGTCCGGCATTCCAGCCGGCGGCGATCCCGATGAAAAGAACGAGGGACGCGGCCAGGGCTATGCGCCAGCGACGGCGCGCGCTGGGAATGGGAGTGGATTCCTGAGCCATTCCATGGACGGGGGCGAGAAAGCGATAGCCGCGACGCGAGAGAGTTTCGATGAAGCGGGGATTTTCGGCGGAATCACCCAAGGCGTCACGCAAGCGCTTGACGGCGGCATTGAGGCCATGATCGAAATCCACGAAGGTGTCCGCAGGCCATAGCTTGCCGCGCAGCTCTTCCCGGGTGACCACCTCCCCGGGCTTCATGAGAAGGAGTGCCAAGAGCTGGAAAGGCTGGTCCTGGAGCTTGATTTTTGAGCCGTTTCGGCGGAGTTCACCGGCATGGAGGTCGGCTTCGAAGATCCCGAAGCGGATGACACCGTTGGTAACATTCCCTGGCACCGTGAAGGCCCCCCTAGCCCGCGCTGCTTACGAGTAGTAACGTTCGCAGTTAGGCAGAAGTTTCCTCGAATTCCGCGTCATTTTTGTCTCTACCCTTTTGACGTACAACTACTTAACTCGTCACCTTGAAATGGGATGCCCGCCACCTCGCCGGCATTGAGGTACCTAGCTGTTTGACCGATCTTGGGCGCTACCACCTAGGAGGTGAGCGCCGTGATCAAAGAGACGTTTCGAATGGGGCTGAGGTTAGGACTGGCCTTCTTCCTGCCGTGTTCAATAGTGTGTTCCAAGAGCCTTCCAAACCCGCACCTGACGATCACGATTACCGTGCATAACGACGCGGGAGTGCCCGCGGGCACCCTGCGCCAAGCCGAAGAGGAAGCCCAACAGGTTTTCCAGCAGGCGGGTATCGAAGTCAGATGGCTCCATTGCTCCCCGGCCCCGATAGCACCGGAGGGAAAGAAAGAATCGAGAGCCTGCGCCGAGGCGGTCTATCCGGAGCATTTGCAACTGCGAATCGCGCGACGATCCATCGGTTTGACGCGCGCGACGATGGGGATTTCCTACCTTTCGGAGGATGGCAAGGGGTGCTACGCGGACTTGTTTTACGAGCAGGTGGAAGAATTGCATGAGAAAACGAATGTGCGTCTCGCGACTATTTTGGGACACATTGCGGCGCACGAAACGGGGCACCTGCTGTTGGGCACGAACTCGCACGCTCCGCGCGGGATTATGCGCGCGATGTGGCAGCGCGAGGAACTGGCCAGCGCCAGCAAGGGGGTACTTTTTTTCTCAGGGAGCGAATCCCGGCAAATGAAGGAAAGGCTGGCAATGACGGCCGCCGCCCGGAACGAAACCCTGCGAGCAGCGGCGGAGCAAGTGGGAGATTGAGCGGGTCAGTTTTTCCCGGGGCCTGCGACGACGGGGGTGCCAGAGCCTTCCTTGAGAGAGTGAATTGCGTCGGCGGAAGGGTTGCCGAATTCTTCGAGGAGTCCGCCAGGCCAGCGGACTTGGACTCCATCGATTTTGGCGGAAGCGCCGAGGCCGAAGTGGACGCGCAGGTCGCTATTGGAGATGTAGCTGGAGCCGCTGCGGACTTCGTCCACGAGAGTGCGCGCGCCGGCTTTCACGGTGATTTTCGCGCCGATGCCATCGCGATTGGATTTGACGCCGATCGTGCGGAAAGCGATCCAGTGATTGCCGTTGCGGATGTCATTGACGAGAAGAGACGGAAGAGCATTCATGTTGCTGACGACCACGGAAATGCGGCCGTCATTCCATAAATCGCCGACGGCCAGGCCGCGCGAAGAACTTACCGCTGTGATGCCCGGCCCGGCAGCGGCGGAGATATCGGTAAAAGTTCCGTTGCCATTGTTGTGATAGAGGATGCGGGGTTCCCGGAAATTGCTGCCGAGATGCTGGCTGTCGACTTCAGGATAGACGTGGCCGTTCGCGAGAAGCAGATCGGGCCAGCTGTCATTGTCGAAATCGAGGAACATGACGCCCCAGCCGAGATATTGCGTGTTCAAGCCGAAACCGGCGGGAAAGGTCTTGTCGTCGAAGGTGCCGTCGCCGTTGTTGCGGTAAAGCGTGGAGGTGTCGTCGGAGAAATTGGTTTTGAAAAGGTCGAGTTTCCCGTCGCCGTCATAGTCCGCAACGGTCGAGCCCATGCCAGCCTGTTCGCGGCCGTCGTCGTTGAAGGCGGCACCGGAGATCACGGCGACGTCGGTAAATGTTCCATCGTGATTGTTGCGATAGAGAATACTCGCCGTGCTGTCGCAGGCCACATAGATGTCCGGCCAGCCATCGTCATCATAGTCGAATGTGGAAACACTGAAGGCGTAATGCCCATTGGTTTTGTCGATCTGAGCTTTGGCGGTGACGTCTTCGAAGGTGCCGTTGCCGAGATTGCGATAAAGGATATTTTTCGCCCAGGGCAATCCGCGCGGCCCGCACATCACCGGAACACCTTTCCACATGCAGGAGGGCCGCTCTCCCGGCGCGAGGGCGGTGGCGGAGTCAAAATCGACGTAGTTGGCGACGAATAGATCGAGTTTGCCGTCGCGGTCGTAGTCCAGGAAAGCGCAGCCTGTGCCCCAGGCTTTGCCGGTCCCCGCGACATGCCCTTTTTCGCTGACGTCGGTAAAGGTGCCGTTGCCATTGTTGTGATAGAGAACGTTCTTGCCGTAGTAGGTGACGTAGATATCCTCGAATCCGTCGTTGTCGTAGTCGCCCACGCAGACACCCTGGCCCCATCCAGTGTGGGTCAAACCGGCTTTGGCGGTAACGTCGGTGAACGTGCCATCGTGGTTGTTGTGATAGAGGTGGCTCGTCGGAGCTTTGCCGGAGGGGAGCCCTTCCAGTTTCGTGCCATTGACGACGAAAATGTCCGGCCAGCCGTCATTGTCATAATCGAAGATGGCGACGCCGGTTCCCGTAGTCTCGATAATGTATTTCTTGGTGTTCTCGCCACCGAAAATGACCGGTGATGTTAGACCAGCTTTCTGTGCGATGTCGGTAAAATGCGCGATCGGCTTGGTGTTTGCGCCCTCGGAATTACCGGCGCTAACGCTCGGAGAATTGGCGGATTGTATGGAAAGCCAAGCGCAAAGCCCAAGGAAGCAGAGAAACCGGAGAAAAGAGGAATGAAGAGTCATGAATCTCTAATAATAGCAAGGTCTGGTCCGACCCACGTCAATCTGGCGGGGATCTCAACCAAACAGCTTGTGGAGAGGTGCGCGGTTGTGAACATGCTAGTATTTTTGAGAACGCTCAACAGGTATCTTTCGCGTGGAATTGATTCTCGTTCATCGCCGGACGCATTTTTTTCAACTCTGCACCGCGCTGCTGTTTTTCTTCTGCGGTGCTGGGGTGATGTGCGCTGCGCAATCCACGGGTTCTGCGAAGGCGGATTCAGCTTCGCGGGCGACTGTGACTTACCAGCAAGGTATGTCGGCACTGCAGAAGGGTGATTTGTCTTCGGCGCGCACGGCCTTTGAGAAGGTGGTGCGGCTTGCTCCCCAGAGCCCGGAGGGACACAACTCGCTCGGTTGGGTTTTGCTCGCCCAGGGAGAGGTCGATGCAGCGATCGCTCACTTCCGGACCGCCGTGAAATTGAATCCGGACTTCGCGCAGCCGCACATGAATCTCGCGAATGCGTTTGCAGCCAAGAGAGATTTGCACGGTGCGCTACGCGAGTCGCAAGAAGCCACGCGGCTGGCACCCAACGATTCAGAGACCCATCACACGCTGGGGCGCATATTGGATTTCTCGGGTGAGGTAGCCGGCGCAATCAGCGAGCTTCGCCGCGCGATCGAGCTTGAGCCGCAAAGGGCGGAACTGCACGATGATCTCGGGACCGTGCTGGTGCAAGAATCCGACTCTCAAGGCGCCGCCGCGGAATTTTCCGAAGCGCTCCGGTTGCAGCCCAATTATGCACTAGCACATTTTCATCTCGGCGTTTTGCGTTACCAGGAAAAATCCCTCGAAGAGGCCGCGCAGCACTTGCAAGCTGCAGTACAACTGAATTCCGCGGACCCGGGCGGTCACTATTATTTAGCGCAAGTTCTAAAGAGCAGGGGCGAGACGGATGCGGCGATCCGCGAGCTGCAAGCTTGCGTTGCATTGAAGCCAGATTACCCCGACGCACAAAACATCCTGGGCTTGCTGCTCCAGCACAATGGCGAGGCTGGACAAGCCATCAAAGCCTTTCGTCAAGCAGTGAAGCAGCAACCGGAAAGCCCGGACACGCACAATAATCTGGGGCTCGGCTTGTTGCAGACTGGTGATGGCAATGGGGCGATCGCCGAGTTCGAAACGGCAGTCCGTTTGCGGCCCGATGACAGCGGTTACAAAGGGAACCTTGGAGCAGCGTATTTACAGATGGCAAACTTCGACACCGCCATTTCTGAATTCGAATCAGCGCTTAAGCTTGCGCCTCAGGACGCAACCCTGCACTACGACCTCGGGCTCGCGTTCAAATTGAAAGACAAGCTGCCAGAAGCCATGGCCGAACTGCGCAAGGCAGCAGCATTGGATCCCGGGCAAGCGGATGTGCACTACACGCTGGGGGTGACACTTTGGCAGCAGGGCGACTTTGCTGCCGCCGCGGAGGAACTCCGCGCGGCAATTCATGCCAAACCGGACTATGCCGAGGCCTATTACACGCTGGGAACGGTGCTGAAGCAGAAGGGCGAACTCCAAGAGGCTGCAGCTGCTTTGCGGGAAGCGATTCGCCTGCAGCCAGAATTTGCAGGCGCTCATACCACCCTGGCGATGGTACTGCGGCAATTGGGTGACGCGGAGGGTGCGGCTGCGGAAGGCCGTACCGGAATGGAAATGGCAAAACAGAAGAGTAGCGATCAGGCCGCCCTCTTTGCAACAAATTCGGGGCGCAGGCTGCTCAACGCGGGAGACCTGGAGGGCGCCATTTCGCAATTTCGCGCCGCGATCAGTTCTTCGCCAAACTATGCGGCCGCCCACTTTGAACTGGGGATGGCTTTGCGCCAGCAGGGCAAATCCGAGGAGGCGCAGGAAGAATTTCGAAAGGCCACAGAACTCGATTCTCGCTTGACGCCTCCGCCTTCTTCAAAGAAATAGCGAAACAGAAGCTACAGAATCTTTTGGGATGAAGCGCTTCTATCGAGTAGGGATCGGTTCTTTCGAATGAGGCTATTGGGGGCCCTTACGCAGCGCAACGAGTTCCGTGCCCACGGGCACTCCCCGCGCGACTTTTACGCGGATTACTGCTTCGAACGGTTTGAGCTCGCCAGAGTTCGAAACGGAGAGTCGCAAGAGCAGCTCTTCCAAAGAATTCTGCTGGCAGACGTATTCCACGGCAGCTTGCGTGCCGATCGTGGTGGCGCCTGCCAGAATTAACACCGAATGTGCAGGATTCAATCCTCGCTTGAGTGCTATTACGGAATAGTCCTCCGTCAGGGTCTCGTCAGGCAGAGACGGAAAAAACTCCTTTGGTTCGCCTGATGCCGGATGAAAATTGAGGATCTCCATGGTGCCCATGCGCGGCCCAGAAGTGATCTGTCGGAAGTTGAATTCCTGGATATTTGGTAACTCCAAGAGGGTCAGATTTTCCGAAGGCGAGCCAATGAAGATGAGATCGTTGTTTTTTGCGTCATCCAGGGAAAACAAGCTGCCGCGCTTGACGCGAATTTGCTGATGAAGCTTCCCGAAAACATTATCGAGAGCGTGCACCGCCAGCACTTCGCCGACTCCGGTATAGTGATCCAGGATCACCGCGCCGGAATCCTTGGCACGATCGTAGTAGCGCATGCCAATGTACGGCCGGCCGACAAAGGCTGCGTTACTGAAGATGACCCACGGCTCTTGAGGCCCGGTAAGAAACCCTCTCCAGAAAAGGTGAAAAGCCACCGGTAAATCCGCGCTATCGCTGGTCAGCCGCGCTTCGGCGGTCCTACGCGTCAGAAATCGGTCCGTGGCGACAGCCACCGCGGCGGCGAGGAAGACAGACACTACGATTATGGCAACGAACCATTTGCGGGAAGGCTGGCCATTACCCGGCAGAGCGTCTGAAGCGTCATGGGAAGATGCCGCATGGTCGCGCCCAGTACCGGGGGAGCGCTGATAGAACGTTAGGAGATAGTTGCCCTTAGGCATTTCAACCAAGATCGAATCCTCCGCTCCCTCAGAGTTATAATACTCAGCCAGTTTTGCGCGCAGGCGACCCGCTTGTACCCGTACCATCGAGTCAAGATGGGGGTCGAAGTCCTTCTGGCGTCCGAAGACTTCTGTCGCAATTTGGTACTCTTTTGGGGAAGCAGCCGGATGGTCCAAGGAATGATTTGCCAGGTAGCGCAGCAGCTTGCAAAGGGACTCTGAGCCGTGGAGTGTATGGCTACTGAGCAGTTTTTCGATTTGTCCGAGATATTGGGCTCTATCAGTCACGGGGACCACCGTCCGGGCATTGTAACACCAAGGTAACGCGCTCCGCATCTCTTTACGAGATCACAACTTACCTCGCGTAACCGTATCAGACCCATGGACACTATCCGCGTAACTCAAAAAACTGATAAAAGCCATCATAATTCTTCGTCGCCCCTTCCTTTGGGTGCGAGCCTCTCTGTGCGGAGAGGGCTCAAGAGTGGTAATGCTGGTGCGGTGGTGACGAAGCGAGAGAAGTTCGAGGAGTTTGGGGGCTGTTCGCTGCGGACTGTTCGGTCCAACAGGTTGCCGTCTATCCCATTTTCATCTTGAAGAAAGCCCAAATGCTGCGGGTGCGATCGAGGCATGGGCCTGCTGCCTGTTGAACCAATATGACGACCGTGGCGGATTCCCAGTTTATGCGGCGAGCGGTTCTTTTCGAATGCGAAGAAAAAAAAGGGTGCTCAGGAGGGGTGTGATGAGAAAGCAAGCGATTGTGGGTTGGATTCTGGTTTTTTGTCTCGCGCTAGGGTTCGGCGCGGGCACAGCCTTGGGTCAGGCCGTGTACGGGAGCCTTGTCGGAGCCGTGACAGACCCGCAGGGGAACGCAGTCGCCGGGGTCAAGGTCACGGTGACCAACTTGGCGAAAGGCACGACGGAGGAAGCAATCACGAACGAAAGCGGGAACTTCTCCGTCACGCACTTGATCCCCGACAGTTACAAAATCAGAATCGAGGCTCCCGGATTCAAGGCTTACGACATTGCGAGTGTTCGCGTGGACGCGGACACAACTGTCCGTGCTGATGCGGCCTTGCAGGTCGGTACTGTAGCTCAAACGGTTGAAGTTACAGGAGAAGTTCCGCAGCTGCAGACTGACAGGTCTGACGTGGCGACGATCTTTTCGGATCAGCAGATTGAGAGTATTCCGATTTTCAACCGGAATTTCACTACACTGCAATTGTTGGCGCCGGGGGCCCAGCTCCAAGGTTGGGGGCACGCGGCCAGCGAGAACCCTCAGGCTTCAAGGCAAATATTGACGAACGGCCAGCATTTTGCGGGAACCGGCTTCGAACTAGACGGGACGGATAACCAGGATCCCATCTTGGGGATCATCGTGATCAACCCGAACCTCGAGTCGATCAACGAAGTCAAGGTTACTTCGCAGGATTACGATGCCGAATTCGGAAAGGCCATTGGGTCCATCGTGACTTCCCAAACCAAGTCCGGCACCAACGAGCTGCACGGGTCGGCGTTCGATTTCGAGCGTTCGAACTCCAATTTTGCCCGCGATCCCTTCGCTCAGGCCACTACTGGGGTACCCAGCGGAAATTGGAACCAGTTTGGTGGCACCTTGGGTGGTCCGATCCGGAAGAATAAGGTCTTCGTGTTTGGAGATTACCAAGGGCAGCGGGCCCACGTGGGAGGGACAGCTCGTGATCGGGTCCCTAACGCCTTAGAACGGGGCGGCAATTTGAGCGATTTGGGCAGAAACATTTACGATCCTTACCAGACATCGGACCCGGCGCACTGCAACTTAGTGCTAACGGGTGGACAGCCCACGCCCGTCGGGATTGCGAACCGCACCCAATTCCCAGGCAATATAATCCCTGCCTGCCGGTTGTCTCCACAGGCCCAGAACCTCCTCAAGCTGATTCCGACGGGGGCCACACTTGCCGATCCAACGTTGAACAATTTTGCCGGTTCGGGTAGCAACGTTTTGAACTCGGACAATTTCGACGTGCGGTCCGACTACGTCCTCAACACCAAGACGCAGGTTTTCGGACGGTATAGCTACCAGAAGTTCCTTCGCTCGGGACCGGGCTTGTTTGGAGCAGTCGCTGGCGGTGCAGCGCTTCCGGCTGACTCGGGTGGACAATTTGCCGGGGCCTCGCACGTCAAGAACCAAAGCCTCGCTACTGGTTTTGACTACGTGTTCAGCCCGACCTTGCTAACCGATTTCCGGTTCGGATACATGCGCTACAATGTCGCGGTAGCCCCCGGAGGGGTAGGCACCACGCCAGCGAAAGACGCAGGCATCCCGGGATTGAACATTGATCCCCTTTATTCCTCTGGAATGCCGTATTTCCACGTAGTCGGCGCAGGCGGTGCGCCGGACTTTAATTTTGGATATTCATTGGGGGCGAATCAGTGCAACTGTCCCCTTACGGAGCAAGAGCACCAGTACCAGTTCGTGAACAACTGGACCAAAATCCGCGGAAACCACACCTTTAAATTCGGAGCGGATATCCGACGTGCGTACAATCTGCGCATCCCCAGCGACAAGCATCGCGCCGGCGAACTCACTTTCGACGTGGGCCAAACTCAAGGTCCGGGCGGGGTTGGGGGAGCGGGATTGGCAGCATTTCTTCTGGGTGACGTAACCTTCTTCGAGCGCTACGTGAGCGCCTCAACCGATGCTACCGAGACTCAGCCGCGCTTTTTCTTCTTTGGGCAGGACACCTGGCGAGTCACAAACAAGCTGAGCGTAAACATGGGACTCCGGTGGGAAATTTACAGGCCGGAATCCGTGGCCGGCACTGGTAAGGGCGGCTGGGTTGATGCAGGCACGGGCGAGGTTCGCATCGCCGGCACGCAGGGCGTAAACCTGCAAGGCAATACTAGCACGAGCTATACCCACTTCGCTCCTCGACTGGGTGTCGCTTATCAATGGAACCCGAAGACGGTGGTCCGGCTGGGCTACGGCCGCAGCTATGATATCGGCGTTTTCGGGTCCATCTTCGGCCATGCCGTTACGCAAAACGTGCCAGTCCTGGCAAGCCAGCAGACAAATACTAGTAACGGACAGGACTCCAACACGGCCTTTTTCCTGTCGAACGGGCCGGTCGCGGCGAATCCAGCCACAGCGCTCGGCGGGACTCTGGCGACAAGCAACTGCAATGCCATCACTGATCCGAGCGGTGTCGTCGGTGGTGTGTTTACTCCCGACAAAGCACAGTGCGTGGGGGTCAACGGGCGACCACTCTTGCCGGATGGCCTCAATGCCTTTGTGCGTCCTTTCAATAACAGACTGCCGAGCGTGGATGCCTGGAACGCCACGGTACAGCGACAGGTGACATCGACGATCAGCGCGACCGTTGCCTATGTGGGCAACAAAGGGACGCATACTATCGGCGGCGGTCCAGACTATCCATTCAACAATCCGAAGTTGGCGGGGTACGATCCCACCCTCTCAGGCGCAGCCGCAACGCTGGCGCAGAATCTTCGCAGACCCTATTACTCCAAGTATGGCTGGACGCAGGGTTTCCGTTACTTTGGGAACGACTTCAATAACAAATACAACGCGCTGCAGTTGACGGTGGAGAAGCGCTTTGCGTCCGGGTTGTCCTTCAACGGGAACTACACTTTTCAGCATGCCCGAGCAGACCTCGATGGGGGGACGGCTGGCTATGACAAGAGTGTTAACTACGGTGCAAATGACAACTATCGCAACCACGTGTTCATCTTCACGCAGGTTTACCAGTTGCCCTTCGGCCATGGAAAGAAGTATGCCGGAAACGTCAGCAAGGCCGCTGATTTGCTCATCGGGGGTTGGGAGTTGAATGGCACCACGAACTTTTCGAGTGGATTGCCCTTCACGCCCAGCCTTAACAACTGCCACGCCTCGAGCGACACGGGGCCTTGCCGGCCAGACCTTGTTGGCCCTGTCAAGGCCGGTACTCGTTCCGGGCATCCAGAAGTGCCCGGGTATTGGTTCCAAACTACGAACGGAGTTGGCCTTGTAACGGCGGGACAGTCTGCCGGATCATGGGCGCAGCCTAAGGTGGATACGTTTGGGAACGTCGGACGCAACACCTTGCGTGGACCAAAGTACTTCGATTCGGACCTCGCCTTGTTCAAGAACTTCAGCATCACGGAAAAGGCGAAGGCTCAGTTCCAGTTCCAGTTCTATAACGTATTTAACCATGTGAATCTCGCGAACCCGAACGGGTGCGTGGACTGTGCGAGCGGCGGCAATATCACCGGTATTGCTGCCAACTCTCAACTGCGCTCGTTGACATACGGGTTCAAGCTCAGCTTCTAACTAGGGACGAGGACACCCTACCACCCCGACGGGGAGCCTCCTGATAGGCTCCCCGTTTTTTATGCTCTAATCGCGATCTAGCCACTGCCGGGAAGTTCCAAATGACACTGCTGCTCCGAATGCGCTCATGTTGCCTGCTAGCTGGCGTGTTGGCCGTCTTCTCGGCATTGCAGGCGCAATCGCGGCCCCTGCTGCAGGACGCGTCGAAGCAAGATTCCGCGCCGCCGGCTGCATCGTTAGCACCGCCAGACAGCAGCTTCGAGCGAGCCACTCTCCTGATGCAGCAAGGAAAGAACGATGAGGCGCTGGCGCTGCTAGAGACGATTGCCGCGGCGGAGCCGGCGCGGCGCGGAGTGGTGCGCCAAATCGGCATCGCCAACTACCGGAAGGGCGATTTCCCGAAAGCTGCCGCAAGCTTTAAGAAGGCGTTGGACGAAGATCCAGGCGATAACGAAGCGGTTCAGTTGATGGGGCTGTCGTATTACCTCGCGGGGCGGCCTGCGGAGGCCATAGCGCCGCTGGAGAAGGTCCAGGGGTGGTATCCCAGCGCAAATGTCGATGCCGCCTACATTCTCGGCGTCTGCTATATGCAGACGAAGGACTACCCAAGCGCGCGCAGAGCTTTCGCGAAGATGTTCGATGTGCCGGCCGATTCCGCGGCCAGCTATCTCTTTACGGCTCGGATGTTGCTGCGGCAGGATTTCGGACCGGTTGCAGAGGAATACGCAAAAAAGGCGGTGGAACTGGATCCCAAGCTTCCGCTGGCGCACTCGCTGCTAGGGGAGCTGTATCTCTATAAGTCCCGCCTGCCAGAAGCAGTCGGGCAGTTTCAGAAGGAGCTGGAGCTGAATCCAGGTGAAGCCGCGGTGTACTACAAGCTGGCAGATGCGTATAGCCGTTCCCAAAAGTACGAGGAAGCGGAAAGACTTCTGCAGCGCTCTATCTGGCTGGATGCCACATCGACGGGGCCCTACATCCTGATGGGGAAGGTCCTGGCGAAAAAGGGCGAGACCGCCCTAGCCGTGCGCGCCTTACAGCGCGCCATCGCCATGGATCCCAATAACCCCATGCCCCACCATCTGCTCGGACAGGCCTATCGCGAAATGGGCCGGACGGAAGAGGCGGA
>Ga0209118_1000663_pt1 | contig 17764 bp, 15 predicted proteins | sample BlaSpr_A8_Ref_M1_FD_187988 | JGI IMG/M metagenome (GOLD analysis project Ga0209118, IMG submission 187988) | Forest soil microbial communities from Thunder Bay, Ontario, Canada - Black Spruce, Ontario site 2_A8_Ref_M1 (SPAdes) (version 2) | ecosystem: Environmental > Terrestrial > Soil > Boreal...
CGCCTCGCGCGCCTGCCGGCCGGCGGCGAGCAGCTCCCGAAAGCGCACCGGCTCGAGGCGCATCAGCCGGCTCGCCGCCCAGGAAGAGGCGGTGGGCCGCGGGAGCGCCTTCACCTCGGCCGCGGCGTCACGCCGTCCCTCCCGGCGCAGGCGCGCGGCGATCTCGTTGCGCGCCCCGGTGAAGGCGGCCGGCGGCAGCGCATAGAGCCGCTCGAGCTCCGCCTGCAGCCCGCTGTCGTTCGCTCCTCGCCGTGCCATCCCTCACCGGTTTGCGGCGGGCGACCGCGGGGAGTCCGGTGCTCCGGCCTCGCCGCCGCGGTCGTTCTCGCCCCGCCAGGGTTCCGCGCGCGTGAACGCTGCCGGTGATCGTACACCTCGGAACGCTGCGGAACGCGCGGTCCGAGCCGGCGCGTGCCGGCATTCCAGGTGGCGCTCCCGCCCGTGCCGGCCGGAGACGGACCGTCCCTTATCCCGGACGGTCCGGCCGCCCGGCGCCGGGACGCGCCACCGCCGTCGCCGAGCGCTGCCACGATTCGCGGTCGGCAGCCACAAACCTCGACGATTCAGTAGTTTGCACAGCCAAGCTCGGAGGCGCCTCCGAGCTGGCCGCGTAATCGGCACGCTTTTTGCGACCTATCCATCCATGCGCCGGCCTCCGCTGCGCGGCCCGGCGCCGATGAACCTTCATCCACGCGGCGGCCCCTCTCCAACGCGCAGCTCACCATGCCGCCGCCTCAACGAGGTGAACTATGAGAACGGTAAGAATCGCGTTGAGTGCCCTGCTTCTCGCGGGCGCCTTGAGCGTCGCCGCGGCGGCGCAGCCGCCGGGGCCGGCGCTGATGCAGCCCGCTCTGAACGCCGCCATCGCGGTGGGTGTGGGGTTCCACGGCACGGTCGGCGTGGATTTCTTCTACAACAACCTGGCGCCCTACGGCTACTGGGTCGAACGCCCGAGCTACGGTTGGGTGTGGGTGCCGCGGCACATTCGCCATCACTGGCGCCCTTACTCCAACGGCCGCTGGGCCTACACCGACTACGGCTGGACCTGGGTGTCGTCCGAGCCGTACGGCTGGGCGACCTATCACTACGGCCGCTGGAATCTCGATCCTGACTACGGCTGGGCATGGGTCCCCGGCACCGAATGGGGGCCGGCATGGGTGTCGTGGCAGGGAGGTAACGGCTACTGCGGCTGGGCGCCCCTGCCTCCGGCCGTTGGCTGGAACGCCGGCGTCGGGCTCGACCTCGGCGGCGTCAACCTGGGCGTAGGCATCGACCCGGGCTGGTACAGTTTCGTGCCGGAGCGGTCCTTCCTCGCGGTGAACGTCGGCGGCTACATCCTGCCGCCGGACCGCAACGTGGAGATCTTCCACAACACCACCAACATCACCAACTACCGGGTCGACAACGGCCGCGTCTTCAACGGCGCCTTCTCGACGCAGCGCCTCGCCCAGGTGACCGGCCAGCCGGTGCGCCAGCTCCAGCTCGCGAACGCCAGTGACCCCAGAGTCGCTCGGGTGAGCGGCAACAGCGTGCAGCTCTTCCGTCCGGCCGCGGTGGTCAGGCAGGCCAATGCCCTCGACCCGCCGCGGGTCGTTCCGCACGCCGTCGCGACCGGGCGCATCGCCCAGCAACTCGTGCAGCAGCGGCGCCCCGAAGCCGCCCAGTTCCGCCTGGCCGGCAACCAGGGGCAGCCGCAGAGGTCGCAGCTGGCCGGCGCGCGGGCAGCACAGACCGCCGCGGGCGGGCGCGCCGCCGGGATGACGCCGGCATCGCGGGTTCAGCAACCGGCCCAGGCGCGGCAGCATCAGGCCCAGACGCGGCAGCAGCGTCAGGCCGCTCCAATGGGCCGGCAACAGCAGCAGGCGATGGGACACCGGCAGGCCGCTCCCGCGGGTCGCTACCAGCCATCGACTCAGGCCCGGCAGCCATCGGCCTCGATGAGCCGTTCTCAGCGTCAGAATCAGACCAGCCGGCAGTCGCTCCCGGCGGGTCGCCGCAGCCAGCAGCAGCCCGGCGCCCGCTCGGCAGCGCCGACCCGGCAGCAAGCCGCCTCCCGCGGGGCGTCCGCACCACCGCCGCAACGCCAGCAGGCCCAGAACCGGCGGCAGGCGGCACCGCCGGCGCAATACCAGCGGCGGTCGGCGCCGCCGCCCCAGCGCCAGCAGCAGGTCATGAGGCAATCGGCGCCGCCGCCGCAGCGTCAGGCGCAGTTCCAGCGCCAGAGCCCGCCGCCGCAGGCCCAGCGGCAGGCGGCGCCACCGCCGCCTCAGCGCCAGGCGCCGGCGCGCAACCAGCCCCCGCCGCCGCGCCAGCAGCGGCGCCAGCAGCCGAATCCCCCACCGGGCGGCGGGAGGTAGTCGCCGCTACTCGCCACGCCCGGCGGATCCCGATCGGCGCACATCAGCGTTGATCGGCAGCTGAGCCGCACACGATCCGGAGGGTCCCCCAGGGGGCCCTCCGGTTTTCTGTCTTCACGCGAGTCCAGGTGGGCGACTAACGCCCAGCGCGGCGTTCTTGGCGTGTGGCGTCCCGCTCGAACCAATTGTCGCGGTAGTAGTGGCGTCCTCGCACCAAGGCCCAGAGGCTGGCCGCCAGGTAGGCGGGAAGAAACAGCGGGCCCCAGCGCTCGGCTTGCCGGACGTGGGCCAGCTCGTGCGCCCGCGATCGGTCCAGGCTGGCGCGGTCCCTGCCGAGCACGACATGGCCGAGCGTCAGGGCCTGCGCCCCGATCGGGGTGGACCGCAGGAGGCCCCGCGCGAAGCCGCCCCAGACCTCGAGCAGGCCCTGTGACCGCGCCGCCCGCCCACCGCTGAGCACGGTCAAGAGCGCCGCCGTCAATCCGAGCAACGACGTCGGTCCGGCCCACAGGTAGGCGAGGCCGCGACGGAACGGTGCGCGCCGCGGCGCGGCCCCCTCCTGCTCGATGGTCGCCGGCGTTGCCGCCCGCCTGCGGCTCACCACACCCGGCACATCGTCGCCGGCGCCATGGGCTGGCCGGTCTTGCAGCCGAACGCCTCGCGGAACTCGGGCGTGTTCGAGACCACGCCGTTGGTGCGGTAGCGCGGCGGCGAGTGCGGGTCGGTGACGGCGCGCAGTCGCTGGTCCTCCTCGCGCTGGTTGGTGCACCAGCTCTGGGCATAACCGATGAAGAAGCGCTGCGCGGGGGTGAAACCGTCGACGGGCCGCAGCTCCTGGCCGCGGGTGGCGTCGCGCCACGCTCGATAGGCCAGCAGCAGCCCGCCGAGGTCGGCGACGTCCTCGCCCAAGGTGAGCTTGCTGTTGATCTTGACGTCGTCGACGACCGTGTAGTGCGCGTACTGGTCCTCGATGCAGTGCGCCCGGGTCTCGAACTCGTGCGCATCGGCGGGTGTCCACCAGTCGCGCAGGTTGCCGGCGTAGTCGAATTGCCGCCCCTCGTCGTCGAAGCCGTGCGTGAGCTCGTGGCCGATGGTGCCGCCGGTGTCGCCGTAGTTCGGCGCATCGTCGAGCCGCGGATCGAACAGCGGCGGCTGCAGCACGCCGGCGGGAAAGTTGATGTCGTTCTTGAATGGATCGTAGTAGGCGTTGACGGTGGGCGGCGTCATCGCCCATTCCGCGCGATCGACCGGCTTGGCGATCTTGGCCAGCTGCCGGCGGTCCTCGAACCAGGTGGCGCGCAGCACGTTGCCGGCGAAGTCCTGCCGCTCGACGCGCACCGAGCCATAGTCGCGCCAGTGGTCGGGATAGCCGATCTTGTTGGCCATCGCATGGAGCTTGCGCAGCGCCTCGTCGCGAGTCGGCGCGGACATCCAGGGGAGCTGGCGGAGGTCGGCGTCCATCGCTTTCTCGATCGCCGCCACCATCTTGGTGGTACGCGCCTTCGCCTCGGGAGCGAAGGTGCGGTCGACGTAGACCCGGCCGAGCGCCTCGCCAAGCTCGCGATCCACCCACTCCACGCAGCGCCGCCAGCGCGGCTTCATCTCCTTCTTGCCGCGCAGGAAGCCTTCGTAGAACTCGAAGTGCTCGCGCTCGACATCAGGCGTCAGCTGCGTCGCGCGAGCATCGACCAGCCGCCAGCGCAGGTAGGCGCGCAAGCTGGCCAGATCGGCGCTCTCGAGCAGCGCCTCGAGGCCGCTGAAGAAGCTGGGCTCCGCGATGTTGAGCTCCTTGAGGTTGGCGAGACCCTCGAGGTCCTCGAGGCCATGGCGTGGCTTTACATCCCCGGGGCCCTCCGGACCGCCCGGGCCATTGCGAGCAGCGGGCGCGTCCGGCGCCTGCAACGCCGCGAAGTAACGGTCCCAGGGAAACTTCGGGACCAGCGCCGCCAGCTGCGCGCGGCTGCGGCGATGGTAGACGTTGTCGGGCGTGCGTTCCTCGACGCGGCTGATCGAGGCCTGGGCGAGCCGCGTCTCGAGGGCCAGCACCTGCCGCGCGTCGGCGTCGGCCGCGGCCTGCTCCTCGCCCAACCAGCGCAGCGTACGGGCGACGTGATCGAGATAATGGGCGCGGATCTCCGCCGAGCGGGGGTCCTGTGCGAGGTAGTAGTCGCGGTCCGGCAATCCCAGACCACCCTGCGCGACCACCGCGATCACCTGGCTCGAGTCCTTGAAATCCTGGTTCGAGCCGACCTCGAACAGCACGGAGGCGCCGGTCGCAAGCTGCAGACGGGCCACTACCGCCGCCAGGTCGTCGAGCGAGCGGATGGCGGCGATGGCGGCGAGCTGCTCGCGCAGCGGCGCCGCGCCGGCGCGGCCGATCGCCGCTTCGTCCATGCACGAGGCATAGAAGTCGCCGATCTGCGCGGTCGCCGGATCGCGGGCGGCGCCCGGCCTGGCCGCCGTCTCCAGCACCTGCGAGAGGAACGTCAGGTTGTCGCTGGTGAGCTTCTCGAAGACGCTCCAGCTCGCCTGGTCCGGCGGGATCGGATGGCTGCTCATCCAGCCGCCGCACGAGTAGACGTAGAAGTCGACGCACGGGTCCTTGGCGCGATCCAAGGCGGTCAGATCGAGCACCGGCGAGTACGGCAGCGCCGGCGGCCCCGGGACGGCGGCCGGCGGTGCGGCGGCGGCCGAGAGGGCGCTGCCGGCTGCTGCGAAGAGGACCGCCGCGACGACCGTCGAGAACGAGTGTGGGTGGGCGAATCCGAGACGGGGCCTGGGCGCCGGGAGCATGGTGCCGCAGTCTATAGCAGTCGCTCGAGCCAGTCTCCGGCCTAGAGAAACCCGGAGGGTGAAATTGACGGCGACCTTGAGCGAATTCCGGCCAGGCAAGCGCTAGGTACGGTGTCCTCAGCAGCTGTCCTCACCACCCGGGCGAGATCACGATGCCGGTGACGGCGCCTTTCCGCGGGCGCTGGAAGGGCTTGGCCACGTAGAGCTGGACGACGGCCAGGCCGCCGACCACGACGCGGGCGGTCAGGCCCGCGGAGGCGACTGGGATCCGCTCCGTCGAATGGATGGCGAAGCGCAGGGCCGGCGCGGCATGGGCGCTCCAGGCCGTGCCAGCGTCGAGGAAGGCGGCGAGCTCGGTGGGCAGGAAGCGGAGATCGACCAGGCGGTAGTCTTCGCGGCCGAAGAGCGGCACCCGCAGCTCGAGGTTCGCCACCGCCAGGCGGGTGCCGGTGAGGCGGTCGAACTCGGGGCAGGCTGTCGAGCCGGGCCTCGGAGTGCACTCGGAGGCCGAAAGCGTGCCGATGTCGTAGCCGTGCACGAGGGTTGGATCGCCGACGTAGAGCGGCAGCAGCTGCCCGCTGCCCGCGTCGCTGCCGTAACGGCCGAGGTGGAGGGCGCGCACCGCCAGGGTCCAGGGGCGCCAGAAGAAATAGTGGCGGAAGTCGGCGGTGACCTGCTCGAAACGCAGGTTGCCGCCGGTCGCGGCGACCTCCATGCGGTAGCGCTGGCCGCTGGCCGGCGAAGCGTAGCCGGGGACCGAGGTGTCGCCGATCAGCGCCAGGCTGCCCTGGACGAGCCGGAGCGAGGACGGCGCCGGCAGATCGAAGCGGCTGGTGGCCACCACGCGGCTGCCGGCCAGCACCTGCCGGACGTCTTTCGCCGCGAACCCGAGGTGGCTGTAGCTGACGCTCGTCTGCAGCCTCTGGGTGGAGGAGAACGGATACTGCAACAGCAACGATACCTGGTCCTGGACGACGAGCTCGAAGATCTGGTCGATCGCCAGCCGCGGCGGGACCCGGCTGCCGGCACCGCCGGACGCGACCGCCGGGAGCTCGACGACGCGGGCAAAGCCCGAGACGGCCGGCACGTGGCCGAAGTCCACTCCCCACTGGAACGCGGCGCCCCGGTCGAGGAAGAAGGCCTCGCCGCCGACCTCGCGAAAGGTGGTGACCTCCCCTTGCAGCGAGCCCCGCACCTGGTAGCGCTCGACGGCGTCGGAGAGCAGCGCCGAGACGTCGCCGCCGATGGCGTAGCCGAGCGAGTTGTACGCCAGGTCGACGCCGGGAGACACCTTCTCGAGCTCGAGCCGAGGGTGGTAGGGCACGATCCGCTCGCCCGCCTCGGCCGCCGGCGCCGCCGGACCGGCGAGCTCCCCCGCCGCGAGCCGTGAGTCGCGCGACTGGGGAGAGGCGGCCGCGGCTCCGGTGGTCGCCGGTCGCGGCATTCCTGGCTGGTCGGCGCCGCCACCCGCCGTGCCTGGCTCCGCGGACGGCAGCGGCGGCAGGAGGCTCACGCGCGGCGCCACGCCGGCAGGGTCGGTACTGGCACCCGCCGCCGCCGGCTCCAGGCAGTGGATCTCGAAGGCGGCGCCGGCGAAGACCGAGAACGCGAGGCGGCCGCTGTGCGCCGCGACGGCCAAGGCAGGCGACAAGCGGGTGACGCCGCTCACGCCGGTCGCTGCCCGGGTCACCTGGAAGAGGCGGCCGCTGTCGAGCTCGAGCCGGTAGACGTCGCTCACCCCGCCGCGATCGGAGACGAAGAAGAGCTGATTGGCGTCGGGGCCGAACTGCGCACCGATCTGGTCCGCGCCTCCCCTCTCCGACGGCATCGCCAGGCGCGGCGGCCCGCCCGTCGCGACGTCGAGCAGCCAGATGTGCATCGGGCCATGGCTGAGGTCCGGAGTGCCGTCGCTGCCGCGGTCCGACGTGAACGCCAGGGTGCGGGCGTCCGGCGACCAGGCCGGCTGCAGGTCGGAATGGCCGCCTTCCGTCAGCCGGCGCATCTGGCCACCTTCCAGGTCGAACAGATAGAGGCTCGAGCTGCCTGCCTTGGTGCCGGTGAAGGCGATGCGGCGCCCGTCCGGCGACCAGGCGGGATCGGCGACCGCTCCCGCGTCCGGCACTCCGATCCGGCGCTCGACCCGGCCCCTGCCGACGCCGATCAACACGATCTCGCTGCCGGCGGGGCCGAAGCCCACCGCCGCGAGCCTCGCGCCGTCGGGCGACCACGAGCCGGCGGAGTCGACGAGCCGAAGGGCAGCCAGGCGCGGCTCCGCGTCGGTGGCGAGCAGGCGCGCCCGCACCTCACCGGTGTGGGCGTCGGCCAGGTAAAGGTCGAAGCTGGCCAGCTCACGCGTCGACAGGAAGGCGACCTGGCTGCCGTCGGGGCTGAGCGCCGGCGCCACGTTCTGATCATGGACCGGGCCGCGGCGCGGGATCAGCCGCTCGCCGATCTCGCCGAAACCGGAACCCTGCCCGCCGCCGCCGGCCGGAACGCGGCGCGCCGCGAGAAAGGCGCCATAGGTGGCGCCGATCGCCGCCCGCCACTGGCGCGTCAGCTCGAGCGGCGTGAGCCCGAGGATCTGGCGGATCGCCGCGCCGGCGCCGACCCGCGTCGCCCGCAGGTACAGGCGGATGGCCGCCGCGTCGCCCCACCGGCCGCCGACGTAGGCCCAGAAGGCATGGCCCCAGCGGTAGCCGAGGTAACGCGGGTGGCGCGACAGCATGCCGAGATCGGGCAGATCGCCGCGAATCAGGGCATCGCGCAGCCACATGGCGGTCATCCTCGACTCGCGGCCCACCGCCAGGTACTCGGCCAGGCCTTCGCTCATCCATTGCGGCACGGATGGCCTGCCGAGCAGGACCGCGAGCGGCTGCCGGCGGCGCTGGCGGCGCAGCAACTCGAACTGGAAGACGTGCACCAGCTGGTGCGCGAGCAGGCGCTCGTTCTCCAGGCCGTCGCCGCTCAGCGGCAGCACGACCCGGCCGTGCACCGGCTCGAGAATGCCGCCGCTCCCCTGACCGAGCGGCTCGGGAGTGGGGGCGGTCTGCCGGAAGTCGTCCTGGTTCGCGTAGACGATGACCGGGGTCCGACGCCGCGGCGCCGCGCCGAACAGTGCGGAGAGCCGCGCATGCCACCGCTCGGCGATCCGGGCCTGCTCGCGGACCGCGGTTTCCTCCTCGGGGTAGTAGTCGAGGTCGAAATGCGCGGTGCGCAGCACCCGCCAGTGGAAGCGGGGCGAGGACACCTGGTTGCGGCCGAAGTACTGGCCGCGGGCGGGAGCGGCGAGGAGGAGCAGCGCGGCGGCGGCGAGGGCGGCGGCGGCCGCGGCGACGGGCGCGGGAGAGCGGCGGAGACGGCGGCGGGCTGGGGCCGCGGTAGACTGTCGATGAGCGTGGCGCTGGGGCGAGCGACGGCGGCTGGGCAGCTCGAGCAGAGGTCCTCCCGCATTCGGCGCTGCGACTCCAATCGACTCGGAGCCTGCACGGCGCTCTTTCAAAACGTCTGCCAGCGGCGATGGCGGTACCTTTGCCGCCAGCCAGTAGGGGGCAACCGACCGGGCACGCACGGCGCGGGTCGGCTGCTCGAGGGGGCTCCGGCAAGGCTGCTGCACGGCCCGACCCCAGGGAGGGCTCCATGAGAGGCTCATTCCGTTTCCTCCGCGTCGCCGGGATCGACCTGCGGGTCCACTACACGTTCCCGCTGGTGCTGCTCTACGGCGCGGTGCTCTGGGCCGGGCCCCAGGGCGCGCGTGGCGCGCTGTTCGGCTGCTTCCTCATGCTGGCCCTGTTCGCCTGCGTCGTCCTGCACGAGCTCGGCCACAGCCTGGTGGCGCGGCGGCTGGGGATCCCGGTGCGCGAGATCGTGCTGCTGCCGATCGGCGGCATGGCGCTCATGGTGCGCACCCCCCGCCGGCCGCTGCACGAGCTGCTGATCGCCGCGGCCGGCCCGCTGGTGAGCGGCCTGCTGGCGGCGGGATTCTTTGGCCTGCTGGCGGCATGGTACCAGCGACCCGTCCTCGACGCCTTCCAGCTCGTCGATCCGCGGCATGCCCAACCTTCGGGCTTGACGCTGGTCGCCTGGCTGTCCACCTCGAACCTCGGGCTGCTGCTGTTCAACTTGATTCCCGCTTTTCCGATGGACGGCGGGCGGATGCTGCGCGCCATCCTCGCCAGCTTCCTCGGCTTTCAACGCGCCACCCGCATCGCCGCGGCGCTCGGCCAGATGGTGGCGATGCTGCTCGGCGCCTTCGCGGTGTGGAACGGCCTCGTGCTGCTGGCGGTGGTCGCCGTCTTCATCTTCATCGCCGCCGCCCAGCAGCGCGCCGCCGAGGAGGCCCGCGGCGTCCTCTCCACGCTGCGCTTGGGCGACGCCTACAACAAGTACGCGCTGGTGCTGTCGCCCGGCGATCGGGTGAGCAAGGTCGTCGACTATTTGCTGACCAGCTACCAGCCCGACTTCGCGGTGCTGCACGGCGGCGACCTGCTTGGCGTGGTGACACGCAACGTCGTGCTGCGGGCGCTGGCGGACGATCCCAACGACGCCTACGTCGCCGGCCTGATGGATCGCAACGTCCTGCGGCTGGACGCCCGCCAGTCGCTGGCCGAGGCGCAGGAGCTGATGGCCGAGCAGAGCCGTACGGTGGCCGCGGTCTTCGCCGCCGACCGCTACCTCGGCCTGATCAACCTCGAGGACCTGCGCGAGGCGCTGCAGATCGCCGCCTTCCTCAAGCTGCACGACGAGCGCTATGGCGGCGGCAGCCGCGTCGGCGCGACCCCCGCGGCGTGAGCCGTCAACGGAGGGCGGCGCCAGGGACGTGCAGCAGGGAGAGCAGCGTCAGGGCGGCGGCGAGGAAGACGTACTGGGCCAGCGCGATGCGGTCGGCTTGCTCCGGGGCATCCCGGCGGAAAGCTTGCGCGGCGGCGGCGACCAGGAGCAGGACCAGCAGGCCCTCGCGGCTCCAGGCCCACAGCGCGGCCAGGGCGCCGATCGCCAGCAGGCGCTGCTGGCGCGACAGGGCGCGGAAAGCCCGGCCGCCGTCGAGCTGCCAGAGGGGAAGGAGGTTGAAGAGGTTGATCCAGGCGCCGAAGCGGGCGACGGCGGCCCACAGCGGCCCGCCGCCGAGCACGAACACCAGGTAGGCGACGGCGGCGGCGGCGCAACCCCAGATGGGACCCGCGAGCCCGATCCGGGCGTCCTCCCGCGGATTGGCCGGATGCTGGCGCAGCCGGATCAGCGCTCCCAGCCCCGGCACGAACATCGGCGCGGTGGCCTGGATGCCAAAGCGCCGCAGCGCCGCCACGTGCCCCATCTCGTGGACGTAGATCGACAGCACCAGCAGGACCGCGAACGGCCAGCCGAAGATGGTCCAGTAGACGCCCACCGAGAGCAGCATCGAGAACAGGGTGCCCGCCTTGGTGAGCCCGAGCAGCAGCAGCTTGGCCTTGGTCGCCAGGAACGTAAGGCCGGTCAGGAGAGCGCCGCGGGCTCCCCAGGCCCGCCGCCGTGCGCCCTCGTCGGCGTCGGCGCCCCCGGCGGTCAGCGGTGGCCCGGGCGCGCCGGGCGCGCCGTGCGGGTCCGGCTTCAGCGGCGTGGCGGCGCTCTCGCTCAGCACCGCGACCCTGGCGCCGACCGTGGCGGCCTGCCGCGAACCCGGCGGCAGCAGGTCCAGGGCTCGCCGCCAGTTGGCGATCTCTTCGACGGGATCGCCGCGCCGGGCGGCGGCCTCCGCCGCCGTCGCCAGTCCTTTGAGGGAGTCCGCGTGGACCAGGCGATGGCAGGAGGGACAGGCCAGGAGCGCGCCCGCCACCTCCGTGCCGCAGGCGCAGGTCATCGCCGCCAGCCCTGGGGGACGAGGGCGTGCGGACCGGTGACCTGGAGGCGGGGCCGGCGATTCAGCTTCCACGCCTCATAGAGCCCGATGGCGATGATGATCAGGCCGAGGATGCCGACGCCGCCCATGAAGGGCTCCAGCGCGGCAAGCAGCAGCAGGATTGCGAGGAAAGTGGCGAGCTGGCCCAGGGCGAAGAAGAAGCCGAACTCGTGGTCGGCACCGCGAGCCGGCGCCCGGTCGCCGGCGGCCGCCGCCTGGCCCTGCCCCATCACAGCCGCCTGGCCCTGCCCCGTCGCCGCTGCGGCCGCCGTCTGGCCCTGCCCAGGCGCCGCAGCGGACGCCGCCTTGGCGCCCTCGCCGCCGGCCCCGGCGGCGGCCGTCGCCGCGGCCTCATGCCGTTTCCACTCTCCGAAGAGCACCGGGACGTAGGTCGAGACGATGGCCAGGTAGGTGAGCAGCACCGCGAGGGTCTGGTACGGCCAGCCGCCACGGCCGCCGCAGCCCCAGTGGACCGCCTTGCCAACCAGGAATCCCACCAGGATCGAGATCAGGCCGACCTCGTAGCCGGTGGCGGCGCGCACCGCGAAGTAGATGGCGGACCCCACCGTCGCGGCGCCCAGCCCGGCGCCAGCCGCGCGCAAGAAGCCGGCGGGGCCGGGACGTCCCGCGAGAGCGGCGACGAGCCGCTGCTGGCAGTCCGCGCAGCAGACGCGGCCGCCGACCTCGTAGTAGCTGCCGCCGAGCGCTTGGCCACAGGCGGCGCAGCGCTCCGGCGCGTTTTCGTCGTACTCGGCGCGGTCCAGCTGCAGGCTGCCCGCATCGCCCGCAACCGCGTAGGGCTCCTGGTCGTTCATCGGTGCATTTCTCCTTGATCTGCTCAATTATATCCGTTGCGCTCGACCCGGGGACCGCTCCCGCCTCCCTCCCGACACTCTGGGCGCACAGGAGAGGGCTGCCTTGCGGCCAGTGTCCCGGGACCGGCGGCTCCTTGCACTCAATGGAGGGAAGGCGCGCCGGGGGGTCCGGGAGATGGGTCTGGTAGATTAGGGTGGTGCCCGACCGCCGGCAGGCGCCACCAACCTTCCGGCAGGCGACACCTGGGAGATGAACGATGGCGACCGTGACTTTTCGCGACAGCGAGCAAGTGATGAGCGATCCGCGCGAGATCGCCGCCGTGCTGGAGCCCGTGGGCATCTGGTACCGGCGTTTCGCAGGCTCCGACCAGCTGGCGGACGACGCCAGCGATCAGCAGATCCTCGACGCCTATCGCGACCCCATCGGCGAGCTGATGGCCGAAGGCGGCTACGTCACCGCCGACGTGATCAACGTCAAGCCGGAGACACCGGGCCTCGACGGGATGCTCAACCGGTTCAACAAGGAGCACTTTCACGACGAGGACGAGGTGCGCTTCATAGTGCACGGGCGCGGCCTGTTCCACATCCATCCGCCGGACGGCAGGGTGTTCAGCATCGAGGTGACGAAGGGCGACATGATCCGGGTGCCGCGCGGCACGCATCACTGGTTCGACCTCTGCGAGGACAAGACGATCCGTGCCATCCGCCTCTTCCAGGACCAGTCGGGCTGGACGCCGCACTACACCGGCTCAGGGGTCGACGCCAGGTTCCAGCCGCTCTGTTTCGGCCCGCGCTACCTCCCGCACGCCCCCGGGATCTGAGAAGCCGCCGGGTGGCGCGCCAGAGCTCGATCGCCATTGCTCACCGCCCGCCTCGTGCCTTTGGGGGTCGCGGCGGACCATGACGGCTAGAAGCAGCGCTCAGGTCCTGCCGCCGGGCGTGCGCGGCGTCTTGCTGGACGTCGAAGGCACCACCACGGCGATCTCCTTCGTCTACGAAGTCCTCTTCCCCTACGCGGCGGCCCGCCTCGACGCCACCTGCGCCGAGCGGGCGGCGGAGCCGGCGGTCGCGGCCGCGCTTGCCCGTCTGCGCGAGGAGCACGCGGCCGAGCTGGCCAGCGGTGCGGGCGAGCCGGCTGGCGCTGCCGGCGCGGCCGCTGCGACGGCTGCAGCACCCGGCGGTACGGCGGGCGGCGGCGCTCCAGGTAGCGGCGATGCCGCCTCGCCGCCGCCTTTCGGCAACGGCGCTCCCTACGCCCGCTACCTGATGGCGCAGGACCGCAAGTCGACCGGCCTCAAGGCCTTGCAAGGGCTGATCTGGGACGATGGCTACCGGCGGGGAGAGCTGCGCGGCCACGTCTTCGACGACGTGCCGCCGGCGCTCGCCGCCTGGCGTGCCGCAGGGCTCGAGCTGCAGGTCTTCTCCTCGGGCAGCGTGCGCGCCCAGCGCCTGCTCTTCGGTCACAGCGACCACGGCGACCTGACCCCCTGCTTCGCGGGTTTCCACGACACCGAGACCGGCCCGAAGGTCGAGCCGCGCTCCTACCAAGCGATCGCCGAGGCGTTCGGCCTCCCCCCGGCCGCCCTGCTCTTCCTCTCCGACACCGTTGCCGAGCTCGATGCCGCCGCCGCCGCGGGCTTCCGCACCGGCCGCCTGGATCGCCCCGGCAACCGCCCGCAGCCCGCCTCCCCCCACCCCGCCTACACCAGCTTCGCCGAGCTGCTGCCAGCGCCGGTCACGGCGTCGCCGGGCCGATAGTGGCGGAGGCTTCCGGCGATGCCGCGCGCCGGCGGAGGGCGATCAGCGCGGCGCCCGCGGTGGGCGGCAAGCTCGCGTTCCTGCAAGCCGGCCGCACGACGCTCGAGGGGGTCGCCGGGGGGCCTTATTTCTCCGGCGGCATCCTGGACGGAGGCGAAGCTGGGTTGGGCCGAGGCGGCCGCAGCCCACAGCGAGAGGGAAACGAGGACAGCGGCGACTTTAGCGGCAGACATCGAACTCTCCTTTGTGACGCCGAGCGCGGCGCAGTTTGCCCCAGTTTAATCCACCATGCGCGCCCGATGAACCGCGTGACCTTCGACCGCAACACCTTCCGCAACACCTATTCGATGCCAGAACGTGAGCGCTCGTCGTGCGCGAAACCGACCAGCGCTAACGGCAGGGATGGAGTAGCCGACCGTCCGGGCCTGCGGGCCTGCGGGCCTGCGGCGGGCGTCTCGGGGCGATCGCGAGAGTAGAGTAGACTGAGGCTCATGGCGAACGCGAAGCAGGAAGTATTCAAGCTTCTGGAGACCCTCCCCGAGGAAGCCTCGCTGGAGGACATTCAGTACCATCTCTACGTTCTCCAATGCGTCGGGCGGGGCCGGCAGGATGTCGAGGCGGGCCGGACGCTGCCGCAGGATGAGGCCGAGCGGCGAATGGCCCGATGGCTCGAAAAGTAGTCTGGACCGAGACTGCTTGGCGCGATCTCGAGCGCTCCGCCGACTACATCGCTGAGAACTCCCCAGGCTACGCTGCCGCCTTCGTCGAGCGCGTTCGGGAGCACGCCCGGTCGCTCGACGAGCTCACCCTCCGGGGTAGAGTGGTGCCTGAGCTCGGTGAGCCGAACGTGCGCGAGCTCCTCATAGGAAACTACCGCCTCATCTTCGAGGTCCACGAAAGGACCGTCTACATTCTCGGCTTGATCCACGGCGCCCGAGATCTCGCGGCTCTATGGCGGCTCGAGGGTCGGTCAGAATCAGACAAGCCCTCGTAGCGCTGGTCTACCGCTCCAGGCGGCGACGTGCCGGGCAATTCGATCGACGGGTGCACCACGGGGCGACGGGAGCAGTGCCCCGGACCTTTACTCCGCTGGTCCTGGATCGCAGGTTGAGACCCGCCGACGTTGAGCGAGCCAAGCCTCCAGCTCCGCCACCGTGCGGGATTCGGGCGCCCAAGGCGAGGGGATTGTCGCCGCCGACCACCGTCAGGAGATCCCGGTTTTACCAGGGTGGAATTACAAGTGCCTGAAGAATCCCTGGCGCTTGCGATTACCGTTACAGATGGAGGTCCGGAAGGTCATACTAGGGGGCCTCAGGATGTCCATTCGACGACGAGTGTGCCCCATCACAGACGGCCGCGTTCCGGTCAGGCTTCACCGGGAGCGACTCGATCTGGACGGCATTATTACGGGGCAGATTCGATTCCGGGACGTTCACGGTCTGGGCGAGTTCTGTGTATGCACGTAGAAGCTTCGGATAGCTTTCCCTATAACGCGTCCACCACTGAAAAAACGATGCGACGGAAGACGCAAGAAAGAGCACGAGAGGGAGAATCAACCAGGAGTGACCTGCAGTGATGTGCGGCACGAGAGCGACTGCTAGAAAAAAGAAATTCACTGTGCCTGCGCGAGAGATGCGTACAATATGGCGATCAAACTTTAAATCTGTGACGACTTCCACGCTGCCTCGCTGTAGAACCGCAACCCTAGCGGCGGAGTAATTGGTGTTCGCCTCCGAGAACACCTTGTCGCGATAATGTCTTTGGAAGAACGGTTTGAATAGGCGCTCTGCGAGGAAGTTGACGACCCATCCAGCGGTGTAAGTTAGAGCCATAAAGGGCACTAACAGGAGCGTTGAGAGGTTACCAGCCTGCTGCAAAGAGCACCACACCGCAGCAAGATCGTGAGGCGGAATGAAAGCGACGATGAGGAGGACGAGCCAGCACTCGGCCACGGCCCCTATCACGAGAATCTCGACGAAGAGAGTTGTTGTAGCCATGCCTCTTATTCTCCGGCGCGCGAACTTAAGGGCGTTTAACGGTGGCAGCGCCGACCGGACGACTCATCTCGACAGGTTCAAGGCGGGAAGCATTTGGCTGTTCGGCTTGCCTCCCCGGGGCGTCCGCGAGTTATGCAAATGCTACAGACTAGCGAAGCCTCCGGCCTCAAACCGACAAGTGAAGACTCCGCCTCCCAGTGCGGGGGGTTGAACTCGTGGCCTTCGCCCGAGGTACCATGATGCCATGCCCACCGTCGAGGAGTTGCTGCGCGGTCCCAGGTCCACATCTTGGTACTGCGGTGCACCAGCGCGTGCCGGCAGTTTTGCGCGGGGCTATCGGCTCACCGCTTGCCGAGTAACTCGCGTACGGCGGGAAGGAGTTCGTTCGGCACCTCGACCATGCTGGTGCTCAGGTGCTCATAAGCCGCCTCGTCTTCGGCCACGGCTTCTTCTTCAGTCTGGTTCTCATAGTGGGCGAGTAACTCGCGCACCCGCTGCTCATCCCAGCCCGGAGGAAACTCATTCTTCGGCTTCATCGTCCCTTCTTACGCTTGCGCTGGCGCCGGTGGTAGGCGGTGAGGGGTTGGCCGCGGAGCTCGTAGGCGGTGACGACGAAGAAGCTCTGTGGCTCAGGATCGCGGACGTAGACAACACGGAGGTAACGGCCGGCGGGCGTCTTACCGATGGCCACCCTTGAGTCGTTACGGCCCTGGCGGTCCTCGCCTGACTCGCGCAGAATGGTCTCGACTTCGTTTTCATCGACGCCATGGTTCCAGATGTGCGGTACTCCGGTCTCGGAATCGAGAAAGAACCGCAGCCGCACCTTCTGGATTTTAGCTCATCCCGGGGTGTCTGGCTCCCGTCGGCGGCGGCGCCCGCAATCCGCACGATTGGGATAATCGCCTCGTGATCCTCAGTGGGTCTTAGGTTCCTGCGCTGGTCTACCGCGGTTCGCGCTGGATTGCGACAACTGGTTGATTTAACTAGACTTAGCTCTGTACCATGGGTGCATGAGCTACCCCACTCTACGCCCGATATCCATCCCAGGTGTTTGCTTTTTGTTTGCTCATCCCGGTAGGAGGCGGCCGTGAACCTCTCCAAGCGCTCCGTCGAGGCGGCCACCTGGCACGGCCGGCGAGGCAGCGCCGACTACCGGTGGGACGACGACCTCCCGGCCTTCGGCATCCGGGTCTACCCCAGCGGCCGGAAGTCCTTCGTCGTCTCCTATCGCGCCCAGGGTCGCCTCCACTTCCTGACCCTCGGCCGCTTCGGCCCGATGACCGCCCAGGAGGCGAGGACGCGCGCCCTGGAGACCCTCGCCGCCGTCCGGCGAGGCGAGGACCCGGCCGGCGATCGTTTGAGCCACCGGAAGGCGCCCACCATTGCCGACCTCGCCGAGCGCTTCATGCGGGAGCACGCACGGCTGCGGAAGAAGCCGTCGAGCATCGAGACCGACGAGCGGATCTGGCAGCGCCACGTCCTCCCCCGCCTCGCCCGCCGGAAGGTCGCCGAGGTGACGCGGGACGACGTCTACCGCCTCCACGCCGACATGGCGGCGACGCCGTACCAGGCGAACCGCCTCGTGGCCGTCCTGTCGAAGGCGTTCAACCTCGCCGAGGTCTGGGGCTGGCGCCAGGACGGCTCCAATCCCTGCCGGCACCTGCAGCGCTATCGGGAGGAGAAGAAGGAGCGCTTCCTGTCGCCGGCGGAGCTCGGCCGGTTGGCGGCGGCTCTCGTCGAGGCCGAGCAGGCCCAGCTCGAGGTCCCCGCCGTGATCGCGGCGATCCGGCTGCTCATCCTGACCGGCTGTCGGGTGGCCGAGATCGTCACCCTGCGGTGGCAGGAGGTCGACTTCGAGCAGAGGTGCCTGAAGCTCTCGGACAGCAAGACGGGCCGCAAGACCGTCTACCTCAACACGGCGGCCATCCAGATCCTCGCCCAAATCGATCGGTCCGACGACAGTCCCTACGTGATCCGCGGCGCCAAGCCGGAAAGCCACCTGGCGGATCTCACCCGGCCGTGGTTCAAGATCCGGCACCGGGCGGGGCTCGACGACGTGAGGCTACACGATATTCGCCATTATGCGGAGCCCCGGATTATGCCGAGTCGGCCGGTGTTCTCCTTCGTAAGTCGCTGATACTGCTTGGATTCGGCCGCTGGGCCACTCGGAAT
>Ga0209118_1000664_pt1 | contig 17757 bp, 13 predicted proteins | sample BlaSpr_A8_Ref_M1_FD_187988 | JGI IMG/M metagenome (GOLD analysis project Ga0209118, IMG submission 187988) | Forest soil microbial communities from Thunder Bay, Ontario, Canada - Black Spruce, Ontario site 2_A8_Ref_M1 (SPAdes) (version 2) | ecosystem: Environmental > Terrestrial > Soil > Boreal...
GGTGATCGCCGCCGTCAACGACGTCTTGCCATGGTCCACGTGCCCGATCGTGCCCACGTTGCAGTGCGGCTTGGTGCGTGCGAATTTTTCCTTGGCCATTGGGGCTCTCCGTGTCTCGGCGATCTCTAAATGATGAGAGGTCTCAGGCGTATTTCGCCTGGACCTCTTCAGCGACGTTCTGCGGTACGCGTTCGTAGTGATCGAATTGCATCGTGAACGTAGCGCGTCCCTGCGACATCGAGCGCAGGTTGTTCACGTACGAAAACATGTTGGCGAGCGGCACCATGGAGTTCACCACCGCCGCGTTGCCGCGAGTGTCGGTGCCGATGATCTGGCCGCGCCGCGAGTTCAGGTCGCCGATCACGTCGCCCATGAAATTCTCGGGCGTCACCACTTCAACTTTCATGATCGGCTCGAGCAGCACCGAGCCCGCCTTCTGCAGGGCCTCACGCATGGCCGCGCGCGCGGCGATCTCGAACGCCAGCGCCGAGGAGTCCACCTCGTGGTAGGCGCCGTCGATAAGCTCGACCTTGACGTCCACCACCGGGAAGCCGGCGAGGATGCCCGTGGTGAGCGTGCTCTCCACGCCCTTCTCCACGCCCGGCACGTATTCCTTCGGCACTGAGCCGCCGACCACCTCGTTCTCGAAGGTGTTGCCGGTGGCGGGCGGATTGGGCGCAACCTCGAGCTTGACGCGGGCAAACTGGCCGGAGCCGCCGGTCTGCTTCTTGTGGGTGTAGTCGACCTCGGTATGACGCGTGATGGTCTCGCGATAGGCGACCTGCGGCGCGCCCACGTTAGCCTCGACCTTGTAGGTGCGCTTGAGGATGTCGATCTTGATGTCGAGGTGCAGCTCGCCCATGCCCTTGAGGATGGTCTGGCCCGACTCCGGATCGGTCGACACGCGGAACGACGGATCCTCGGCCACGAGCTTCATCAACGCGACGCCGAGCTTCTCCTGGTCGGCCTTGGACTTGGGCTCCACCGCGATCTCGATGACCGGATCGGGGAACTCCATCTTCTCGAGAATGATCGGCTTCTGCGGGTCGCACAGCGTGTCGCCGGTGCGCGTCTCCTTCAGGCCGGCGAGCGCCACGATGTCGCCGGCGTAGGCTTCCTTGATGTCCTCGCGGTTGTTCGCATGCATGAGCAGCATGCGTCCGACCCGCTCCTTGCGGTCGCGCGAGGAGTTGATGAGGCCGGTGCCGCTCGACAGCGTGCCCGAATAGATGCGGCAGAAGGTGATGGTGCCGACGAAGGGGTCGTCCATGATCTTGAAAGCAAGCACCGCGACGGGCTCGCTGTCCTCGGGCTGGCGCGAGATTTCCCCGCTCGTCTTGGGATCGATGCCCCTGATCGCGCCGCGGTCGGCCGGGCTCGGCAGGTAATCGACGACGGCATCGAGCAGCGGCTGCACGCCCTTGTTCTTGAAGGCGGAGCCGCACAGCACCGGCACGAACTTGCGCGCCAGCAGTCCCTTGCGGATGAGCGCCTTGAGCGTCGCCTCGTCGGGCTCCTGCCCATCGAGGTATTTCGACATGGCCGCGTCGTCGAGCTCGACTGCCACTTCCACGAGCTTCAGGCGATACTCGGCGGCCTTGTCCTTGAGGTCGGCGGGGATTTCCTCGTCGTGGAAGTTGGCGCCGAGCGCCTCGTCGTCCCACACCACCGCCTTCATGCGCACGAGGTCGACGACGCCGCGAAAGCTCGTCTCGACGCCGACCGGAATCTGGATGCAGGCGGGCTTCGCCGCCACGCGCTCGACCAGGTCTTCGACGCAGTGAAAGAAATCGGCGCCGATCTTGTCCATCTTGTTGACGAAGACGACGCGCGGCACGTCGTACTTGTCGGCCTGGCGCCACACCGTCTCGGTCTGCGGCTCCACGCCCTGGTTACCGTCGAGCACGCACACCGCGCCGTCGAGCACGCGCAAGCTGCGTTCGACCTCGATGGTGAAGTCGACGTGGCCGGGCGTGTCGATGATGTTGAGGCGCTTGTCGTTCCAGAAGCAGGTGGTGGCGGCGGAGGTAATCGTGATCCCGCGCTCTTGCTCCTGCTCCATCCAGTCCATGGTGGCGGCGCCGTCATGGACCTCGCCCATCTTGTGGCTCTTGCCGCTGTAGTAGAGGACGCGCTCCGTGGTCGTGGTCTTGCCGGCATCGATGTGCGCCATGATGCCGAAGTTGCGGTAGTCCTCGATCTTATGAGTGCGGGGCATGGGGGATCCTGGTTCTCGTCACCAGCGATAGTGCGAGAAGGCGCGGTTGGCCTCCGCCATGCGGTGCGTGTCTTCGCGTTTCTTGACCGCGTTGCCGCGGTTGTTGGATGCGTCGAGCAGCTCCCCCGAAAGCTTGTCGACCATCGTCTTCTCGTTGCGCTCGCGCGCCGCGGCGATGAGCCAGCGGATGGCGAGCGTCTCGCGTCGCGATGGCCGCACTTCGACCGGCACCTGGTAGGTGGCGCCGCCCACACGCCGCGAGCGGACTTCCACTGACGGCATCACGTTCTCGAGCGCCTGCTCGAACACCTGCACCGGGCTCTGCTTGACCTTAGCTTCGATCTGGTCGAGCGCGCCGTAGACGATGGTCTCGGCCACGGACTTCTTGCCCTGGCGCATGACCGAGCTCATGAATCGGCTGATCTTGACGTTGCCGAACTTCGGGTCGGGCTGCGCTTCGCGGCGTTCTGCACGGTGACGGCGGGACATGGCCTCGGTCTTTCTGATTACTTCGGACGTTTGGCGCCGTACTTCGACCGGCGCTGCTTGCGGTCCTTGACGCCCTGGGTGTCGAGCACGCCGCGCAGGATGTGATAGCGCACGCCCGGCAGGTCCTTGACGCGGCCGCCGCGGATCATCACCACCGAGTGCTCCTGCAGGTTATGGCCCTCGCCCGGGATGTAGCCGATGACCTCGAAGCCGTTGGTCAACCGCACCTTGGCCACCTTGCGCAGCGCCGAGTTCGGCTTCTTCGGCGTCGTGGTGTAGACGCGCGTGCACACGCCGCGCTTCTGCGGCGAGGCCTGCAGCGCCGGCACCTTGTTGCGGTAGCGCGGCGCGACCCTCGCCTTGCGGATCAACTGGTTGATCGTCGGCATCGACCTTCTTCTCTCCTCGTGGGCAAAAGCGCCCACGCAAACGAAAGCGCGCCATCCGCGACCGATGCGGAAGGGCGCTCGACCTACGACCGAGACCCCGGCGCCACGACGCGCCGTGACCTTGCACGCTTCTGACAGTGGCTGTCAGGGGCAGCGTTTCAGTGCCCTTTGTCGGGCGCGAGGCGCGACCCGATCGGCGGCACAGACCGCCTGCCCAAAGTGCCCGGGTTCTACCCGTCCGGCGCACTCAACGTCAAGCCCGCAACCCCTGGAAACGCAAGATCCTCCCGGGGTTTGCGGGCGATTCCGGCGAGATGAAAATAGCGCCTGCCGGAACGCCGAGATAAGCGGTTTTCGATGGATATCAAGACCTTGGGTCGCTGAGATTCAAGCTGTTTATGTTGCGCGACAACTTGTGTTACCCGATCTGAAGACCCATCACGCCAACAGAAGCTCCCCATGCAAATCGCCACCTGCATCGAAGACCTGCGGCAAGTTGCGCGCCGCAAGGTCCCCAAGGCCTTCTTCGACTATGCCGAGGCCGGCTCGTACTCGGAGGCGACGTTGCGCGCGAACCGCGCCGATCTCGAGCGCCTGAAGCTGCGCCAGCGCGTGCTGGTCAACGTCGCCGAGCGCGACACCAGTACCACCATCATCGGCGAGAAGGCGTCGGTGCCGATCGCGCTCGCCCCCATCGGCATGTGCGGCATGCAATGGGGCAACGGCGAGATCCTTGCTGCCCGGGCCGCCGAAGCGGCCGGTGTCCCGTTTTGCCTCAGCACCATGTCGATCTGCTCGATCGAGGACGTGGCAGCGGCGGTCAAAAGACCGTTCTGGTTCCAGCTGTACGTCATGCGCGACCGCGGCTTCATCCGCGACCTGATCACGCGCGCCAAGGCGGCGAAATGCAGCGCGCTGGTGCTCACCATCGACCTGCAGATTCTCGGGCAGCGCCACTGCGATATCCGCAACGGCTTGAGCGTCCCGCCTGAGTTCAGGCTTAAGAACATCATCGACATCGCATCGAAGCCCGGCTGGGCGCTCAGCATCCTCAAAGGCAGGCGCACCTTCGGCAACCTCGCCGGCCACGTGAAGGGCATGGAAGGCGTGGTGTCGTTAGCGAAATGGACCAACGATCAGTTCGACCCGACGCTGAACTGGAAGGATGTGACGTGGATCCGCGACCAATGGCCCGGCAAGCTCATCCTCAAGGGCGTGCTTGACACCGAGGACGCCAAGCGCGCGGCCAAGACCGGCGCCTCGGCCATTATCGTCTCCAATCACGGCGGCCGCCAGCTCGACGGCGCGCCTTCGTCGATCTCGGCGCTGCCCAAGATCGCCGACGCAGTCGGCGGCAAGGTGGAGGTGCTGTTCGACGGCGGCGTCCGCTCCGGCCAGGACGTGATGCGGGCGCTGGCACTCGGCGCGCGCGCCTGCATGATCGGCCGCGCCTTCGTCTACGGCCTCGGCGCCGGCGGCGAGGCCGGCGTCGCGCGGGCGATCGAGATCATCCGCAAGGAGCTCGACGTCACCATGGCGCTCACCGGCGTGAAGCGGATCAAGGACATCGACCGGCGCGTGCTGGCGACCTAACGCCAAACGGCCGCCGCAACATGTCGCTCCCCTTCCGCGACAGACTGAACATGCTGATGCCGCCGTCGCTTTTTTACCGGCGGCGCATTGCCAGCGAGACGCACTCGGGCGAGCCGGAGCTCGCCATTCTGGCGGAGCTCTTGCCCCACGACGGCACCGCCCTCGACGTCGGCGCCAATCAGGGCGTTTACGCCTATGCGCTGGCCGACATCGTCGACAAGGTCATTGCCTTCGAACCCAATCCCGACTACGCGCGCTTCGCGCGCTGGATGCTGCGCGGCCGCGCCGAGGTGCACGAGATGGCGCTGTCCGACAGACCGGGCCGCGCCCCCTTCTATGTGCCGCTGTCCGACGAAGGCGACGTTCTTTTCCTCGCCGGCAATCTGAAGCGGACGCATTCGCACTTCCGCAAGATGAACAGCTTCGAGGTCGAAGTCCGCACGCTCGACCACTTCGATTTCGAGCGCGTGCGGTTCATCAAGGCGGACGTTGAAGGCAGCGAACGCGAGGTGCTCGATGGCGCCCGCTCCACCATCGGGCGCGACCGGCCCATCATTCTGCTCGAGTTGTTGTCGGGCACCCATGAGAACCCCGGCGCCTATGCCGCCGCGATCTGCGAAAGCTTCGGCTACGACGCCTTCATCGTCCAGCACGGAAAGAAAATCCCCGCGCTGCCGGCGATCGCGGCGCTTGGCAAGAACAGCACCTGGGGAACGGAGATCGAAACGCGGAACGTATTGTTCCTGCCGCGCTGAGGGCCGCCCAAGCTTTCCGCTCAGGCGGCCCCGTCACGCGGATTCGCATCACTCGGCGGGCGCCGGGCCCTCGATCAAGGCCTCACTCTTCTCCGCCGCTTCCTTCTGGCGCTGCTTGAGGATCAGCTCGTCGCGGTGGGTGGCCACCGACCGGAGTTTGCCCATGGTGGCGCCGGTACCGGCGGGAATGAGCCGGCCGACGATCACGTTCTCCTTCAGGCCCTCGAGCGTGTCGCTCTTGCCCTGCACCGCCGCTTCCGTGAGCACGCGCGTGGTCTCCTGGAACGACGCCGCCGAGATGAACGAGCGGGTCTGCAGCGACGCCTTGGTGATGCCAAGCAGCACCGGGTGCGCGCTCGCCTGCTTCTTGCCGGCTTCCTTGGTGCGGGCGTTGAGCTCGTCGAACTCGATCCGATCCATCTGCTCGCCCTTGATCAGATCGGTTTCGCCCGCCTCGTCCACCTCGACCTTTTGCAGCATCTGGCGAACGATCACCTCGATGTGCTTGTCGTTGATGGCAACGCCCTGCAACCGGTAGACCTCCTGGATCTCGTTGACGAGGTAGTTGGCGAGCTCCTCGACGCCCTTGATCGCCAAGATGTCGTGCGGCGCCGGATTGCCGTCGACGATGTAGTCGCCCTTCTCCACCACGTCGCCGTCCTGGACGTAGACATGACGGTTCTTGGGGATCAGGTACTCCACCGGCTCCTGCTTCGAGCTCGCAGGAACGATCGAGAGCCTGTACTTGTTCTTGTAGTCCTTGCCGAACTGGATGGTGCCGCTGATCTCGGCGATGACCGCCGCTTCCTTCGGCCGCCGCGCCTCGAACAGCTCCGCCACCCGCGGCAGGCCGCCGGTGATGTCGCGGGTCTTGGCGCTTTCCGTCGGGACGCGCGCGAGCACGTCGCCGGCTTTCACCTTGGCGCCCGGATCGACCGAGAGAATGGCGTCGACCGGGAGCGTGTAGCGCACCTCGCCGCCGGCCTTGAGCTTGGCGAGCTTGGCGAGCTTGCTCTGCGCCCCGCGCACGATGATGCCGGGCCGCAGATCCTGGCCCTTGGCGACGGTGGTGCGCCAGTCGGTGACCACGCGCTTGGCGATGCCGGTCGCTTCGTCGATCGACTCGCTCAGCGACTGGCCGTCGACCAGATCGTCGTAGGCAACTGTGCCGTCGGCCTCGGTCAGAATCGGCCGCGTGTACGGGTCCCACTCGGCGATGCGCTGGCCGCGCTTGATCTTGTCGCCCTCGTCCACCTTCAGGCGGGCACCGAAGGGAATACGGTGCACGGCCCGCTCGGTGCCGTCCTGGTCGACCACGATCACGGAGAGCGCGCGGCTCATGGCGATGTTATCGCCGTCGGAGTTCTTCACCACCTCGCGGTTCTTGATCTTCACCTTGCCTTCGAAGTTCGACTCGATGAAGGACTGCGCCGCGATCTGCGCCGCGCCGCCGATGTGGAAGGTGCGCATGGTGAGCTGGGTGCCCGGCTCGCCGATCGACTGGGCGGCGATGACGCCCACCGCCTCGCCCATGTTCACCGGCGTGCCGCGGGCGAGATCGCGCCCGTAGCACTTGCGGCATATGCCGTTGATGGTCTCGCAGGTAAGCGCGGAGCGCACGCGCACTTCCTGCACACCGGCGTTAGTGATCGCCTCGACCTGGTGCTCTTCGAGAAGCGTGTTGCGCTTGACGATGGTCTTGCCGGTCTTGGGATCGGACACCTCCTCGGCGACGGTGCGCCCGAGGATGCGGCTCGCGAGCGAGGCCACGACCTGGCCCGCGTCGACGATGGCGCGCATGCGGATGCCCGCCTTGGTCTTGCAGTCCTCCTCGGTGACGATGCAGTCCTGCGCCACGTCCACGAGCCGGCGCGTGAGGTAACCGGAGTTCGCGGTCTTCAGCGCGGTGTCGGCGAGGCCTTTGCGGGCGCCGTGGGTCGAGTTGAAGTACTCGAGCACGGAGAGCCCCTCCTTGAAGTTGGAGATGATCGGGCTCTCGATGATCTCGCCGGAGGGCTTGGCCATCGGTCCGCGCATGCCGGCGAGCTGCTTCATTTGCGCCGGCGAGCCGCGGGCGCCCGAGTGCGACATCATGTAGATCGAGTTCATCGGCAGCTCGCGGCCCGAAACCGGATCCTTCTTCACCGCCGAAATCTCGCGCATCATCTCGTCGGCGATCAGGCGCGTGCACTTGTCCCACGCGTCGACCACGCGATTGTACTTCTCGCCGTCGGTGAGGATGCCCTCGTCCCGCTGCTGCTCATATTCCTTGGCGAGCTGCCGGGTCTCCTCGACGATTTTCCACTTCGAGCTCGGCACCACCATGTCGTCCTTGCCGAACGAGATGCCGGCCTTGAAGGCGTGGTGGAAGCCGAGCGACATGATGCGGTCGCAAAAGATCACGGTCTCTTTCTGCCCGCAGTAGCGGTAGACCGTGTCGATCATGTGCGAGATTTCCTTCTTCGTCATCAAGCGGTTGATGAGGTCGAAGGGAATCTTCGGGTGCCGCGGCAGCACTTCGCCGAGCAGCATGCGGCCGGGCGTGGTGTCGTGGGTCTTGGAGAACTTGTTGCCCTTCTCGTCCACGGTAATGAAGCGGCCCTTGATCTTGGCGTGCAGGCTCACCGCGCCGGCAGCCAGCGCGTGCTCGATCTCGCCGATGTTGCCGAACGCCATGCCCTCGCCCTGCTCGCGATCGTGCACCAGCGACAGGTAGTAGAGGCCGAGCACGATGTCCTGGCTCGGCACGATGATCGGCGAGCCGTTGGCGGGGTGCAGGATGTTGTTGGTCGACATCATCAGCACGCGCGCTTCCAGCTGCGCTTCCAGCGACAGCGGAACATGCACGGCCATCTGATCGCCGTCGAAGTCGGCGTTGAACGCGGCGCACACCAGCGGATGCAGCTGGATCGCCTTGCCCTCGATCAGCACCGGCTCGAACGCCTGAATACCCAACCGATGCAGCGTCGGCGCGCGGTTCAACAGCACCGGATGCTCGCGGATCACCTCGTCGAGGATGTCCCAAACCTCCGGTTTTTCCTTCTCGACGAGCTTCTTCGCCTGCTTGACCGTGGCGGAAAGGCCCTTGGCGTCGAGGCGCGAGTAGATGAACGGCTTGAACAGCTCGAGCGCCATCTTCTTCGGCAGCCCGCACTGGTGCAGCTTCAGTTCCGGACCGACCACGATCACCGAGCGTCCTGAATAGTCCACGCGCTTGCCCAAGAGGTTCTGCCGGAAGCGGCCCTGCTTGCCCTTGAGCATGTCGGCGAGCGACTTCAGCGGGCGCTTGTTGGCGCCGGTGATGACGCGGCCGCGGCGGCCGTTGTCGAACAGCGCGTCGACGGCCTCCTGCAGCATCCGCTTCTCGTTGCGGATGATGATGTCCGGCGCCTTGAGCTCGATCAGCCGCTTCAGACGGTTGTTGCGGTTGATAACGCGGCGATAGAGATCGTTGAGGTCGGAGGTGGCGAAGCGTCCCCCGTCGAGCGGCACGAGCGGCCGCAGATCCGGCGGGATCACCGGCACGACGGTCAAGATCATCCACTCCGGCTTGTTGCCCGAGTGCTGCAGCGCCTCGACGATCTTCAGGCGCTTGGCGAGCTTCTTCGGCTTGAGCTCGGAGGTGGACTCGGCGATCTCCTTGCGCAGATCGACCGCCATCTTGTCGAGGTCGAGCTCCTTGAGCATCTCGCGGATCGCGTCGGCACCGATCTTGGCGGTAAAGCTATCCTCGCCGTACTCCTCCTGGGCCTTGATCATGTCCTCTTCGGAAAGCAGCTGCCCCTTCTTGAGCACCGTGAGCCCCGGCTCGGTCACGACGAAGTATTCGAAGTAGAGAATCCGCTCGAGGTCCTTGAGCGTCATGTCGACCAGAAGCCCGATGCGCGACGGCAACGACTTGAGGAACCAGATATGCGCCACGGGTGCGGCGAGCTCGATGTGGCCCATGCGCTCGCGCCGCACGCGCGAGAGCGTGACCTCGACGCCGCACTTCTCGCAGATGATGCCCTTGTACTTCATGCGCTTGTACTTGCCGCACAAGCACTCGTAGTCCTTGATCGGGCCGAAGATGCGCGCGCAGAACAGGCCGTCCCGCTCCGGCTTGAAGGTACGGTAGTTGATGGTCTCCGGCTTTTTGATCTCGCCATAGGACCACGACAGAATCTTTTCGGGCGACGCAATCGCGATCCGGATGTGGTCGAAGACCTGTGCCGGAGGCTGCGCCGGTCCGAAAATGCTCGTCAGTTCCTGGTTCATTCGCTTCTCCTGCGGTCCGGCGAGGAGCGTTGCCGCTCCGCCGGGTAGAATGGGATCAAAACGCGCTTACTCGGCCGCGACGGGCTTGTCCTCGGGGCTCGGCAACGCCGGCTTCTGCTTGGTCGCGACAAGCTCGACGTTCAGGCTCAAGGAGCGCATCTCCTTGACCAGCACGTTGAAGCTCTCCGGGATGCCGGCTTCGAAGGTGTCGTCGCCGCGCACGATCGCCTCGTACACCTTGGTGCGGCCGGCGACGTCGTCCGACTTCACCGTCAGCATCTCCTGCAGGGTGTACGCGGCCCCGTAAGCCTCGAGCGCCCACACCTCCATCTCGCCGAAGCGCTGGCCGCCGAACTGCGCCTTGCCGCCCAGCGGCTGCTGGGTGACGAGCGAGTAGGGGCCGATGGAACGGGCGTGAATCTTGTCGTCCACCAGGTGGTGGAGCTTCATCATATATATGTAGCCCACCGTCACTTTGCGATCGAAGGCGTCGCCGGTGCGGCCGTCGTGCAGCTGCACCTGTCCGGTCTTGTCGAGGCCGGCGAGATCCAGCATGTGCTCGATGTCGGCCTCCTTGGCCCCGTCGAACACCGGCGTCGCGATCGGGATGCCGTGCTTGAGGTTCTGCCCGAGCTCCATCAGCGCCTCATCGCCGAGCGACGCGATGGTTTCCTCGCGGCCATAGATCTTGCGCAGCGTGTCCTTGAGCGGACGCGCGTCGCGGCGCTGGTAATAGGCGTCGCACGCCTTGGCGACCATCTTGCCGAGGCCGTGGCAGGCCCAGCCCAGGTGCGTCTCCAGGATCTGGCCGACGTTCATGCGGCTCGGCACGCCGAGCGGGTTGAGCACGATGTCGACCGGGGTTCCGTCCTCCAGGAACGGCATGTCCTCGGACGGCACGATCTTCGACACCACGCCCTTGTTGCCGTGGCGGCCGGCCATCTTGTCGCCGGGCTGAATCTTGCGCTTCACCGCCACGAAGACCTTGACCATCTTCATGACGCCGGGCGGCAGCTCGTCGCCGCGCTGTAGCTTCTCGACCTTGTCGAGGAAGCGCTGCTCAAGCCGCTTCTTGGACTCGTCGTACTGCTTGCGCACCGCCTCGATCTCGCCCATCACCTTCTCGTTGGGCGAAACGAACTGCCACCACTGCGAGCGCGGATACTCGTCGAGCACCGCGCGGGCAATCTTGGTGTCCTTCTTGAAGCCCTTGGGACCGGCAATTCCCTGCCGGCCTTCCAGCATCTCGGCGAGGCGGCCGTAGACGTTGCGGTCGAGGATCGCCTGCTCGTCGTCGCGGTCCTTGGCGAGCCGCTCGATCTCTTCGCGCTCGATGGCAAGCGCGCGCTCGTCCTTGTCGACGCCGTGGCGGTTGAACACCCGCACCTCGACGACCGTGCCCTGCACGCCCGGCGGGACGCGCAGCGACGTGTCGCGCACATCGGCTGCTTTCTCGCCGAAGATAGCGCGCAAGAGCTTTTCCTCCGGCGTCATCGGGCTTTCGCCCTTGGGCGTGATCTTGCCGCACAGGATGTCGCCGGCGTGCACCTCGGCGCCGATGTAGACGATGCCCGCCTCGTCGAGGTTCTTCAGCGCCTCTTCCGAGACGTTGGGGATGTCACGGGTGATCTCTTCCGGCCCGAGCTTGGTGTCGCGGGCCATTACCTCGAATTCCTCGATGTGGATCGAGGTAAAGACGTCGTCCTTCACGATCCGCTCGGAAAGCAGGATCGAGTCCTCGAAGTTGTAGCCGTTCCACGGCATGAACGCGACGAGCACGTTCCGCCCGAGCGCGAGCTCGCCGAGTTCGGTGGACGGGCCGTCGGCGATCATGTCGCCCTTCTGCACCATGTCGCCGACGCGAACGAGCGGCTGCTGGTTGATGCAAGTGTTCTGGTTGGAACGCTGGAACTTCTGCAGGCGATAGATGTCGACGCCCGATTTCGACGGGTCGAGCTCGCCGGTGGCGCGCACGACGATGCGGGTCGCGTCCACCTGGTCGACGATGCCGGTGCGGCGCGCGGCAATGGCGGCGCCGGAATCACGGGCCACCACGTCCTCCATGCCGGTACCGACGAGCGGCGCCTCGGCGCGCACCAGCGGCACCGCCTGGCGCTGCATGTTCGAGCCCATGAGCGCGCGGTTGGCGTCGTCGTTCTCGAGGAACGGGATGAGCGCCGCGGCCACCGAAACGAGCTGCTTCGGCGACACGTCCATGAAGTCGACCTTGTCGGGCGTGATCATGAGCACGTTGCCGGCGTGCCGGCACACGATCAGGTCCTCGGTGAAACGGCCGCGGCCGTCGATGATGGCGTTGGCCTGCGCCACGTAATACTTCCCCTCCTCCATCGCCGAGAGGTAGATCACCTCTTCGGTGACGCGCCCGTCCTTCACCTTGCGGTACGGCGTCTCGATGAATCCGTACTTGTTGATGCGGGCGAAGGTGGCAAGCGAGTTGATCAGGCCGATGTTCGGGCCTTCCGGCGTCTCGATCGGGCAGATGCGGCCGTAGTGGGTCGGGTGCACGTCGCGCACCTCGAAGCCCGCGCGCTCGCGGGTGAGGCCGCCCGGTCCCAGCGCCGAGAGGCGCCGCTTGTGGGTAATCTCCGACAACGGATTGGTCTGATCCATGAACTGCGAGAGCTGCGACGAGCCGAAGAACTCGCGCACCGCCGCCGCTGCGGGCTTGGCGTTGATGAGGTCCTGCGGCATCACCGTGTCGATGTCGATCGAGGACATGCGCTCCTTGATCGCGCGCTCCATGCGGAGCAACCCGATGCGGTACTGGTTCTCCATGAGCTCGCCGACCGAGCGCACCCGGCGGTTGCCGAGATGGTCGATGTCGTCGATCTCGCCGCGGCCGTCACGCAGATCCAAGAGCGTCTTGATCACCGCGATGATGTCTTCCTTGCGCAGGATGCGCATGGTGTCGTCGGCCGTGAGGTCGAGCCGCATGTTCATCTTCACCCGGCCAACCGCGGACAGATCGTAGCGATCGGGATCGAAGAACAGCGACTTGAACATGGCCTCGGCGGTGTCCACCGTTGGCGGCTCGCCCGGGCGCATGACGCGGTAGATGTCAAACAGCGCGTCCTCGCGGGTGAGGTTCTTGTCGACGGCGAGCGTGTTGCGGATGTAGGCGCCGGTGTGGACATGATCGATGTCGAGCACCTGGATCACGTCGTATCCGGCTTCCGTCAGTGCATCGAGCGTCTTCTTGTCGATCTCCTGGCCCGCCTCGGCGAAGATCTCGCCGGTCTTGGCGTTGACCACGTCCTCGGCGAGAAAGTGGCCGTAGAGGTCCTCGTCGGAAACCTTGAGCGCTTTCAGGCCCTTCTCCGCGAGCATGCGCGCCTGGCGCACGGTAAGCTTCTTGCCCGCCTCGACCACGACCTCGCCGGAATCGGCGTCGCGCACGTCGGTGTTGGCCTTGAAGCCCCGCATGCGGCGCGGATCGAACGGCACGCGCCATCCGTCCTTCGCCCGCTTGTAGGTGACCCGCGTATAGAAGGTGTTGAGGATCTCCTCGCCGGTCATGCCCAGCGCGGCGAGCAGCGAGGTGACCGGAATCTTGCGGCGGCGGTCGATGCGCGCGTGCACGATGTCCTTGGCGTCGAACTCGATATCGAGCCACGAGCCGCGATAGGGAATGATGCGTGCCGCGAACAGGAGCTTGCCCGAGGAGTGGGTCTTGCCCTTGTCGTGGTCGAAGAACACGCCGGGCGAGCGGTGCATCTGCGATACGATCACCCGCTCGGTGCCGTTCACGATGAAGGTGCCGTTCATCGTCATGAGCGGAATGTCGCCCATGTAGACGTCCTGCTCCTTGATGTCCTTCACCGACTTCGCCTGCGTCTCCGGGTCCACATCGAACACGATGAGGCGGAGCGTCACTTTCAGCGGCGCGGCGTAGGTCATGCCGCGCTGGCGGCATTCGTCGACGTCGTACTTCGGCGGCTCGAATTCGTAGCGGACGAACTCGAGCATCGACGTCCCCGAGAAATCGGAGATCGGAAACACCGACTTGAACACGGTCTGCAGGCCGTCGTCGCGGCGGTCGACGCCGGCGATGCCGATCTGCAGGAACTGGTCGTAGGAGGCCTTCTGCACCTCGATGAGGTTCGGCATCTCCGCGACTTCGTGGATTTTGCCGAAGAACTTGCGGACCCGCTTACGGCCGGTGAACGTTTGTGCCATCTCGTCCTCGTTTCATCCTGGCGAACCGACCGTTCGCCTTTCGTATCTGTTCGCCCACCAATGCGGGCATGACGGGCGGCGCCATCAAAACGCGGCGCCGCTCGTCATTCCGTCACAACGTCACTTCAACTCGACCTTCGCGCCCACTTTCTCAAGCTGCGCCTTGATCTTGCCGGCCTCGTCCTTGTTCACGCTTTCCTTGACGTTCTTGGGCGCGCCCTCGACGAGGTCCTTCGCTTCCTTGAGGCCGAGGCCGGTGATCGCCCGGACCTCCTTGATGACCTCGATCTTCTTGTCGCCGACCACCTGGAGGACGACGGTGAACTCCGTCTTTTCCTCGACCGGCGCCGCGGCACCGGCGCCCGGTCCGGCGACCGCAACCGCGGCCGCCGCCGAGACGCCCCACTTCTCTTCCAGGAGCTTTGCCAACTCGCCGGCTTCCAGCACCGTGAGCTTGGAGAGCTCTTCCACGATCTTGTTCAGGTCTGCCATTTTCGTCTCCGTTTCGGTTCGAACCATCAATCGATTGCGGGAACCGCCTCAGGCGGCCTCGCTCTTCTGGCCATAGGCCCCGAACACCCGCGCAAGCTTCGCCGCCGGCGCGTTGATCACCCGCGCGACCTTGGTCGCCGGGGCAACGAGGAGCCCGGCGATCTTGGCCCGCAGCTCGTCGAGCGAGGGAAGCGCAGCGAGCGCCTTCACCGCATCGACGTTCAGGGCGGTCTTTCCCATCGCGCCGCCGAGGATCACGAATTTCTCGTGCCCCTTGGCGAAGTCGACGGCGACCTTCGGTGCCGACACCGGATCGCCCGAGTAGGCGATCACCGTCGGTCCCTTGAGCAGGGACGCGACGTGTGCGGCATCCGTGCCTTCGAGAGCCTTCTTGGCGAGGCGGTTCTTCGCGACTTTGACGCCGGCACCCTTCGCCTTCATCTGCCGACGCAAGGTCGACATCTGCGCGACGGTGAGCCCGGCGTAGTGAGCCACCACGACGGCAGCGGCGCGCTTGAACACGCCGTTGAGCGCCGTGATCTGCTCCTGCTTCTCCGCTCGGTCCACGCTTCTCTCTCCGGTTGGCGATCCGGCTCTATGAGCCGGACGGCCGGTTGCATCTGCCGGCCCGCCTTCTGCCTTTAAGGGCAGGAGCGGATCGACGCTCGATGCCCTGTCCCCTTGGGCGACCCAAGGCCTTTGGTTCGAACCGATCGAGAGGTGCTGGCACCTCGAAATCGGTCTTCCCCGTCTGTGCTGGCCCTTCTCGGATTAAGCTCCCTCACGGGAGCGCCGGCAGTCTCGGACAGGACTTGCCGGAAGAACTTCTTCCGGCCACACGCCCGGGAGCGAACCCCCGGACGAATTCGCTTAACCGCCGAACAGGCTCGACGGCTCGATGCGGACGCCCGGCCCCATGGTCGACGAGATCGCGACCCGCTTGATGAAGGAGCCTTTGACGCCTTGCGGTTTAGACTTGGCGACGGCGTCCGCGAACGCGCGGATGTTCTGCGCCAGCTGCTCGGCACTGAACGACGCCTTGCCCACGCCGGCCTGCACGATGCCGGCTTTCTCGACTCGGAATTCCACGGCCCCGCCCTTCTGCGCCTTGATTGCGGCAAGAAGATCGTTGGTCACGGTGCCCACTTTCGGGTTGGGCATGAGCCCGCGCGGACCGAGCACCTTACCGAGCCGGCCCACGAGCGGCATCATGTCGGGTGTCGCGATGCAGCGGTCGAAGTCGATGTCACCCGCCGTCACCTTCTCCACCAGATCCTCGGCGCCCACGACGTCGGCGCCGGCGGCTCTAGCCTCGTCGGCTTTGGCGCCCTTGGCGAACACGGCGACGCGCGCCGAGCGGCCGGAGCCGTTCGGCAGGTTGACCACGCCGCGCACCTGCTGGTCCGAGTGCTTCGGATCGACGCCGAGGTTCATCGCCACCTCGATCGTCTCGTCGAACTTGGCCTTGGCGCGCTCCTTGATGAGCTGCACCGCCTCGTTCAGCGGGTAGAGCTTGACGTGGTCGACGCCCTCGCGGGCCTGGCGGATACGCTTGCCGGGGTGAGTCATGGCTATTCCCTCACCTCGATGCCCATGGAGCGCGCCGATCCTTCGATCATCCTCATCGCGGCGTCGACGGTGTCGCAATTGAGATCCTTCATCTTCTGCTGCGCGATCTCCTTGACCTGCGCCTTCGACACCGAGCCGACCGGATCGCGGCCGGGCGTCTTGGCGCCGGTCTCGATCTTCGCCGCCTTCTTGAGGAAGAAGGAAACCGGCGGGGTGCGCATCTCGAAGCTGAACGAGCGGTCCTGATAGATAGTGATGGTGACGGGGATCGGCATCCCCTTCTCCATCTTCTGCGTCTGCGCGTTGAACTGCTTGCAGAACTCCATGATGTTGAGGCCGCGCTGGCCGAGCGCGGGCCCGATCGGCGGCGCCGGGTTGGCGGCGCCCGCTGGCACCTGCAGCTTCAAGAAACCGGTTACCTTCTTCGCCATCTCTTACTCCCTGCGGACCGGATGATTCCGGTTCCGGGTTCGTGGTACGGCTGAAGACGCCTTGGCGGGCGCCTCTAGCCTCCCACAATCAGCCTTTTTCGACCTGGCCGAACTCGAGCTCGACCGGGGTCGCGCGTCCGAAGATCGACACCGCTACCTTGAGCCGCGAGCGGTCTTCGTCCACTTCTTCCACCACGCCGTTGAACGACGCGAACGGGCCGTCGGAAACGCGCACGTTCTCGCCCACCTCGAAGGTGATCGAGGGCTTCGGCCGTTCGATCCCTTCCTGGACCTGATGCAGGATGCGGCTTGCTTCCGCGTCCTTGATCGGCATCGGCTTCTTGTCGGCGCCGAGGAAGCCCGTCACCTTTGGCGTGTTCTTGATCAGGTGATACGCCTCGTCGGTGAGGTCGACCTTCACCAGCACGTAGCCTGGGAAGAACTTGCGCTCGGCGTCGCGCTTCTGCCCGCGCTTCACTTCCACGACCTTCTCGGTCGGAACCAGAATCTCCTCGAACAGATCGCTGAAGCCGCGCGCCTGCGCCTGCTCGCGGATCGACTCCGCGACCTTCTTCTCGAAGTTCGAGTAGGCGTGCACGATGTACCAGCGCTTGGCCAAGACCTCGTTCCTTCAGCGCAGTAGATTGAGAAACGCCGTCAACCCGACGCGGATCACCTGGTCGACGATGAAGAAGAAGATGGTGGCGAGCGTCACGAACACGAACACCATGCCGGTGGTGACCAACGTCTCGCGCCGCGACGGCCACGTGACTTTGGCCGTCTCGGCGCGCACCTCTTGCAGGAATTGAAACGGATTGAATTTCGCCATCGTCCTTCCGAAATCGACCGAGCGGATCGCGCCTGCCCGTGCTTACGTGAACCGCCGCTCGGCTGCCGTCTCGCCGGGAGCCTCCCTCCGCCTGCCACGCGCGTGGCAGGAGTGGAGGGACTCGAACCCCCAACCCCCGGTTTTGGAGACCGGTGCTCTAGCCGATTGAGCTACACTCCTCCGAAAGCGGAAACGGCGGCCCAAAAGGCCTCAGGGGCCCGCCGCGGCCCTGTTAATGCAGGAATGAGGCGGCCAATGCAAGCCCCGGCAGGGCCGGCAAAGCCTTACTTCTCAAGCCGTTTCCACCAACACCGCGAACCCGACGACCGGGACCGCGGCGATTCTTGGAACCCTATCGTAGGGGTAAGCGCGCTCGGCAGGCCCGCTATATAGGGCGAAATCTCCGCCGGACAACGCCTTGCCGGCTACTTTTCAGCCGCTACTCGATGATCTTGGCGACGACGCCGGCGCCGACGGTCTTGCCGCCCTCACGGATGGCAAAGCGCAGCTTCTCCTCCATGGCGATCGGAACGATCAG
>Ga0209118_1000665_pt1 | contig 17757 bp, 12 predicted proteins | sample BlaSpr_A8_Ref_M1_FD_187988 | JGI IMG/M metagenome (GOLD analysis project Ga0209118, IMG submission 187988) | Forest soil microbial communities from Thunder Bay, Ontario, Canada - Black Spruce, Ontario site 2_A8_Ref_M1 (SPAdes) (version 2) | ecosystem: Environmental > Terrestrial > Soil > Boreal...
CCCATCTTTAACAGTATGCCGCCTCATTACCGCCGTTTCTGGACCGTAAGTCCTTGAAAAATAAGGAGTGGGGGTGGCGGGCGCATCGTCATCCTGGTGCCAAGACATGCCAGATTGACGCTTGCGTGCTTTGCTTTTTCTGCTATGATCATGGTGACAAGGAGAGATCACCATGTTCTTCCGCCAGAAGAAAGCCGGCGGCCACGTCTACCTCCAGATCGTCGAGAATCGCTGGGAGGATGGCCATTCTCGCCAGCGGGTCCTTGCGACGCTGGGCCGCCTCGATCAGCTCACCGCCTCCGGACACTTGGCGGCGCTGCTGGAATCCGGAGCTCGCTTTGCTGACTCTCTCACCGTCTTGTCCGAGCATCGCCGCGGTGAACTGGCGGCGGTGCGTAGCCGACGCATTGGTGCACCGATGGTCTTCGAGCGCCTGTGGCAGCAGACCGGTTGCGCCGACGTGCTGCAGTCGGAGCTTGCCGGCCGCCAGTTCGGTTTTCCGGTGGAGCGCGCGATCTTCCTCGAGGTGTTGCACCGTCTGGTGGCGCCGGGCTCGGACCGCGCAGGCTACGCCTGGCGAGAGGCGTACGGGATGGGCGGCACCGAGGCCCTCGACCTCCATCACGCCTATCGCGCGATGGCGTGGTTGGGCGAGCCCACCGGCGAAGCGAGCACCGGTGCCGATGGCGTGCGGACGATCAAGGATCACATTGAAGAGGAGCTCTTCCATCGTCGGCGGGACTTGTTCTCGTCGCTGCAGTTGGTCTTCTTCGATACCACTTCGCTCTACTTCGAAGGCGCCGGAGGCGAGAGCTTGGGCCAGCATGGCCACAGCAAGGACCACCGGCCGGACCTGCGCCAGATGGTGGTCGGTGTCGTGCTGGATCAGGAAGGCTGGCCGATCTGTTGTGAGCTGTGGCCCGGCAACACCACCGACGTGAACACGCTGTTGCCGGTCATCGAGCGGCTGGGGCAACGGTTCGGCATCCAGCGGGTTTGCATCGTCGCCGATCGCGGCATGATCGCGGCGGCGACGCTGCTCGCCCTCGAGAAGAAGGGCTGGCCTTACATCGTCGGCGCGCGGCTGCGCAGCAGTCGCGAGGTGCGCGACGAGGTGCTGGGCCGCCCGGGCCGCTTCGCGAAGGTCTGCGGTCCCCGGCAGACCGCCAAGGACCCGTCGCCGTTGTCGGTCAAGGAGGTTTGGGTTGACGGTCGGCGCTACATCGTGTGCCGCAACGAGGAGCAGGCGCGCAAGGATGCCGCCGACCGCCAGGCGATCCTCGCCACGCTCGCCGACCGCCTGCCGAAGGGCGCGAAGTCACTGATCGGCAACCAGGGCTTCCGCCGCTTTGTCACCACGGTAGGCGAGGGCTTCCGGATCGATCCTTCCCGCGTGGCGGCCGAGGAGCGCTACGACGGCAAGTGGGTGTTGCGGACCAACACCGACTACCAGCCGGCCGAGGTCGCCTTGGCCTACAAGCAGCTGTGGATGGTGGAGGACCTGTTCCGTTCGATGAAGTCGTTGCTGGCGACGCGGCCGATCTACCACCGTCTCGACGCCACCATTCGCGGCCACGTGTTCTGCTCGTTCCTGGCGCTGCTGCTGCGCACGGAGCTTGAGAATCGACTCGCTACCAGAGGCGATGCGGGGGTGGAGTGGAACCAGGTGCTGCGCGACCTCGAGCGCTTGGAGGAAGTCGAGCTCGAGAAGGACGGCAAGCGTCTCCTGCTGCGTACCGACGCGGTGGGAGTGGCTGGCAAGGTCTTCCAGGCGGTGGGCGTGGCGCTCCCGCCGACCCTACGCCAGGTGGCCTGACGGCGCCGAGCAGCTCGGAGGGGAAGTCCTGGTGCCAAGGTCGTTCGCCGTCCCGGCAAACCGTTTATTTACAGATACTTGACTTTGGCGACTGTAGAAGATGGGTCTCACACTGTCGCGAGGCTCCACATAGTTCCGCCACTTACCCTGCATACGTTCCCGCAGGAGATCTCCTACACTAGCCTCTTTCCAACACCAGAGGAAGACGCGTTGTACCGCGAGCTAACGCGAGTGCCATTTTACGTACCATTTGGGCATACGGGGAAGTCCATCGAAGTGCACCCACTCCTTTTTTTTCCTCTCTATTTTGGGACTCCTCCGCAGGGCACCCGGGACGTGGCTCATAAGATGGTCACCACTGCGAAATACTTGCACGTTACGCCGGCGGAAGTTTTTTTCCCATATATCCGCGGAATGTTAGATGATGTGCATTCACATCTCGCAGAGAACGTCTCAATTGGCGGGGCGATGGGTGTGAAAGTTCCCCGAGTCCTAGACTGGAGGCCGCTCGATGGCGGGCACTTCGGCGAGGGAATTCTTGATCTCGCGGAGCCACATGGCGTGGGGCCTGATATTCTTCGTGAAGTCTGGGGCATGAGCCACGGCAATGTGTTCCTTGAATTTTCTCTGGGAGCATATCTCGTTTGGCCATCATCGGACTCATGCAACTTACTTCGCGGCTTGTGGGTAATTATAGAGCTCGAACATGTCTATGTGTCGGCAGTGTGGGAATCAATTGGCAAGCGCGAAGGCAGCATATCTGTGGCGCCGGGAATGCATTGTAAGTTTAGAGACGGGTTGTACGTGCCTGATCCGCAGCTGGGCGATGAAGACTCCCCAAACATGGCCATTCATCTATGGTGGATGGCTGTTTTCCTTCGCGCAACTCGGTGGCTCCGAGAAGGGGGTTGTACTCTGCGTTGGTATTCTGAGGTCGAGATTTTTCACCTTGAGCGCCCCAATGAGGAGGAGCTTACTAGCCCTCCTTCTGCTTAATGAATGAACATCGCGCAGAGAACTAGATCTACCGCAACCGCTGGCCCTGGAGATCGCCCCGAATGAGAGCCTGCGCTCAAGAACCTGAACGACCTCGTTTCCTGCGTCACGGACCCACACCGCTCGTCCGCAGTGCCCTGAGCAAGGGTCTCCGGCCCTCCAGCCGACGAGTCCGAAGCCCCAGGGTCCCGGAGCACGAGATAAAAAGTCCGCTCAAGGAGGCCCTCGGGGCGTCTCCCAGGCACCACCGGGCACCGGAAACCCAGCAGGATCAGCGACTTGTGGGTGCGCCCTGGTGCCTGGTGGTTCGCCCAGGAGTCTGCGCGAATGGACCAAATTTGGACCACGGAAGTTTGCCGTCCTGGCGGGCAACGCGGGAACCGCCGTGGCCGCCGGGACCGCAGGTCCTGCTCCGCCCAGCTCCTGGTCATGGCCCAGGGCTACGGCCTGCGCTGGCGGCAGGTTCCCGCTCGTGTCGCCGCCGGCGCTGTTGATCGAGCTACCCGGCCGCGGTGACGGCACCCTCGTGCTGAAGCTGCCCCCGGCACTCTTGATGGCGCTCTACCTCTTTCGGGAACCAGATGCATGGCTCGGGCGTACCGGGGGCTAACGTGCGGATCAAGGAGCTGGTTTTCTGGGAATTGAAGCCAGGGAGCGCGGCGCTGGTCAGACCCGCTCGCGCCGGCGCAGGGCGCGGCCTGAGCCGGCCGGGGCAGCTATCCTCTAATGCCCCACTACCATCTTCGCGCGCTTCGCTTCTACGCCACCCAGAAAGTGTGCTAAAGTAATGGCTGGGGGCCGCCCAGCGGCCGGGGCCGCGAGGGGAAAACCGACAGCTTGGGCTATTCGGAGGAGGTATGCGTGAATTCGTAAGGCAAGCGATTGTGCTGGCGATTGCGCTTTCGGTACCAGGCATCGTCAGGGCGACTGATTCGTGGGAAGTGATAACGCAGCGTTGCAAAGCGGGAAGCCTCGATGACTGCAACCGACTGGGGACGTATCACGTGACGAGGCAGATGAATGAACCGGGAGCCAACAGTCCCGACGCTATAGCCAGAGACTATAAGGAAGCCGAACGATTCTATACGATGGCTTGCGATGGAGGCGATGCCGTCGGCTGCTACCAACTCGGTTTCTTATGCACTATTGGGGAACTTCATGGAGTGACTGGTGGTCAGGCTCGGGCACATCCACTTTACAAAAAGGCCTGTGACGGGGGAAGCGCAGAGGGCTGCTCCAACCTCGCCACCGACTACGAGTCGGGATATGGTGTCGCAAAAAATACTGCGGTAGCCGCCGCTTACAATAAGAAAGCCGCGTCCCTTTTCCAGAAAGGCTGCGACCAAGGAGACTCCTACCAGTGCACCAGAAGCGCCTTCCACCTAGACCGTGCAGCAGGCCTCTATCGAGAGGCCTGCCAAGGCGGGGACAAATCCAGTTGCGACGCTCTCATCAGGCTGCGTTCACATACATAGAATCATTTCCCGCATTCTCGCTGGCGGGGACTCGAGCGCCTTGGGACTCCCACGTCCGAGGTAGCACCGCCACCGCTGCATCGTCGCCGGAAAAGGCCGACCCTTATCGAGGGGGGGATAGGAGGGCCGACGCCGTCGCTGGGGCGCCGCTGCCATCTCTATCGAGCCTGCCCGGCGCTAGTACATCATGCGCCGAACGCCCGGGCGGAACGAGGGTCGTCCAGCTCGGATGGGGGGCCTGAGGTCCGTGGTCAGGGCACCGCGGGTCACGGTTCTCGGCCGGTGGCCGGAGTCGACGCCGGTCGCATGGCCGCCCGAGGAGTCCGGACCCCGATCACCCTGCAGCAGCAACCTGACCAACGGTCGTCGGCGGCGACGCCCCCGTAGACGGTCGATGTGCCGGGCCAGGGGCTCGGTGAGGTCACCGCCCATGGCTTGGGTGTAAAGCGGGGTCGGGGAAGACCTCCTGGGCGAGGGCAGAGAGGGCGGCGTCGAGATCGCGGGGGTCGCGCCGCAGCCATGCTATGACCGCGCCGACGGCGCGGCTCTTGGCCCGGGTGTTCTCGGTCCAGTGCTGCCAGGCCGACTTCCAGGCCATGCGGTGGGTTTCCCTCTCGAGCGCCGGGGACCCTAGTGCAGGGTCACGAGAAGGCGGCCGTCGTAACTGTCCACGCGCAATGGCACCCAGGTGTCGCAACCTCCCGGGGCACTGTTATTCAGTAGGGAGCACCCGTAGAGATTAATTCGGGGCGCCGGGGTCTGCGCCTCCGCCCGACTCACGAGATCCACCGATGAGTACAGCTTCACCACAATCAGCACCAGGCATAACGCAATGATGAACAGAATACTGTTCTTCGTCCTTTGAGCTTCCATGTCCGCTCCTCTTTCAGTCAGACTCGAAGGCTACCATGCCGGCTTGAGGCTCGCCCGCCGGATGCGCCAGGAAGGGATCGCCAGGTGGCTCCAGCGCATCGACACCGCCCCGAGCGCGGCGACCAGGGCGCAGCCTTGACGCGCAAACCCATCAAGTACTACGGCAGGACGTGGCGTGACTGAGGCGCCGACTATAGGTCGATCTGGAATTCCGGCAAATTGGAAGCGGGCTGCCCCTCGCGGCGGTCAAGACGCGGCGCAAGCGGCTCTGCATCCCTGGCCCGGTCGACGCGGCTTGGCAACTGGCTCGAGCGGGCCGGCTTCGAGATCGGCACCTCGGCCGAGGTCTACGCCGGCGCGGGCCGGATCGTCATCGAGGCCCGCGGCCGGAGGAACCCGCCGCCGGTCTGGCCGGTCACTGTGATGTTGACAGCGAGCGACTTCGTTGGCACGCGTCTGGTTGGCGGTGAAGTTGATGGTGCTCGTTTCATGGTGTTAGGCGCCGCCGGCGCGCGCCGTTACTGCCGGCTGGGCGCCGTCGGAAAATGTCGTCAGGTTCGAGGAGCGCTGGCTGGCCACAACAATCCAGCCTTGGCACTGTTTCGTAGGTGCTGTACTGTTGTCTTCGCCTCATTCGGAATCGCTGAGGTAGGCGGAAGGCTCCTGCCTTCAAGAAGCCACGACGTGGCGCCTATCGCCTCGTCGGCTTGGCTGCTTCCGGAATCAGCCCCTATTCCGGATCATTCGCGCATGGCGCAAAGGAGACACGATGACACGTGATCGCGTTTTCAGGATCGGCATCATGGTTACTTCTACTAGCTACAAACCTTGCGGTTTCCTTCGCTCGGCAAGACAGCGCACGCGAGGAGGCTAAGGCGACCGGGACAGTCGCGTACAGGTTGATACCAGTTTCTAACACCGACACGCAGGCCCAGACTCAGGCCCTTCTTACTCTTGAGGGCAATGCCGGCTACCGGCTCGTGATGCTATATCCGACTCTCTCCGGGCAACTACTTCGTGTTTTCCAAGCCGTAACGTCGCAACAGGACATCCGGACCGGCGAGCACGCAAGCCGATCGCGGCCGGCGACACCGCCGCCGGCGAGGCGCCCGCAGCTGGCCGCCGGCGGCAGCGGGTGCATCGCGCGGCAGGTCAGCCATGAAGCCAGCGGGGCCGGGGCCGCGAGCGCCAGCGACTGGGCGCCGCCTCTCCTTGGAAGCTCACCTTAACAATGGAAGCACTGGATTGCCTGTCAGTGCAACAGCTTCTGTCAGCAGCGGGTCGCCGACGGCCATCGCCAGGGAACGGTAGTACCAAGATCGAGCCGCCGGAAGTATCTGAGTAGTGACCTCGGCATCGACAGCAAGGTCCGTGAGTTGCTTAGGATGAGTAATATTGTTGCGAACTTCCAGCAGCTTCTGGAAGCACTCCCACCCGTTGTCCGATAAGTTCAGCACGAAGCCGCTTGAGCGCAATCCAGGTAGAAGAGAAAAGGCTAAGAGCAGGGAATCGATGGTCGAATTGAAGGCTGGTCTTGACTCAGCCTTCTTGCTTCTGCGGTTAAAGCGATAGCTTTCCTCGCGAAGAACGGCAAGCTCAGGTATGGAGAGTGAGAGTTCGCCGCGACCGTGAGCCCAGAGCAAGACTTGGCGTGCGGCATAGATCGTGCCGTCGGCCTCTGCGAAGAAGGTCCTGATGAGCTGACGGAGCTCGAACTGAAACAGCTTATAAGTCTCTTGGGCTTGTCTGTCGGTGGCCCAGGCGCGGAATGCTTCGTGGTAACGCTCCTGACAGCGATCAGTGTCTTGCTTGAGTATGCTTACTGTTCCTCGGAGGAACTGCAGACTGTGGTCAAGGTCGTTGGGAATAAAGTTCTTGCCGACGTTCTTTAGGTAGGCGCCCACGGCTGCAACCAGCTCTACGGGCTTGCCTTCGGCCTTTAGCCTTTCGAGATCCTCAATAAAGGAAGCATCTCGATCTTCCTTCTCGCTCAAGTTGACTCCTTCTTCTAAGCTTCAATGCCCAAGCTTAGGCGGTAAGTAGGCATAAGTCAAGTCTTACTCTCGCCACGCATACCACGGCCAGGGAGGAGCTAAGAGAAGTGTCCGCCCGAGCGCAGCAACACGCGAATCCCCCGCTACCCAGGACCCCTTGGGAGCCAGCTGCCTCGCGCCGAGAGGCTTCCTCGGCTCTCATCGGGGCTCAGCTCGTTTCCGTCCGCTCGGCTTCAGACGAGACCGACTCCTACCGCTGAGCGGCCAGGATGAGCACGACCGTTGCCGGTGCGGGAAGGTAAGGGCCACCCACCGGCCTGTATCTCCATGAAGGCCAGGCAGCAGTGGGCAACCGCCTTGCCGCACTCCTGGGCCAGCCGTAGGGCGGCCTGGCGGTCTGCCCCGGCTTGCGCCTGCGGCGTTCTGGTGTCCGGGGGCAGGGTGCCGTCCTCGGCCGCCCTCCCGTCCGGCAGGTGCGTCACCGTCTGCTGAGCACGGTACAGATCGGGCATGGTCAAGCCCAAGCCCGCGACGACACGACGGAGGGTGTCCAGGCGCGGCATCTGGCGGCCCTTTTCGTAGCGGCTCAGGCTCGATGGCGTTGACCCGGTTGCCGCGGACAGCTGGCGCAGGGTCATGCCAGCGTCCCGGCGCAGGAACAAGAGCGCCAGTCCTACGGTGTGTCCTTCCTCGTGGTTCTTCCGCCTGCTCATGGCTGATCCTCCGGCGCCGGCGCGGCGGGAGCGGCCGGGGCAACGCCGTAGATCGCCAGCAGCTCGCGCACCTGCACCAAGCCCGCGTCATCGAACGGCAGCCGGCCGGCGAACACGTCATGCACGACGACTTCCAGCAGCTCGCCGAGCGAGAGATCGCGCAGCTCGGCAACCGCCTTGAGCACCTTGACCAAGCGCCTTTCCATCCGTACTCCGGTCTGCACGCGATCCGGCCTGGGGTGCAGGGTCATGACAGCCTCCGCTCGATCTTCTCGATCAGGGCGCCGACCCGGCCGGCGAGCTTGCCGGCGAAGCGGGCCAGCTTGTCGTCCTCCGAGTCGAGGTCGCAGTCCTCGGCCGAGCGGCGGACGACGTGGAACAGGAAGTCGCCGGTGTGGCGCAGGTCGGCGGCGGCGGCGCGCAGCTCGGCGCGGGTGATCGACTTCTCCCTGTCCAGGCCCAGGTTACTGTCGAAGATCACCAAGTCGTAGAGGAGCCGGCCGACCCGCCGGAGGGCCGCGCGGTCCCTCGGCTGGTCGTACAGGTACAGCGTGGTTTCCCGGATCGAGTCCCCTTCGACCCAGGGCGGCGGGATAACATCGGGGTAGCTCGTGCGCCAGGCAAAGCCTGGGAGGGGGGAAAGGTCCAGGAACCGGAAACCCCTCAAAGGGACCCGGCTGGTACTCAATCCAGCGCGGCCAAGGGTGGCCTCCAGCCGGAAGCGAGTCTTGCGTCCCGGAGCAGCAATGCACGGGGCGAAGCGTAGACAGCGAGCGGGCAGGCCGTGTGATAGAGCCCCGAAATCAGATAGGTGGTGGCGGCCGACGTCTTGAGCTTGGCGGAAGGCGAGAGTCGCGACGTCGCAATGGCCAGACGGCGCGACCCCACCGGGGTCCGAGAGCACGGCATGTCCGCAAGAGGGTCCCACAGGAACCTGGGAGGCCCTGGACCTCTCCGCAGCAATGATCCGGTAGGGGCACCGGAAGATCAAAGCCCAGGCCCGCGGGCTGCGTGCTCGGCGCCGCGGGAGCGAACCAACGAGCACGACTGCGGTACCGCCGGGCGACGGCATACTGAGCTCGGCGGGAGGGAGGCAGGGAGTCGGAGCGTCCAATAGTACCGAGGAAGCCGGGGAACCGACCCGAGGGACCCGGTGGAGGGAAGGGGGCGCCGGGGCGCGGCACCGTTGGAGGGAAAGATGGCAGGAACACCGATTCCTGAAAGCATCTCAACGCGACTCCAGCGGATCGCAAAGCTGGCCAAGGAAGCGCCGGGAAGAGCCTTCCTGAGCCTGGCTCATCACATCGACATCGAGCTCCTGCGGGAGGCGTACCGACGGACCCGCAAGGACGGAGCGCCGGGGGTGGACGGCCAGACGGCAGAGCAGTACGAGGCGAACCTGGAGGGCAACCTCCACTCGCTGCTCGACCGCTTCAAGTCGGGACGTTACCTGGCCCCTCCAGTTCGCCGCGTGCACATCCCGAAAGGTGACGGGTCGAAGACTCGGCCGATCGGGGTACCGACCTTTGAAGACAAAGTGCTCCAGAGGGCGGTGGCGATGGTGCTGGAGGCGGTCTACGAGCAGGACTTCCTGGACTGCTCGTACGGCTTCCGCCCGGGGCGCTCGGCCCACCAGGCGCTCAACAGCCTGTGGCACGAGACGATGAGGATGTGGGGTGGCTGGGTGTATGAAGTCGACATCCAGAGCTTCTTCGATGAGCTGGACCACGGGAAACTCCGGAGTTTTCTGGACAGACGGGTACGGGACGGAGTGCTGCGGCGGACGATCGACAAGTGGCTCAAAGCCGGGGTAATGGAAGAGGGCAGGCGGAGCTACCCCGAGGCCGGGACTCCTCAAGGAGGGGTCATCTCCCCGCTGCTGGCTAACGTCTACCTCCACGAGGTGCTGGATACCTGGTTCGAACGAGAGGTTCAACCGCGGCTAAAGGGTCGAGCTTGCCTCGTGCGCTATGCCGACGATTTCGTGTTGGTGTTCGCGAAAGAGCAAGACGCCTCTCGAGTGGCTGAAGCCGTGGCCAAGCGGTTCGCCCGCTTCGGCCTCCGACTCCATCCCGACAAGACGCGGCTGATCAACTTCAGGCGGCCGAGCCAATATGTAACTCCGACTCGGCAACAACGGCCAGGGACTTTCGACCTACTGGGTTTCACGCATTACTGGGGAAGGGCGCGAACCGGCGACTGGGCGCTCAAGCGTAAGACGAGCAAGAACCGGCTGAAGAGATCGTTGCAAAGGGCCAACGAGTGGTGTCGAGCACACCGGCACTATCCGTTACCCTGGCAGCACCAACAGCTTGCCCGCAAGCTACGAGGGTACGACAACTACTATGGGCTTACCGGCAACTTCGAGGCCCTTGAGCAGTTTCGGCGCAGGCTGCAACGGATCTGGCGCGAGTGGTTGAACCGGCGCTCGCAGCGCAAAGGGGTGACTTGGAAGCGCTTTCGAGAGTACCTCAAGAGGAACCCCCTGCCACGGCCGGTCATCACCCAACCAGCCATCCCGTAGCGAGACCGCGGTCCGAAGAGCCGGATGCGGGAAACCCGCACGTCCGGATCTGTGGGGGGCCGGGCGGGCAACCGCCCGGTCTACCCGACGGCATGAGGCTAGACCTCCTGTCGGGTCAGGTCCCGGCGGCGGGTGCATGCCCTCGTCGGGGCCGCTTCGTGGATGGCGGGGAGGAGCGGTCCTCCCCTTTCAGGGAGGACCGTAACGCGGTTTAGCCCGGCTGGCGCCGGGACCACACTAATGCCCCACTACCGCTTCCCCGCGCAGCTTGACAGGCCTCCTCGAGAGAGATAGATTTAAGCTAATCGCAACGAGGCAAAGTCTGATCTGCCGTCGCTTTTGATGCCCATGGGCCGGAGGTCATCCGGACACCATCCGGCGGGCGTCAGACTTCTGCTGCGCCGCCAGGCCGGAGGCAGGCGGCGAGGCGACGTCGCCTGCCCGGTTTGCAGATGCAGATGGGGAGGTCGTAAATGCCGAAGAACATCGTGATCTGTTGTGACGGCACTGGCAACGAGTTCGGTGACAGCAACTCGAACGTCGTGAAGCTCTATCAGACCCTGGTGCTCGATCCGTCCCAGGTTGCTTACTACCATCCCGGCGTGGGCACGATGGGCGCTCGCAGCGCGCTGACCGGGATTGGCAGGTGGTGGACGCAGACGATCGGTTACGCCTTCGGCTACGGCGCCTCCGACAACGTGGCGGACGCTTATCAATTCCTGATGCGCAACTTCAAGCCGGGTGATCAGGTCTATGTCTTCGGCTTCAGCCGCGGGGCCTACACGGCCCGCGTGATTTGCGGGCTGCTCCACATGGTGGGGCTCTTGCGGGAGGACAATGAAGGTCTTATTCCCTATGCGATTCGACTGATCAAGCGCAAGCCGCTCACCGACGACGATTTCGTGATCGCGGCGAACTTCAAGCAGACCTTCTCGAGGGAGTGCAAGCCGCATTTCGTGGGCGTCTGGGACACCGTCAGCTCGATGGGCTGGATCTACAACGCCGTCCATTTCCCGTTCACGACGGCGACGAGCAATCCCGACCTCAACATCGTCCGCCACGCGGTCTCTCTCGACGAGCGCCGGGCGTTCTTCCGCCAGAATTTGTTCGGTCCACCGAACAAGAACAACCCCAACCAGAGCGTCGAGGAGGTCTGGTTCGCGGGCGTGCACTCGGACGTGGGCGGCAGCTATCCGGACCCGGAGTGCCAGCTCGCGAAGCTTGCCTTGCGCTGGATGCTCTGCGAGGCGCGGCTCGCGGGCCTGCGCGTCGACCCGCGGCGGCAAGCCGACGTTCTCGGCGGCAAGCCGCCCGACGTCGCGCCCGACCCGTTCGCGAAGCCGCACAAATCGCTGAAAGGAATCTGGTGGCTCGCGGAGGTGTGGCCGAAAGTGGTCTCGAAGAAGAGCTCCACGGGCGAGTGGAAGAAGACGATCCGCCTCAACCTCGGGCGCCGGCGGTTCATCGCGCCCAATGCCAATCCGGCCGTCCATCAATCGGTGGAGCTGCGGATCGCGAATCCCGCTCTGAAGTACCACCCGACCAATCTGCCCCAGCAGCGCCGCGTCGTCGTCGACCGCTGTCCCGACGACGCCGCGGCGGCGCCAGGGATGCCGCCGCCAGCCCAACCCGCATCGTAGGGTGGCGGAGGTACAGCGGGCGCCTGCCGGCGGCGAGCCGCGTACTGTCGATCGGATCGGCAGTCAAACTTAGCGGCTCTGACCCACCATTAAGTTCTGCTCCGGCAGCCAGCCTGGATAGGCGACCCTATGTCGGATCTGATATAAGATGGTCCCCGTGGGGGCGGGGGACAAGCCACTCGTTTGGCTGCACGGCGAGACGCGCTCCACGCCCAAAGCGGTAATCGACGTCTGCAAGCGCCGACTCGCCGAATACGAGAGGCTGCGCTAGGAGGCTGCTCCATGGACAAGGAAAAGCGCGCTCGCCTGGAGGCGCACGGGTGGCGGGTAGGCTCGGCACAGGAGCTCCTCGGTCTGTCAGCCGAAGAGGCTGCCCTGGTCGAGCTGCGGCTGAAGCTCAGCCGCGCCTTGCGTGAGCTGCGCGCGAAAAAGCATCTCACCCAGGCCCAACTCGCCGAGTTGCTCCACTCGAGCCAGAGCCGCGTCGCGAAGGTCGAGGCGGCCGACGAGTCGGTGTCTCTCGATCTCCTGATTCGCTCTCTCTTGGCACTGGGAGCTTCCCGGCAAGAGCTGGCAGGCTGGATCGGCGCCCCGGGCGACGATGCCAGAAGCGGCGCCGAGGAAGCGAAGAAGGCACGGCGAGAGGTATCTCTGCCAGCTGGTCGATGAGCGCCGCCAAACCTCTGCCCCCATCGTTCGCCGGCGTCTCGGAGCCGATCCGCGAGGAGCTCTGGGGCGTCGAGCGGCTCGAGCAGCATGCCGCGACCCTGGCCGCGAGCCAGCGGGTGCGTCCCGGGCGGCTGTGGGACCGCCGGCTGACGCCTCGGGTCTGGCAGAACGGCCGCGTCCTGCTCGAGTCCTACCGCGCCATCGCCGCATCGATCCGCGAAGAGCGGGCGATGACGCCGGCGGCGGAATGGCTGATCGACAACTTCCATCTCGTCGAGGAGCAGCTGCGCGAGATCCGCGAGGACCTGCCGGCGAGCTTCTACCGCCAGCTGCCGAAGCTGGCGAACGGGCCCTTGCGCGGCTTCCCGCGGGTCTACGCCCTCGCCCACGATTTCGTGGCCCACACCGACAGCCGCTTCGACGAGGAGGCGCTGCGCCGCTTCGTGCGCGGCTACCAGCGCGGGCAGCCGTTGACCATCGGCGAGCTCTGGGCGGTGGCGATCTCGCTGCGGGTGGTCCTGGTCGAGAACCTGCGGCGGCTGGCCGAGAGGATGGTGCGGTCGCGGGCCGCCCGCGAGCAGGCCGAGGCCTTGGCCGACCGCCTGCTCGGCGGCGGCCGCGATCCCGAGCCCACCGCGCCGCTGCGCCGCTACGAAGAGGGAAAGCTCGACGTCGCCTTCGCCGTGGTGCTCCTCGGCCGCCTGCGCGACCAGGACCCCGCAGTCACTCCCGCTCTCGCCTGGCTGGACCGGCGCTTGGCGGAGCAGGGCACCACCGCCGACGAGATCGTCGCCCTCGAGCACCAGCGCCAGGCCGCGATGAACGCCACGGTGCGCAACGTGATCACCAGCATGCGGTTGATCTCGGCGTTCGATTGGGCGGCGTTCTTCGAGAGCGTGAGCCTGGTGGACGACACGCTCGCGGCGCATCCCGGCTACCGGGCGGCGGAGTTCGCGACCCGCGACCGCTACCGGCACGCGGTGGAGGAGCTGGCCCGCGATTCGCGCCACTCCGAGATCGAGATCGCCCGGTGGGCGGTGCGGCGCGCCGCGGCGGCGGGAAGCTCCGCCACACCCCCTGGCCCCCCTGGCTCGACCGGCGAATGGCCCGCCGCGGCCGCCGTGACCTCCACGGCCCCGCTCGGCGGGGCGGCCGAACGCCAGGCGGACCCCGGCTACTACTTGATCGCCGGCGGGCGCGCCGCCTTCGAACGCGGGCTGGGCTACCGCCTGCCGCCGCGGCAGTGGCTGCGGCGCGCCTTCTTCCGCTGGGCGACCCCGGGCTACCTGGGGACGATCGTAGCCGGCACGGCGCTGGTGCTGGCCCTGCCGCTGTGGCGCGAGACCGCTCGCGGAGCGCCGGCCCTCCCGCTGCTGCTGCTCGGCCTGCTGGCGCTGGTCCCCGCCTCCGACCTCGCGATCCTGTTGATCAACGCCTGGGTGATGGAGCGCTACGGGCCGCGGGTACTGCCGCGGCTCGAGCTGCGCGATGGCGTGCCGCGGGAGCTGCGGACGCTGGTGGCCGTGCCGACGCTGCTGACCAGCCAGGCGGAGATCGAGGAGCTGATCGCCCGCCTCGAGGTGCACTATCTCGCCAACACCGAGGACGAGCTGCGTTTCGCGCTGCTCTCCGACTGGACCGACGCCGCCGCCGAGACCGTGCCCGGCGACGAGGAGCTGCTGGCGGCGGCGCGAGCGGGTATCGCCCGCCTGAACACCCGGCACGGCCCCGCCCCGGGCGGCGAGCCGCGCTTTCTGCTGCTGCACCGCCGGCGCGTCTGGAGCGCAAGCGAAGGCTGCTGGCTCGGATGGGAACGCAAGCGCGGCAAGCTCGAGGAGCTGAACTTGCTGCTGCGGGGCTGCCGGGACACCACGTTCCTGTTTCCGGAGGGCGAGAGCGGCCGCGCCGCGGCGAACGGCGCGCCGCCGCTGGCGCCCGGCTCCATCCGCTTCGTGCTCACTCTGGATGCCGACACCCGGCTGCCGCGCGAGGTCGCCCGCCGGCTGATCGGCACTCTCGCCCACCCGCTCAACCGGCCGCGCTTCGACGAGCGCCGCGGCCGGGTGGTCGAGGGCTACGGCATCCTGCAGCCGCGGATCACGCCGTCGCTGCCCGCCAGCCACGAGGGGTCTCTCTTCCAGCGCATCTTCTCGGGTCCGGCGGGCATCGATCCCTACGCGGCGGCGGTGTCCGACGTGTACCAGGACCTGTTCGGGGAAGGGTCGTTCACCGGCAAGGGCATCTACGACGTCGACGCCTTCTCGGCGGCCCTCGCCGGCAAGGTGCCGGAGGGCACGCTGCTCAGCCACGACCTGTTCGAGGGGCTCCTGGCTCGCGCCGGCCTGGTGACCGACGTCGAGCTGCTCGAGGAGTTTCCGTCGCACTACGAGGCGGCCGCCACTCGCCAGCATCGTTGGGCGCGCGGCGACTGGCAGCTGCTGCCGTGGATCTTCGGCCGCGCTCGCACCCCCGACGGCGCCCGCCTGCGCGCGTCGATCTCGGCGATCGGCCGCTTCAAGATGGTGGACAACCTGCGGCGGACCCTCTCGGCTCCCTCCGCCTACCTGCTGCTGGTCGGCGCCTGGACGCTCCCCGGCGTCTCGCCCGCACTGTGGACGGGTCTCTGGCTGGCCAGCGTCGCCATCCCCGACTTCCTGCACCTGCTCTATTCGGCAGTGCCGCGTCGCCGCGGCATCTCCAAGCGCAGCCACCTGCGCGCCGTCGCCGGCGACTTCACTCTCGTCACGACGCGGGTGGTGCTGCGGGTCGCCTTTCTGGCCGACCAGGCATGGCGGATGGGCGACGCCATCGTGCGCACCCTGGGCAGGGTCTACGTCACGCACCGCCGTCTGCTGCAGTGGGTGACGGCGGCACAGGCCAAGGCCGGGCTCAGCCGCGAGCCGCGCGTCTTCTACCGCCGCATGGCCGGCGGCCTGGCGCTCGCCGCCGCCGCCGCCGCGGCGATCGTCCTCCGGACGGCGGCAGCCTCCTTCGGATCCGGCGCCACTCTCGGCATGGCGGTGACGTCCGCCGGGGCCGCCGGCGCCGCCGCCGCGGCCGGTCCGGCGCCCGCCGCCTGGCTGCTCTGGGCGTGCGCGGGGCCGCCGCTGCTGCTGTCGGCGCTGGCGCCGGTCCTGGCACGATTGCTCAGCCTGCCGCCCGCCCCGATCGAGCCGGTGGCGCTGCCGGCGGCGGAGACGCTGCGGCTGCGGCTGATCAGCCGCCGCACCTGGCGCTTCTTCGAGGCCTTCGTCGGCCCCGAAGACCACGCGCTGCCGCCGGACAACTTCCAGGAATCGCCGCGCCCGGTGGTCGCCCACCGCACGTCGCCCACCAACCTGGGCCTCTACCTGCTGTCCGTGGTCGCCGCGCGCGAGTTCGGCTGGCTGGGCATCCTGGACTGTGTGACGCGGATCGAGGAGACGCTGGGGACGATGCGCGGGCTCGACCGCTTCCGGGGCCATTTCTACAACTGGTACGACACCCGCGACCTCCACCCCTTAGAGCCGCGCTACGTGTCGACGGTCGACAGCGGCAACCTGGCCGGTCACCTGTTGGTGCTCGCCGAGGCCTGCCGCCGCCTCGGCGCCTGCCCGCTGCTGGACGCGCAGGCGCTTGCCGGCATCGGCGACGCGGTGGCGCTGATCCGCGCCGCGGCACCGGCGAGCGCCGGTCGCCGCACCCAGACCGTCACCCGGCGGCAGCTCGACGAAGCGCTGGCGGCGGTGGCCGCCGCCCTCGAGCCCGTGCCCGGCAGTCCGGCGGAGTGGGCGGCGCGCCTGAAGGAGATCGCCGGCGGGCTCCACGCGGCCGTGGACGTGGCCCGGGCGCTGGTCGGCGAGCAGCAGCGCGGCGCCGACGCCGGCGCCTGGGAAGAGGTGCTGGCCTGGGCGGAGCTGGCGCAAGCCACCGTCGCGAGCCATCTGCGCGACCTCGACGAGCTGCTCCCCTGGGCGCCGCGGGCCGCAGCGACCGCCGTGGCCGCAGCCTCCGGGCACGGTCCGGGCAGCCCGGGCAACATGGCCGGTGCGGGCGCCTTGGCCCTTCCTGTCGGCGCGGCCGGTCCAGGCGCCGAGGCCGGACCGCGGGGCACGAACGGCCGGGCAGGTGCGAGCGGCCCGTCCGGCACGGGCGAACCAGGTGGCGCGGGCGGTCCGGCCGGCGAGGATAGTCCGGCTCTCGCCCGCCTGCTCGCGACGATTCCCTCCCTGGCGGCCCTGCCGGACGCCTGCGTCGTGGCCCGGGAGGAGTTGGCGGCGCCGGCAGGGGTGCCCGCTCCGGCCTGGGCGGCCGCGGTGTCCGGCGAGACCGTGCCGGCCGCGGCGGGCCGGGCGGCCGCGGTGTCCGGTGAGACCGCGCCGGCCGCGACTGCGTCCTCACTGCCATCACCGCCACCGCAGTCATCGCCACCGTCGGCGCCGCCGGCCGCTGCGCCGGTGGCCTCCGATGATCCTCTCGCCGGCACCCTCGACCGCTCGGCCGCCGCCGCGGCAGGCCTGGCGCGGCGCCTCGCCGATCTCGCGCGCGCCGCCGCCGAGCTGGCCGGCGCCATGGACTTCCGTTTCCTCTATCACCCGGGCCGCAAACTGTTCGCGATCGGCTACCGCGTCGCCGAAGGGGAGCTCGACTCGAGCTACTACGACCTGCTGGCGTCGGAGGCGCGCTTGGCGAGCTTCATCGCCATCGCCAAAGAGGACGTGCCGGCGGCCCACTGGTTCCAGCTCGGCCGGCCGCTGACCCCGGTCGATCGCGGCGCCGCGCTGGTCTCCTGGTCCGGCTCGATGTTCGAGTACCTGATGCCGGCCCTGGTCATGCGGGCGCCGGCCCAGAGCCTGCTCGACCAGACCTGCCGGCTGGTGGTCCGGCGCCAGATCCAGTACGGCGCGGAGCGCCGCGTGCCGTGGGGGGTCTCCGAATCGGCGTTCAACGCCCGCGACCTCGAGCTCACCTACCAGTACTCAAACTTCGGCATCCCCGGTCTCGGCTTGAAGCGCGGCCTCTCGGAGGACGTGGTCGTCGCGCCCTATGCCACGGCGCTGGCGGCGATGTTCGAGGCG
>Ga0209118_1000666_pt1 | contig 17755 bp, 13 predicted proteins | sample BlaSpr_A8_Ref_M1_FD_187988 | JGI IMG/M metagenome (GOLD analysis project Ga0209118, IMG submission 187988) | Forest soil microbial communities from Thunder Bay, Ontario, Canada - Black Spruce, Ontario site 2_A8_Ref_M1 (SPAdes) (version 2) | ecosystem: Environmental > Terrestrial > Soil > Boreal...
CGCCCTAGCCGTCGATCGAGGACGAATCGCGAACGTATTTACCGAACAGCCACTCCGGTACGCAGGTCAGCGCACACCCGCCGATGAGCAAGACGTACACCAGCCGCTGCCAGCCATGCGGCCCCAGGGGCACGATCCCGAGCCCGTACAGCAGCGAGAGTCCCGCGAGGATCAGGAAGAACGGTCCAACGATGAAGCAATGCCGGCGGCCGCAGCGCCTCGCGTTCAGCAGGCAGGCTGCACCCATGAACGTGAGCAGCACCGGCCACACCACCACGAGGTACGGACCGCCCAGGCTGGCGGTGACCCCCAGGATGACCCCGGGGACGATCCAGATCAGGATACCGATGCCGCCACGGGAACGGTCGCGACCCTTCGCAGGGCCCTCGCAACTGGACGCTGGGGTGCTCATAAGGAACTCGTTCGCGGCCCTACGTCCGGCCGCCGGCTGCGAAGCAGTTCCACGGGATCTCCACTCTGGCTCCCGGGGGTTGCCAACAAATATACACCCGGTCGCCAGCCGGCAGCGCGTCAGACGATCAGCTCGCCCTCGCAGAGGACCAGCACGCTCGACGGCGTTGCGGAGCTCGCGCACGTTCCCGGGCCAGGGGTAGCGGAGAAGGCAGGCGCGGGCCTCCGGGCTGAACCCCGCAACCCTCCGGCCCAGATCGCGGCTCAGCCGCGCGGCGAAGTGGCTGGCCAGGAGGGGGACGTCCTCGGCCCGCTCGCGCAGCGGCGGCAGGGTGAGAGTGATGACCCCCAGGCGATAGTACAGGTCGGCGCGGAAGAAGTGGCTGTGCGGCGGCAGGTACGTCGAAGAAGTCTTCCAGCATGGATCTCCTCCTTGCCCGGCACCCTTGCCGGGTGGGAGGAGATTGGACCAGGATTATCCCGCGTCCATCACAGGCTGCTGGTGCCGATTGCGCCCGCGGGTGCCCTGGAGCCGCGGCCGAGTCGGGATAATCCGGCTCTCGGGATAATGTCGTTCATTCCGCGCGCGGGATAAACGCCACACCTTTGCAAGTCTCTATCTTATGGGTGGCGGCTCGCTTGAAGGGCTCGCCCGCCAACTCGGGCATGCGGACACCCGCATGACCCTCCGAAGCTAGTGGCACCCTTGAAGCAAGACCTGACACCTGTCCTTGCATCATTGAGGGCGGTGCCCCGTATGTGGGCCCGAGCCCTCATCCGTCACGATCACCATCACTGGAATCGATGCCGTCCGTGCGCCGCCATCGTCAGTTGCGACCGCGACGATCATGGCGTGACCCTTCTTGAGATTGCTCAGGGTGGCCGTGAACGGCGCCTTTCGGACTGTACTCACGAGTCGCCCCGGGGCGCCGATCACATAGCTGTCATGGACGTAGAAGTCGACCTTTGCGATCCTGCCGTCCGGATCCGTGGCACGAGCGACGGCCACGAGGGCGTCGCCCTCCGCGATCTGCGTGTGTTGCGAAGGCTGGGTGAGCGCCACCACGGGCGGGACGTTCTTGACCCCGGTCACCGTGGCATGCGCGTTGGACTGCAGGCCGTCGTTGTCAGTGACGGTAACGCTCATACGATGGCGGCCAGTTTGCACCAGCCACTTGAATCTGAACGGTGGCTTTTCCAATGTTTGGACCGGCTTTTCGTCCACAATGAGCGTGACCGAGCGGACCAATCCGTCGGGCTTGAGAGCATCCACGTCGACAGTAGCAGTCCGTCCCACGGTCATCAGCGTCCCGTCCGCAATGTTGGCGAACTGAACATAGGGTGCTTCTTGAGTCGATTGCGTGTTCGCATTGAGCTCGAGATCGAACGTCAAAGCCCCACCGTTCGCTTCGGCGCGCCGAATCTCGACCGCGATGACGTTGCGCCCTCGGCGAAGGAGAGAAGGATCGAGTTTCACTGGGAAGTAGACGCTTCGTTCCATGCCCGCGACCGGTGCGCGGGCCAGAGTCCGGATATTCGCGGGACCGTCCGGCAAGTTGCTACAGTATACTTCCTTCTCGTTCAGGTAGACGATAGCCCCGTCGCTCCGCTTGATCCTCATCATCAACTCACGGAAGAATCCGGGGTCTTCGACGTCGAAGGCGTACCGGAAGTAATAAGCCGGGGCGGCAACGGCGCCATGAGTCCCGGCAACGGGCGGCTCCACCCAGCCCAGGTCCAGTTTTCTTTGGAACCAGCCGGAGTCGTCGAAATCGATGCCCCGCCATCTCTCCTGGAGCCGGTCATTGCCAGGCACCCACCGCCAGATGCGGCCTCGCTCAACCGGGGTCAGTTTGTCGACGCCGACCTGGTACCGCTGGCCTCCGACCACCGCGTTCGGGTTGCCGGGAGTGCCTGTCTGCACCACGTCGTAGATGATGTGCTCGCCCCTCTTGGTGGGGCGGTAGTCGCGCTTCAACTCGAAAATCAGCCGAACAGGGCAAGTCTCGTCTGCCTTCAGCGCAATTCCTTGCAGCACGGCGTCTCCCTGAGTAACTCTCAGTTGCCCGTTCGGGAGGACCTCGACGCCTTGCCCTTTCGCGCCGCCTGCCCGCCAACGCTCGAACAGGTCACCGCCGAGATCGACCCTCATGGTACCGAGGTCAAAGAACTCTCTGCCAGCTTGGAGCTTGGGGCCGAGCCGAAGTCCCGCCGTAACCTGCTCACGAAAGACGTTGCGTATCAATAACTTTACGACCTTGAATGGACCGGGGAAGGTATCGACGACCGACACGTTCCTCCAGGCGATTTTGTTGTTCTGTTTGGTATTGAAGTTGATGTCCGACGTCTCGGCCACGCTCATGCCGAAGGGCGCGCCGGTGCTGGTTTCGATCCGGGCGATCAGGCAGACGTGTTGCGGATCGGTGATGGCGCCGAAGCCTGCCGGATTCGGCGGATACCAGGGGATCTCCAGGATGACTTCCTGGTTATTCTGCAATGCCGGAATTGTCAGCGGCGCTGTGTCGTAGAACGGAGGCGAGGTGACCGACCGGTCGTCCCCCTGCTTTGCGTAAAGTTGGCCGCCAGCCACGGACCACGGTTCGAGACTGCCCGTTGGGTGCAAAGTTGTGACGCTTGGGCTGAGGCCATCGGGGCCGGCCAGGGTTCCATCCCATGGCCCCATGGAGAGCCCGATGGTCGACGTCGACACGTTGACATTGCTGAATGTGGTGGCCGGGTCGAGATTGTTGAGGTTCTTGCGTTGCCAGCGGGCCCAGAGTTCGTCGACCTTTGCGTGCAAGAGGTAGAAGAACGGATCGCGTCCGGCGTACGGTTGGAACAACTGATCGCCGGATATTGTACTGTTACCGCCCGTGATGCTTGCGATGTAGACATGCGAATTGTTGTGGCTGAGGCTCTCCAAGCCGCCGGAGAAGGCGGTGTTCGCCAACGTCGCGTCATAGTCGATCCTGCCGACAACGGTCGCGTCCGACTGTGCCAGCGGATTGCCCGGCGGCTGCAATCGTCGGGTAACTACGCCCCGGTTCGCGCTTTTTACGGCGGCATCGATCAAGTAGCCAGGATCGACGTCGGGGGAGAGCGGCGCCCCGATCGGAACCGCCGCGGATGCTCCGGCGCCGAAGGCGCCCATGAAATTTGCGGAATAGTCAAGGAACGGTGGAGTACCTGTAAACGGAGGCACCGGCGAATCACGAAGCCGGCCGGAGCTCCAGGCCGGTGACGAGCAGGGTGGGGGAGCCGAGCATGCCGTCGAGGGGCAGGAAGGAGAGGTCGCGGGCGGCGGCGGCGATGCCTTTGAAAAAGGCCGACGCGGTGCCGCAGAGCCAGGCGCCGGCGACCGGGGCGGTGGCGCGGCCTGCCTCGACCGCGAAGCCGCAGACCGGCAGCTCGAAACGCTCGCCCGCGGCGTCGAAGCGGGCTGGCCCGGTGGCGTCGATCAGGTAGTGACCGCGGGCGACGTCCGCGAGGAGCGTGGCGACCGAAAGCCGCGGATCGGGGCGCAGGTAGAGGTGGGTGGGACCGGGAGCGGGCAGGTCGCGCCAGCTGGCACGGCGGCAGCAACCGCTCGCGGCACCGGGAGCGGCGCCATCCACCTGCCACCAGGCGAGCAGCGGCTGCCGGAACGCCCCTTCCTCCACCAGCACCGTCTCGCGGCATGGCATCCCTTCGCCGTCGACCGGGCACTCGAGCGCGCCGCCGGGCAGCCGGCCGTTGTCGACGATGGTGAGCCGCTCGCTGCCGATCCTGCCGCGCCGGTCGCGCAGCGCCGAGACGCGGGCCACGGCGCCGGGCCCGACCAGCAGCGGCAGCAGGCCGGCGAGCAGCGCCAACGCCACCGGCGGGGCCAGTAGCAGCTCGCCCCGCGGATCGGCGGCGCCGGAGCCGCCCGCGGCGTCCAGCTGGCCCGGCGGCGCACCGTTCGCCGCCACTGAGAGCCGGTCGGCGAGACGCCGCGCCAGGGCCTTCGGGTGGAAGCGGTGCGCTTCGCGGGCAGCGAGGTAGAGCGCCGCGCCAGCGCCGGGGTGGCCGGGGCCGGCGGCCTCCACGCGCAACGTCGCCAGGCGGCGGCGGAACGCCGCGCGCACTCCCCGGCTGCTCGCCAGCTCACCCTCGCTCGAGCCGTCCTCGAGCGCCGCGAGGAGCAGCCGCGCGCCCGGCAGCTCCGCCGCCAGCTCGTCTCCCAGGCTGGCGAGAAGCCGCAAGCCCTCGCTCTCGCCGATCAGGGGTGCCTCGATATCGGAGGGCTGGGTCCACGGCGGAACCGCCTCGGGCTCCGGCAGGCGGAAGGGGCGTCCGGTTGCCTCCGGCCACGTCCACCCCGGGGCCCCTGGCGCGCCGGCCTCGCCCACCGGCAGCTCGCCGGCGCCGGCAACGAAGAACGACGACCGCCGGCTGCTGGCTCGCACCGCCCAGGCGCGCTCCTGGCTGAACGAGGAGCTCTCGCTCCCGAGCTCGAGCGTCAGCCGCCGCGAGCGCCCGCGCTTGGTCAGCACCTCGGCCTCCCCGAGACCGCGCCGCACCAGCTCCCGCAGCACTTCCGCGACCGCCGCGTCGCCTTCCCCACTGCTAGGCATCGGCCTCGACGGTCACCGCCTCGAGGCGCAACGCCGGCGCCGTTGCCCAGACCGGCAGCTTCTGGCCTCCCTTGGCGCACCAGCCGGCCCCGGCCGCCACCCTCTCGCTGCCGACGGCGGTGGCGCGGGCGAGCAGGTCCGCCACCTGGCCGCGCAGGGTGCAGGCGCCGACCGGTTCGGCGAGAGCGCCGCGGCGGATGCGGCGGCCATGGGGGAAGCGGAGCGTGAGCTCGCCCGACAACGCATCGAGGCCGCCGCGGCTCGCCGCCGGCAGATAGAGGCCGCCGTTGGCCTGCGCCAGCAGGTCGCTCTCGGCGCAACCGCCGGGCAGCAGCTCGAGATGGGTCGAGCGCGGTCCGGGCGGCAGGTGACGGTTGCCCCGGCGCCCGGCGCCAGGCATCAGCGCCGGTGACATCCGGGACCAGGCGGTGTCGGCCAGCGGCTCTTCGACCGCGCCGCGCCGCAGCAGCCAGCGCCGGCTGACCGGCAGCCCCTCGTCGTCGGACGTCCGCCGGACCTCGGGCGGGGCCGCCGCCGGGTCGTCCAGCACGTCGAGACAGGGAGCCGCCAGCGCCAGTCCGATCGCCGCCTCGGGCCGGCCGCCACGCGCCAGGGTGTCGGCCTCCAGGGCGTGCGCGACAGCCTCGTGAAGCAGCACCGCCACCGCCGCCGGCGCCAGCACGGCGACCCCGTGAAACGACGGCGGAACCGCTGCCGCGTTGCGGGCGCGGAAGAGTCCCACCGCCGCCGTCGCGATCTGCTCCGCGGCGGCGGCGTCGAGACGCGGCAGCAAGGCGCCGTGGCGGCCCCATTGCGACTCGAGGACGCAGCTGTAGAAACTCTCGCTCTGCGGCTCCGGCACCAGGCGCGATCCCACTACCTGCAGCCAGCGGCGATGGCGCCGGAGCGTCAGGCGCACCGGGATGCCGACGTGGTGCGCGCGGACGGCGCGGGCCACCGCCTGTGGAAAGTCGCGCAGCACGTGCGCCAGGTCGGCGATGCTGGCGGCGCCGGCAGGATCGGAAGCCCCGGAGGCTCCAGCAGGAATCGGCGCGGCGCGGACCCTCGGCTCCGGATACCCCACCGGCGGCAGGGCGCGCGCCACCTGCCGGAGGGCCTCGGCGAAGGGTCGCTCGGCGATGCCGTCGCGGCTTGCCATCCAGGTGCGCTGGCCGCGCATCAGCCGTACGGCGAACCCCTCTTCCCGCCAAATTCGCAAGCCGGGCGCCTCGTCCTCGGGCGGCAGCTCCACCTCTTCGCGCCACTCGAAATAAGCGTCGACCAGATCGTCCGGCAGCTCGGCGATCTGTGCCAGCGTGCGGGCGACGGCAGCCGTGTCCAGTTCCGACCAGGGCATCGCCGGCGATTGTTGCACAGGCGCGCGGCCGAGGGTCTCCGTCTCACCGCGCCGGCCGCCGACTGCCGCGAGGGCTGCGGCGGCTGCCGGCAGGGGCAACGATGCGGGCTGGGATAAGATCCGCGGCGAATGAGCGAAACCGACGTGCGGAAGGCGCGGAGCGGCGGCGGCAAGAGCGACCGGAGCGATCGCGGCGAGGGCAGCGATCGCAGCGATCGGCATGATCGAAGCCAGGAGCTCGAGAGCCGGCTCGCCGCGGCGGCGCGCGGCGGCGGCGCCGAGCGCATCGCGCGCCAGCATGCCGCCGGCAAGCTGACCGCACGCGAGCGCGTCGAGCTGCTGCTCGACCCGGGCTCCTTCGTCGAGGTCGATGCGCTGGTGACTCACCGTTGCCGCGATTTCGGTATGGACGAGCAGCAGGTGCCGGGCGACGGCGTGGTCTGCGGCTACGGCACGGTCGACGGCCGCCTGGTGTACGTCTTCGCACAGGACTTCACGGTGTTCGGCGGCTCGCTCTCCGAGACCAATGCGCGCAAGATCTGCAAGGTGATGGATCTCGCGGTCGAGAACGGCGCTCCACTCATCGGCCTCAACGACTCCGGCGGCGCGCGCATCCAGGAAGGCGTCGCCTCGCTGGCCGGCTACGCCGACATCTTCCTGCGCAACACCCTCGCCTCGGGCGTCGTGCCGCAGCTCTCCGCCATCATGGGTCCGTGCGCGGGCGGCGCCGTCTACTCGCCGGCGATCACCGATTTCGTGTTCATGGTGGAAGGGACCAGCTACATGTTCGTCACCGGTCCCGAGGTGATCAAGACGGTGACTCACGAAGAGGTCACCAAGGAAGACTTAGGCGGCGCCCTCACCCATGCCGTCAAGAGCGGCGTCTGCCATTTCACCGTGCCCAACGACGCCGCCTGCCTGGCGGCGCTGCGCGACCTGCTCTCCTATCTGCCGAGCAACAACCTCGACGATCCGCCGCCCGGCCGCAGCGAGGACGATCCGGACCGCGAGTCCGCGGTGCTCGACGGCCTGGTGCCGGCCGACCCCAACCGCCCCTACGACATCAAGCAGCTGATCGCCCAGGTGGTCGACGACGGCGCCTTTCTCGAAGTGCACGCCCAGTATGCCCGCAACCTGGTGGTCGGTTTCGCCCGCTTTGCCAACCGCAGCGTCGGCATCGTCGCCAACCAGCCGGCCTATCTCGCCGGCGTGCTCGACATCGACGCTTCCGGCAAGGGAGCGCGGTTCGTGCGCTTCTGCGATGCGTTCAACATTCCGCTCGTCACTTTCGAGGACGTGCCCGGTTTCCTGCCGGGCACGCAGCAGGAGTTCGGCGGCATCATCAAGCACGGCGCCAAGCTGCTGTTCGCCTTTGCCGAGGCCACCGTGCCGAAGATCACGGTGATCACGCGCAAGGCCTACGGCGGCGCCTATTGCGTGATGGCCAGCAAGCACCTGCGCACCGATGTCAATCTCGCCTACCCGACCGCCGAGATCGCGGTGATGGGACCGGAGGGCGCGGTCAACATCCTGTACCGCCGCGAGCTCGAGGAGGCGGGCGCCCGGGCCGCGGAGGTGCGCGCCGCGAAGGTCGAGGAATATCGGGAGAAGTTCTCGACCCCCTACATCGCCGCGGAGCGCGGTTTCCTCGACGCGATCATCGAACCGCGGCGCACCCGCGCCGAGATCGTGCGCGCGCTGCGCCAGCTGTCGGCGAAGCGGGCGGCGCTGCCCGCCAAGAAGCACGGCAACATCCCTTTGTGATCCCGGCCGCCGCCGGCAAGCGCCGGAAGTGCCGTGTTTTGCTTGACATCCGTTGGCCGCTGGGGCAAGCTGCCGGTTCGCGCGGTATGGACGCTGGACGAGGCGATCCCGGGAGGCGCGGCCCGTGATCTCGAGGAGACGATGAGAGAGAAAGACCGAGAGCTGAGGCGCCGGCGCCAACGCCGGATCAAGCGGTTGAAGCGTCGCGCTCGAGAAGAATCTCATCAGGCCCAGAAGGCCGAGCGGCCACAAGGCTCGAAGCGCGCCGTCAAGAAGCCCGCCGCCCCGGTCAGCGCCACCTCCGGGGCCGCCGCCAGCGAAGCGGCTGCCGCCCCGCCTCCGAGATCAGCGAGCTCAGCGCCACCCGCCGCCCCGGCTGCCTCGAAGCATCCCGCCGCCGCGCCGAAGACCGCCACGCATCCGCCCGCCGCCGGAGCGCCCGCCGCCGCCAAGCCGGCCGCCGCCGCGGCTGCCAAGCCCGCTGCCGCTCCGGCTGCCAAGACCGCTCCGGCCACCAAGGCCGCCAAGGCCGCCGCCGCATCTTCCGCCAAGGAAGCAGCGGCTCCAGCCGCGGCCAAGCAAGCTGCTCCTGCCGCCGCCAAGGAGGCTGCTCCTGCCGCGGCCACGGCAGCCGCTCCGGCCGCCGCGCCCGCCGCCAAGGCCGCCGCCCCAGCCGCCGCCAAGGCCGCTGCTCCATCCGCCGCCCCGTCCGCCGCCAAGGCCGCCGCTCCATCCGCCGCCAAGGCCGCCGCCCCGTCCGCCGCCAAGGCCGCCGCCCCGTCCGCCGCCAAGGCGGCTGCCCCGTCCGCCGCCAAGGCAGCTGCTCCTGCCGCCGCCAAGGCTCCGGTGGCCAAGAAGGCGGCGTCCGGCGCCCGCAAGTCAGCCGCCGCTTCGGCAGCAGGCGCCGCGTCCACGGCCTCCTCCGCCGAGGATGCCCCGCCGGCTCCGCCCGCCCCGAAGAAGCCCGCGGCCAAGAAGGCTGCCAGCCGCGAAGCGCCCGCCGCCGCCGCCGAGGAAGCCCCCGCACCGAAGAAGAAGTAACGCGGCGACGGAGCGGACGCTTCACCGTCGCCCTCCTCCTCGGCCTTCTCCTCCTCCTCCGGCTTCAGCTCGAAATCAGATCGGCGGCCGGGGCCGGGACCCCGAAACGCTCGCGCAGCAGCCGGCGCAGCTCGCCGACCAGGAAAATCGAACCACACGCCACCAGGGTGTCGGCGCCCAGCTCCAGCGCGCGGTCCAGCGCGACAGCCGGCGACGGCTCGACCAGCATCGGCGTCTGCGCGTGCGCGGGCCTGACCAGCGCCGGCAGCTCGGCGGCGGCGCGCGCGCGGGGGGTGGGGGCGGTGGTGAAGACGAGGTTGCGGGCCAGCGGCGCCAGCTGAGCCAGCATCTCGCCAGCGTCCTTGTCCTCGAGCACCCCGAAGAGCAGATCGAGAGAGCCGGCCCGCGGCCCGGTCTCGGCCAGCAGCTCGCCGAGCGCGGCGGCTCCTTCCGCGTTGTGGGCGGCGTCGAGCAGCACCCGCCGGCCGTCCGGGAGAGACACCACTTCGCCGCGGCCGGGCCAGCGGCAGGCGGCGGCGCCCGCCGCGAGCGCCCACTCGTCGAGCGCCGGGAACCCCAATCCCGCCAGCAACTCGGCGGCCCGGACCGCCAGCGCCAGGTTGTGCGTCTGGTGCCGTCCAAGCAGTCGGATGCGGAGCTCGCGCCGCGCCAACGGCGTCACCAGGGTGACGCTCTGTCCTTCCCAGGCTGGTGAGCCGGCCAGTCCGGCCGATCCGGCCAGTCCGATCAAACCGTCCCCTGCGGCCAGACCGTCCGCGTTCCCCGAGCGGCCGAGACCGTCCGGCGCGACGGCGGCGATCGTCACCTCGTCCTCCGCGGCGCGCAGCGAGGCGCCGAGCTCCGCGGCCACCTCGCGCAAGGTGCCCACCGCCTCGCGGTCTTCCACCCAGGACAGGGCGGGCCGGCCGCCGCGCATGATCCCCGCCTTCTCGCGCGCGATCGCCGCCAGCGTGTTGCCGAGCAGCTCGCGGTGCTCCAGGCTGATCGAAGTGATGAGCGACAGCACCGGCTCGCAGAGGTTGGTGGCGTCGAGCCTGCCGCCCAGCCCGACCTCCACCACCGCCAGGTCCACGCGCTCGGCGGCGAACCAGAGGAAAGCCGCCGCCGTGACCGCCTCGAAATAGGTGGGGCTGTGGCCCAGCCGGCGCTCCGCGCAGGAGACCACCTCCGCCAGCAGCTCGCCCAGGCGCTCGGCGTCGACGGTCCGGCCGTCGATACGCAGGCGCTCCTCGACGGTCTCGAGGTGCGGCGAGGTGTAGAGGCCGGTGCGATAGCCGGCGGCGCTGGCCATCGCCGCCAGCAGCGCCGAGGTCGAGCCCTTGCCGTTGCTGCCAGCCACCAGCACCGCCGGGAAGCGCAGCTGAGGGCTCCCCAGCGCCGCGAGCAGGCCGCGCATGCTGTCGAGCCCGAGACGGATGCCGAGAGCCTCGAGCCGCCCGAGGATCTCCCTGCTGCGGTCGGCGAGCTGGGCGCGGTCGGCGAGCTGAGCGCGATCGGCGCGATGAGCGCGATCAGCGCCGCCAGGGCTCGAGGTCGTGCGCAAGGTCGGGTGTAGGGTCGTCGCGGGAAGGGCCCAGAGCGCGGCTCAGAGCAGGTGCCGGAGGCAGCGCGCCAGCGTCTCCTTCATCTCGGCGCGCGCGATCACCAGGTCGAGGAAGCCGTGAGCGAGCAGGAACTCGCTCCGCTGGAAGCCTTCGGGCAGGCTCTGGCGGATGGTCTGCTCGATGACGCGGGGGCCGGCAAAGCCGATCAGAGCCCCCGGCTCGGCGATGTTGAGGTCTCCCAGCATGGCGAACGAGGCGGTCACGCCGCCGGTCGTCGGATCGGTGAGCACCGACAGGTAGGGCAGGCGGGCGTCATGGAGCCGCGCCAGCGCCGCCGCGATCTTGGCCATCTGCATCAACGACAGCACCCCCTCCTGCATCCGGGCGCCGCCGGAAGCCGCGACCACGATCAGCGGCCAGCGTTTCTCCAGCGCCCGCTCGGCGGCGCGGGTGATCTTCTCGCCCACCACCGAGCCCATCGATCCGCCCATGAAGCGGTACTCCATCACCGCCAGCACCACCGGGATCTCTTCGAGACGCCCCTGGACGACGACGACCGCGTCGCGCTCGCCGATCGCTTGCTGGTAGGCCTTGAGCCGGTCGCGGTAGCGCTTGGTGTCGCGGAAGCCCAGCGGGTCCGACGGGCTGACGTCCGCAAACAGCTCTCGCGGCTCGGCGTCGTCGAGCAGCAACGCGATCCAGGACCTGGCATCGATGCGGTGGTGATGACCGCACTTCGGGCACACCCGCTGGTTGCGGTCGAGATCGCGCGCGTAGATGATCTCCTTGCAGCCCTCGCACTTGACCCAAAGTCCCTCGGGCACGGTGCTGCGCCGGCGATCGGCGCGGATCGGCTTGGGCTTCTTGGCTTTCTTGAACCAGACCATGGGGAGCAACTCTCGCGCGGCGTCCGCGGGCGGAGCTCGCGGGATGGCCGCCACGGGCCGTGCCGGCCGCGCCGCTCGCCTGGGTGCGGGCCGGAGGGAGGAGGGAGCAGCCTGGGGCGCCGTCCTGGGCTCGGATCGAGGCGGCGGCGGCCCCCGGGCCGGCGGCGGCAGCCGGGAGACCCGGGCGAGGCGCCGGCCTCGAATCAGAAGCCGGTGGACTCGTGCCCCTCCTCAGCCTCCAGGTCGTTGGCGATCCCGAGGCGCATGCAGGCGGCATCGTACATCTGACGCGAAGCCTTCTTCGCGTTCTGCAGCTCCGCGAGGCGGTCCTTGACCTTGGCCAGCTCGTCCTCGATCGCCCGGTCGAGCTCCTCCATCTCCTGCTTGGTCACCTGCAGCGTATTCTCGTAGAATTTTCTCTGTTGCTCGGTAAGGCTCATGGTCTCCTCCCAATTGCGCCCAGGCCGCAGGCTCCGACCGCCAGCGGACCGGGTCGCCTGGCCTACCGGCCGTCTCGTTTATAGCTTGAACGGGATGCGCAGGCGGGTCCACATCTTGACCGGGGCCCCATCCCGGGTCGCGGGCTTGAAGCGCGCCCTCCGCGCCACCTGCAGCGCGGCCTCGTTGATCCCGACATTCTGGCTGACCGGCTCCAACACCTGGACGTCCTCGACGCGGCCTTGATCGTCGACCAGGACCGACAACACGACGACGCCTTCAACCCCGAGTTTCCTGGCGAGCGGAGGATACTCCGGTTTGGGCGAGCTGACAAGTTTCGGCGGCACCGCCGCGCCGCTGGTCACGGCGCCCGCCGCGCCGCCTGCAGACAGCGCGCCCCCCGGAGACAGCGCCGAGCCACCCGCGCTGCCCGCAGCCACGCGGGACCCGGCGCCCCCGCCAGGCTCTGCCGGCGACCGGCCGGGCGATTCGGCGGTCCGCTCCCTGGCCGCCTCCTGCTGCGCGGCGGACGAGCCGGCTGCCACGGGTACCGTCCCTGCCGGCGCCTCGGCCGCCGCGCGCGTCTCGGTCGGCCCCGCCTGCCGCTGCTGGACCTTGGAGGCCGCGTCTTCGCCGCCGCTCGACGATGCGGGCGCCGGGATCGCGGCGCCCGCGGTCCCGGATGGGTTGGCGGCCGCGACCTTCGCGGTCTCGGTCTTGTTCCCCTTCGTCTTGTCGAGCTCCTTTTGCAGTTGCTTCTGCTGCTCCTCGAGCTTCTTCTTCAGCTCGTCCGCGCGGCGGGCGACTTCCTGGTCGACCACTCCCTGAACGTCCATCTTGCCGCCGGCGGCTGGCGTCTTCGCGCCGGGCGCGGTGGTGCCGGTCGCCGGCGGCTTGCCGCCGCCAACCGCGGCGCTCCCGGGTGCGGCCGCGGTGCTGGCCGCGATCGCCGCGGTGCTGGCGCCGGCGCCGGCAAGGCGTTGACCGGCCGCCGGTGCGCCTGCCGGATTGGCGGCATTGCGGCGGCCGAAGACGAAGTACATCAAGAGCGCGCCGAGCACCAGCACCACGACGGCAGCCGCCAGCAACAGCCGGCCGCGACGCGAGCCCTCTTCCATCCGCACCTCGCCGAGCGGCTCCAGGGGCGCCACCTCGGGCGGCGCGGTGCTCGCACCCGGCAGGCCTGATGCCGGCTGAGCAGCGTGCTGGAACTGCGGGATCGGCGGCGTCGCGGTCGCCGGCGCCGCGACCCGCGGCAGCGGCGTGAAGGGCACCGCCGGCGGTGCCGCGGCGGCGGCCATGCCGGCGGCAGCCGAGGCGGCCGCCGCGGCAGCGGTTGCCGCCGCCGGCGAGGCGGGGAAGGCAGCAGGCGCCGGGGCGGCGGGACGCGAGGAGGGCGGCGCGACGGCAGCCGCCGGCCGGCGATCGGCCGCGCCGGTTGCCGGCGGCGACTCGAGGACGCGCCGGACGTAGGCGGCGAGATCGCTGTAGCTCGGCGAAGGCTTGAGCGCGTACAGCACGGCTTCCAGCCGTTGCTCGAGCTCGCCGGCGGTCTGGAAGCGGTCCTCCGGGCGGCCCGCCAGCGCGTGCATCACGATGTCGTCGATCTCTCGCGGAATGGTCGGATCCACCTGGCTCGGCGGCCGCACCTTCACCTGCCGCACCGCTTCCAGCACCGACATCTCGGAATCGCCCTCGAACAGCCGCTGTCCGGTGAGCATCTCGAACAGCACCGCGCCGAGGGAGAAGATGTCCGAGCGCGCATCGACCTGGGCGCCGCGCGCCTGCTCGGGCGACATGTACTGCAGCTTTCCCTTGAGCGCGCCCATCTGCGTCTGGCCTGCCTTCGAGACCGCTTTGGCGATGCCGAAGTCGCAGAGCTTGACGTCGCCGTCGAACGAGATGAGGACGTTCTGCGGCGAGACGTCGCGGTGCACCAGGGCCAACTCCTTGCCTTCGAAGTCGCGCTTGCGGTGGGCGTATCCGAGGGCATTGGCGAGACGCACCCCGATCAGCAACGCCAGGCCGAGCGGCAGCGGAAAGTTGTGCTGGCGGGCGGCGTTGAGCAACGAGCGCAGGTCCTTGCCCTCGACGTACTCCATCGCGATGTAGAAGTCGGAGCCGATCTTGCCGAGGTCATAGATATGGATGATGTTCGGATGGCTGAGCTGCGCTGCGAGCTTGGCTTCGTCGATGAACATGCCGATGAAATCGGCGTTGCCGGTCATGTACGGCAGAATCTTCTTGATCGCCACCGTCTTCTGGAATCCCTCGACGCCGCGCATGCGCGCCTTCCACACCTCCGCCATGCCGCCCACCGCGATCCGTTCCAGCAGCGTGTACTGCCCGAATCTCTCGCCGGCCGGCTCCGGCGTCTCCCGCATTTCCCGCGGCACCATCTGGATGCGCTGAGTGGCCATGCTATCGCCGCCACTCGGCACGCCGCCGGGAGCGACCAGTGGGGTCAGCGCGGCCCGTGGGACCGCCGGCGTCGCCGGGATCCCGGGGCGTGAGGATGCCAATGGCGCCGGCATCGGGGCAGCCAGGCCGGGACGGGACGACGGCTCGGCCTTCCGGGTCTTCTTCGCCAGCTCCTCGATCTCGGAGAGGGCCAGCTCGCCGGTCATCCGGCGGCGCACCCCTGAGGACTCCGCGGAGGCCGGCGGCGATGTCGGCGATGTCGGCGATGCGGGCGGGATGGCAGGCACGGGGCGCACCGGCACCGGACCGGCAGCGGCCGCGGGAGGCCCAGGTGCTGCCGGAGTCGGTGCTGCTTGCGTCGCGGACGCTGCCGGAGTCGCGGATGCTGCCGGAGTCGCGGATGCTGCTTGCGTCGCGGATGCTGCCGGAGTCGCGGGTGCTGCCGCGGTCGCGGGTGACGCGGCGGCCACGGGCGCCGCGGCGGCAACGGAAGCCGCGGCGGCAGCGGCAACCACGACGGCAGCGGCAGCCACGGGGCCGGCGGGAGCCAGGGGAGCCTTGGCGGGCGGAGATGCCGGAGCAGCGGCGGCAGCGGCGGCTGCGAAGGCCGGCGTCGCCACACTCGCGGGCGGCGCGGGCGGGCTCGCGGGTCCGCCAGCCTCGGTCTTCGGGGGCGACGCGGGTGGAGCAACGGCGGCGGGCCGCGCGGCAACCGGCGCCGGAGCGGCCCTCGCCGCGAGTGGCGCAGCGACCGGCCGCGGCCGCGCTCCCAGATCCGACAGGGTCTTGCTCAGCATCGCCTCGATTTCGGCGGCGCCTCCCCCATGATCGGAGCGCCGCGAAGAGTGGGGCGGTGATGCCGAGGACGATGCACTTGGCGACGCGGCCATCCTCGCCGAGCGCAGATCGCCGCCGAAGACCCCGGACAAGGTCTGCTCGAGCTTGCGCTGGACGTCGTCGTCAAAGGCGGGCCGCGATGGGTGCGGGGCAGCAGCAACACCTGCCGCCGCCGCCGCCGGCTCCGTGGTCCCTCGAGCCCCCGGAGCCTCCGGCGTGCCAGGAGACCCCGGAAATGAGCGCGCTGGAGACGCCGCGGCGCCGGTTCCTGCCGGTTCAGCAGCCGCCATCCTGCCGGCCGCGCCGGCGCTGCCCGCAGCGGGGGCGGTGCCCGCGGGGGCGGCGCCGGCTCCTGTGCCCGGCTGGCCGAACCCTTCCACCTCGGCGAGCACGTCGCCAAAGATCTCTTGCGACGTCAGGCGCACCGTCGGCGGCAGCGGCGCCATGAGCGCTTGCGGACCGGTCGGATCGCGGCGCGCCGACAGCATGCGCCGCACCGCCGCGACCAGGTCCTGATCGCCGAACGGTTGGCGCAAGCGGTCGTCGCCGAGCACCGCCGGTCCAGTCGGCGATCCCACCTCGGACATCACGACCACGATTCCCGGCCCGCCGGCGCTGCGGCGGAAAGCGCTCGCCAGCTCCTCGGCGCCCGGCATCTCGGCTCCTGTGAGCACCAGGTCCGGCGGCTCCAGCGCGGCCGCCTGGAGGGCTTGCGCACGGCCCTGGGCGACCCGGACGCGCCATCCTTCCGCGCTCAAGACCCGGTGGAAACGCTCCAAGGAGCGCTGCTCTTGCCCGACGACCAGGATCGAGGCCATACTCACCATCTCCAGTATGAAGTTTCAGCAAGCCTTTCTAACATTCCCATTCGCCCCCGTCAATCGCGCTCGCAGCGAAAGACGCCTGATTTTTGAGAGATTTAACCTCCTGGTTCGGGTAAACTAGGTCTTCTGGGCACACCTCGAGGGGTAGCGCGATGTCAGGCCACAGCAAATGGAGCACGATCAAGCACCGCAAGGCGGCGACCGACGCCCGCCGCGGCAAGCTGTTCACGAAGGTGTTGCGCGAGATCACGGTCGCCGCGCGCATGGGGGGTGGCGATCCCAAAGCCAACCCGCGGCTGCGCAGCGCCCTCGTCGAGGCCCGCTCGAGCAGCGTCCCCGGCGACACCATCGAGCGAGCGATGAAGAAGGGTACCGGCGAGCTCGAGGGCGAAGCGTATGAAGAGGTCATCTACGAGGGCTACGGACCCGGCGGCATCGCCATCCTCGTCGAGGGGATGACGGACAACCGCAACCGCACCGCTTCGGAGGTCCGGCACCTGTTCACGCGCCACGGCGGCAACCTGGCCGCCAGCGGCAGCGTCACCTGGATGTTCTCCCGCCGCGGCTACTTCGCCATCGAACGCACGACCCCGGAAGCCCCGATGAACGAGGAGAAGTTCATGGAGCTCGCCGTAGAGCTCGGGGCCGACGACATCGTGATCGAGCCGGACCACTACGAGATCTTCACGCCGATGGAGGATTTCGCCGCGACCCAGGAAGAGCTGGAGCGACGCGGCGTGCCGGTGGCGGCCAAGGAGCTGGCAATGGTGCCTCAGACCACCACGACCTTGCCGCCGGACCGGGTGTCGCAGGTGATCCGCCTGGCGGAGGCGCTCGAGGACCACGACGACGTGCAGAAGGTCTGGCTCAATCTCGACCCCAGCTCGATCGACGACAAGGTGACGGCGGCGCATAGTTAGCGGCCGTCCCCCCGGTCACTGCGAGCCCGCGAATTGCTCATCCTGGGCCTCGATCCAGGCAGCTTGCATACCGGTTTCGGCCTGGTCGACAGACGAGGTTCCGCGGTCACCCTGGTCGAGGCGGGCCGCATCTCCTCCCCGCGCGCCCTCGCTCTTCCCGCCCGCCTTGCCCATCTCGTCGCCAGCCTCGGCGAGCTGCTTGCCCGCCACCTCCCCGACCTGGCGGCGCTCGAGACGCCGTTTCACGGCCTCAACGCGCGCTCGCTCATCGTCCTCGCCCAGGCCAGGGGAGCCCTGCTCGCGGTGCTGGCCGGCCGCGGCATCGAGATCGCCGAGTACAGCCCCGCCGAAGTGAAGTCGGCAGTCACCGGCAACGGCCGCGCCGACAAGATCCAGGTCGCCAGGATGGTCAAGCTCCTCCTGGGCCCGCAAGCCGGCACCCCCATGTCCCCCGACGCCACCGACGCCCTGGCCCTGGCCCTCTGCTGCGCCCAGAGATGGCGCCTAGATCAGCTGCGAGATCGTCAGAGGTAATTCTCGCCGAGCACCTTTGGAGCAACGCAACCCCCACAGGTTTCGCCGAAGGTAGCCGGAGAGACCTTGTGGCCGTAGGGGGGAGGTGAGGGTCTGGGCGCGGCGGGTCCCTCCGGCCGCCGTTTGGGCGAGCCCCGCAGTCCACCGAACCCACATCTAAG
>Ga0209118_1000667_pt1 | contig 17746 bp, 11 predicted proteins | sample BlaSpr_A8_Ref_M1_FD_187988 | JGI IMG/M metagenome (GOLD analysis project Ga0209118, IMG submission 187988) | Forest soil microbial communities from Thunder Bay, Ontario, Canada - Black Spruce, Ontario site 2_A8_Ref_M1 (SPAdes) (version 2) | ecosystem: Environmental > Terrestrial > Soil > Boreal...
CGGCCCACGCCTGGCGCGTGCTGGCGCCGCCGCTCGTCGCGTTGGCCCTGGCCGCGGTGCAGCTTCTTCCCTTCGCCGACCGGCTGGCCGGCACCGCCCGCTCCGCAGGGCTGGCGGCCGAGGAGGCGACCCTCTGGTCGTCGCCGCCCGAGCGCCTGGTCGAGCTCGCCTTCCCGCATTTCTTCGGCGATCCGGCGCACCAGGGCGAGGGCCTGTTCTTCGGCCGCGGGCTGCACGACCTCGACTACCCCTACGTGGTGTCGATCTATCCCGGCCTCCTGGTGACCCTTCTCGGCGTCGCGGCGCTCTGCCTGTGGCCGGTCCCGCGCCGCGCCGCCTGGGTGCTATGCCTGGCGGCCGGGAGCTTCCTCGCCCTCGGTCGCCACAACCCATTCTACGATCCGCTGCGGCGCCTGCTGCCGCCGCTCGCCGCGCTGCGCTACCCGGAACGGTTCATCCTCCTCGCCATCGCGCCGCTGGCGCTCGCCGCCGCCCTCGGCTGGCAGCGCCTGCTCGACGAACGACGGGCGGGCAGGGAGCAGGCGGCCGACCTGCCGCTGGCCCTCGGCCTGGTGATCCTGGCCACCGCCGGAGCGCTGACGGGCCTGCTCTATGGCGCCCCGGGCACCGTGGCGTCCTGGCTCGCCGATCATGCTCCGCTGCCCGTCACCCCCAGCGGCCTCGCTCGCGGTCTGGCCTTCCTGCGCCGCGAGGCCTGGGCGGCGGTCGCCACGGCAGCGGCCGCCGCAGCGCTGCTGGCACTCTGCCGCTGGCGCCGCCCGCCCGCCGGCCTGCTCTCGGCGCTCGCCGTGGCCCTGCTCGCCGGCGATCTCTGGCATTACGGCGGCGGGTTGGTGCGCACGGTGCCCGCCGCCGAATACCGGGAGCCGCCGCCGCTGCTGCGCCAGCTGGCGTCTCGGGGGGTCCGGCTGTTCGTGCAAGCGATCCCGGAGGAGCGGCAGCTGCGGCTCGCCAGGGGCGACGCCGACCTGGCGCTGACGCGGGCCCTGCTGGCGCGGCTGCTGCCTTACTCGGCGGCGCTCTGGCGGGTGCCCTACGCCCTCAACGAGGACTTCGACCGGATGCTCACCCACTGGGGGTCCGCGACCCTCCAGGCGCTGCACGCCGACCTCCGGCAGCAGCCCGAGATGGCGCTCCGCCTGCTGGGCGCCTGGGGCGTGGGCGGGATGCTGCTGCGCGACTCGACCGCGGCGGGGCTGCCCGAGGAGATCCTTCCTCGGCAGTCCCCGGCCTTGCCGGCCACCGTGCCGCGCCGCGCCCTCCAGGACCCCTTTCGCATGAGCAGCTATCGCTTCGTGCCGAAGGTCAGCTTTCATCCCAGCTACGCCTCGGCGCTCTACGTCGCCCGCAGCCAGGGCTTCGCCGTGGACCGCCAGGAGCACTGCGTGCGCACCACGGCGCCGCCGGTGACGGTCAGCTATCCTCACCCGCCGCTGCTCCTCGCCTTCCATGATGCTGCCGGCCGCATCGAGCTCCGCTACCGCGCCGCGGCGGGGGGATTCTTCGTCGTCGCCACCACCTACGACGGCGGCTGGCGGGCGGCGGTGGACGGCGCGCCGCTTGCTGTCTATCCGACCGCGGCCGGCCAGCTGGGAGTGGCGCTGCCGCCCGGTGAGCACCGCCTCGAGCTGGCGTACCGCGAGCGGCTGCTGCCGCTCGGGGCGGCGGTCAGCCTGGCCGCCCTGCTGGCCGTGGCGGGCGGCGCGATCGCCCGGACTACTCGCCGGCACTCGTCGCTCCGCGGCAGAGGGCCGGTGAGAAGTCTGGGCTAACGGCCGGCCCGGAATGCCGCTCGCGTAGAATCGAGCGATCGTGTCCCTGCGCCTGCTCCTCGACGCCTTCGCGGCCGCGCTCGGACTGATCGCCGGCAGCTACCTCAACGTCGTCATCCACCGCGTGCCCCGGGGCCTGTCGACCGTCCTGCCGCGCTCGGCCTGCCCGGCGTGCGGCGCCCTGATCCCGGTGCGCGACAATCTGCCGCTACTCTCCTTCGCACTGCTCGGCGGCCGCTGCCGGGCCTGCAGGGCGCCCATCTCATGGCGGTATCCGGCGATCGAGGCGGCGGCGGCGCTGCTCTTCGTCGGCTGCCTCGAGCGCTTCGGCATCTCGCTCGCGGCGGCGGCGGCGGCGCTCTTCTGCTGCCTGATGCTGGCCCTCGGCCTGATCGATCTCGAGCACCTGCTGCTGCCCGACCGTCTGACCCTGCCCGGGATCGTGGCGGGCCTGACGCTGCAACCCTGGCTGCCCTGGGGCGGCCTGTGGCAGGCGGTCGCCGGGGCGCTGCTGGGAGCGGCGGTGCTGCTGGCGATCTGGGCCGGCTGGTACCTGGTGCGTCACGAGGAGGGCATGGGCCTCGGCGACGTCAAGATGCTGGCCCTGATCGGCGCCTTCCTCGGCTGGCAGGGGACGCTGGTGGCGCTGTTCTTCGCCTCCTTCGCCGGCGCGGTGACCGGCCTGGTGCTGATCGCGACCGGCGGCGCCGGCATGAGATCGAAGCTGCCCTTCGGCAGCTTCCTGGCCCTCGGCGGCATCGCCGCCCTGTTCGCCGGCCGCGAGATCGCCGGCTGGTACGCCGGCCTCCTGTGAGCGCTTGCGATGAGCACTGACTTCACGGCGATGACCGCCGGGCCCGGCGGCCCCGGCGAGCCCGCGAAGCGGCCGCGGATGGGCCTGCGCGACGAGCTGATCTTCGTGCTGCCCGCGGCGCTGCTGCTGCTGGTGGTGCTCTCCACCTTCACCCTGTTCTCCTACCGCGGCGCGCTGCTGCGCCTCCGCGAAGAACGGCAGCAAGATGCGGAGCGGCTGGCGCGCGGCGTCGCCGACCGGCTGCTCGAGGCCGGCATGGCGGGTGCGCCCGGCGCCTCCGGCGCCGCATCCGTTCCGATGCCGTCCGCCGACCGGCTGCGGCTGCTGGCGCCGGGCGCTCGCGGCGTCGGACTGTTCGACGGCCGCGGCACGCCGGTGACGACCGCCGGCGAGCTGCCGCCGCTGCCCATGCCCGCGGCGACGCCGTCCGCGGCGCCGGACCTCAGACCGTTCGCCGTCGGCCCCGACGACGAGCTCCCGGATGGCATCGCCGCCTTCGCGCCGCTGCTCACTCGCATGCCGGCGCGGGCGCCGCCGGCAGCCGGCGGAACGCCGCCCGGGGCCACCGCGGCCGCCGCTCCGCCGGGCGCCGTGCTCTATGTGCGCGTCGATCTCGCCGCCGTCACCCTCGGCGCCCAGTTGCGCGCCATCCGCCTGCTGTGCTGGCTGGTGCTGCCACTCAATGGCGCCCTGGTGCTGCTCGTCCTGCTCTTCCTGCGCCATCTGCTGAGTCCGTACGAGACGCTGCTCGCCCGCGCCCGCCAGCTCGGCCAGCCCGCCGCCGCGGGCGAGGACGAGGCCGAGTTCCTGATCGCCACCCTGGAGCGCGCCCTGGAAGCGCTCGGCGAGCGCCAGCTGATGCTCTCTGGGGCCTCCGGGGTCTCCGGCGCCCCGGCCGGTGACCGCGCCGGCGGCACGGACGAGCGCCGTGCCGACGACGACCTGGCGGCGCTCGAGCGCACGCTCGCCGCCAGCCTGGAGAGCGGCCTGTTGCTGCTTGGCCGCGACGGTCGCGTGCTGTCGCTCAATGCCATCGGCGCCGCGCTGCTCGGCGCCGCGCCGCCCGCCACCGGAGCGCCGCCGCCGCCGGTCGGCGAGCTGCTGGCCCCCCATCCCGAGCTGCTGGCGCTGCTCGACGCGGCGATCGCCTTGGGGCAGCCGGTCAACCGCCAGGAGTGCATCCTGCGCCGCGGCGAGGGCGAGCCGGTGACCTTGGGGCTCAGCGTCCATCCCTTGCGCCGCGACGACGGCGCCACCCGCGGCTACCTGGTGCTGTTCGCCGATCTCACCGACGTGCGCCGGCGCGCCGAGGAGAGCCGGCTCACCGACCGCCTGGCCACGCTCGGCGAGATGGCGGCCGGCGTCGCCCACGAGCTGCGCAACAGCCTGGCCACCCTGCGCGGCTACCTCACCCTGATCGAGCGCCATCCCGGCGAGGAATCGATCGCCGACTTCCTGGCCGAGATCCGCCGTGAGTCCGACCATCTGCAGCGGGTGCTCGAGGATTTCCTCGCCTTCGCCCGTCCGGGCACCGCCCGCGTGCAGCCGTTCTCGATGCAGGCGCTGGCGCGCCGCGCCGCGGCCGACCCGGCGCTCGCCGGCGTCGACTTCGAGGTGCGCGCCGCCCGCCGTCCGGCTGCCGCCCAAGCGCCGCGGGAGCGGGACCAGGATCAGAGCCAGGAGCAGGAGCAGGATGCAGTCCGGGCGGAGGCGGCGGAGCCGCTGCTGCGCGGCGATCCCCAGCTCATCGAGCGGGCGTTGCGCAACGTGTTGCACAACGCCGCGCAGGCCGAGCGCGAAGCCGGCCGCCATGGACCGGTGGAGGTGATCGTCGAAGAGCTGCCCGCGGGCGTCGAGGTCACCGTCGCCGACCGCGGGCCGGGCGTGCCGCCGGAGCTGCGCGGCCGCCTGTTCCACCCCTTCGCCAGCGGCCGTGCCGGCGGGGTCGGCCTGGGCCTGGCGCTCTCCCACCGCATCGTCACTCTGCATGGCGGCCGTATCCGCCTCGAAGACCGCCAGGGTGGCGGCACCCTGGTCCGCCTCTTTTTCTCCCGCGGCACTTTTGTTACTGAAAGTAACATACCTCCTGGCGGCGCGATCTCCGCCGACGTCGAGGCGCTCGGGCCAAATCACTGAAGGATCGAGGCTTGCGGCCGGAGGCTAGCCCACTGAACGGCTGGCACCGGCATTGCTCTATCACCTTGCATCGTTTTCCCCGAGCCGGGAGACCTTCTCCCGCGCCCGCCAGGGCCTGAGCCATGGGAGCAGAGCACGGATGAAGATCCGGAGAACCCCTCCGGCGCCGGGCGACCACCGGCGCCGCGCACTCACCGCGCAGCCCCGGCTGCCGTTCGACGGCCCGTCCCGCCGGCGCCAACTCGGCTTCTCGATGATCGAGACCCTGATCGCCGCGGCGTTGATCGGCATCATCGCCATCGGCATCATCCCGCTGTTCACCCGGGCGATGGTCGACAACATGGCGGGCGCCGACTACACCCGGGTGACCAACTACGCCAAGTCGAAGGAAGAGGACTTCCACCGCCTCCCGTTCTCGCAGCCGACGATCCAGGTCCCGGTCGGCCAGGACAAGTTGCTGACCACGGAGTTCATGGATCCCGCGACGCTGCAGTGGGTCCCGACCCAGCCCCCGAATCCCCTGGCCGTCTGGACGCGCACCACCACCTACACCCAGTACAACGTGTTCAACACCGACACCAGCAAGTTGTTCGACAACCCGCTCGTCGGCGGCACCTTTGGGCCCAACGCGATTCATGTCATCCAGGCCCAGGTGCAGGTCAAGAGCGTCTCGACGCTCGGCCCGCTGGGCGGCCGCCGGACGACACTCGTCCGTTACCTCAAGGTCTTCTGAGGAGATGCCGGCGATGCCCACCCTCCCTGGCGCCGCGACGCCGCCGACCGCTGGCCGCGGCGACCGTGGCTTCACCTTGATCGAAGTGGTGGTGGCGACGCTGGTCACCGCCGAGGTGATCCTGGCCGCCCTGGCGCTGTTCGACTTCAACAACAAGCTGGCGCAGGTGCAGGGCCAGGTCAGCGACATGCAGCAGTCGCTCCGCATCGCCCAGTACGAGATGGTGAAGCTGACTCGCATGGCCGGCCGCGGCGGCTTGCCGGCGGTGCTGGCGTCGGGGGCCTTCGGCGCGGTCGGGGTGCGCAATCAGGTAAACGGCGGAACGGTTTCGGACGAGGTCGCGATCGGGTTCTCGGGTACGCCGAAGGCCGTGGACAACACCGACATCCTGACCGTCCGGGGTGCCTTCAGCTTGCCCATCTTCACTCTCGACCCGACGGGTCCAGGAAAACTGGCGGGCAACAGCGTGATCGTCTGCGCGACCACGCCCACCAACATCCCCCAGGACCTCTCGCAGCTGATCTCGGCGGTGAACACTGCCAAGATGGCCAACCAGGTCGAGGCGCTGATCCTGGTCAGCTCGAAGTCCGACACCATCTACTCGGTCGTCGAGCTCGACCCGGGCAATTCGGTGCTGGGCTCTTCGCAACCGGCATGCCCGGCCAGTGCCGTCAACCCGAACGGCATCGTGATCGCGTTCAAGACCATCGGCGATACCAACGCCACTGCTTTCCTGGCGCTGGGAGCGGTCGCCCCGGCCCAGCTGAACGCCGTCGCGACGCTCGGCATCCTCGAGGAGTACCGCTACTACGTCCGTCAGGACGCCACGCTCAACCGGTTCAATGATCCGGTGATGCACCTGTCACGCGCCCGCATGTACCCGGGCACCGAGACTCCCTATTACAACGATCCGACGTACCTGCAGGTGGACGTCACCGACAACGTCCTCGATCTCCAGGTCGCCCTGGGTGTCGACACCAACGGCGACGGCTTGATCACCGAGGGGTCGGGTGCGGGAAGTCCACCGAGCCAGGTGCCGACGATCTCGGACGAATGGATCTACAACATCGTCGGCGACCCGTCCTTCCCCGGGCCCGGGCTCGGGCCGCTCCGCGAGGTGCGGATCTCCACCCTGGTAGACACCGGCAATCCGGATTTCAAGTACTGGGGACCGCTGCTCACCAACATCGAGGATCACACCTACGTCGCCACCGCGTTTCCCAACACTTTCCACGGCCGCACCTACCGGCACCGGCTGCTGACCACGGTGGTGGGGCTGCGCAACCTGTGAGGAAGGCCATGATCGATCGTCCAGCTGTCATCCTTCACCGTTCTGATCGCCCGGGCGAGCGCGGCACCGCTTTCGTCGTCGCCCTGCTGGTGCTGACGGTGCTGACCGTCGCCGGCCTGGCGCTGACGTTGATGACCCAGACCGAAGTGCGGATCGGCGCCAACGAGCGCGAGGCGAACCGAACCTTCTATGCGTCCGACTCGGGCATCCACGTGTCGAGCGCCCGCACGCTGTGGGTGACGAACGACAAGATCCTGACCATCCAGCTCAACACCACTCAGCAAGACAGCGGTGCTTCGACGGCGCCCCCCGTGACCTTCGCCGATCAGATCCAGGTGACGCCCCTTTACGCCGTGTACCCGGGCGCGATCAGTCTGGGCCAGATCAATCAAAACCAGCAGACCCCTTACGCCGCCATCACCCACGTCGTCAACTCCACCTCGTCGCGGCAGGGAAATCCCGGTACCTCGTACTCGCAGGGTATGGCACAGAAGCTCGTCGGATCGATGATCGAGCTGCAACCATGGCCCAAGGAAAAGGCCATCGTCTATCACCCGCAGACCATCGTTGGATTCAGGTATTGACTGCCGCCGCGCCGGGAGAGAGCCCCATGGACACCGACCACTACCATCCGCAGCAGCCGTGGCATTCTCGTCAGGGGCTGCGCCGGCGGCCGTCAATCGCAGCGATCTCACCCATGGTCGCGACGCTGGCGCTGTTGCTCGCCGCGCCCGCCGCGCGCGCCGACGATCGCAGCCTGCTGCACGCCACGCAGCAGAACCCGTACGTGATGATCATCCTCGACACCTCGGGCTCGATGCACCAGGAAGTTGCCTGCTCCGCCGCGGACGTCGCCGCGAAATTCTGCACCGCGGAATGCGATCCCGGCGACTGCCTGCCGCGGATGATGGGCGACGACCCGGACTCCAAGATCTACGTCGCCAAGGAATCGATCTACACCATCATGCAGTCGCATCCCAACATCAACTTCGGCTTCGGCCATTTCGACCAGACTCAGCTCAGGGTGTTCTGGAAGTACTGGTGGTACACGGTGGCGTCCGCCCCGCCGCCGGGCGGTTTCATCACCCTCGACAGCGGCGTCTCCTTCCCCGGGCCCGGCCAGCAGGAGCTGTTCGGGCAGCAGGCATGGCCCTGCACCCTTGGCGGCCCGGCACCCTTCAACAACGTCGGCTGCATCTCGACGCAGCCGGCCCATCTCGACAACTCCTGGGAATTTGAACGGGCGCGCCGCTACCCGAAGCTTGGCGACCAGAACACCGCGGACTGGTCCTATTACTTCGCCGAGAGCGCGAGCGGCGGCAAGCCCACCTACAAAGTGACTTTCACGCACCCCGCCACGTCCTCGTGTGGCGCGACGATCCTGGGCTGCGCGACGATCATGGTCAATGTCAAGGTCGACAAGTGCCTGAACGCCTCGTGCAGCTCGATCAGCACCAAGGGCACGAGGACGATGACCTTCAACCTGGCCAACGAGACGGTCTACTGGGACCCCGGGGTGGACTTGAATGGGACCAACATTCCCGACGCCGTCGGCAACGGCGGCGCCTTCTACTCCGGCAACAACCAGGCCGCGCGCGAGATGCAGGCCAACTACTCGGGCGCCAACCACCAGATGGAGCCCAACACCGACACGGTAAGCGCGGATGAATGGAAGAACTGCGGCACCGATCCGATACCCGGGAACGTGTGCAACATGTTGCAGCCGACCACTGCCGATCTCCTCGGCCGCAGTCCCCCTAACAGCTTCTCCGTCGGCGACATCATCCCGCTCGACTGGACCACCAATCAGCAGACGGCAATCGCGCTACGCATGGCGCCCAACCTGCTGAACCCGCTCAACACCGTGCCGGACTTCGCTATCGTCACCTACCTGGCGGACCACCCCCTCCCCGGCGAGGCCCTGCGGCTCAAGGACCCCACCCAGCGCCCGCTGGCGCCCGAGGGCGGCACTCCGACCGGCAACGTGATGAAGACCTTCTTCACCCTGATGTCGGGTCTGACGCCGCCGCTCAGCGGCCAATATCCCTTCCAGGCGGTCACCAACAACAGCTGGATCGGGACGGCGTCGGGCGCCGGGGGCGATCCGTTCTTCTCCTGCAAGCCGGCCTACGTGCTGCTCCTGACCGACGGCCTGGCCAGCGGCGACGACGGCGTCTGGGATCAGGACACCTCGCTCTGTCCTGCCTTCAAGAACTGGGGCGGCAAGTCCAACAACCCGAAACCGGGCTATGCCTGCTGCGTCGCCGAGGCGCTGCGCTCGATCACCAACGGTAACTCTCATACCCTCTATCCCATCCGGACCTACGTCATCGGGCTCGGGCTCACCACGACCACCGTCGGCGGCTACAACAACACCCTGCAGTGCATCGCCGATGAGGGCGGTACCGGCAACCGGCACTTCTTCAAGGGCACCCTCGCCACGCCCTTCCCCCCCTCCGACCCGCCGGCCGCCGGCTTCTGCACCACTGCCAACCCTTGCGACGGGCCCGGTCCCATCCTGCCGCAGAGCAAGCAGGACATCCTCAACGCTCTCGAGAACATCCTCAATCTGATCTCGTCGCAAGCCACCGCCTTCGCCTCGGCGGCGGTGCCGTCGATCCAGTCCAACGTCCAGAACAAGGAGCTGATCACCAGCTTCCTGCCGATCAATGCGCCGATCTGGCCTGGCCGCGTCGATGCCTTCACCGACCCGGTGCCGACGACTTCGGCCACCGTCACCCTGCCGGACGGCAGCGTGACCTCGGTCCAGGTCCCGGACACGTCGAAGACTTGCACCTTGCCCGGCCAGCAGGGCTGCCACCTGTGGAACGCCGGCGGCGGCCAGCTCGTGGGCGGCCCGCCGCAGAACGACACCGTTCTCGCCCAGGGCAAGAATGGCTTGGACACCTCCACCTCCGGCGATTCCACCAAGCGGCGCATCTATTACGCGCCGTTCACGCCGATCGTCAATGGCGAGCTGCGCTTGAACTTCCAGATGCCGGCGGTCACCGACACGGCGCACCTGTACGACCTCGAGAACGCCATGGGCCTCTGCGGTCCCGGGTACGCTTTCTACGCCTACCCGCCACCGATCGCCTCGACCTGTACTGAAAACGGGTTGCCCATCAACACGATCTGCGCCAATGCTCCGGTCTTCCCTTATGGCAGCACTTGTCCCTCCAACCAGACCGCCGCGCCAGCTCCTCCGGCGACTGCGTACAACACCGCGCAGCAGGCGGTCAACTTCGCCGAGTCGATCAAGACCTACCAGGATCCGACCACCACCAAGACGGTCCAGTACCTGCTGGGCGACATCTTCCACTCCGACCCCCAGGTGCTCGGCCAGCCGGTCAACGTCACTCTGTTCGACGGCAACGTCGACGGCTATGCGGCCTTCGCCACCGCCGAGCGCTTCCGGCGCAAGGTGCTTTATTTCGGCAGCGACGACGGCGAGCTCCACGCCCTGGACGCCGGTACTGTGCAGCTGGGGTCGGTGGCCGGGCAGTCCGCCTGGACGTTCAACAACGGCACCGGCAACGAGATCTTCGCCTTCATCCCGCGCACCGTGATGCCGACGCTCAGTCAGCTGGCCATCGCCAACGCGCCGCCGCTCAGCGGCGGCGCCCAGACCTTCATGGTGGACGGGCCGCCCCATCTCGCCGAGGGCTTCTTCGACTACAAAGGCGTCGATCCGTGCCTGCAACCGATTCCCCCAGCGACGTTCCCTCCCGCGTGCCAGTGGCACAGCCTGGTGATCGGCGGCCTGCGCGAGGGCGGCCACGGCTATTACGCCTTGGACGTCACGCAGCCCGACGCCCTGCAGAACAACTTCGAGACGCCCAATGACAACACGACTCCCGCGATACAGCTGCCCGATCCCAGCGCCCCCAACTACCTGGCGAACTGCCTCAACGGCGGCGTCGGCTGCGGCCAGTTGAACTATCCGACGCCGCTCTGGGAGTTCACCGATAGCGTCAAGGTGAATCCGAACTGCTCAACCCCCCCCTGCCAGCTGAAGCCCGCCGACGAAGACCTCTCCGGCCCCGGCTTAGGGCATCCCGACCTCGGCGAGACCTGGTCGCGCCCCAACAGCGGCCGCGTGCGGATCTGCGACAGCTTCGGCTGTCCGCGCGAGAAGTGGGTGGTGATCTTCGGCGGCGGCCTGGATCGCAGCAACACCAACAGCCAGGGCAACTGGCTCTACATGCTCGACATGGCCACCGGCAAGGTGATCTACAAGCGTCAGCTCGTCCCCTTTACGCCCGGTCTGCCCGGCGGCTCGATTCCCAGCGAGCCCGCCGCCGTCGACACTGGCCAGGATGGCTATATCGACACGATCTTTATCGGCACCACGGCGGGACACCTCTTCAAGATCGACCTCACCACGCCGGGAACGATCGACGCCACCGGCCGGGTGGCGACCAGCAACTGGGTGCCGTTCGAGATCTTCGACACCCAGGGCAGGCCGATCTACTTCCCGCCCGCCGTCTTCCTCGACACCGACCTCAACCAGTACGGTCTCGCCTTCGGCACCGGCAACCGCTTCGACCTCTGGACCAACGCCGCCCCGAGCGACAAGAACTTGATCGACGGCCGCTTCTACGTGCTGATCGACACTGCCTTCAAGCCGGGCATGACCCCGATCACAGCGACCAGCCTGCAGGCGCTGACGCCGGACGGCCTGCCCAACCCCAACAGCCTAACCAACACAGCCAGCGGCAAGGTACCCGGCTACTTCTTCGACCTGCCGGGCGACGGCATGCTCAACGATCCCAGTGAACGGGTGCTCAACGAGCCGTTCGTCCTCTCGGGCCTGCTGATCTTCGCCACCTACGTGCCGAAGCAGCTCTCCTCGGTAGGCAACAACAACGCCGTCTGCGCCGACACCGGCGACACCCACGTCTTCCTGCTCAACATCAACAATGGCAACGCCATCAGCACCCTGGTCGGAGCCGAGGGCACCGGTTCCCCCACCGGCACCAGCAACCGTTACTTCGTGCTGTCGAAGGACCTGGGCCTCAACGTCAGCAGCGCCGAGTCGACGCCGATCGTCGTCACCAAGGGGGGCCAGACCCCGCCGGCCGAGCCCCCGCTGTCGGCGGCGGTCAAGGACGTGATGGCCCAGATCATGAAGCAGATGCCGCCGGCGTGCCGCTTCACCAACAAGCGGATCAGCATCAACGTCACCGACACCTTCAACACGACCTACAACGTCGGGGCCATCCCGGTGTGTATAATCGAGAAGAACTGGAAGGAGTTCTAGCCGGCCATGAGGTCTCGATTCCGGGCGCTCGCGATGGCGGCCGCCGCCGCACTGATCGGCGCCGCCGCCATCGCCGTGATGCTCGGTCCAGCACCGCTGTACGCCGACTGGATCGTCACCCGCCAGGGTGAGCGCTTCGAGATCAAGGGGACGTGGCAGCTCAAGGGCAAGCTGGCGGTCTTCACCTTACCCAACGGCAGTCTGTCGTCGATGCGCGCCGACCGGATCGACGTCGACGCCAGCAAGCAGGCGACCGCGCAGGCGAAGAAGCAGGCCGAGCCGCAGCCGCCTTCCGCGGAGCAGGCGAAGCCCAAGCGCCGGGCGGTCATCATCCTGACCGACAAGGACTTCAAGAAGACCCCGCTGCCCGAGAGCGCCGCAACTGCCACTCCGGATGCCGCCGCCGTCAGCGACGCCAAGAAGGGCGGCAAGGACAACCCGCCCCCGCCGGGCAGAGGCGTCGCGAGCGGCGTCGAGGTGGTGGGATGGGACCGGGTGCCGGCCACCGAGAGCAAGGCCAACGGCGTCGAGCTCACCGGCACGGTGCGCAACGTCTCCCAGGACAACCTGACCGAGGTGAACGTGGTGGCTGACCTGTTCGACGAGAACGGGGGCTTGATCGGCCGCTTCCCGGCGGTGGTCGACAACCAGCTGCTGCCGCCGACGGAGTCCAGCAAGTTCCACCTGGTGGCCACCGGCGTCTTCGCCTTCGCTTCGATCCGCTGGGAGACCACGAGCAAAGGCTTCCGGTCGGTCCAGCCGGGTCCGGCGCGTCCCCCAGGTTAACCGCCGCGGTACTTGGGCACGCCTTCGAGGTCGTGCTCCTTGACCTTCCTGAGCAGCGCGCGGTAGCTGATGCCGAGCAGATCGGCGGCCCGCCGCTTGTCGCCTTCGACCTCGATCAACGCCCGGCGCAGGCGGTCGCGCTCGCCGCTGCTCGCGGGGAGGACGGCGGCCGGCGCGCCCAGCAGCGGCAGCAGGTCAGCCGGCCGCAGGTCCGGACCGTCGGCGAGGATCAGCGCCCGCTCCAGCACGTTGGCGAGCTCGCGCACGTTGCCGGGCCACGGCTGCGAGGCGAGCAGCTCGGCGGCGCCTTCGGCGAGGCGCGGCAGCGGCAGCTGGTGACGGCGGGCGATCCCGGCGATCAGGTGGCGGGCGAGCAGCGGCACGTCGCTCGCCCGCTCGCGCAGCGGCGGCAGCTCGATCGGGAAGACGGCGAGCCGGAAGAAGAGGTCGCCGCGGAATCGCCCCTCCTCGACCATGCGTTGCAGATCCTGATTGGTGGCCGCCACCAGCCGCAGGTCGGCATGTAGGGTGCGGCCGCCGCCGACCCGCTCGAAGGTGTGCTCCTCGAGCACCCGCAGCACCTTGGCCTGGATCGCCAGCGGGATCTCGCCGATCTCGTCCAGCAGCAGGGTGCCGCCGGCTGCCTGCTCGAAGCGCCCCGGCTGCCGCCGGTCGGCGCTGGTGAACGCTCCCTTCTCGTGGCCGAACAGCTCGTTTTCGAGCAGCGCCTCGGGGATGGCGGCGCAGTTGACGGCGACCGCCGGGCCGCGCCGCCGCGCCGACAGTGCGTGCAGGGCGCGTGCGAACAGCTCCTTGCCGGTGCCGCTCTCGCCGGTGAGCAGCACGGTGGTCTCGGTGGGAGCGACGCGCTCGAGCAGCCGCAACGCGGCGCGCAGCCGGGGATGGCGCCCGACGATCGCCGGCGCGCCGGCGGGCTGGAACACCGCGTCATCGCTCTCGAGGGCCGCCTCCGTCTCGGAGCTCTCGTGGCCCTCGCCGCGCTCACCGCGCTGTTCTCCGATTGCCCTCGCCACCAGGCGCGCCAGGTCGGGCAGCTCGAGCGGCTTCTCGAGGAAGTCATGGGCGCCCAGCTTCATCGCCTCGACCGCCGCTCCGACGCTGCCGTAACCGGTGAGCACCACGACCGGCACTCGCGGCTGCGACTGCCGGCTCGCCGCCAGCACCTCGAGTCCGGAGACGTCGGGCAGCTTGAGATCGGTCAGCACCAGGTCGAAGGGCCGCTCGCCGAGCAGGCGAATGGCGTCGCCGCCGTTCGCCGCGGCGGCGACCTCGTACCCGTCGTCAGTCAGCGCCCGGGCCAGCAGGCGGCGCAGCGAATCGCGGTCCTCGACCAGCAGGATGCGGCCGGCTGCCATCGCCGCAGTTTGCCTCAGGCGTCGCCGGGCGGCTCGCGTCGCCCGGCGGCGGTGGGATCGATCGGCGGCAGCGCCGGGTACGGCGCCAGCGGCGAGAGCGGCGGCAGCGAGGCGTCGGCGGCCGCAGAGCCGAGCGCCCTGCGGACCGCTCCGAGCAGATCATCGTCGTCTTCCGGCGCCACGGTGCGCAGGTCGAGCAGCAGCCGGCCATGCCGCAGATAGCCGATCACCGGCGGCTCGCCCAGGCGCAGCCGCGCCAGCAGCTCGTCGCCGCCGGGCAGCGCCAGCGCCTCGCCGGGGATCGGCGCCTCCGGGGCCGAGCCGCCGCCCAGGAAGGCGTCGGCGGGGACGATCTCGGCGACCTGGAGGCCCGGGGAGCCAGTAGGGCCGGCATAGCGGGCAGGGCCGGCAGTCCCGGCAGGGCCTGCGGAGTCGACCGAGGGAGGGGAGGGACGGGGGGCCGCGTCGCCCGCGGCGGCAGGCGATCCAAGTGCCGCGACGGCGCGCTCGAGCCGCTCCCGATGCGCGGCCGGATCGGGCCACATGCGGTCCAGCGGCATCGCCGCGCCGGTGAGGTGGAGGCGCAGCACCGCCTCGAGCGCGGCGAGGGTCGTGCGGTCGGGCCGCAGGGCGCGGTAGAACGGGTGGCGGCGGCAGCGCGCCAGCAAGTCGCGCCGCCCGAGCAGCAGGCCCGCCTGGGGGCCGCCCAGCAGCTTGTCGCCGCTGCCGCAGGCGAGATCGCAGCCGAGAGCCATCAGCTCGGAGAGGCTGGGATGCTCGGCCAGCTGGGGCGGAGTCCGCGGCGTGCGCGGCAGCAGCAGGCCGCTGCCTTCGTCCACCAGCACCGGCACTCCGACCCGCCTGCCGAGCTCCACCAGCTCGCGCGGCGTCACCGCGGCGACGAAGCCTGAGAGCCGGAAGTTGCTCGGGTACACCTTGAGCAGAAGCGCCGTGGCCGGTCCCACCGCGCTCTCGTAGTCGGCGATGCGGGTGCGGTTGGTGGTGCCGACCTCGACCAGACGGGCGCCGGCGGCGATGAGGATCTCGGGGATCCGGAAGGAGCCGCCGATCTCGACCAGCTCGCCGCGCGACACCACCACCTCGCGGTCCCTGGCGAGCGCCGCCAGGCACAGCAGCAGCGCGGCGGCGTTGTTGTTGACTGCCAGCGCCGCCGCGGCGCCGCTGGCGGCGGTCAGCAGCCGCTCGACCCGTCCGTTGCGCTGGCCGCGCCGGCCGGTCGCGAGATCGATCTCGAGATCGCAGTAGGCGTCGAGCAGCGGCGGCAGCGATGCCGCGACGCTCCGCGGCAGGGGCGCCCGGCCGAGATTGGTGTGGACGAAGACGCCCGTGGCGTTGAGGACGCGGCGCACCGCGCCGCCCAGCGCCGCCTGCAGCTCGGCGGCGAGGCGCTCGGGCAGCCGGGCGATCTCCGTGGCCAGAGCGGGTGCCGCCGGCGTGGCGGCCAGGCGCTCCCGCAGCGCCGCCAGCAGGCGGCGGGCTTGGACCTTGACCTGCTCCCGTCCGTATAATGCAAGGAGCGCCGCCACCGCCGGGTCGTCGAGCAGCCGGTCGAGCTGCGGCAGTGCGCGGCGGGCGTCCGATGCAACCTGATCTGGAGTCCGCATCTTTGGATGACAGGGGGGGCACTGACCGGCGCCGGGACCATTCTAGGAGATCCGTGGACCCCAAGCGAAATCCGCCCAGAGGAATGGCAGCCTCATCGCCCGCGTCGTTAGCCGGGAGGGCAGCGCACCCGGCGGGCGGTGCGGGCGGCGGCGGAGGTGTGTCCCTGCCGAGAGCTGCCGCTGCGGCTCTGTCGGGACTGCCGGGAAAATCCGACCAGGTGAAGGCGGCCGGCGCTGCCACGGTGGCGGAGTCGCTCGACCGCCTGGCCGCCGAGATCCGGCAGCTGCGGGTCGATTTCGAGCGCTTCTTCAGCGGCGCCCTGCTCGTCCCTCCCGACGAGCTGCGCCGTCGCGTTCAGGCGCAGCTGCGCCAGCTGCGGCAGGTCAACGTCATGACCGCCGTCGAACGGTTCCGGCTCGGCGATCTCGAAGCCCGGCACAACAGCTACGACGAGCTGTTCAGCCGGCGCTTGCGCGACCACGAGGAGGGCCGCCTGCGCGCCGGGCATGCTCCGCCGCCGCCCCCCGGGCCCATGCCGCAGCCGCGCTACGATCCAGGCGCCGGCATCGTCGTCGGCCCCGATCCGGACCCTCGCGCGGTGGCCGCTCTCTACGAGGGGCTGACCGTCGCGGGCGCCGCCGGCGGCACCGCCGGCGGGGAGCGGCCACGCTTCGATCTCGCCAGCTTTGGCAGCTACCTGCAGCGCCAGGCGGCGGCGATACGTGACAAGACCGGTTGCGCCAACGTGCAGTTCCGCCTCGCCACCGAGGACGGGAAGCTCAAGCTCAAGGCCCGCCCGCTGGCGCCCGCAAATCGCAAGGAGATGACGTGAACAAGAGACTGCCGCGCCCGCGGGCGCTCCCGATCCTGACCGTCCTCGGCTCGCTCGTCGCCGCCGGCGCGCTGCTTTCGATCATCGCCATGACCGCCGCCGCGGCGGCGGTGCCGCAGAACCTGCCGGCGGCGCTCGAGAAGCAGCGGCGCTTGGCGGTGGAACGGCCGGGGGACGCGGCGGTGTTCAACGACCTGGGCAACCTGCTGGTCATGGCGGGTCAGCCGTCGGAGGCCGAATCGGCCTATCGCCACGCCGTGGAAATCGATCCGCACCGGTTGTCGGCGCTCTACAACCTCGGCCTGCTGCTGGTGCAAGAGGGTAAGCCCGCCGAGGCCCGGCAGCTCTTCGAGAAGGTGCTCGAGATCGAGCCGCGCCATGCCTGGGCCCACTACCAGCTCGGCGCTCTCCATGAACGGCAGGGCGACAAGTCGCGGGCCGTCCGCGAGTACGCGCAGGCGTTCAGGCTCGATCCTCAGCTGGCCTTCCGCGAGGTCAACCCGCAGATCGTCGAGAATGGCGTGGTGACCGAGTCGCTGCTGCTCGCCTACCGCCGCCAATCTTCGGCAGCCGAGGCGCCGCCGATCTACGACGAGCGGTCGCGCATCCGGGAGCTGCTGGTGCAGGAGCCCGGCAAGGACGCCGCCGCCGAAGCCAGGCCCGCCGCGCCGCCGCCCGCGCCGCCGCCGACCGCTCCGGGCGCGGCCGGCGGCCGCTCCACGGTGCTGCGGCCGCGAGACCTGTCCGGCGGCAGCAATGTCGGCCAGGCGAGCCCTCCCGGCAGCCGCCCCGGCACCGGTGCACCGGTCGCTGGACGTCCGCAGGTCGGCTATGGAACGCCCGGTTACGTCCCGCAGGGAGACGCCAATAGCGGCTACCAGGGCGGAGCGCGGCAGTGGACCCGCCCCGCTCCCACCCCCAACCCCAATCTCGACGGAACGCAGCCGGGCACGGTGGTGACGCCCCCGCCGGTGGGGCTCTACTACCGGCCGACCCCGTCCAGCACCGGGCGCCTCGGCACCCAGGTGATGCCGGAGCAAGACGGCTAACTCACCTTCGGGGAATCCCCCTCCGGCAGGCCTTGGGGGGCGGCGGA
>Ga0209118_1000668_pt1 | contig 17741 bp, 16 predicted proteins | sample BlaSpr_A8_Ref_M1_FD_187988 | JGI IMG/M metagenome (GOLD analysis project Ga0209118, IMG submission 187988) | Forest soil microbial communities from Thunder Bay, Ontario, Canada - Black Spruce, Ontario site 2_A8_Ref_M1 (SPAdes) (version 2) | ecosystem: Environmental > Terrestrial > Soil > Boreal...
TTTGCCGGACTGTTCACAGCTGACCTGCTGGTCGGGGTGGGAATCGCAGGATTGCTGCAAAGGATTGGGATCCTCGTCATCTGCAGCTGGATTGTGCTTCTTGCCGTGCGTCTGATCCAGGAAGGAGCCATGGGCTCGCCAACAGCGAAGGAGGCCGACGAAACCTAGGCCGCTAGATCTCCCGACCGATTGCGCTCTCGATCTGATCCAGGTGCGGGTGCCAGTGGAGCATGCGCTCGAGCCATCCGGCCACGATGCCGGGTCGTGGCCCACGTTCGGGACCGTCCCTGTCCGCCAGTAGATACTCCGCCGCCGCTGCATCAGCCCCTCGTCGACCAGGTAGCGGCGCAGGGTGGCGAAGTCCGGATGCCTGCGCGAGATGATGCGACTCACCTCGGCCTCGGTGAAGCTGCGCCCGGGCTGAAAATCCTGGGCCAGCCAGCGCAGCATGGTGAGCCTCTTCTTGTACTGGGCCGGGATGCTGAGCAGCCGGCCCTCCGCGTCGACGACGATGCCTAGCACCCTCGCGTCGTAGCTCCCCTCCCTCACTGGGTCTACGCGGATTTGGTGGAACGCAGTCCCTGGTGCTGGCCGGTGGCGCAGAAATAGGTCAAGGGCGGCGGGTCTCCCTGGTTGCGTACCCGATCCTACCCAGGCACCACGGGCAGGAGCGTCCTGCCTTGCCGTGCACGACACTGGGGGGGCGAGCATAGCGGGTCCATGAACGTAAGAACGGACTCAAGGTGTATCTCCGGCGTGCGACCGAACCTGGCCACTGATGGCCGGACGATCTGGGTGGTATCCACAAGAGCCCATCTGTGGATTACTTCCCGGGGAAATTGTGATACGGCTTTGATCCGGCGCCCTACCCAGCACCAAGCGTGACGCAAGGATCGTATTCAGAAAGTGGTCGGGGGCCCGGGTCTAAAACTGACGGACCTCGGTGGGGACACTATTTGAACTCTCGAATTGAACTCGGCAGCGGCGTCCTCGACCTAATTAGGACCCATTGCGACCGGCTTGAACAGGCCGCAGCCAGCGTTTAGTCCGCCCGCGGGCCCTGCTGGCAAAAGGTACAGGCGGCTCCAAGCTATTACGAGAACGATTATAATCGTTGACGTAATATGCCTAGTAGACAGCAGAAGGCTGAACCGGATCTCGGGCGCTTCTCGGACCCAGCGCTTGTCGTCCTGACCTGCTTGGCGGACGGACCGAAGCACGGATACGCGATCCTTCAGGAGAGCGCATCGCTCGGCTTCCCACTGAGCGTGGGCACGTTGTATGGCTCGCTCAACCGCCTGGAGAGGCTCAGGCTCATAGAAGCCGAAGCTTCAGACGATCGTCGCCGGCCCTACCGAATGACCGAATTGGGAGTCGGCCATCTGAGGGCGCGCCTCGCCTCCTTGAATCGTGTTGTCCGTTATGGCGCACGAAAGTTGGAGGAGGCGCGATGAAGCTACTTCTCCATCTCTATCCCCATTGGTGGCGCGATCGATATGGGGCCGAGGCGCTCGACATCTTGGAAAGACGTCCGGTCACTCTCTCGCTCTTGCTGGACGTCATGGTCGGTTGCGTGGACGCATGGCTAAACCAAGAGATGCCACCGGGCGACGTCGGCAGAACATACCAACATGACGACCCCAGAGGGTATTTGATGAATGGCAATCGCAAGCGAAACAGACTCGTCGCATCAGTCATCGCAGGTGTGCTTCTAATTGTCCTCACAGGTGCTTTCGTCTTTGTCGAGACTTATCGCACGCTACAAGGGCACCGAGACGGAGCCCCTGGCGCCATCAACGTGCTTGCCGTGTCCGCGGCAGCGACTGCCGCAGTGGGCTTCTGGGTCGTCGTGACCGGACGCCGTCTCCATAACTGGCCTGGCTGGCCCGGCGAGCGCCGCGCGCTCCGGCTCGCTGGAGCCTACTGCCTGTTGGGCAGTCTGTTCGTAGTCGGATTGGCGCTGACAGGAAATGAGGGATTCGCGTTTTTAATCTATGCGGGCCTGGCGCTGACACTGGCAGCAGCGACTCGGGTCGTCCGCAGTCGTAATCCGGGTATCTAGTCGAACGCTTGTTGACCAGTTCAAATAAGGGAACTTTGGTCGGGGGCCCGGGATTTGAACCCGGGGCCTCACGGTCACGAACCGTCTCCGTGGGATGTCCTGGAGTGTCCTGGCGGCTCCTCGTGGGGCCGCCTGAACTCAAATGGCGGGGCCTTCGTGTCCTCGTGTGACCTCTCGGAACCGTCCGTTTCCGGGAATGCGTGATCCAGCTGTGATCCAGCGAGGGCCAGATCAGCCCCAAAGTCGAGCACGCAAACCCACTCTCGAACGTGACGGGTGGGGGCTATAAACAGACCGGGCGCTAATCGCCTGGGCTTGGGGCAGCACACGTACGACACCATCGGTCAGACCGCAACGGCTCCGGCCGTAGGCACCTTTCTAGAACGACTTCGCCGCTGAGAGCCTCGGTAGACCGCCGGCGTGCACCCGAGATGTCGCTGGAATGCTTTCGTGAAGCTCGACTCCGACTCGTAGCCGACGCTCCGCATCGCTTCGGTGACCGACAGGCGTTCCGCGTCCAACAGCTGCGCCGCACGAAGAATGCGGCATTGCGCCAGGTAGCGCATCGGCGATTCGCCGACACACTCGGCAAAGCGCTGAGCAAAGTTAGATCGGGACATTGCAACTGCGGATGCAAGCCGCGCCACTGTCCAGTCCTTCTGAGGCGACTCTTGGATCAGCCCGAGCGCTGCTCCTACGCGCGCGTCCTCAATGCCGTGGATCCATGGCGCGGCCGCGCGCGAATCTAGCGCGAGCTGCGCTCGCAGGACCTGCACGAGCAGCAGTCCGCAGAGTAGATCGGTCAACGCGCCGGAGCCGGGGAGCGGCATCGCCGACTCTGCATCCGCCATCGCGACAAGGCCCTCGATCATTCCCGTGCCCGCGCCCGCGTTGACATGGATCAGGTCCGGCAGCACTCGCAGGAGAGGATGGCTGGTTTGGCGCTCGAACTTGAAGAAGCCGCACAGCATCGTGGCTTGATGGCCGCCACCCGCGATGCCGATCGACGGGAAACGTCCCGGAACGCAATGCTGCATAAGGTCCGCGAACGATGTGATCAGCACGCCCGATTGGCTCATGAGCTCGTGGCGCTGCCCGCGCATTAGAACGGCCACGTCGCCGGCCGAGAGGCGGATCATACGGCCCTCCTCAGTCCGAAGCCATCCAGATCCCGAGAGAATGACGTGGAAGACCGCTGCGCCGAACGGCTCGAGGCCCATCCCCCACGGCGCGGTCAGCTCGGCGCGGGCGATCAATGATCCGGACATCTGGATACTGCGCAGCGCCACGCTCAACGGATCCACTGCGTAGTTCTACTCCTTAGCTGTCGTGGCGTCCACCAGGGCTCGTACTCACCCAGGTACAAAACCTGGACGCTAGGACGGATTTTTCGTCGCCCGAAGCATGGCCAGAAATTCACTCGGGCCGTAACCTGACCTCACTCTCTAATCCCGAGGAGGACTTCGATGCCTAAATTTCTGATCACTTATCACGGCAGCAACATGCCCCACGATGTCGTGTCCATGGCCAAGGCGCGCGACGCTTTCATGCATTGGGCCGGCAAGACGGGCCCGGCGCTGGTGGAGCCCGGAGCTCCGATCGGCGCTTCGCGGACAGTTTCAAGCGATGGTACGAAGGACGGTCTTGCCGACGGGCCATTCAACGGCTGGTCCGTAATCGAGGCCGCCGACCTGAACGCCGCGTCGAAGCTGCTCGCCGACCATCCGTTTATCGGCCGCGGAGGAGTTCTGCAGATCAACGAGCCGGCGGCAATCTAGCGCGATCGCAGCCGCGCTCTCGAAGTACGGTATGCACGCACACGTGGCAACTTGAGGTCCTCGACGCGGTCGATCGGGCTTGGTGTCGCTCTGCTCGTCTACATCGCGTCCCGCCCTAGATTGCCGAAATGTGCACCAGACGGAGCCCAGGCTTGGCCTCGGGACCCAGCCTGGGCTCGGTGATCAGGGAGGCTCTACGCCTGCCAACTGGGTTCGACCCTCGTAAACAGGCTCGGACCCAATCATCGTGAGCTGCCCGCTGTAACCCCAACCGTCAAGGACCAGCAGCGGCCTCCCGGTGCCGACCTCTTCGTACGTCATGGTGATGTCGCGGACTTTGCATTCCATGCTCATGCCCTCTACGCCATGCTCGGCGCGGGTTCAGCGCGGATGGCCCGTGTCTCCGATGCTCCGGTGTAGCCCAGATATCCAAGTGCGACGCAGAGGAGGATCGGGCCCAAGCTCCCGACGAGAGAGACCGGCACGCTGGGCGGTGTCAGCGCCGCAGCGAGATAGACAAGGGACATGACGGCGGAGCCGATTTGTACGAAGCCGACCCAACGCGGGGCAAACCGGCGGCGGAAGATAGCTGTCGCCATCAGGACGTTGCCAGCGATGATCGCTACGAGCCAGATCATGAAGACCAGGCTGACGAGCGGCGCGGGGTTCGGGTCCTTGAACAGATCGGGCGCCACCGAGCCCAGCCACGAGTACAGCGTTGCGGCCATCAGAGAAATGAAACCGAAGATCATCTCGGCGAGCGCGATCAGCGCAATGCCGGCCAACCCAAGTCCGCCCCAGCCCTCGCGCCCGCGCGCAAACACGCCGGGCAGTCCGTAGACAAGCAGCGTCATGCCGGTCGCGCCGGCGATGTTGATGACGATGAAGCCGGCGCTTTGCGCTTTCGCGCCATCAAAAGCGTGGCCGGGCACGTAGACCGAGAAGGCCAGGATCGCGATGGTTGAGATGGCGGCGCCGACTACAGCGGACCAGCAGCTGAGCCGCACTGCGTTGCTCATGCGCGCTGCGCCGTGCTCGGCATGGATTCGGTCCTGGCGGTCCGGGTCTCCGACGCACCGGAGTAGCCTAGAGAGCCCACGGCGACTAGGAAGCAGATAGGACTCAGGCTTCCGACGAGCGAGAGCAGCACCTTGCTCGATGAAAAGGCCGCATATACATAGACCGGGTACATGACCGCGGAGGCGACTAGCAGGAAACCGATCCATCGCGGGCTAACTCGGCGGCGGAGGATCGGGATCGCCATCAGGATGGTGCCGGCGCTCAACGCCGCTAGCGAGGTGAAAGAAATCGCTAGGAAGAGAGGCGGGCCGGGGTCCTTGACGAGTTGTGGCGCCTTCTCAGCCAGCCACGGATCGATTAGGGCGGCGAGCAGCGACACGAACGAAAGAATGAGAGCCGCCAGCGAAAGCAGCGCAATGCCAACGAGCCCCGTGCGGCCCCAGCCCTCATGCCAGCGCGCGAACACGCCAGGCAGTCCGTAGACGAGCAGGAGCGCGCCGACCGTGGACAACAGATTCGCGGCGACGAAGGCAGGGCTCTGAGCCGTATTGACGTCAAGGGTCGGGCCGGAGACTGTGAAGACCGTAATCAGGACGGCGATGATGGTGATCGGGGCGGCGACGACCGCCGACCAGCAGCTGAGCCGAACTGCGGTACTCCTCTCACGTTGACGCGCCGGTTGCGCCTTGTTCTGCTCGGACATGTCAATTCCTTCCCTTCGGATACTCCTGCCGGCATTACATTCCAGCGTTCCTGTGTGCTCCTGGCCGAAGGGCTGCAAGGAGCCGAAGAGCGCCGGTGCCGACCACGCTAGGCCCCGCATCGTTCGCCGCCCCTGGGGCCAGCTACCGGTTTAAGTACCTGTTCTTGTACCGGTCTGATCGCGGATTTACCGCTAACGTTCGCCCCAGTGAGCCAAGGGATGGCTGGAGCCCAGCTAAGCCGGCGCGAGAAGCAGGTGGCAGAGCTTGTCGCCGACGGACTCACGAACCGCGAGATCGCCGAGCGGCTCTTCGTCTCCGAGCGCACTGCTGAGTACCACGTGGAGCAAATTAGGAACAAGCTCGGCTTCCACTCCCGCCGTGACATCGCAGGTTGGCTCCAGGCGTCGGAGGCAAGCCTCCCACCGCTCCGGATTCTTGACTCGACCCCAAACAACCTTCCGACGCAGGCGACAAAGTTCATCGGCAGGCAGCGTGAGATCGCTGGGGCAGTTGAGCGCCTTCAGACGACCCGGCTGCTGACGCTGACCGGACCAGGCGGCAGCGGCAAGACCCGCCTCGCCCTCCACCTCGCTGCAGACCTCCTCGAGCGGTACCCCGATGGGGTCTGGCTGGTCGAGCTCGCCCCGGTCAGCGACCCTGGCGGCGTGAGTCCCACAGTAGTTGCCGCCGCGCATATCGGTGACCGCGGGGGTCGCCCGACCGTCGACACGATCATCGAGTCGCTCCGCAGCCGGCGCCTCTTGCTAGTGCTGGACAATTGTGAGCATCTCGTTGCCGCGTGCGCGGACCTGGCAGATGCGCTTCTTCGCTCATGCCCTCTGGTGACCATCCTCGCCACCAGCCGCGAGGGTCTGAACGTCCCGGGCGAGGCCCTCATGCCGGTGCCCCCGATGCGAGTGCCAGAAGGCCACAGGATCCCGCCGCTCGACGAACTAGGTGGCTTCGAGGCGATCAGCCTGTTCGTCGATCGCTGCGCCTCGTATCAGCCTGCGTTCGCCCTCACGGATGAGAACGCGGCGGAAGTCGTGCGCATCTGTCGCCGCCTGGACGGCGTGCCTCTTGCACTTGAGCTCGCCGCTGCTCGGGTCCGAGTCCTCTCGGTTGCTCAGGTCGCCAATCGGCTCGACGATCGATTCCGCCTTCTCACTGGCGGCGGGCGAACCGTGGTGGCACGGCAGCAGACGCTGCGGGCGCTCATCGACTGGAGCTACGACCTGCTGACCGAGGCAGAGCGCGCCCTGCTTCGGCGACTATCGACCTTTGTTAGGGGCTGGACCCTCGACGCGGCCGAGGCCGTATGCAGCGGGAATGGCATCGAAAGCGAGGCCATCCTCGAGCTACTCGCGCACCTCGTCGATAAGTCGCTCGTCGTAATGATGGACAGCGGCGGGGCCGCACGCTACTCGATGCTCGAGACGATCCGCGAGTACGCTCGCGAGAAGCTTGTCGACTCTGGTGAAGCCGATATTCTTCGCCAGCGACACTTCGATCACTACTTTCGCGAGGCAGTGGACAAGCCGATGTGGGCTCGTCCCCTAGGTCGGGTGTCAGTCGATTATGGACTCGACTACGAAAACTTCCGCGCGGCGCTCGAATGGATCGAGGGGGAGCCGAGCAGCGCCGACCAATACCTTCTTTTCGGCAGTTCGCTGATCGGTCCGGCCGGTGTCCGCGGTCGCCACAGTGAGCTGCAGCAAATCCTGACGGCTGCGCTCGCCCGCAGCGATCCGGACGCTCGGACGCTTGGCCGTGCCCGTGCCCTCCTGGCTCTCGCGACCCTTGCGGCCTTGCAGCGTGATTTACCGGTCGCGGCCCCGTTCGCGAGGGAGGCCGTCCGATTGCTTCGGGAGCTCGGTGAGAAGCGCGAACTGGCTTATGCGCTGTTGTTCGTGGCGCTAGGAGCGCTCAACGATCCGGACGTGTCGCGCCGAACGATGAGCGAGTCTCGGGCGATCCTCGAAGAGCTCGGCGACATCCGGGGCGTTGCAATGGTGCTCTGGGCGATGGGCGATGGCGCGCTCGCGCATGGGGACTACGACGCCGCGCGCGTCCGCCTCACCGAAAGCCTGGCGATATTCGGCCAGCTCGGCGAACTCCGTTTGAGGAGCGTCCCATTGGTGAGCCTCGGCCGGCTCGCCTGCGTGGACGGCGACTACGGTCGTGCGCGAACCCTCGTCGAGGAGGCGCTGGCGATCCGCACGCGGCCCGATAACCCGTGGCAGGTCGCGATCACGCGCATCAGCCTGGGTGAGGTCAGTCGGAGCGAAGGCGATCCGGCCGGTGGAGCGCAGTTGTTCGAGCAAGCGCTGGCCGACGGTCGAGGCATGGGCGACGACATGGTTGTCGCGTGGGCCCTCCATAACCTGGGGCATGTCGCGCTCCAGTCCGATGACAGGCCGACGGCAGCCGCAAGGTTCAGGGAGAGTCTCCTACTGCGGTGGCGGTCAGGGCCCGCCGCCGACATCGCCGCCAGCCTCGCGGGTATGGCCAGCGTCGCCCTGCGCGACGGCGAGCTCACCGAAGGGCTGCGGTTGTTCGGGGCGGTTGACCGCACGTTGGAAACAGCGCACCGGGTGCTTGCGCCTGCCGACGAGCAGGTCCGTCGCGAGGACCTCGCCGCAATCCGGCTGCAACTGGACTCGCGGGCCTTTGATGCGGCATTCCGCGAGGGACATGCCGCGCAGTTCGAGGACCTTGAGGCGATGGCGAACGCTGTTTCTAACCGGGCAATCGGTCGCGGCGGCTAGACAGATCCCCCACACCGGCGACGCGGCTGAACGTCGCCTCGATGGTCCTGAGTTCGGAAGCAGGTCGGGGGCCCGGTGTTGAACCCGGGGCCTCACGGTCCTGACCCGTGCGTCGGCTTTAAGCGTCGGGCGGCCACTGATTGTCGGGCGGTGAAGTCCGAACTGGGCCCGCTTTTGCAGGCGAGACGATCCGACAACCCAGAACATCGCCTTGGCCAAAAAGACGGTCGGGAAATGCTCGGTCGCGGGTCACAGATCGAAATCGGCCAAAAAGGGCCCTTTGACCAGCTGTTAAAAAACAACTGAACGGCACTTCGTGCCGCTCCGAAAAGGATAATCTCCCCGTCAGGGATCGGCGAGCATCACTGGTTGCTGGGCGGCGAGAGCGTGTCCTTTCCGCGGGCCGCTTTCCATGAGTCGGACAGACTCTCGGGGCCGAACGCCGCCTTGGGGATGAACGCCTCCGCACCGGATACAGCGATGCCCGACGCGAAGTCCTCCCGGTCGTAGGTAGACAGCAGGAACACGACGACATCGGAATGCTCGGATCGGATACGACGGCTTGCCTCCATCCCATCGACGCCGGGCATCTGAACGTCCATCAGCACCAGGTCCGGATGCAAGCGCCTCGCCGCGACCACTGATTCCTCGCCGCCTTCAGCCTCGCCGGCCACCTCGAAACCCTCGGTCGCCGCAATCACCTCGCGGGCCGCCAGTCTGAACGCGGGCTGGTCGTCGACGATCAGCACTTTCACCGCCACCAACCAGACGCTAGACCTGGGAGCCTGAAGGTCCAATGGTGCCAACACCAAACCTCGCGGGGAGGCCAGCCCCGTCGTCCCAGGGCGATTGCCTGTGTTGAAATTGCCGAGATGGCGATTCGCGTTGTGCTTGCCGACGACAGCTACATCGTCCGCGAGGGCGTGCGAGAGCTCCTCAAAGCGATCGACGACATCAACGTGGTCGCCACATGCGCCGACCTGGATGCCCTGATCGCGGCGGTCGCCTCTGAGCACCCCGATGTCGTGCTCACCGACATCCGCATGCCGCCGACCAACACCGACGAAGGCATCCGGATGGCCGAACAACTGCGACGCACCGATCCCTCGATCGGCGTCGTGGTGCTCAGCCAGTTCGCTGACGCCGAGTATGCGTTGGCGCTGCTCGACAAAGGAGCGGCCGGGAGGGCTTACCTATTAAAGGAGAGGGTCACCGACCTGGACCAGCTTGCCAACGCCATCCGGGAGGTCGCGCGTGGTGGTTCCGTGATCGATCTCAAGGTGGTCGAGAACCTGATCGCCGCTCGCGCTCGGCATGCGCGATCGCCGATCGCGGACCTGACCCCTCGTGAGACCGAGGTGCTCGGCGAGGTCGCGCAGGGCAAGAACAATGCGGCCATCGCGGCCAACCTCCACCTGACGGACCGGGCCGTTGAGAAGCACATCAACTCGATCTTCTCCAAGCTCGGGCTTGGCGACGAGCAGGACGTCCACCGCCGCGTGCGCGCGGCGCTCATCTATCTGGCTGCGCAGCCACCCGATATGCGGTGACGAGCCCATCCCGCCCAGGCACCTGGGCGGGACCCACCTGCTCGGCCTGGGGCCGAGTGCTCAGCGCCTTGTAGCTCGATTCGCTGAGGACTGTCTCGCCGCCGGACGCCAGCTGCTGCAGGCGCTGGGTCAGGTTCACGGCATCTCCGACCACCGAGTACTCCATCCGCTCCTCACCTCCCAACAGAGCGGCGGCCACCAACCCCGACGACAGCCCGATCGCGAGCTCCAGCTGCGGCAGGCCGGCCGTCCTCCACTGGCCATTCAGCTCGGCTTGCCGGCGATGCATGGCATGCGCCGCTCGAAGTGCACGATCCGCGTGGTCGGGCACCCCCTCTGGCGCACCGAAGACGGCCATCACGGCGTCGCCGACGAACTGCATCACCGTGCCCTTTTCGGCCATGATCTCGTGGCTCGCGGCAGCCCGATATCCGTTCAGCTGTTCACAGAGCGGGAGCAGGTCGGCTGACTCGGCGATCCGCGAGTAGCCGCGAATATCGGACATGAGCACGGTGACGACCATGCGTTCTCTCTCCCCCGCTCGCCAGCCGCCACTGCGAAGCTGTTCCGCGACGCCGGTGGGCACCAGGCGGCTCAATGTCTCGCGCTGCTCCTCCCGCTGGATGATCGCCTGGTGCAGCAGGCGCAGGTTGCGCAATGCATGCTCATTGCCGGCCGTTGCATCTCGGGCGATGACGAGGAAGAGTCGTTCGACCGCGCCTGCAACGTCGGCCGGCGTCGTCCTGAGCAAGGCGGAGATCGAATGGATAGTGCGTCCTTCCGCCACCATCTGGAGCAGAACCCTGTCGGTCGCAGACAGACGGCCACTGTCGACCGGCATCAGGAGTGACTCCGCGATCTTGGGATCCAACAGTGATCCGCCAGTGCTGACCGCCTTGATCGCCCGCCCCAGCTGGTCGCCTTCGGAGACGCGGTCCTTGAGCAGGTAGGCATATCCGGCGGCGCCCTCGTTGAGCAGCGACACAGCATAGTCGGGCTCGTCGTACTGCGAAAGGATCACCACACCAGTACCGGGATGGCGCTTGCGGATGAGCCGGCAGGCGTCGACACCTTCCTTCTGGAACGCGGGCGGCATCCTGATGTCGCTCACGATCACCTGTGGCTCGAGCTCCTCAGCCTGGGCGATCAGCTCGTCGTAATCGCGGGCGATGCCGACCACCTCGAAGTCGCCCGACACCTCGAGCAGTGCTCGCAAGCCTTCGCGCACGATGAGGTTGTCGTCCGCGAGCAGCACGGTGATATGCGCCATACGGTTCCATTGGACCGGCGATTCGCGACGCCGGCAAGGTGGCCAGCACCACCGGGGCGGTTCGGTTGCCCCCGCTCAAAGAGGCAGGCGGCCACCATCGCCCAAACCGCCGGAGGCGCCTACGTTGCTGGCGGAGGACATGCACATGAAATTCGAAAGCTCTGTCACAGCCGTTTCGTGGATACCGGCGGAAGCGGTCAAGGGTTTCCTTGGCGTGCCGTTCGAGATGGGCCTTGCCCATTACGACGACGCGCTGCCCGAGATGCTCGACAACCTGGACGAATGGCACGGCAAGGACCTCTTTCGGGAGGCCAACGAGCTCAAGGGTTGGATCGAAGTCGAGGACGGCAAGATTGTGGCTCACGGCCAGGAGGGTGGCGGACGCATCGGCGTCACGCGCTTGAAGATCGGCCCGAAGACCGTCACGGTCAAGGCGAAGGCGATGCCTGACATCCGCGCCGTACCCGAGGTCACAGATGACTACGTCCGATTCATCCAGACGTGTGGCGGCCGCACAGGCGCACCTGCGCCCCGGCCCGTTCCACGCAAGCCTTTCTTTCAGGTCGACTCCGCCGTCGCATGGACGACTTTGGCCCTCACCATCTACAAGGACGGCAGGTCGGAGTACGAGCTGATCGGCGCGAGCCCATTTCCACGGCACTGGGTCTACGACCACACGGGAAAGCTCGCCATGGAGACCGGGCTGACCGATTTCACCACCTGGATCAACGACGCGTTCGGCGATCGCACCCCATGGGGCGCGTACGACGCGCCGGCCATGGTCAAGCAGGTCGAGAGCCCGCTCGAGCGCGAGCTGACGGGCATGGTCGTACGCAGCGGCAAGCTCAAGAGCCGCGAGCTTCCATCGGGCGAGTGCCTGACGAAGCAGGGCGAATCTGGATCGGACATGTACTTGATCCTCGACCGGATCTTCGCGGTCGAGGTCGACGGCGCGGAGGTCGCCCAGGTCGGACCCGGAGCGATCCTCGGCGAACGCTCAGGCCTCGAAAGCGGCACCCGGACCGCCACGCTGCGGGCGCGCACCCAGTGCCGTGTGGCCGCTCTTCCGCAGCGGTACGCGGACGAGCGCGAGCTGGCACAAATCGCTCGGGGACACCGGCGAGAGGAGGGGCGATAATGCGTCAACCCATGGAGGGCCCCATCGTCCTGGCGCGCCGTTTGCGCAAGGTCTATCACGGGGCAGACGAGGTCGAGGCCCTGCGCGGCATCGACCTCCTGGTCGAGCGCGGCGAGATGATCGCCATCGTCGGCCCCTCCGGCTCCGGCAAGACCACACTCCTGAACTGCCTTTCCGGCCTCGACGTCTTCGACGGCGGCCAGGTCGTCATCGACGGGCAGGACCTCTCCAAGATGTCCGACCGCGCCCGCACCGCCTACCGCTCCCGCCACATGGGCTTTGTCTTCCAGGCCTTCAACCTGCTGCCGGTGCTCAGCGCGGCGGAAAACGTCGAGATCCCACTCCTGCTGCAGGGCGCCGGCACCAGGGACTCGCGCCGGCGCGCGCTCGAGATGCTGGAGACGCTTGGGCTTGCCCACCGCGCCAACCACCGACCCGACCAGCTCTCCGGCGGCGAGCAGCAGCGGGTGGCGGTGGCGCGGGCCTTGATCCACAAGCCGGCGGTGGTCTGGGCCGACGAGCCAACCGGCAACCTCGATTCGGAGGTCACCAACGTGATCGTCGAGCTGCTGGCGCGGATGAACCAGACCGGGCAGACGATCGTGCTCGTCACCCACAACCCCCAGGTCGCGGAGCGTGCCGCACGCACAGTCCGCATGCGCGACGGCCGTATCGAAGCCCCCGAGCCAGAGCGGGTGCAGGCGGTGGCGTTGTGAGCTTTTCCAATGTCCTGGTCGGCATCTTCTTGGTCGTCTACGCCGCGCTGGCGCTGATCGTTCTGCGGCAGCCCCTGGTCGGCCGGCTGGCGCTCCGAGAGGTGGTGCGCAGACCTGGCCAGACCGCCATCCTCATCGTCGGTCTGATGGTCGCCGGGGCTTCCATATTCGCAGTCCAGGTCGCCATCGACACCGGCACCGGATACGTCACGGGCAATGACTTGGCCGCGTGGGGTAGGGATGACATCGAGATCACCGCCGGTGGAGCCACCTTCGATCCAGGCCTGGCCTCACGCCTGGCCGCCGACCCCCAACTGGCCCAGAATGCGGCCACCTTTCAGAACGCTCTCACTGTGACGACGTCGGTCACCGACCTCGACCGCAACCTCGGCACGCCCGGCGTTCAGCTCATCGGTCTCGACCTGGCCTCGGAGCAAAGGTTTGGCGAGTTCGTTCTGAGCGATGGCCGCATGAGTCAAGGTTCGGAACTCACCCTTGGTCGCGTCTTCATCACCCAGCCGCTCGCCGACGCACTCGGAGCCAAACCGGGCGACCACCTGCAGGTGACTGGATCGGGCGGTCCGGGATCTGGTGATGTCATCGTGGCCGGCATCGTCCAGCGCCAGGAAGCGGGTGCCTACGGGTTCGGATCGTCGGTCGGGACGTTCAGCGGATACCGCTCGATCTTCAGCTCGCTCGAGACCGCCCAGCAGGTGGCCGCCACCTCCGATGTGAACTTGATCCGGATCTCCGCCCGCGGAGACGGTGACGCCGAGATCGCGCGCGGGCATCAGATGGTCGACCGCCTCAGGGCTCTCGCGTCTGGCGGCGGGTTGGCGGTCGTGGAGACCAAGGGCACCGTTGTGGCCACGGACCTCGCGAATTCGAACCTCTGGCGCCAGGTTTACACAGGGCTGGGCCTGATCGTTGTCCTGGCCGGCAGCTTTGTTGTGATCAACCTCGCCGTCATGCTGGCCGAGGAGCGCCGTCCGCGCCTGGCTGTGCTCCGAGCGCTCGGCCTGACCCGAGCCGGCCTGGTTAAGGTCGCGGTGGTCGAGGGCGCGATCTACAGCCTCGCGGGGTCGATAGCAGGGCTGCCGCTCGCCCTGGCGATAGGGGCGGTGATGAACTCTAATCTGCAGTGGTTGGCCACGGATGGCTCAGGCGTTCACCTTTCTGTCGAGCCGAGCTCCTTGTTCGGCTCGGTTGCCGCCGCGACGCTGATCACGCTGACCACGATGTTCATTACGTCTCTGCGGACCTCGCGGATGGCGATCTCCGCCGCCATACGCGATCTGCCCGAGCCGCCGAGGGCGCGGCGCACATCGTGGGTGCGGCTGGCGCTGCTCGTGGTCGGTGCCCTGGCCGGCGCTGCGTTGCTGGCCGCCCCAATAGCCGGATGGCGCGTGCTGGGTGGGGGCGTTGTCATCGCCTGCGCCGGTGGGTTCATTCGTGGCCGGGTTTCCGAGCGGGTCCGGTTCACGGCGATCGGCGCAGCCATCGCAGCGTGGGCTATCGGCTATGTCTCATTGACGAGCCAGACCTGGCCAAGCCTCGACCAAACATTTGGCGCCCTGATGGGCGTGGTCGTAGCGGTGGCTGGAATCTCAGTACTCGTGGCGAGCCAGCTGCGCCTGCTCGAGTACCTCGCGAGCGTCCCTGGACGCGGCGTCTCCGATCTACGGGCGACACTTCGCCCCGCGCTCGCCTACACCTCGCGCCGTCCGCTCAGGTCCGGCTTGTCGATCGCGGCCTTCGCAATCATCATCGCGCTCGTCACCAGCGTTGCAGCCACCGTGACGAGCCCCAACTACGCGCGCGACTCGTTCGGCTACGACGTCAGGGTCACCGAGGTTGGCAGCGGCCAGCTGGCCCTCCCGCCTGATGTGCAGCAGAACGTGAGCCGGCAGGAGACGCTCGCGAGCCGCGCGTTTCTGGGCCCTATCAGATACCCATCGTCCAGCGGACCTGCGGCAATTAGCGACTGGCAGGTGCAGCCGCTAACGGTGTTCGGGCTCACCGTCGAGCAGCTGGCATCCGGGATCGTGCCGCTTCAGCCCGGCTCGTGGAATTCCAGGTACCACAGCGCAGCCGAGGTCTGGCAGGCGATCGCAAGCGATCCGAGCCTCGCCGTCGGCCTTGGCACGGATAACAAGGTGGACCTTGCGACCGCCAAGGGGACGCTGCACCTGACCTCGGTGGCAAACGTTGGCTACGGAAACGCCGGAGCTCCGATCATCGACGGACTAGTTGGATCGCAAAAGGTGTTCGACTGGCTGTCCGCCTCTCCGCCCGGTGTCTTGCTCCTGCTTCGGGCCGCGCCCGGCGTGACGCCGCAAGCGCTCGCCGACCAGATCCGGCGCGCCACGCTGTCGGAGGGAGCCGACGCGACCACGATTCGCCAGCTCGTGGACGCCCAGTATGCGTCAGGCCAGGGAGTGGCCGACCTGCTCCTGGTCCTGATGCGCGTAGGCCTCTTGCTTGGAGTCGTCAGCCTCGGCACGATCGCCTTCAGGGCTGTGGTGGAACGCCGCCGGGCCATCGGCGTGTTGCGCGCCATCGGGTTCCGACCCGGCCAGGTGTTGTTTGGAATCCTCCTCGAGGCATTCCTCACCGCCACGGCCGGGATGGCGGTCGGGATTGGGGCGGCATACAGCCTTGGCTCATCGCTGAGTGGGTCGACGGTCGGCAACTCCAGCTTCGCGCCCGATGCGGGCACCATGCTGTCGGCGATCGGCGCCGTGTACGCCACCGTCCTGCTGGTCACGCTGGTGCCGGCAATCCGCGCGTCGCGGCTGCGGCCGGCTGAGGCGCTTCGCATAGCGGCCTGATTTGCAAGATTCCATCGTCCAGGCGCGGCGTCTGCGCAAGGTCTATCACGGGGCGGACGAGGTTGAGGCCCTGCGCGGCATCGACCTCCAGGTCGAGCGCGGGGAGATGGTCGCCATCGTGGGACCGTCGGGCTACGGCAAGACCAACCTCCTCAACTGCCTTTCCGGCCTCGATGTCTTCGACGGCGGCCAGGTCGTGATCGATCGCCAGGACCTCTCCAAGATGTCCAACCGCGCCCGCACCGCCTACCGCTCCCGCCAGATCGGCTTTGTCAATCGAGCCGGCGCCCAAACTTCGTGGCGTGACGGTCTAGATGTCGGTTCACGGGCCGGTTGGATCATGAACTAGATGAACCCCACCGCCGCCATCCTCGCCGGCCTGGTCGCGTTGATCCTGCTCGCCTTCGTGACCATCTACGGACTCGTCTCGAGCAGCTCGAGCCGGCGCCGCCAGGGGGCGAGCCTCTCCGCGATTGACTTCGCGCGCGGCTCATTCGCCAGCCAGCTGAGCCACGGGGTGCCTATGAACGAACTGCTGCTCCAGCTGGTCGAGGCACTACGCGACACGTTCAAGCTTGACGCCGCCGAGCTCTGGCTCTGCACCGATGACCGCCTGAGCCTGGAGGCTTCGGAGCCTCGCGCCGAGCGCACCACGATCGCCATCACCCCGGCTGAGCAGTCTATCGCGGCCAACGCGCGCGTCTCGAGCGAGGCATGGGCGAAGGTATGGCTCCCCGAGCTCCTCCCTGGACGCCCCAACTCCACTCTGCGGACCGCCCCAATCACCCACGGAGGCCAGCTGCTGGGCCTGATCGTGGCCGAGCGAGCCCGCAGGCCAGGCAGCCTCGCTTCTGAGGCGGACGTGACGCTGGAGGAGGTGGCTCGCGAGGTCGGCGTTGCTGTGAACAAAGCGCGCCTCGACGCGGCACTGCAGCAATCGCTGGACCAGCTTCGCCGGCAGGCGACTGAGCTGCAGGCGTCGCGTGGCCGCCTCGTGGCGGCCGCCGACGAGGAGCGCCGGCGGATCGAGCGCAACCTGCACGACGGTGCTCAGCAATACCTCGTGGCGATGGCCATCAAGGCCCGCCTGATCGAACAGCTTTCGAATCGCGACCCGGAGCGTGCCCGCCAGCTCCTGCACCAGCTCCAACTGGACGCGACAGCTGCCCTCGACGAGCTGCGCGCTTTGGCCCATGGGATCTATCCACCTTTGCTCTCGAGCAGCGGCCTGGCCGAGGCGCTGTCTGCAGCTTGCCGTCGCGCGGCATTGCCTGCGAGCGTCGACGTCATCGGCGTGGGCAGGCATCCGGCCGAGATCGAGTCGGCGGTCTACTTTTGTTGCCTCGAGGCGCTCCAGAACGCCGGCAAGTACGCCGGCGCTGGCGCTTCGGCACACATCCGACTCTGGGAAGACTCGCGGGTGTTGCGTTTCGAGGTGGCCGATGACGGATCCGGGTTCGAGTCGAACGGACAAAACGCCGGCGCAGGGCTGACCAACATGCGTGACCGCCTTGGCGCCGTGGGCGGATCGATCACTGTCGAATCGGCTCCGGGCCGTGGAACAAAACTCTCTGGCACCTTACCGTTGGGCGCCTAACCTGAACAGCTCTCGAGATTAGGCGACACCCTGGGTTGTCCAGGGGAGTCGATGGCGGCCCATCCTGTGGATGTCTGACGTCCACAAGAAGGAGCCGCCATGGTCAAGGATGACCGTCTTTTCACTACGCGTGTAGCGCTGTTCGGTCGGGTGGGCGAGGTCGGAGGCGCAAGCGATCTGGGAAATTGTGATCCAGCTGTGATCCATCGCCATCGCTGCATGAGCCGTGACGCCGGGATCGTATTCAGAAATTGGTCGGGGGCCCGGGATTTGAACCCGGGGCCTCACGGTCCCGAACCGTGTCGAT
>Ga0209118_1000670_pt1 | contig 17673 bp, 15 predicted proteins | sample BlaSpr_A8_Ref_M1_FD_187988 | JGI IMG/M metagenome (GOLD analysis project Ga0209118, IMG submission 187988) | Forest soil microbial communities from Thunder Bay, Ontario, Canada - Black Spruce, Ontario site 2_A8_Ref_M1 (SPAdes) (version 2) | ecosystem: Environmental > Terrestrial > Soil > Boreal...
GCGATCCTCGAACCGCTCGAGTCCGTGCGCCGCGTCGACATCGCCAACGGAACGATCGAGGCCACTTACGAAGGCGACGACTCGACCGCCGCCGACATCCTGCAAGCTCTGACCGCCGGCGGGATCAAGGTTGCAGCTTTCAGCCAGGTCGACGGCGGGCTCGAAGAAGCTTTCATGCGCGCCACCTCGGAGGATGTGTGATGAGCAATGTAGTTGCCGCGTTCTGGAATCCGATCGTGGCCAAGGAGTACCGCTCCCGGATGCGGACCTGGCGATCGCCGCTCGCGATGATGATCTACATCCTGCTCGTCGCCGGCCTCGGCTTTGCGATCTTCTCGTCGACCGCATCGTCGATCAACCAGTTTGGCGGCCAGACGGCCAATTACGGACAGATCCTCTTCGAGTATCTGGTCGTGTTTCAGATGATCCTGCTCACCTTCATCACGCCGGCGCTTACCGCCGGCGCCATCAGCAGCGAACGCGAGCGCCAGACCATCGACCTGCTGTTCGTCACCCGCATACCGCCGTTCTCGATCATCTGGGGCAAGCTCCTCTCCTCGATGTCGTTCGTCGTCCTGCTGCTGTTGCTTTCGGTGCCGATCTTCAGCCTGGTCTTCCTGTTCGGCGGCATCGAGGTCGACCAGGTGCTGTACGCGTTCCTCATCACGGTCGTCGCCGCCCTGACCCTGGGTGTGATCGGCATCGCATTTTCCACCTGGCTGCGGCGCAGCCTCGCTGCAACCGTCGCGTCGTACGTCGGAGCGTTCCTTCTCCTCTTCGGGACCCTCGGTTACGGCCTCATCTTTCCGACTGCGGTCGAAGCCAAGGCAACGAAGGCTCCAGCCCCGCCCGCGATCACGTTCTTGAGCCCGATGCTTCCCCTGCTCTACATCGCGAACAACGGCCAGTTGCCGTTCCCCTACGGGACGCGGGACCCCAACGGTTTCTTAAACCAGGGCGGCGGCACGACGGTGTGCGGTGTTTCGCCCGGCGGCGGCAAGTTTTGCAGCACCACGAGCAATGGGGGCCCGATCGCCATAAGCAGCAGTGGCGGCGGGTTTACCACCCTTCAGACCGGGTCGAGCAGCGGCGCGATTCCGAGCGGCCTCTTCGAAGGCTGGCAGCCCTGGCAGGCCACGATCACGATGCAGCTGGGGATCTGCCTGGTCGCGCTGCTGGCGAGCGCATTCCTGCTGCCCCCGGTGCGCCGGCTGCCGTGGCGGCGTCGGCGTGTTGTCGAGCTCGAAGACGCGTGAGAGAGCTCCAGGCCGGCTCGCTCGAGACGATCGTCGGCACCCTGCGGCGATCCGACGCACGATCGCGGGCAGTGCCCTACGTGCTGCACGCCGCGCTGGGTGCGGCGATCTGGGTGGCGGCGGTGCAGCTGGTGGCAAGGATCACGCCCATTGAGACCCGGCTCGAGCTCGCATGGCTTGGCATCCCCGTGATCGTTGCAGTCGCTGCCTTCGCATGGATAGTGAGGCGGCCCCGGCCGGACAGCCTGATGCAGCGAGCGGACCTGCGCCTCGGCCTACACGAGCGCCTTTCGACGGCATGGGAGCGACGCGGTGCGAATGGCGTGATGGATGGCTTTCTCCGAGAAGACGCGCTGCTGCATGCCGAGCGCGACCGGCTCGAACGCGCTTTTCCGATCCGCGTCAGCCGGCGCGAGGCGAGCGTCCTCGCGGTGGTCGCGGTTGCTGCGCTGGCCCTGGCCCTCTTGCCGAACCCCATGGACCAGGTCCTCGCGCAACGCCAGGCCGACCACGCCAGCCAGGCCAAAGCGGCGAGCGCGATCCGCGACGTGCAGCGCAAGCTCGCAGCCGGCGCCACGCCGGCGCCGGTGGATCCTACGGTGCAAAAGATCCTGAGCGACGCGCAGCAAAAGATCGCTCAAGCCCAGGATCCTCGCCAGGCGCTCGAAGCCATCACTCCCGCCGAGCAGCAGCTGCAGCAGCTGTCCGACCCCCAAACTCCTGCGAGGACCAGCACCGCCCAGAACCTGGCCGGCGCTCTGAGCGCGACCACGGCCGGACAGGCGGCCGGGCAGGCCCTGACGTTGAGCCCCTCCAAGGGCGCACAGGCGCTGCGCGACCTCGCCTCCCAGCTGAAGAGCCTGACCCCTGAGCAGCAGGCGCAGCTCGCGAAAGCGCTGGCCGACGCCGCGCAGCACGCCCAGGACCCGACGATGGCAGCCTCACTCCAGCGCGCCTCGGCGGCGCTGTCCGGCGGCAACATCGCGGCGGCGGCAGGCGCGTTGAGCGACGTCGCGGGGCAGCTGGACTCGCTGCAGGACCAGCAGAGCAACGACCAGGCGATCGCCGCCGCGATCAACGGCCTGGAGGCCGCAAGGCAGGGCCTGGCGGCGCAGGCGGACCGGGACGCGGCCGGCTCCGGAGGTTCGGGCGTTGCCGCGGCGACCTCGCCGGCGGCCGCTGCCGCGGCCGGGAACGGGAACGGAAACGGCAGCGGGAACGGAACCGGAACTGGAACCGGCAGCGGCAGCGGCAGCGGCAATGGGAACGGCGGCAGCGGCAGTGGCAGCGGAACCGGCAGCGGCACCGGCTCTGGCTCAGGCGCGAAGCCGGGCGAGCGGCTGTATGTGCCGGGCCAGCCGCTCCCGGGTCAGGTCGTGAACGATCCAGCCCCGCTCGGACCGGGGCAGGATGTGCCGCTCACCCCGTACACGCAGGTCGTGCAGGCTTACCAGCAGGCGGCGCTGGATGCGACCAACCAGAGCCTCATTCCGGGAAGCGAACGCGACCTGGTTCGGGAGTACTTCTCGAGGCTGGGCGAACCGGCGGTCGCCCCGTGATCGCAGAAGAGCCGCGCGTCGACCCGAAGCAGGTGACCGAGCTTGCGAACAAGCTGGAGACCGAGCTCGCGCGCCTGATCGTCGGTCAGAAGGAGCTGCTGCGCGACACCGTCATCTCGCTGATCTCGGGCGGACACATCCTCCTCGAGGGCGTGCCGGGCCTCGGCAAGACGATGCTCGTCCGCTCGCTCGGGCAAGCGCTGGAGCTGAGCTTCTCGCGCATCCAGTTCACCCCTGACCTGATGCCGGCCGATATCGTCGGCACCAACATCATCAGGGAGGATTCCGGTCGCCGCGAGTTCGCGTACCAGCCGGGCCCGATCTTTGCCAGCCTCGTACTTGCCGACGAGGTCAACCGCGCGACGCCGAAGACGCAGAGCGCGCTCCTGGAGGCGATGCAGGAACGGACCGTCACAGTCGGCAACGAAACGCGGGCGTTGCCGGTGCCGTTTTTCGTCCTTGCGACGCAGAACCCGATCGAGCTCGAAGGAACCTATCCCCTCCCCGAAGCCCAGCTCGACCGCTTCTTCTTCAAGGTCCTTGTCCCATTTCCGAGCGAGACCGAGCTGCTCGAGATCGCGCGGCGGACAACAGGCAGCACGCTGCCTGAGCTGCGGGCGGTCGGAGATGCGGAGGCGATCGTGGGCGCCCAGCGAGTCGCCCGCGAGGTGCCGATCGCCGATCACGTCCTGCGTTACGCGGCCCGGTTGATCATGGCCACGCACCCCAACCGAACCGAGCTCGACTCGGTTCGCAAATACGTGAGATATGGCGCCAGCCCGCGCGGCCTGCAGACCCTGGTCCTCGCGGGCAAGGTCAGGGCACTGCTCGAGGGACGCTACAACGTCGCGTTCGAAGACCTGGCTGCGGTCGCGCATCCCTCGTTGCGCCACCGCGTGTTCCTGCAGTTCGAAGCCGAGGCGGACTCCATCACCACTGACCAGATCGTCGACGAGATCCTGGAGCACACGAAAAAAGAGCCCTCGTAGAGATGGCGGCCCTGCTCGATCCCCCGCTCCTGCGCCGCCTGGAAGGGCTCGCGCTGCAGGTGCGCCGGTCCGTCAGCGGCCAGATGGGCGGTGAGCGACGATCCACCGCTCGAGGCCGCTCGGTGGAGTTCGCGGACTTCCGCAGCTATTCACCGGGCGACGACTTCCGCTTGATCGACTGGAACGCATACGCACGGCTCGACCGCTTCATGCTGCGACTGTTCGTCGCGGAGCAGGAGCTCCCCCTGAGCATCTTCGTCGACCTGAGCGGATCCATGGACTGGGGCAGCCCGAACAAGGCTGCGACCGCAAAGCGGCTGGCCGGCGCTATCGCGTACGTGGCGCTCGCGGCGCTCGACCGGGTGCGCCTGACGGTCTTTGCCGCGGGACCCACGTCTGGAGGCGCGCCATATCGTGGGCGGCGTGCGGTGGCCGAGCTTTTCTCGCGGCTTCAGTCCTTTCCCGCCGGCGGACCGACCGATTACTCCCGGCTGGTGTGGCCAATCGCAAGGCAGCGCCCCGGCATGACGGTATTCATCAGCGATGGGCTGGGCGACTCACCGATCGAACCTGCAATCGCTGCGCTGGGAAGCGCCCGCCAGGAGGGCGCCGTTCTCCAGCTGCTCGCTCCTCAAGAGCTCGCTCCGGACTGGAATGGCGACGCGCGACTAAGGGATGCGGAAACAGAGGTCGAGCGTGAGTTCACCCTCACACCGGCGACCCGTGCGGCCTATCTCGGCGAACTCGCGCGGCGGACCGAGGAGATCGAGCGCTCGGCACGCCGCCGGGGCCTTCGTTTCGCGCGTCTTTCGACCGATGAGCCGATCGAGGACATGGTATTCCAGGCGCTGCGCCGGCTGGGGCTGCTCAGATGACGTTCCTGGCGCCGGCCGCGGCGTTCTTCGCGCTCACGTTGCCGGCGATCGTCGCGCTGTACTTCCTGCGGATCCGGCGGCCGACCAGGGTCGTTCCGGCGCTGAACCTCTGGCCCGACCAGGTGCGCGATCGCCAGGCGAACGTGCCGTGGCAGCGACTTCGTGTCAGCTCGCTGCTGCTGCTGCAGCTCCTGGCCGCTGCGGTGCTGGTGGCGGCCGCGGTGCAGCCAGCGCTGTCCGCGGGGACAAGCCTCGCCCGACACTCGGTCGTGCTGCTCGATGTGTCGGCGTCGATGCAGGCGCGCGACGTCCAGCCGACGCGCCTGGACGAAGCCAAGAAAGAGGTGGGAGCGATCATCGACCAGCTCAGTCCTCAGGACCGGATGACTCTGGTCGCCGTCGGTCCAACGCCGCGGATCGTCGCTTCCCTGGTCGGTGACCGCGACGCGCTCCACCGCGCTCTCAACGGGCTCGGCGTGAGCAACGGTTCCGCCGACCTCTCATCCGCGCTGGCGCTGGCGGCGGGCCTCGTGAAAGCCGGCGACGACGCGCGCGGCTACCTCTTCAGCGACGGCATCGTCGGCCCGATCCGCACCGACGCGAGCAGCAGCCTACCGTTTCCGGTGGAGTACCACCCCATCGGGGTGTCCGGCGAGAATATCGGTCTGACGTCGCTCGTCGTTCGGACCAGCGCGCAATCGAGGGCGGCCTATCTGCACCTGCAGAATTTCGGTCAGCAAGCGCGCACGTTCAGCCTGGAGTGGCGCGCGGACGGCAAGTTGGTGGACGTGCGCCGGCTGACGCTCGGGGCCGGTGTGGCCCAGGACCTCGTGCTTCCCGTTCCGTCGGACGCCACCGTCGTCACCGCTCACATCGACACCGGCGACATCTTCTCGCTCGACGACACGGTCACCGCCGTCGCGAGAAGTCCGAGCACGTTCCGGGTGCTGCTCGTCACGCCCGGCAACGTCTTCCTGCAGCAGGCCCTCGCCCTGCGCGGCGATTTCCAGCTCGACGTAGTCGCTCCCGCCGATTACAAGTCATCCGCGCCGTACGCGATGAGCATCTTCGATCGCTTCTTACCACCAGGCTTGCCACCAGGCTTGGCGCCTGGCTTGCCGCCCACTCTCCCCAACGGCCCTTTCATCAGCATCGACCCGCCGCCAGGCAGCCCGCTTGCGGGTGGAGCCGCGATCGGCGTCGGCCGTGTGCGCGCGACAGACGCGGGCGACCCGCTGCTGACCAATGTCGATCTCAACGACGTTCACATTGCGCGCAGCCAGGACCTGCGGAACGACACATTCGGCCGCGCGCTGATCTCCAGCCTGCAGACCCCCCTGGTCCTCGTGCGCGACGAACCCTTCCGGCAGGTGCTGTTCGGCTTCGACCTCCACGAGTCGGACCTTCCGCTGCGAATCGCTTTCCCGATCCTCATCCAGAACCTGAGCGAGTGGATCCTGCCGCCGAGCGTGCCGAGCCACAGCTTCCATCCCGACGAGCCCGTGACGATCGTCCCCGAGACAGGCGCCACGTCCGTGACCGTCATCCGGCCGGACGGCAGCCGGCAAGCGCTGGCAGCCGGCGCGGTCGCCACCTTCGGGGAGACTGATCTGACCGGCCTCTACACGGTCGAGCAGGCGCTGTCCGGTAAGACCAACCGTTCGTGGTTCACAGTGAATCTCTTCTCGGACCAGGTCTCTCAGCTCAAGCCCGCCGACCGCATCACCCTGCCTCCGTACAACAACGCGGTCGCCGTCAATTCCGTCCACCGGGGTCAGCTCGAGATATGGCCCTGGATCGCGCTCGGTGCCCTCGGACTCGTCGTGCTCGAGTGGCTGGCCTTCCACCGTGGGCTTTGACCTCACCCGCCCCCTGTTCCTGGGGGCGGGACTCCTGGCCCTGGCGGCGACCGTGGTCATCTGGATCCGATTCGCGCCACCGCTTTCTCCGCGTCACGCGCGAGCGTCGGTTGGGTTGCGCGCCTTGATCGTGTTGCTGCTCACCGGAGCGCTCGCCGGTTTCGAGCTGCAGACCATGCCCTCGGCGCAGTCACTGATCGTCGTCGCGGACCTGTCAGCGAGCCTTCAGAACGCAAAGGACACCGAGCTCGCGACCGTCCAGCGCATCATCGCTTCGCGCCAGGGCGACAACCGCGCCGGTCTCGTGAGCTTCGCGCGCGACCCGCAGGTCGAGCTCAACGCGAGCACCGACCCTCAGTTCAGCGTGTTCCAGAATCAACCGAACCCCCACTACACGGACGTGGCTTCGGCGCTTCAGCTCGCCGGCTCGATCCTGCCCGGCGACACGCGCCGCCACGTGGTGCTGGTCAGCGATGGACGGGCCAACCTCGGCGACGCCGTCGCGGAGGCGCGACTCCTTCATGCGGAGGGCGTCCGGGTCGACACGATCGCGGTCAACGTGCCCTTGGGGCCAGAGGTGCTCGTGGACCGTCTCGATGCGCCGCGCTCGATTGCGGCGGGGGAGCGAGCCGACGCCAGCGCAGTCATCGTCAGCAACACCAACACAGCAGCGACGCTGCGGTGGTATGTCGATCACAACCTCGTCAACACCGTCCAGATGCAGCTAAGCCCCGGTGAGACCACTGTCAGCCAGGTGGTGCTTCCCGCCGAGGCAGGATTCCACTCGGTTCAGGCCGTCGTCGACCCGACCGTCGACACTTACGCGGAGAACAACGTGGGCGAGGCGCTCGTGCAGGTCGTGGGACCGGCGCGGGTGCTCCTGGTCGAAGACACGCCGGGGGCTGCCGCGAGCCTTGATTCGGCCCTTCGATCGACCGGCCTCGTCACGACGACCGTCGCGACCGCTCAGATGCCGCGATCGTCGGCCGGCATGGCCGCCTATTCATCGGTCGTCCTCGTCAACGTGCCCGCATCGAGCATCGGCCTGGACGAGATGGGCCTGCTCCAGGCGGTCACACGCGACCTTGGATTGGGCCTGGTCGTGGTCGGCGGGTCCGACAGCTACGGGCCCGGAGGCTATGCGGGCACCTCTCTCGAGACGGCGCTGCCGGTGCAGATGCTGCTTCCGCAGAACACGCAGAAACCGCCGGTCGCGGTGATGCTGGTGCTCGAGAGCAGCGAAGGCCAGCAGGGAGACCAGATCATCCGCGGGGCGGCGGAGAGCGTGGTCGACCAGCTCACGCCCCGGGACAGCGTAGGGGTGACGAACGGCACGGGTGGAACCGTGGTCGTTCCCCTCGGGCCGCTCACGGACAAGGCCGCTGTGAAGAAGAAGATCGATTCGATGATGCTGGGCGATCCACAGTCGTACCAACCCGACCTGGCCGCCGCCAACGATCAGCTCGGTAAATCGGCGGCGTCACTGAAGCACATCATCATGCTGGGCGACGGCGACCCATTCCTCAGGACACCGCAGTCCGTCATCGAGGCCATCCACGCGAACGGCATCACCATCTCGACGGTGGCCGTTGGAGCCGACCCCGGCGGCGGCGGGGTGATGCAGGCCATCGCGCTCTGGGGCCACGGGCGCTTTTACCAGAGCAACAGCATCCAGGACGTCCCGCAGATTTTTCTCAAGGAGACGAACGAGGCGCTGAAGCCGTGGATCGTCGAAGGCAACATCACGCCTCGGCTCTCGTCGCTCGCCGAAGTTCTGCCCGGCGTCCCGCTCGACGCGTTTCCCTCCCTCACCGGCTATGTGGCGACCACGCCACGCGCCGCTGCCGACGTCGTGCTCAAGAGCCCCCAAGGAGATCCGCTGTTGGCGACCTGGCAGTACGGCCTCGGTCGCGTGGTCGCGTGGACGAGCGACGCGCAGGGCCGCTGGACGGCGGCTCTGCTCAACTGGCCTTCCGCCAATCGCTTCTTTGGGGACGTTGTCCGGTACAGCCTCCCCCAGTCAAGTGACCCCGCGCTGCAGGTCGAGACGCAGGTTCAGGGTGACCATACCCACCTGCTGGTCACGTCACCTGGCTTGTCGGGGGAAGCCGTCAGCGTGAGCGCGGTGACGCCGGACCTGACGGACACCGCCCTCACCCTGTCATCGACCGGGCCCGGGCGATTCGAGGGCGACCTGCGAACCGACCAGGTCGGCAGCTACCTGCTTCATGTCACCGATTCGGTCGGAGGAGCCGTGAAACACGCGAGCACAATCGGCCTGGTCGTCCCGTACTCGCCCGAGTACCGCGCCCTCGGGACCGACAATGCGACCTTGAGCGCGATCGCTCGAGCCGGCGGCGGAGTGCTCCTCACAGATGCGTCATCTGCATTCAACCTCCCGGTGCCGCCGGTGCATGCGGTCCAACCCATCGGCGAGCTGTTGCTGGTGCTTGCGATCCTCCTGTTTCCCCTAGACATCGCACTCCGTAGGCTGGTGTTCAGCGCCGAAGACCTGCCGGTGTGGCGTGCGGCTCTGAAGCGCGCGCCGGCTGCGGCCCTTCCTGCCGAAACGACCGTGCGCCGGCTGCGAGAGCGCGTATCGGGCGTTCGCGCCGCCCGAGGACCTAAAACACCGCCGCCTTAGGTCAGTCTGGGTTCAGGTGCGTCAGCTCTGCGCTGACCTTCCACAGGCGCTTCGCGACGGCGTCGTCGTAGGTGATCTTTGAGGATTTGATCGCGACGCCCTTGTTGCTGAAAAAGGCGCCGCTGACGCCTTCGACCTCGGGGGAGGCTGCCAGGAAGATGCTCGGCCGGGCGCCATCGACTGCCTTGCCCCTCATGAACGAGAAGACGCTGAACGGGAAAGGCACCTTGAGGTTGGTCTTGATGAAGCCCGGCTCGACCGCGTTGGCGGTCACACCAGTCCCCTTTATGCGGCGGGCAAGCTCATATGTGAAGAGGATGTTCGCGAGCTTGGAGGCGTTGTAGACGCGGATCTCGCCGTAGCTGCGAGCGCTCTGCAGGTCTTCGAAATCGATCTTGCCCATCGCCTGGGCGCCCGACGAGACCGTCACGATGCGTGCGGGAGCGCTTGCTTTCAGCACAGGCAGCAGCAAGTTCGTGAGCAGGAAGGGGCCGAGATGGTTGGTCGCGAACACGGTTTCAAGCCCGTCGGCGGTCTCGGTCCGTGTCGCGCTGGTCATCCCCGCGTTGTTGATCAGCATGTCCAGCCGATCGTGCCTGCCTTCGAAATCCTTGACCAGCTGTCGAATCGACTCCTGAGAGGAGAGGTCCGCGACCAGCAGCTCGACGGTGCCATTGCCCGTCTGCTGCTCCACCTCAATTCGGGCGGATTCACCCCGCTGCCGGTCTCGGCTCACCATCACCAGCGTGGCTCCGAGCCTGGCCAGCCCAAGTGAGATCTCCTTCCCCATCCCGGAATTCGCTCCGGTGACCATCGCGACCTTGCCGCTTAGCTCGTCATTCAAATGGTGGCGCATATCGGTAATTTACCACTAATGTAGTTTACCACGGTGGTGAAGAATATCCTTTCCTTCGATGGCCGCCGGATCGGATCACCTGCGCCTCGAGGGTGAGGTTGTCGGACTGTGGTTCGAGATGCAGGCGAGGTTGGAAGCCCACTTCACGGAGCTCGCGGCCAAGTACGAGCTGACCGCGATTCAGGCCAAGGTCCTGCTTCTGCTTCAGCCGGAGGGAGCTATGACCATGCGCTCCATCGCGGGCCTCCTGCAGTACGACGCCTCCAATCTCACCGGCGTGGTCGACCGACTCGAGGAGATGGGGGCGGTGCGCCGCCAGCCGCATCCGAGCGATCGCCGAGCCAAAGGCGTGGTCCTGACCGCCGAGGGTCAGCGCATGCGCAAAGCCTTCTGGGATCGGCTGACCAGCAATACCGGTCCGCTCGGCCGGCTGAACGATCGCGAGCTGGTCGGTCTGCGGCGCCTCCTTGGTACAGCCTTGCGGAGACCGACACCATGAGCGCCCGGCGTCGCGGCGATGTTTCGCGCCTGGAAGGATTCAGCGATGCCGTGTTCGGCTTCGCGATCACGCTCCTGGTCGTTTCGCTTGCGGTACCGGAGAGCTTCGACAAGCTGTTGACCACGCTTTCAGGGATTCCTGCCTTTGCGGCTTCCTTCGCCCTCCTCGCCTACATCTGGTACGCGCAGTACACGTACTTTCGGCGGTATGACTTCGAGGACGCCTGGGTCGTCGTCCTGAACCTCATCCTTCTCTTCGTCGTGCTGGTCTACGTCTATCCCCTGAAGTTCCTCTATGCGGCCGTCTTCAACGCCGTCCAGCTGCTGCCAGGGCAGGTGACGCTGCTGTTCGTGATCTATGGCGTCGGTTTCGCGGCCGTATTCATGCTGCTCGCCCTTCTCTACCTGCACGCGTATCGCTCGCGGGCGTCCCTGGCCTTCAGCCCGATCCAGGCTTATCAAGCGCGCGCGTCGTTCTGGTTGTACTTCGCGACGGCAGCGATCGGAATCCTGTCCGCCGCCGTCGCCTTCGGAAATGCCAGCCTGGCGGGATTCGCCTATTTCCTCATCGCGGCGCCCGCGACAGTGGCCGGCGCGATGGTCGGCCGGCGACGCCGGAGGCAAGAAAAAGAGCAAGACAAACAGGCAAGCGTTCCGCCTCTGACAAACTGACCTGAGTGCGCGGGTTCTTCTTCGGGTTGGTCGTCCTGGTGGCCGCCGGCGTGACCGTGCTGTCCCTGCGCCCGGGAGGAATCCGAAGGCAGCTCCGGTTTGCCGCCCGCCGGTTTCGCGTCATGCTGGTGCTGGGCGGGATCTACGTCGCCGGCTCGACGATCATCCGCTTCGTCACACCCCAGGGGGTGGTCGCCGATTACGGTCCGCCGGCGCTGGCGATCGTCCTCGCGGCAGTGTTCATAGTGGTCGGGCGAGACCCGGCAGAAGCGGCCGCTGCGGGACCGGCGGGGCCGTCGCGCAAGACTTAGCCCGTGTTCTGAAGGCCGGCGGCGACCCCGTTCACCGTCACGAGCAAGACCTGTTCGAGGCGCGCACGCTCGAGCTGATCGATGGACTCGCCGCGCAGCGCCTCGAGCGTATGGAGCTGGATGTGAGACAGGGCATCGACATATGGATTGCGAAGCTCCACCGCCCATGACAGGACTCGGTGGTTCTCGAGCAGTCTCGAGTGACCGGTCACCGCTAGCACGCGGTCGACCGTGAGGTCGTACTCGGAAAGGATGCGGCCGCTGAGATCTGCGCGCTCTCCCAGGTCCAGGTAGCGTTCGGCGATCCGGCGATCCGTCTTGGCCAGGCTCATCTCCGCGTTGTCGAGCAATACGTTGAAGAGAGGCCATTCGGCGTAGGCGGCGCGCAGCTCGGCCAGGTCCGCGGCAGCCATGCCGCTTCCAAGTCCGTACCAGCCGGGCAGGTTGAGGCGCATCTGTGACCAGGCAAAGACCCACGGTATCGCCCGCAGCTCTTCGAGCTTTTGCGACCCGCTCCGTCGCGCGGGACGCGAGCCGAGCCTCATGCGGCCCAGCTCGTCGATCGGGCTGACCCGGCTGAACCAGTGCTCGAATCCGTCGCTCTCGATCAGGCCGCGGTAGGCCGCGCGGGCCGGTTCATCGATGCGATTCCCCAGCTCGCGAAACCGACCTTCCGCTCGCTCAGCCACAGCGTCGACGTCGGGCAGCGATGCCATGAGCACCGCGGAGGCTACTTGCTCGAGGTGACGCCGGGCGATGGCGGGATTCGAGTAACGCGCGAAAACCACCTCGCCCTGCTCGGTGACCTTGAAGTGGCCCGCGATCGAACCTGGCGCTTGTGCCCGGATCGCGCGGTTCGCCGGGCCGCCGCCGCGGCCGAGGGCGCCGCCGCGGCCGTGAAAAAGGGTCAACCGCACGCCGCGGTTCGCCGCCCAGCGCACGAGCTCGGCTTGCGCCTCATACAGCGCGAGGCTTGCTGAGACGGGCCCGACCTCCTTGGTCGAGTCGGAATAGCCGAGCATCACCTCCAGGCGCCCCGTGGCTTCGATCTGGCGCCGGACCGGATCGAGCTGGACCATCCCGTCCAGCACGACCGGCGCGCGGCCGAGGTCCTCGACCGTTTCGAAAAGCGGGATGACATCGATCTCGGGTGCCGGCCCACCTTCCATCGCGGCGTCGCCGAGCGCGTACACGTTCGCGATGTCCCTGGAATCGCGCGTGAAGCTGACGATGTAGCGCCGGCACGCGCCAACCCCAAATCGCTCCTGGATCTGCTTGATAGCGCGAAAGGTCGCCAGCACCTCTTCGGTCTGTGTGGAACGCCGCCCTCCACCTTTGATCTCGCTCAGGGCGGCATCGTGGACCCTGCTGTGCTGGCGCACCTCGAGCTCCGCGAGGTGGAACCCGAACGTTTCGACCTGCCAGACCAGGTTTTGGAGCTCGCCATAAGCGACGCGGTCGGCGCCGGCGAAGGCAAGCGATCGCTGGACGGCGCGCAGGTCGTCGAGGAGCTCTGCCGGGGTTCGGTAGGCGATCGTCGCGTCTGCGAGCCGAGTCGCCCTGACCCGGTCGGCCGCGTATAGAAGGTATTGGCGGTGCTGCTCGGACGGCGACCGGGCCGCGAGGTCCGCAAGCCGGGCAGGCTGAGCCAGCCGCGCGGCCGCCAGGCGCGCGCCGAGGTCCTGGTCGGGCGGGGTGGTCACCGTGTCGGCGGTGAGCGAGCGGCCAACCCGGACGAGCGCGGTCTCCAGCCCACGGAGCACGTGATCTGCGTGGATTTCGATTGCATTCACGGTCACTTCGGCCGTCACCGCCGGGTTGCCGTCGCGGTCGCCCCCGACCCAGCTGCCCAACCGGATGAAAGCAGGCGCAATCGGTGGACGCAGGCCGGCATCATTCGGGCTGAGAACGGCGTCGAGGTCGCGGTAGATCTCGGGCACAGCGCGGAAAAGGGTTTCATCGAAGATCGCCATCACCGAGCGCACCTCGTCCAGGGGGCGAACCTGTGTGCTTCGCAGCTGAGCAGTACGCCAGAGGAGATCGATCTCCTCCAGGAGGCGCCGTTTTGCTTCCCGCTCCTCGCGCGCAGAAGCCCGCGGATCGTCGAGAGCTTCGAGCTGCGCGCCCACCCGTGCGATCGCGGCGACGACCGCCCGGCGCCGCGATTCCGTCGGGTGCGCGGTGAGCACCGGGTGAATCATGAGGTCATCGAGGAGCCCTCGAAGCGTGTCCTCGCCATATCCAGAGCGGATCTCGGCCACCGCCTGTTCCAGGGATTCGGGCAGCGGCTCAGTCCCGCGGTCCCGCTCGCGCAAGGCGCGCGCCCGATGTCGCTCCTCGGCCAGGTTGATGAGCTGGAAGTAGCAGGTGAACGCCCGCGCGACCTGCTCCGCCCGGTCGATCGGCCACGACGCCACCAGGCGCGCCGCCGCCGCCTGGTCTTCCTTTTCGCGCGCGACGATCACCGTGCGGCGGAGGTTTTCAACGTCCTCGAGCAGGCCCGGGCCGCCGTACTCGGCCAGCACCTGCCCGAGCATATCGCCGAGCAACCGGACCTCTCGGCGGAGCGGAGCCGGCATCTCGATGCGCGCAACCTCACGCGATTTCACGGCGCCATTCTCAAGCCCGGCAGCTGCGCCGTGTCTGTGCGAACATTTGCTCGCTGTGGCGCGGCACCCCGGCGATGACCAGTTGGGCCTGAATACCGCTGACCCGGCGACCCTGGTCGTGGACCTGAACTGCGCCTTCGCGTCGATCGAACAGCAGCACGACCCGAGCCTTCGCGGCAGACCGCTCGCGATCGCTGCCTACGCCACCAACGCCGCCACCATCGTCTCCTCCTCGCGGGAAGCGCGCGACCTCGGAATCAAGACCGGGATGAAGGTCTTCGAGGCGAAGGCGATCTTTCCGAAGGTGGTGGTCATGGAACCCAACCCGCCGCGCTATCGGGCGGTTTCGGACCGCCTCATGGAGATCATCGAGAGACACACTCCGGACGTTCTGCGGATGTCGATCGACGAAGCGTCGCTGAATCTCGCGGGAACGCCGGACCTGGTTCGCCTGGGTCCAGGGGGCGTGGGTTTAGCGATCAAGAAGGCCATGCGAGCGGAAGTGGGCGAATGTGTCACGTGCTCGGTCGGGATCTCGACCTCGATCTGGATGGCGAAGCAGGCTTCCAACCTGAACAAGCGTGACGGGCTCGAACGCATCGACCACACCAACCTGGTCTCGGTCTTCGAGCGCCTACGGCTCCCGGACCTCTCCGGGATCGCGGAGGCAAGTGCCCGGCGCCTTCAGCTCGCCGGGATTCACACCCCGATTGAATTCCTACGTTCGACTCCAGAGGAGCTTCATCGTGCCGGGTGGAACGCCGAGCATGCCAAGGCCTGGCTGCGGAGGCTGCGCGGTTTCGAGGTCAGCAATTTCGAGGGAGTGGCGCGCAAAAGCTACAGCCACTCGCACGTCATGGCCCGCGCCACGAGCTCGCAGCGAGATCTCGAAGAGCTGCTGATGCGGCTTTCGGACATGGTGGGCCGGCGGCTTCGCTCCGCTGGTCGGCGCGGCCGAGTCGTGTCGATCGGCGTTGTCTACCGGCCGGTGGCGGGACATTTCTCGAAGCAGGTGACATTGCCCGCGCCGATCTCCACCGGTGAAGAGATCTATCGAGCCGCCCTGGAGCTGCTGGCGGCGCGCGAGCCGCGGCGCGAGGTCGGCACGCTCGGGGTGGGACTCGCCGGGTTGACGGACGCGGACTCCGGGCAGATGGGCCTGTTCACCGGGGACGTCCGGCCGCGCAACGAGCGGCTGGAGACAGCAATCGACGCGATCCGCGACCGCTTCGGCGAAGACGCTGTGCAGCGCGCTCGCCTGCTCGGCCGGGCACAGGTGGTCCGCGACCGGATCGCGTTCGGCAACACCGGCCACCCGGACGAGGACTAGGGCCCCAGGGAAATTTGATTCTCCCCACCCGGCCGTGGCCTTCGGCCAGGGCCGCCCTCCCCGGCGAGCGGGGAGGTCCGCGTCGTAGGCTGGGTTCAGTGATCGAAGTTTGCAGCCATCTCGACCAGGTCCGCGAGGTCGAAGCGAGCGCCGACGGGTGCGAGGACTGCCTGCGGATGGGCGGGTCGTGGGTGCACCTCCGGCTCTGCATGGCGTGCGGTCACGTCGGCTGCTGTGACAGCTCTCCGCACAAGCACGCGACAGCGCATTTCCACAAGGCCGCTCATCCGATCATCAGGACGTTCGAGCCGGGCGAGACTTGGGGCTGGTGCTACGTCGATGAGGTCGAGCTAGACCCGACGGGCTGGCCAGTACGCGGTAGCGTTGCGCATTCCGCGCGCTGAGCCAGTCACACCCAAGCGGTAGCCAGCCGTTCGATTCCTGTCAGCTGCGCATCGGGTCGGCCGGCCAGGTAGGTCTGGATCAGCTCGCGCGGACCGACCTCTTCGACGCGGGAGAATCCGCTTCTCCTGAGCAGCTCGTCGAACTCGACCGGACGGAACATGCTCAGGAAAGACTCGCCGTGCTCTTCAGCCTGGGACATCGTCCAGGCCAGGCCGGCGGCGGCCATCTCGCTCAGCTCGCCGGCCGGAACCACGTACGTGACCATCAGTCGAGAGCGTGCCGCAAAAGAAGCCACCAGCTCGAGGATTCTCTCGATCGCCGGCTGAGCCAGGTACTGCGTGAGCGCGATCGCGGAAACGATCGCCGGCGCGGTCGGATCGAATCCCGCGTCGACGAGGCCCGCCCGCAGGTCATCGGTCTCGTGATCGAGCGGGATGAAAGCAACAGAAACGGGAATCGCGATGCCCATCTTCTCGAGACGGCTTCGCTTCCAGGCCTGGGAGGCGGCTCGATCCACTTCGAAGATCTTCAAACGCTGGCTGAGCTCTGGTCGCCGGTAAGCGAAGGAGTCGAGGCCCGCGCCGAGGATCACGTACTGGCCAATGCCGTCCTGGATCGCGGCCGCGATGGCGTCCTCCACGAACCGCGTGCGGATCGCGAAGGCGAGGCCGAACGATTGACGCGATGCTTCAGGAAGTTGGCTTGTCATCTGCGCCATCAGCGTGGCGCCTGCTTCTCCGGCCAGCCCAAGGGCGAAATGATCCGCCACCAGCGGACTTTCGCTCTCAGCGTGAACGGCGCGGCCGACTGCGGCCAGCGTTGCCGTGTACCCCGGCGCCTTTTCATCTTCAACCATCTCACCCTCCAACCCTCTGGATCCTTGCGGAACAATCGCTTGCCCTCGCGCTTCCCACTCTGAAGCTCGCTCTATTCCCACCGTTCAGCCCAATCACACCACCGTCGATCCGCGGCTTTGTGTGAATGCCACCTGATGCGGCCGCTAACCGGCCGATAGAGTCGGCGCCATGAACGAGGATCGCCCCATGTTGATCGCTCGCACCTCGGCCGAAATCTCCGCTTTCGCCGACCTGAGCGATGTCTGCCGCTGGCTGATCGAATGCCAGTACAACCCGCTGCGAGTCGACGCCGGTCACCTGCCCGCGCTCGGGCAGCACACCTGGCTGAGAGTGGCGCGTCCGGTCACGGCGCCGCGGGCGGTGCTCTGCACGATCTGGCTCGTCGAGGAGGCCGAAGGCGGCGGCTGCCTGGTCGCGGGCACCCTTCGCTTCGTTGGACATCCGACAGCGTCCGAAGTCAGGCTGAGCTTTGACGGACGGGCGATTCCCACCGGCCAGGAAGATCGTGCCGCGCTCCAGCTCGTCGAGCTGATTGCGGCATCGATCGGGCGCCCACGAGACCTCACGTACGGGGAAAAAGCTTCTTAGAGAGCTCCCTGCTTGGTCAGCGCGGACTCGCGAAGACGCCGGTGGCGGCGATCAGGAGAAGAACCGACATCCCCAACAGCAGCGGTCCGATCACCGCAACCAGCTGCCTGAGGAGGCTGACGCGCCGGCGGCGGCGCAGCAATCCGATCCTGGCCTCGAGGCTCAACAACGGGAGACTACCCACAGTCACGTAGTCTGGTTTCGTGAGCGTAATAATGTCAGCAATACGGGTAGGACCAAGCGCCTACCACTCGGCACGACGGCGCATGCCGGCAGTCCTGGCGTCGGGGTCGTAGATCGTGCGATACATGGGTTCGGCCCAAAGCGTCGTCATCCGCGACGGTTGGATCCGAGGATGCGGCCTC
>Ga0209118_1000672_pt1 | contig 17615 bp, 16 predicted proteins | sample BlaSpr_A8_Ref_M1_FD_187988 | JGI IMG/M metagenome (GOLD analysis project Ga0209118, IMG submission 187988) | Forest soil microbial communities from Thunder Bay, Ontario, Canada - Black Spruce, Ontario site 2_A8_Ref_M1 (SPAdes) (version 2) | ecosystem: Environmental > Terrestrial > Soil > Boreal...
GCAGGAAATCCGCGCCAGCCAAGCCACTATCTAGACCGAGTGCCATAGAGGGCTTCTTAGTGCGCTAATTTTTCGAGCAGCTCCGCCAGGTATTGCTTCCACACGACGGCCCGCGTATGCGTCCCATGGCCGCGCGTTTCGTCGCTGATGGGGATGAGAATGAATCGCGCGTTCTTCACTTTCTTGATTTCGCGCTCGGCATTTCCAAGCTCCGGCGGATTGATGAAGTCGTCCGCGGAATTGATGAACATGACCGGCGCTTTAATCTTGTCGAGCTTGCTCGAGGGATCATAATTGCGCGAAGCGTTCACAGCGTATAAGAGATCGTTGGCGTCCAGTCCTGCCATGCGCGTCTTGCAATAGTCGTCCAGATATTTGTCCGCGGCATCGCGTGTCGGCAAAGACTTCTGCATGTAGAGCGGGGCGCTCCCCGCGATCAAGAGCAGGTCGAGCGCCGCCCGCAGCGCCTGCTGCGGCTCCGCCGAGTATTCTCCGCCCTTCCATTCGGGATCGTTGCGAATCGCGTCTATCACCATTTTCCGCCAAACGCGGTTGCGGCCGGCGATCTGCACGGGCTGGCACGCCAGCGGCATCAGCGCGTCCATGAAATCAGGATAGGTTTCTCCCCACACAAAGGAATGCATGCAACCCATCGATGTGCCGAGGATGAGGCGCAAGTGATTTACGCCGAGACCCTCGCTGAGAAGCTTGTAATGCGTGGCGACCATGTCGTCGTAGTCATACTGGGGAAAATGAGCATGCAATCCGTCGCTGGGCTTCGAGGATTTTCCGTGGCCGACTCCATCGGGCAGGATGATGAAGTATCGCGCAGCGTCGAGAAGCTGGCCTGGGCCAAAAAGCTCGCCGGCAAATTGCGGCTGGAGGAATTGTTGACCGGATCCGCCGGTACCGTGAAGAATCAAGACGGCGTTGGTCACGTGGCCCTGTGCGTCGCGCACCGGCTTGCCGAGCGTGGTGTAGTGAAGTCGCAGACTCTCGAGCGCTTCGCCCGACCGGAATTTGAAATTCTTGACGACGAAATCGCCCTCCGTCGCCACAGGAAGCACGGCCTGTTGGGCTGATGAAGGAAGACACTCAAGAACACAAATTACCGCCAGCAAAATCGAAGGACGAATCAAAGATGCATTCATAGGTCTCCTCTTTGGGAAGAAAATCTAGCACACTTAACCTGCGGGCTCTCGCCCGGTAACGGCGGAAAATGGGCGGCGGAGAATCGCGTGAGAAGGGCCAAATGAACAAAGGCGTACTATGGGACGGCAAACTAGTGCACTCCCTGCAAAGAATGATGTAAAGTCATTGGCTCGAATGCAGGGGCGCTGGAAACGCTACATCCAAACAGCTTATAGGGCGGTAAGACCGCCGCATCCGGCCTTGTTCGTCAAGGAGACTGATGGAATCCGCGAGCAATCGAACCACAGAAGCCGCCGCAACATCGCACGCCACGATCGTCGCGACCGCTACGGCGCTGCCGCCCTACACCATCACGCGCGAGGACGTGAAGTATTACATGGGCCGCGTGTTCGACATTCCTGAACGAAAGCTCGAAGCGATGATGAGCATCGTCGACAACGCCCAGGTGCACAACCGGCATTCCATTTTCCCGATCGAGTATACCGTCGAGCCGCGCCCGCTTTCGCAAACAAACAATGAATACATCGAGCACGCTGTAAAACTCGGCCGCGAAGCCGCGGAGAAATGTCTGGAGCGCGCTGGCCTGCGTCCGGATGAGATCGATCTGATCATCACGGTTTCCTGCACCGGCTTCATGATTCCCTCACTCGACGCGCATCTCATTAACTTGATGGGTTTTCGTTCGAATGTGCGCCGCATGCCCTTCACGGAGCTGGGCTGCGCCGCCGGAGCAATGGCCCTCGGCCGTGCGGCTGATTTCCTGACGGCGCGTCCCGGTGGAAACGTCTTGATCATCGCGGTAGAGCTCCCGTCCCTGACGTTTCAACGCAAGGATATTTCACAGGCGAACCTGATCTCTTCCATACTCTTCGGCGACGGCGCGGCCGCTGTAATCGTCAGTGGCAATAATCGGCGCGGGCCAAGGATTCTCGTTTCGGAAACGTATACTTTTCCCGACTCGTTGGGCGCCATGGGCTTCGATCTGAAAGATTCCGGCTTCCACATCCTGCTGGCCAAGGACGTCCCGGAAATGATCGGGGCGAAGATCGGCGGGCTGGTGCAAGGGTTTCTCGAGCGGCACGGCCGCAAGCGCGAAGACATCAAGGGATGGATTTTGCATCCCGGCGGCGCGCGGCTGCTCGGAAATGTGGAAACGGAACTCGGCTTGACCAAGTGCGACACCCAGCCGTCGTGGGACATCCTCGGGAAAGTTGGAAATCTCTCGAGCGCGACGATTCTTTTCATCTTGCAGGAGTGGCTGGAAAAGCGGCCGTTGAAGTCGGGGGAATACGCCCTGGCGGCGGCATTCGGTCCGGGATTCAGTGCGGAGTTTCTGTTATTGCAATGGACGTAAGTGTGATTGCGTTTCTCGCCTTGCTCCTTGCCGTGGCGCTGCTGCGGCTGGTCGAGCTGCGGATCTCAAAGCAGCATCAGATAGAGATGACCGCACGGGGCGCGGCAAAAGTTGATGAGCCAAGATTCCGCTGGATGGTGCTCCTGCACACCGCCGTGCTGGTTGGGGCGGCTTTGGAGGTTGTCTTCCTCCGGCGTCCTTTCCTTCCGTGGCTGGCTGCGCCGATGCTCGGAGTGTTTCTCGCCGCGAATGTGGTCCGTTGGTGGGTCATTCGGACGCTGGGGGAACATTGGAATGTTCAAGTCGTGGATTCGACGTGCCTCGGCGTGGTGACCACTGGACCTTTTCGCTACGTCCGGCATCCTAATTACGCGGCCGTCTTTGCCGAGATGCTGGCTCTTCCGCTCATACACACCGCCTGGATCACGGCAATTACAGGAACGATTGCGCACATCGGCGTTCTTGCGCAGCGGCTCTCGACGGAGGAGCGCGTGCTCTTCGCAAATCCCGACTATCGCACGGCAATGACCGGCAAGCCGCGCTTCTTGCCGGGGCTCTTCTAAGGCAAAGGTTTCGAATGCGTTGGCGATTCCACAGCGTGACATGTTTTCTTCTGTTCGCGGCGGCCGTCTGCCCTGCGCATCCAAACGATGGCGCAATCAGTCCTGCTTTCGTCACCGTGCCGGAACTTGCCTCGGGATTTCACTTGCTCTACGCCCAAAACTTCCCGGAAGCTCGCCAAAAATTCTCGGATTGGGAATCGCAGCATCCCGATGAACCATTTGGCGAGGTCGCCCTCGCGGCCAGCTATCTATTTGAGGAACTCTACCGGCAGGGCGTGCTCTCCAGCGATTTTTTCCTGAACGAGAAGAGATTCCTGCACGGAATTGACGGGAAACCGGATCCGGAAAGGATGAAGAGTTTTCAGGACGCGCTGGACCAGGCGCGAAAACTGGCTAAACAGCGGCTGGCCAAGAACGCCACAGACCCAGAAGCTATTTTTGCCTTGACGCTGGTCGCGGGGATGGAATCGAACGCCAACATGATCCTCAAGAAGCAGCACCTGGAGAGTTTGAAACGGCTCAAGGAAGGAAACGAATACGCCAAGGAATTGCTGGCGCAGCAGCCGGACGCGAATGACGCTTATGTCGCGCTGGGCTCGGCCAACTACATCATCGGAAGCCTTTCGGGCGGTACGCGCTTCCTGCTGCGGTTCGGAGGAATCCACGGCGATAAAAAGCTCGGGATGGACCAGCTCGGAAAGACCATCGACGGCGGGCGGTACCTGCAGCCATTCGCGAAGATTTTGCTGGCCTTGGCCGCGCGCAGGGAAAAAAAGAACGACCTCGCGCAGAAGCTTCTGCGCGAGCTGAGCGAAGAATTCCCAGAGAGCTCGCTTTACGCTGCGGAGTATGCGAAAGCGATGGGCCGGATCATTCCGGCGCAGATGCATCCGTAAGTTTGTTTGCACACTTCTCGAAAAAAACATCCGGATTCTCTCTTCTAGAATAGAATCGCACTTGCGACGGGTGACACACTCTCGGTCATTTGTGCCACGGGGGGAAACTTGTTCCAAGCAGATTTATTGAAGGGCCGCGCGATTTTCTTGACCGGCGGTGGAACCGGACTCGGCCGGTCTATGGCTTTGCGATTCTCAGAGTTGGGCGCGCGGATGTTTATCGTCGGCCGCCGCGAAGAACCGCTGCGCGAAACCTGCGACGAGATCCACCGCGCAGGAGGTGCGGCGGCGTTCACCACTTGCGACGTGCGCGATTATGGGGCGGTGGAAGCTGCCGCAGCGAAGGCCGAGGAGCAGTTTGGCGAAATCAACGCGCTGGTCAACAACGCTGCGGGAAATTTCATGGCCCGCACGGAGAAACTCACTCCCAACGCCTTCAACGCCGTCGTCGGGATCGTGCTCAATGGAACCTTTCACTGCACACAGGTCTTCGGCAAGCGCTGGATATCGCAGAAGCTGGGCGGAAATGTTCTCAACATCGTGACCACCTACGCAGCCGCCAACTGCGGCTCGGGGTTTGTCGTGCCGTCGGCCTGCGCCAAGGCAGGCGTGCTGGCAATGACTACATCGCTGGCCGTGGAATGGGCGAAATATCACATCCGGTTGAATGCCATCGCCCCGGGACCATTCCCGACACAGGGCGCGTGGTCGCGGTTGATGCCGTCAAAGCCGTTCGAAGAGCATGCCAAGGACAAGCATCCCATGAAGCGCTTCGGACGCCATGATGAGTTGGCAAATCTCGCTGCCTTTCTCCTCAGCGACATGGCGGAATACATCAACGGCGAATGCGTGGTCATTGACGGCGCGCAGTGGCTGCGCGGCGCCGGCGAATTCAATGATCTGCTGCTGTTACCCGAAGCCGCCTGGGAACAAATGGAAGCCACGCGTGCGAAAAAATCCTGAAGCAAGTTATTGTGGCAGAGTCCTCTTTCGAAGTTCGACGCGCAGTTTAACGGCACCGATGGATTGTCCGTTCGATTCCGCATGAACACTGATTTCCTGCGGCTCTGTTTTCTTCGTACCATTCTCCGCCTGCGTCGGCAGGTTCACTTCGATGCGCGCGGCCGCCACTTGTTTCGCCGCCACTGTGAACTTCCCGGTGCCGCTTTGCGCAGTCCACCCAGCGGGCAGAGCCGCTGAGAGCGTGATCTCCTGGGTTTTCGGGGTTCGATTGCGAACCCACAACGGAATCACCACCGTGCCAGGAGCCTGAAGAGCGATCTCCGGCGGTTCGGGATGCGGGAGATTGGCGAGCCCGTGAGCCCGCCGAAACTCGGCGTAGAAACTCCAAGGGCCGCCGAGCTCCACCGACAATTCCGGCCGAGCAGGTTCAGGAGAAACATCGGGCCGGGCGAAGGGAATCGCACCGGGCGTAACGCCCTCGAAAATATCCCCGGTCGTACTGCCGCCAACCAGCGATTTGCCGAGCACGAAATGTAATGCGTCCGTCCCGCCACCTTCGGAAATGGCCATCTTTTCGATTTGCGCCTCGTCCATTTGGGCGATCTTATCGAGAAAAGACTTGGCTTGTGTCTGATGAGCGCGGAACGAATCAAGCGCCATTCGCCAGTACGGTTGCTTCGTCGCCTTTGATATTTCTTTTACGGAGTAGTCTGGGCCTTTCCCGTGAAAGATGTCTTCGCGGTCGGCATCGGGAAAGTAATAAATCTTTTTGGGCTGCCAGGGCCGCAGGTTTTCGAGCAACGGTTCGAGGCGCTTAGTCGGGCCGGCAAGCTGCTCCGGGAACGTGGCGGGATCGCCCGCGAGATCAAACGCTTCCGTAGCCAGCACACCGGAAGCCTGATGATCGCCATGGTCTTCGCCAATAAATGTGCCGGGCAAAAAAGTAAGTATAACTTCCGGGCGCGTCAGGCGGACAAGACGAACAAGTTGCTCGAGCGAAGCGCCGTGATCCCAATTCGCCAGCGACTGCAGGACGTTTTGCGATGCCGTGTCCTTGCCGCCGAGAAACCACACATTGGTGATACCTAGTGTTGTCAAAGCATTCCGCGCTTCGATCTCGCGTATGGCGCCGAGCGCCGCGGCTTGCTCCGCGCCAGCTTCATTCGCGCCACTGCTGCCACGCGTTCCAAAAACAACGGCTATGCGCTTATGCTCGTCGAGCGCCCGCGCAAGATACGACGTTGCCGCGCCTTCGTCGTCCGGATGCGCCACCACGAGCACAATGTCCGCCTTGTAGCGCTCGTCCGCCGAGGGAAGCGCCTTTGGCTCTTGTGCCGTGGTATTTCGCAACGGCATTGCTAGAAACACGATAAGCAACGTTTTCGCGAATCGCAGCATGTAGATTCCCCAACTGGATGATATCAATGATCGACAAAGACTTGCGCCTGCCTTGCACCGTCTTCTTGATCAGAGTTCCCGCCCAATTCGCTGAATGGCTGAGGGAACAACCTGCGTTTGCAATGCTCCGGGGTACACCCGAATTCAACTCCCTCCTCGCGACCCCTTAGCAACATTGATAGGTTTTCTGTGTTTCCTGCGTAGTAGGAAGCAAGGGGTACGTGGATGCTTTCGCCGAAGAGTCTGGTCCCGCGCCCGATCCTGATGGTGCTGCTCGCTTTGCTCTCATCTGCCCTCATGACCCGCAAACTAGTTTGCGCCGCAGACGATCCTCTCTCGGCCGCCGTGGAGTCGGCGCGGAAAACCCGCGATGAGAAGCAACTGACGTCGCTCAAAGCACAACTCGAACAAGAAGCTGCTCAGAATGCCAACGATGCAGTCCCTTTTCTCGATCTGGCGAAAGTACACTTCTATCTACTCGATGTTTATGAGATGCGCAGAGACAAAAAGGCCGCGGGGGCAGCCGTAGACAAGGCCATTGAAGCGGCGCAGCGCTCGATTCAGCTCAACGACAAATCCGCTGACGCGCATAGCCTGCTCGCCGATCTCTACGGCAGAAAAATTTCACTGGGGAACGCCATGTTCTCTGGTCCGAAGTTCGGTCCCAAGGTCAAAGAGGAAAATGCCAAAGCCATGGCGCTCGATGACAAGAATCCACGCGTCTGGGCTAGTCTTGGTCGTCAATACCTGATGACCCCAAAAATGTTTGGCGGCGACGTCCCCAAAGCCATCGAAAGCTTTCAGAAATCCCTGGCCCTCGATCCCTCGCAGGATGCACCCTGGGTATGGCTGGCCAAAGCCTTCCAAAAGCAGGGCGACAAGGCCAACGCCCGCGAGGCGATTCAGCGCGCGCTTCAGCTCAATCCCGAAAATCTCTTTGCCAAGGCAACTGCGTCCGAACTCCAGCAATAGCCGCCAGCCCCGAGCCTTGACCCGGCTGTAAGCCGCCGATAAGCTTAGTGTTTCTCCTTCCAGGTGAACACGAACATGGAGCCGATTCACATCACATTGCCGGATGGCAGCGTCCAGGAGGTGCCCAAGGGCACAACGCCTGCCGAGATCGCGCGCAAGATCTCGCCTCGGCTTGCGGATGCCGCGCTTGTCGCCCACGTAACCGCAACAGATGGAGCGCCGCTGCCGAATGCTCCTGATCAAGGCGAGCTGATCGACCTGCGCCGGCCGCTCGATCATGACGTGAAGATAAAGATCCTCACCGACAAGGATCCGGACGCGCTGTTCGTATTCCGTCATTCGGCGGCGCACCTGCTCGCGGCGGCGGTGATGGAGCTCTACCCCGGCGTGAAGCTCGGCATCGGTCCGCCAATCGATACCGGTTTCTTCTACGAATTTCTGCGCGATGAGCCGTTCACCCAGGAAGACCTCGCCAAAATCGAAAAAAAGATGCATGAGCTCGCCGCGCAGGACCTGCCGAACGAACGCAAGCTTATTCCCAAGCCGGAAGCGCTGGATCTCTACCGGAAGAGCAATCAAGTCTTCAAGTGCGAACTGGTGGAAGAAAAAGCCAACGAGTTGATGGTTTCGTTTTACACCACCGGAAAATTCATCGACTTCTGCCGCGGGCCGCACATTCCCTCAACCAAGTGTATTCAGGCGTTCAAGTTGATGAGCGTCGCGGGCGCCTACTGGAAGGGCCAGGAAGGCAATCCGCAGCTCCAGCGGATTTATGCCGCCGCTTTTTTTACGCAAAAAGAGCTGGACGAATATCTGCACCGGCTGGAAGAAGCGAAGCGCCGCGATCACCGCAAGCTCGGCACGGAGCTCGACCTCTTCAGCATCCAGGAAGAAGCCGGCCCCGGCCTCATCTTCTGGCATCCCAAGGGCGGCTTGATTCGTACCATCGTCGAAAGCTGGCTGCGCGACGAGCTGCTCAAGCGCGGCTATGACCTCGTCTACACGCCGCACATCATGCGCCTCGATCTGTGGAAGACCAGCGGCCACACCGATTTTTACCGGGACAGTATGTTTGGCGCGGTCGAAGTCGAGAAAGCCGACTACCAGCTCAAGCCCATGAACTGCCCCGGCCACATTTTAATTTACAAATCAAAGCTTCGCAGTTACCGCGATCTTCCTGTTCGCCTCGCGGAGCTCGGCACCGTTTATCGCTACGAACGCAGCGGCGTGCTACACGGCCTGCTCCGCGTACGCGGCTTCACCCAGGACGACGCGCACATCTTCTGCACACCAGATCAGATTGAAAAAGAAGTTGAAGCCTGCGTCGATTTTGCGTTCGCCGTAATGAAAAACTTCGGCTTCGACAAATTCGAAGTCGAGCTTTCCGACTGGGACCCCGCGCATCCGGAAAACTACGCCGGCAAACCGGAAGACTGGCACCGCGCCACCGCCGCGCTTGCTGAAACCATGAAGCGGATGAACATCCCGTACAAGAAAATGGAAGGCGAAGCCGCGTTCTACGGGCCAAAGATCGATGTGAAGTTGATTGACGCCATCGGCCGCTCCTGGCAGCTCACCACGGTGCAATTCGATTTCAATTTGCCCGCCCGCTTCGGCCTGCAATACGTCGCCGACGATGGCGCCAAGCATCAGCCGCTGATGGTGCACCGCGCGCTGCTCGGCTCCGTCGAACGCTTTTTCGGCATTTTGATCGAGCATTATGCGGGCGCGTTCCCGCTGTGGCTCGCGCCGGTGCAAGTGGAGGTCTGCCCGGTTAGCGAAAAAGTCGCCGACTACGCCAAGCACGTCACCGAAACGCTCAAGCGCCACAACCTCCGCGTCCATCTTGACGACCGCAACGAAAAGCTGCCCGCGAAAATCCGCGATGCGCAGTTGCAGAAGATTCCTTACATGCTCGTGGTCGGCCCCAAGGAAGCCGAAGCCGGCACCGTGTCCGTTCGCCATCGCAGCAAGGGCGACCTCGGCCCCAAGCCCCTCGCCGAAGTCGTCGAATCGCTCCAGCGCGAAGTCGATTCCCGCGCGTTGAGTTGAATCGTCATCATCACCAGTTAGGTCTCGTCTCGCCGTGCAAATTTCACAAATCATCCTGAACGAAAACGATTTCGCTCAGCGCGTGAGCGTATTGGCGTCGTGCAGAACTACGGAATACCGCCTTTGTGGGTCCGCGAGCCCGGCTTCCCCACGCTCGTCTACATCATTCTCGAGCAGCAAGTTTCACTGGCCTCGGCGCGAGCCGCTTTCGGACGCCTCCAGCACGCAGTAAAGCCGCTTACTCCGCAACGCTTCTTGAAACTCAAGGACGCAGAACTCAAGCGCATCGGCTTCAGCCGCCAAAAAACCCTCTACACCCGTCTGCTCGCCGAATCTCTCTCCCGCCGCCATTTCGATCTTCGCTATCTCCACGAACTGCATGACGATGCCGCGCGCAAAATGCTCACCGCCTTCAAGGGCATTGGCTCCTGGACCGCCGACATCTATCTTCTTTCCGCGCTGCGCCGCCCGGACATCTGGCCGGTCGGTGATCTGGCGCTAGCCACTGCGGTCCAGGAAGTGAAACGCTTTCGCAAGCGTCCCTCGCCGGATAAGCTCGAAAAAATCTCCGCACCTTGGCGCCCGTACCGCGCCGTCGCCGCCCGCCTTTTCTGGCACGCCTACCTCTCCAAGCGCGGCCAGAACAGCGCTACTATCAGTCTTTGAAGGAGTCGTTCATGCCTGACCCCGTTTCTCGCCGGTTGTTTTTCGCGCTCACGGGCGCTGCGCTCGTCGCTCCTCCGATCACCTTCGGAAATGATGAGATGCCCGCTTTACTCGATCACATCCTTCTCGGCTGCAGCGATCTCGATCGCGGCGTCGCTTTTGTCGAGGAGCGCACCGGTGTCCGCGCAGCATTTGGCGGCGTGCATCCCGGCCGCGGCACACGCAACGCGCTGCTCTCGCTCGGCGAGCGCCGCTACCTGGAAGTCATTGCGCCTGATCCCAAGCAAGACCGCGACTCTGTCCAACCGTTCGCCGTCCAGCAGCTCGCCCTCCTCAAATCGCTGACCTCCCCGCGTCTCATCGCTTGGGCCGCGCATCCGGGCGACATTGAGGCCGTCGCCAAGAAGCTGCGTGATGCCGATGTAGCCTTCCAGGGCCCTTGGCCCGGTTCTCGAACCCGCCCCGATGGCCGCGTCCTCAACTGGAAATCAATCAGCCTCGCGGACGACCGCCACGGTTTGCTCCCCTTCTTCATCGAGTGGAGCGCGGATTCACTTCACCCGTCCGCAGACGCGCCGACAGACTGCCGCCTGGAGCATTTCGTCGTCTCGTCCCCCGATCCCGATGAACTGTCCAAGACTTTTCAACGCATCGGGATCGATGCCCCCATCGAACGCGGCGAAAAAGCCCAGCTTCGCGCGCACATCAGCGGATCACAGGGCGACCTTGGAATCACTTCTTGATCTCTGACTCCACATTGGATTTGGCCGACGAGAGGACTGGGGCGTGAGTTATTGTGGCGATCCTTCTTCTGGCATCTCGTGTCTTGACTTGATGGCCTTTCGAAACTTGTGCACCAGTCGCCAGAGCATCAGAGCGGTGGCTAACCCAAAGATAATTCGCTGTGGCCAGGACAAATGCTCCGGGACAAACGCGTTGCAAGGCCAATGCCCGGAACCCACGCAAAGATCGTCCACGGACGGGGCATCATTCGTCGACTCCCAAGAGTTCTATACCACCTGGCTGTTGCCCTTTCAATCCTTGTTGTCACGAGCGGAAAGACCCGTGCTATACTTTGAAGCCCGTCCCGTGGCTCTTTTGCGCCGTGGTGGGCGGGCGGGTGTGTTGTGAAATCGGGCCCGGCCCCGGATTTACCACGGAATGCCGGTGCCTGTCGGCCGCTTCGCGGCCGCGAATTCCAAAGTGCTGAGGGGGATTTATCGCTGAACGCAGCTTCCGGCAGAGCGACCGCATTCGCGTGAATGAGCGAATTCGGGCGCGCGAGATCCGGGTGATTGATGAAGAGGGCGGCCAGCTCGGCGTCATGCAGCCTTTTGAAGCCATAAAGCTGGCAAAGGAAAAGGGGCTCGACCTGGTGGAAATCTCGCCGACGGCCGATCCGCCAGTTTGCAAGATCACCGACTACGGCAAGTATCTCTACCAGGCCAATAAAAAAGCACACGAGCAGCGCAAAAGCAGCCGCGGCTCGCAACTCAAGGAAGTCAAGTTTCGGCCTGCTACCGCGGAGCACGACTATCAGGTTCGCAAGAACCAGATTATCCGCTTCCTCGGCGAAGGCCATAAAGTGCGCGCGATGATTTTCCATCGCGGGCGCGAAATGGCCCACCAGGAAGTGGGGCGTGCCAAGATGACGCGTTTGCTCAACGAAATTGGCGAACACGGGCAGATTGAGACGATGCCGCGCATGGAAGGCAACGTCCTCGTGGCTCTGCTGGCTCCGAAAAAAGGCGTGGCCGTGGCAAAGCCCGCAGGGCAGACCACGTCCAGCGCGCAGCAGTCGCAGTAATTGGCGGAAAAGAACGCATCAGCAAGATCATGCAGGGGCGGACTACAGTCCGTCCTCCTCGGTGTCACCACCGAATCTCAGGAGAGGATTTCAAGCAATGCCGAGAAACAGATCGAAGCCCAAATTGAAATTGAAGACCCACCGCGGCGCCAGGAAGCGCTTTAAGATAACCGCGAGCGGCAAGATCAAGCGCATGCACTCCGGCAAGAGGCATTTGATGGGAACCAAGAGGCCCGGCCGCATGCGCAAGCTCAAGAAGCTGACGCTGGTAAGTAAGGCCGACGTGGCCCGCATCAAGCAGATGCTTCCGTACGGCTAAAGACTTTCTTTGAAACACGGGCACGGCAGCAAGTGTCCTGCGAAGAAAATGCGGAACGAAAGTTTCGCGATATCGTGCCAGGCAGCGCTTCACGGGTGCCTGCCGGCCGATGAGCCGCAAATATCAAGTGTTCGCCGCAAGGTGAACCTCGAACGCGGCCAAGCAGTTCATACCGGAGACAAACCCGTTGCGTGACGCGTGTTTTTTTCGCGTCCCCGCAACCCGTTTTGTTCCCACCTTAAAGGAGAAACCCCATGGCTCGCGTAAAACGCGGCACCAAGCGCCGTGCACGGCGCAAGAAGTACCTCAAGAGGACAAAAGGTTTTTTCCTCACCAAGAGCAAGCTCTACCAATCCGCGCAGGAAGCCGCAAACCGTGCCGACCGTTACGCCAAGCGCGACCGCCGCGTCAAGAAGCGCCAGTATCGCCGCCTGTGGATTCAGCGCGTCGGCGCTGCCGCCCGTCAAAACGGCCTTACTTACGGCCAGCTGATTCACGGCCTCAAGGCTGCGGGCGTCGCGCTCGACCGCAAGGTCCTCGCGGATATCGCGGTGAAGGATGCCGCCGCTTTCACTTCACTCGTGGCGACGGCCAAGACCGCCGCTCCGCCTCCAGCCAAGGCGAAAAAAGCGTAACGCCAGCATCCTTGCCGGCTCGGTACCTGCTTTTCTGTCATTGCGGGCGGAGTGAGGACCGCTTCCTCTCCCGGCATGCTTGGCGCCGGGAATCTCTCTTCGTCTTTGGCGTGTCGTTGGATACTCTCTTGTGGGGCGCAAGTCTTCTCCCGTGGGGGCACGATATATCGTGCCCCTACGGTGTAATCTATCTGGCGACCATGCCCAATATTGAAAACCCAACTCAACGAACACTAGCCGAACTGGGCATAAACGATCCCAATTCAGTTGCGGAAGAATTCGCAAAAGTGCGTGAACGGTTCGATCGGCAAATAGCCCTTTCCGCAGACGAAATGAGAAACTTAATGCTTCACGAAGCGTGGCTTGGCTCGGAGTCAGACCCGGCCACGTCATTGCGGAATTTTTGGGTTGGCCGGAAAGCCGGCGTGCTCACATTGATCACGGAAAACTGGTTGAAGACCGCACCTCCGGCTCTCAAGGCAATCGTTGGGAAGGAATACAATCAGCTCAAGACTTATATCGAGGTCAAGCTTGAAGATCATCGGCGAGAAATCGACGCGCGCACCCAAGAAACCTCGCTCGCTCGCGATCGCGTCGACCTCTCCCTCCCCGGCGTCATTCGCCCCATCGGCTCGCATCACCTGATCCGCCAGGTCTTCCAGGAGATCGAAGACATTTTCGTCTCCATCGGCTTCTCCGTTGTCGAAGGCCCCGAGATCGAAACACCCTACTACAATTTCGAAGCGCTGAACATTCCCGAATTCCATCCCGTTCGCGACGACATGGATACGTTTTATTTGGATTTGCCCAAAGGCGCGAAGACGCCGCTCCTCCTTCGAACGCACACTTCGCCCATGCAGATTCGCACCATGGAAAAACAGAAGCCGCCCGTCCGCGTGATCGTGCCCGGCAAAGTCTATCGCCGCGACAATCCGGACGCGACTCATTCGTTCGCGTTCCACCAGATCGAAGGTCTCGCCGTCGACACGGACATCACCTTTTGCGATTTCACCGGAACGATCGAGTATTTCGTAAAACAATTTTTTGGGCCCAGTGTCAAAACACGTTTCCGCCCCAGCTATTTCCCGTTCACCGAGCCTTCCGTCGAGTTCGACGTTTCTTGCCCGTTCTGCGGAGGGAGCGGCACAGCGGCTAGTGGCGGAACCTGCTCGAAGTGCAAGGGCGCGGCGTGGATCGAGCTGTTCGGCGCTGGCATGGTCGATCCGGCCGTCTACGGCTTCGTGAATTACGACGCGAAAAAAGTCAGTGGCTTCGCCTTCGGCATCGGCATCGATCGCCTCGCCATGCTCAAGTACGGCATCGACGACATTCAGGTCTTTTTCCAGAATGACGTGCGCTTTCTCCGCCAGTTCCCGTAGGAGCACTTGTAGAGGCCGGACTTTAGCCCGGCTCTAGGTTTTGACACGGTTTTTTGTTGCCGTAGCTTGGATTTCGATCGAAGCACATTTGTGAATGGCTTAGAAAAGACTTACTAAAAACTAAGAACCAAGAACTTTATATGACCTTCGCCGACGCCAAACAACGCTTCTCCAATCGCGTAGCCGACTACGTCCGCTACCGCCCGGGCTATCCCGCGGCGTTGCTCGACCTGTTACGCACCGAATGTGGTTTGCGTCCAGAGTATGTGATTGCCGACGTCGGCTCCGGCACCGGTTTGCTCAGCCAGCTCTTTCTGAAAAACGGAAATCGTGTTTTCGGCGTCGAGCCGAATCCGGAGATGCGTCAGGCGGGAGAAGAGTATTTGCAGTCGTACTCTGGTTTCACTAGCGTGGCCGGCTCCGCCGAGGCAACGACACTTGCCGATGCTAGCGTGGAGTTCGTGACCGCAGGCCAGGCGTTTCACTGGTTCGAACCGAACGCGGCGCGAAAGGAGTTTGTGCGCATCCTTAAACCCGGCGGATGGGTCGTCGTCGTTTGGAACGACCGGCGCATGGAGGAATCGCAATTCGCTCGCGCTTACGAGGATCTCCTTGAGCGCTTCGGCACAGACTACCAGAATGTAAAAGAGGCATACCCGGAAATCGATCACATTCGCAGTTTTTTCGGCACTGGCACATTCGTTGCGCGAGACTTGCCGAACTCCCAGCTCTTTGACTGGGATGGGCTCTGCGGCCGTCTTCGTAGCAGCTCTTATGCTCCCACGGAGGGCCACGCGAATTTCGCACTCATGATAGCGGAATTGCGGAGAATCTTTCACGCGAATGAGCGCAACGGCAGCGTGCGCATGGAATACTTCACGCGAATCTATTTTGGACAACTGTAAGTGGACAGGGACTGACGCATGAAAGTTGTCTGCAACTGGTTGAAAGATTTCGTGGACGTGACCGCGTCGCCGGAGGAGCTCGCCTCGCGCCTTGCACTTTCGGGAACGAATATCGCTGGCGTTGAAAATGGTCCGCATGGCGCAGTGATCGACGCGGAAGTCAGTTCGAATCGCCCGGATTGTCTGGGTCATTACGGAATCGCGCGCGAAGTCGGCGCCATTTACAAACTGCCGCTGAAACATGTTGCGCCGAAACCGCCGGAAGCGGCCGCCAAAGCCAGCGACGCCGTGAAAGTTGAGATTCAAGCGCCCGAACATTGCGGTCGCTTCACCGCCCGCGTCATTCGAAACGTAAAGATCCAGCCTTCCCCAAAATGGTTGAAAGACCGCCTCGAAGCATCCGGCGTCGCCTCGATCAGCAACGTCGTGGATATTTCGAACTACGTGATGCTAGAACTCGGCCACGCGCTGCACACCTTCGACTACGACAAAGTCCGCGACCATAAAATTGTTGTGCGAAAAGCCAAACGCGGAGAAAAAATAAGAACGCTCGACGGCATCGAGCGCCAGCTTGATCCCGGCATCTGCATGATCAGCGATGGCGACGGATCGCGCGCGGTGGGAATTGGCGGAATCATGGGCGGCGCGGAAACCGAAATTTCTTTTTCGACAAAAAATATCCTGATCGAATGCGCCTGGTTCGAACCGATCGCGATTCGCCGCGCGACGCGTTTTCTGAAATTGCACACCGAAGCCTCCACGCGTTTCGGCCGTGGCGCCGATCCGGAAATGGCCGAGCTTGCCTCCCGGCAAGCTGCAGAACTGATTTTGCAACTCGCAGGCGGTGAGTTGCTCTCTGGCGTCGTTGATGTTTATCCCGGCAAACGCGCGCTGAAAAAAATCCGCGTGACGCGCTCGGAAATTCTTCGCGTGATGGGCGCGGACGTCCCGGACAAACAAATTGAAGCGAGTCTCAGCACGCTGGGTTTCACGCCCGTTCGAATCGATCAAAACCGCGGCGCAGAAGGCTCGCTCCTAGCGGCGTGGGAATGCACGCAGCCATCCTGGCGCGCGGAGGTCGAACGCGAAATCGATCTCATCGAAGAAATCGCACGCATCTATGGCCTCGATAAATTTCCGCCGCGCTTGCCCGCCGCCCGCCAGGGCGCCGCGCGCCTCCCGCATTACGAAGCGGAAACGCGATTGCGCGAGCGGCTCATCGGACTCGGGTACTGTGAAATCCTGACGATTCCGCACGTCGCCGAAGAGCGCGACGCGCTGTTTCGTCCGGAAGGCATTGCTCCAGCGCGTCTTTCGAATCCGCTTTCCGAAGAAGCAAACGTTTTGCGCTCGACCGGACTCGTGACGATGGCCGCGGCCCTCGAGTGGAACCTCAACCACGGCCAGCGCAACGCGCGGCTGTTCGAAATCGGCCGGCGTTATCGCTTGAACGGCTTCGCCGGCAAGGCGAGCGAGAAAATCGAATCGGTCGAGACGCGCGTGCTGACCATCGGCGCGACCGGTGAAGCTCGAGAAAACAATCTTTACGATGCGGCGCGTGAATTTTCCTTCGCCGACCTCAAAGGCGATCTCGATTCAATCGGCGAACTCGCGGGCGGCCTCGCCTGGCGCGACGGCGGACCGGAGTGGCTGCACGTGGCCCGGCGCTGTGGCGTGGCGCTTGGCGCGAACGAAATCGGCGCAGCGGGCCAACTTGCGCGCCGGATCGCAGAGAAATTCAAATTCCGCCAAGACGTTTTCCTTGCAGAATTGGAACTCGATCCGCTGTGCGCGGCGTACCGCGCCACGAAGGAAGCGCGGCGCTATGAGCCGTTGCCGCGATTCCCGGCGGTCGAGCGGGATTTCTCGGTGCTCTTGCCGGATGGCACGCATTTTTCCGACGTTGTGAATGCGATCCGCTCGCTCAATATTTCCGAACTTTCCAGCGTCGAAGCAGCGGATCTTTTCCGTGGGAAAAATGTTCCGGCCGGAAAATATTCGCTGCTGGTGCGCGTGACTTTCCAAAGCCGAGAAGCGACGCTGACCGATGCGCAGATCAGCGATTACAGCGGCAAAATCGTTGCGGTGCTTGAAAAGCAGCTCGGCGCACAACGCCGCGCGCAATAAAAAACGATTTGCAAATCACACGCACGATCCCGCCTTGTTCGACCATTCCAGTTGGATCGTGTGACCGCCGAGCGTCCGTGTTTTCCATGCGCAAATGTCGCCGATCTCACCGTTGCTGTCGTCGTACCATCCCTGGCCGGGCACCGGATCGGTGATGGCTTCGCAAAGTTCGTGCGAGGTAGTGGAAGTGAGTGCGTCGGTGACGCTAAGGCCGCCGGTGCATCCGGAACAGCCGGGGTAAGGCATCACTGCATAAAAAATGTTGCCGCTGGTGGCGTCGTGATAACCACAAAAGTCCTTGCAGGAAGCGCTGCCGCCCAGCACAACTTGCACGCCCGGCGGAAGAAAGAAAAAGTAGAGTGAATTGGAAGAAGATGCCGGAAGATTCTTGGCCGCGATTTCCTGCTCCAGTAACTGTTGAATCGCG
>Ga0209118_1000673_pt1 | contig 17598 bp, 11 predicted proteins | sample BlaSpr_A8_Ref_M1_FD_187988 | JGI IMG/M metagenome (GOLD analysis project Ga0209118, IMG submission 187988) | Forest soil microbial communities from Thunder Bay, Ontario, Canada - Black Spruce, Ontario site 2_A8_Ref_M1 (SPAdes) (version 2) | ecosystem: Environmental > Terrestrial > Soil > Boreal...
TTGTATTTCCGGCGGCGGTCGGGACAGAGCACGGAGGACTACTTCGTTTCCGGCAGAAACGTGTCGTGGTGGCTGGCGGGAACGTCGATGGTGGCGACCACGTTTGCGGCCGATACGCCGCTGGCCGTGACGGGACTGGTCTATATCAACGGAGTCGCGGGGAATTGGCTGTGGTGGAGCTTTTTGCCGTCGGGAATGATGACAGTGTTCTTGTTTGCGAGATTGTGGCGGCGCTCCGGGTTGATCACTGACGTACAGTTTGCTGAAATGCGTTACAGCGGCAAACCTGCGGCGTTCCTGCGTGGATTTCGTGCTGTTTATCTTGGCCTGCTGATGAACTGCCTGATCCTTGGGTGGGTGACGAAGGCGATGGTCAATATCATCAGCACGGCGATGGGTGTGAGCGACGCGAAAGCGCTGGCCATCTGCGTGTTCTTTCTGATGCCCTTCACGGGAATTTATGTTTCGCTTGGCGGGTTGTGGGGCGTGCTTTGGACGGACTTGTTCCAGTTCGTTCTGAAAATGGCGATTGTGATTTCGGTGGCCTGGTACGGAATTCACGCGGTTGGCGGGATGCCGCAACTTCTCGCGGCGCTTGCGGCGCGGCGTGCCGCTGCCGGGCCGGGAGCGAGCGACATCACCGCTCTCTTACCTGATTTTTCCCGAGGTTTTGCCAGCGAAGCATTGTGGACGTTGCCGGTGATTACTTTTGTGGTGCATTTGACGGTGCAGTGGTGGGCGTTCTGGTATCCGGGAGCTGAACCTGGCGGCGGTGGATACATCGCGCAACGGATTTTCAGCGCAAAGGACGAAAGAAACGGATTGTTGTCGGTGCTGTGGTTCAACCTGGCGCACTACGCGCTGCGGCCCTGGCCCTGGATTTTGACGGCGCTCGTGGCGGTTGTTCTTTATCCGGGGTTGGCGCAACCCGAGCGCGGGTACATGTTGGTGGCGACGCGGCAGACACCGCATGCGCTGCTGGGAATCTTGCTCGCGGGATTCATGGCGGCGTTCATGTCCACCGTCGCAACGCAATTGAATTGGGGCAGTTCCTATCTTGTGGAAGACTTTTACCGGCGCTTCCTGAAGAAAAATGGAAGCGAGGCGCATTACGTGAATGCGTCGCGTCTCGCCACGGTCTTCCTGGTGATTGCGGCGGCGCTTGTGGCGTTGCAGCTTGGCTCGGTTAGCGCCGGATGGAAGATCGTGCTCGAATTGGGGGCGGGAACCGGCGGCGTATATTTGCTCCGCTGGTACTGGTGGCGCGTGAATGCGTGGAGCGAAATCTCCGCGATGATGGCGGCGCTGGTGACGACGCTGGCGCTGCATTCGAACACGCTCTGGATGGCGATTGCAGGCAGGCCTCAGCCCTTCAGCGGTTCGGACCCCGTCATTTTCGCCAAGACGACATTGTGCACCACCGGTGTCACCACGCTTGTGTGGGTGACGGTCACACTGCTCACGCCCGCAGAACCGGGAGACACGCTCGTGAAGTTCTACCGGAAAGTGCGCCCGCAAATCACCGGATGGCATGCCGTAGCGAAGCTCGCAGGAGATGAGCCCGTCACGCGCGACCTGGGGAAGAATCTTCTGTGCTGGATCCTGGGGTGTGTGCTCATCTATTCCTCGCTGTTCTGTATTGGTGAGTTGTGCTTCGGACGGTATCAGGTGGGATTTGTTCTCGCGATTGTGGCGATTGCCTGTGGGGTAGCCATCTCCCGACTCATGCCCAAGCCAGCGGAGTGGCAAGCAAACTGAGATGGCGGACTCGGCGCAGCCGGCTCGATCAGGTACGCATCACGCTGTGCTCGCAGGGTTCCTTGGCTGGACGCTCGACGCGTTCGATTTCTTCATCGTCGTTTTTCTCTTTGATACGCTGGCGCACGAGTTCGGAGTCAGCAAGAAAGAAATCGTTCTCACCACCACCGCTACGCTCGCCATGCGACCCATCGGTGCGCTGCTATTCGGGCTGCTTGCGGACCGTTACGGGCGGCGCATCCCGCTAATGGCCAACGTGATCTATTTTTCATTGATCGAATTAATGTGCGGCTTTTCGCCAAACTACACCGTGTTCATCATTTTGCGCGCCTTGTTCGGCATCGGCATGGGCGGGGAGTGGGGCGTCGGCGCGTCGCTTGCGATGGAGGCTGCGCCGGTGCGCTGGCGGGGCATCCTCAGCGGGATTTTGCAGAGCGGCTATTCGATCGGATATCTGCTGGCAGCGGTGGCCGCCAGGTTTCTCCTGCCCGTGTGGGGATGGCGCCCGATGTTTTGGATTGGTGCGCTGCCCGCGCTGCTCGCGCTGTATATCCGAACGAAAGTGCCAGAGTCGGAGGCGTGGAAGCAGCATCGCGCTGCGAGCACCGGGCAGGTTCTGCACATCGTGGCGGGAGAGTGGAAGCGCTTTACTTATCTTGTCGTTCTCATGACGTTCATGATGTTCCTCTCACACGGAACCCAGGATCTTTATCCGGATTTCCTGAAAGAGGTGCACAAGATTTCCGCCGCGATGGTAGCCAATATCGCGATGATTTATAACGTGGGGGCCGCCGTCGGCGCCATTGTCTTTGGACACCTCTCGCAGGTATCCGGGCGCCGCAAAGGCATGATCGCAGCCCTGGGGTTGTCGCTCCTGCTGATTCCTCTGTGGGCGTTTGGCGGCGGCCTTTTGCCAATCATCGCCGCTTCGTTCTTGATGCAGGCGGGAGTGCAAGGTGCCTGGGGCGTGATCCCAGTGCACTTAAACGAGCTTTCCGCCGACGCGGCCCGCGGGTTGATGCCGGGCCTGGCGTATCAGCTGGGAATACTGCTCGCAGCACCCACGAACTCGATCCAATACGCCCTTCACGTCCGCTTCGGTTATCAGTGGGCGATCGCCGGGTTCGAAATCGTGACGATTCTGACGCTGGCAACGCTGCTCTGGCTCGGCTCCGAAGCCCACAGCAGGAGTTTCGTGCGTAGCCCACAGTCGGATGCTGGCGGACTCTCGACCTGAACGATGCACGTTCAGTCGAACGCAACTCCTGGAATGCGCCGTTCGTTTACGAGCCATCTTAAAATTTGCCTCCGTAGCGGCTGGATGCCCAGCGTTGGCCTGTAATCATATTTAGGCACTGCGCCCGTAGCTCAGTTGGATAGTGCGTCTGGCTACGAACCAACTGAGCAAAAACTATAAGCCTTTTCTCTGGCGTCGCTTATGCGCAAAACCATTCCTTGCTAGCCTTCTGATTTGTACCGAGGATGTACCGAAATATCGTAGTTCCGACTCTGCGCGAGCAGAAACGTGAAATCCTACTTTCACACATGAATGTCGGTCTTAGCTAGCTAGCCGAGTTGGGAGGTCCGGAACGGATTGTGTGAGTTACACACTTTCTGAGTTGGCAACCCGGAAGCTATCCAGAATCGGGGTTCGAGGAGACCGGCGGGAGAGCAGCGTTCTTGCAACCGGATTTCCCGATCACCGCACAGAAGAATGTACCGCCGGTGATGTAGAAAAAGCACGCACCTAGAACGGCGGTATTCTCAATCGGGTAGTGGGGACGCGATTTCTGCTCACGTTCCAAATTGACACAATCGTTCCGCAAAGGGTCGATACCGCGCTATGGCTTCACTCCGCTTCATCCGATTCAATTGATTTCGCGCTTCTTCGGGGCTGCTCCATGACATAGGTTGGCCACTGGCGTGCACGTCTCGCAGTTGGACAAGGCGCCGCTGAGCTGTAGTGTGGCCCCAGCGTGGAATCGCGTCATTGGGATGGTGTGCATGTTGAATGAGGCGCTAATCGGCGACCTCTTGGTGCGCGCAGGGTTGATCGATTCATCTGGGCTTTCGCGCTCTCGTGAACTTCAGCAGAGAGAGGGGGTATCGCTCAGCAATGCCCTCGCAAAATTGGGATTCGCAGACGAACAATCCATATGCGCCGCCATTGCCGAAAGCTTGCATCTGGAAGTAATGAGCGAGGAGAAACCTGAGATACTCGCTGAAGTCATTGGTCTGCTGCCTAGCAATTTTTGCCGTAAGCGTTTAGCGGTGCCTCTCAGTCTGCAAGGCAAAATACTGCGAGTTGCCTTCGCGGATCCCACGGACTACGCAATCATACAGGATGCGGAATTTCGAACTGGCAAGCGCATTGTGGCCGTCGTAGCCACCGAATCTTCCATTCAATCTTTACTCAATCGATTCTACCCACCTGACGTTTCGACACTGGATGCTCTGAACGCAGCGGCTCCGCACGGTGAGGTAGAGGCGCTTGAAGATTCTGAATTTGAGGTAGTCGACCCAGCCAAACTCGCCAAAGATACGAAGATGCCGCCGGTTATCCGCCTCGTAAACCTGATCTTAAGCGGTGCCGCACAAAACGGCGCCAGCGATATTCATATGGAGCCGAAGGAGACGCACCTGCAGGTCCGCTACCGGGTCGACGGCTTGCTGCGTGACGTCATCAAGGTCGGAAAGGATCAGCAGGATGCAGCCATCTCTCGAATGAAGATTATTTCTGGGATGGATATCGCCGATCGCCGGCGGCCTCAGGACGGCCGAAGCCGGCTTCGATATGAGGGCAAACGAATCGATCTGCGAGTTTCGACCCTCCCAACCCAATTCGGTGAAAAAGTAGTTATCCGTCTTTTGGATAGTAAACGAGCCCAAGTGACGATGGAACAGTTGGGGCTAACTCCGGAGAATCTGCACCTCTTTCAGTTGATGTTGTCACGGGCACAGGGAATGATCCTTGTCACTGGCCCAACGGGCAGCGGGAAGAGCTCGACGCTTTATACGGCATTGAATTGGGTGAAGTCCCCAACTAAGAACATCATCACCGTCGAAGATCCCATCGAGTATCAACTCGACGGCGTAAACCAAGTCCAAATCAATACCAAGGCTGGTGTCACCTTCGCAGCCGGTCTACGATCCATTCTTAGACAAGATCCCAATATCATTCTGGTCGGAGAGATTCGCGATCGCGAAACCGCTGGCATTGCCCTCGAGGCCGCCCAGACAGGGCACCTGCTCTTAAGCACGCTGCACACCAACGACGCACCGGGCGCCATCACCCGTCTCTTAGACCTTGGGATTGAGCCGTTTTTAATCTCCTCTGCAGTGATCGGCATTTTGGCCCAGCGACTCGTGCGCGGTCTTTGTCCTTCCTGCACCGTTTCGCAGGCTCCTAGCGCAGAAGCAATTGAAAAAGCGGGTGGAGCTTCTCGTCTACCTCCAGAGGGCAACTGGATTGTGGGACGTGGCTGCGAAGAGTGCGGCCAAACGGGCTACAGGGGGCGATTGGCTATTCACGAGCTACTCGTCATCAACGAGGAAGTGCGCGAACTAGTCTCTCGTCGCGCATCGGAGCACGCGATTCGTAAGGCAGGCCGCCAGGCAGGCATGCGCACTCTTCTCGAAGACGGCATCCTCAAGGCAGCACAAGGTCTTACTACGCTGGCCGATGTGGTTCGTGTGGTCGCCGCCGACGATTCCGCAGTTCACCGCGAGGAGGCCACTAAGCCGGAAATCTCCCATTCCTCTCTCGCTCACCTCGATGCGGTGGCAGACGAGAGTGAAGCTGTAAAATCGGCGCCTTCACCTACGCCGCCCGTGGCGAGTGAAGCTCCTGAAGCAGGCGATTCCCGGGAAAAAAAGCGGGTACTGGTTGTAGAAGACAGCGCCACGATTGCTTCGGTTGTCAAATACTTTTTGGAGCTAGAAGGGTTCGACGTCCTTTTGGCCAAGGATGGACACACGGGCTTGCAATCCGCCAAGGATGATCGGCCGGATGTGATCGTGACGGATTGTAACATGCCTGGTATGGACGGCATGACCATGGTCAAAGCACTTCGGCTTGATCCCGCGACCCGGGACATCTCCGTGTTAATGCTCACTTCAGAAGAGGGCGTTGAGAAAGAGGCGGAAGCGCTTGAGGCTGGTGTCGATGACTATATTGTGAAACCTGTCGAGCCACGACGCCTGGCTGCCCGTGTGAAGTCCCTACTCGCGCGGTTTGCGCGCTCAAACGGAAGGCAACTCGCGGGCGCGAAATGAGGTTAGCATGACCCAACTCGTTGTGGAGCGAAAAGCCCTTCTAGAGAGCATGGATAATGATGCCGAGTTTCTCAAAACGGTCATCGGGATATTTTTGGCCGATTGCCCTCAGATGCTGGCGGAAATCCGCCTGGCTGTGGCCGCACGCGATCCCGCCCAAGTGATGAGCGCATCACATGCCTTGAGGGGCTCCGTCAGCTCCTTTGGAGCGAACAGCGCCGTTGAGGCCGCGCGGATCCTCGAGTCCATGGGGAAACAGGAGAAGCTGGAAGGTGTGAACGAAGCGCTTTTTGTGCTCGAGCGAGAGATGGCCCTTGTCTTATTCGCTCTTGAGGAGATTGCAAAGGAAGCCACATGATGGACAGTCTCGATTCGCGGTTGTTGGTCTGATTGCTGATAGCCAGATCGCGCGTTTGACCAGTCTCCGACGCCTTGAAAACCGCGGAGTCAAGGGCAAGCAGAGGAAATAGCGGAAATCTTTTCTGGCACCAGTGATGCGTCAAAGACGCGGTTAGGGCTTATCAGAGTTAGCCGTGCAATCGGGCGTCTTTCACTATGCGGCTGTAATAATACGCGCTCGGAGAGCGGCCTAACGATTGGGCGTCCAGCGGCGCGTGCGTACGCGTCCGCTGCGACGCTGTGTTAGGCACCGTCACCTCGACGTGACGGCCAGCCCGATATTAGCGCGGCTATCGGGACAACTATTGCAATAAGCAGCCATGACGCGGGGGGAACAACAACGAATACGAAAGCGGCCTTCGTCCTGGGGGGACCCAAGGCAACATCTCCGTAGATGGCCAAAGAGCCCACGGTGAGAACCAGCATCACGGTATAGAGCGTCGCTCGGGTAAGAACCGACCAACGCTTCGAAACCATGTTGGCGAATACTAGCGCTATGAAGGGGGAGAGCACCCAGAGCGCGAAAAGAACTAGCAGGAGACGGGAAGGGTTACGATGACCTGCACGGAGCATCAAACCGACCGAGCCCACGGCTCCAGCCAGCACAGCGATCAGGGCCGCTATGTGGAGGAGGCCAAGGAACCCACCCTCGGTCCTTCTCCGACTCACTTTAGAGGTCATCTCACCACGCCCATTGATGCTCATTGATCTCTCCTCAGCCAGATGACCGAGTAGCCAGGCGGCCTTGCGGCCGCCCGGGCCCTCTCAGAACTGGGAGTGAAAGTTGCCCTTCACCCAGCTCAAGCCCTTCGAACGCCTCTTTAGAGGAGACGCGGTTTCGAAACGGGATGACGCTGACGATGAACCCGGTCATGACACTCGGGATGAAGTAGAACGCAGTTCGTAGCACTTGTTGAACCACCTTTCACGCGGGGGACGCAGTAATGAAGGCGCCAGCCTGTGATTCGGGTGATTTTGGTATTGCACGACCTGATCAAGGTCTACGCCGACTGGCAGTATCCCACACTGCGTGTCGAAGAGATGCGTGTCATCGTGGAAGAGGCCCACCATCAAAAATTAAAGGCGGCGGCCCACGCCACGACCCCCGAAAGGATTAAGAACGCGCTCATGGCCGGCGTCGACTCGATCGAACACGGGCACCAGGCCAACCGCGAGAATCTGGAGATGATGAAGGCCAAGGGAACATTTCTGGTGCCGACAGTGGGCGTGATCGATGCGATTTTCGAGCGCACCAAGAACGACCCCATGACTCCAAAACGGCGCGAAAGACGAGAAACATTTCTGCAAGGCATCCAGCAGGAGGTTCAGCAGGCCATGAGCCTCGGCGTGAAGATCGCATCCGGTTTCGACGCCGGTGCTCCCGCGAGACAGGGGCGGAATGCCGATGAACTCGTCGCGCTGACTAGGCGCGGCATGCCGCCTCTGGAAGCGATTCGCGCCGCAACCGTCAACGCCGCGGAATTGTTGAACTGGCAAGATCGCGTTGGCGCCATCGAAGATTGCTGTCGAGGGCGATCCGCTCACCGACGTCGCCGTGCTTCAGCAGGTGAAGTTCGTGATGAAAGGCGGGGCGGGGGTGAAAGATACTCTGACGCACTAAGACCGATTCTCAGTGAATCGCCGCCCGCTCGGAAAAGTCATTCTTGGACCTGATCTGCCCGAGGCTGTGTGTTAGACGCTGGAGGCAAATCCTTATCACCATGGAGTCGGATTACCGGACGTTGAGAAGCACATGACTGGTTGATGCGTTAATCGTCCATCTCTAACAATGTCGGCCCTGTCAAGCTCTTTCTGAAGACACTTCTTTCTTTACGGGCTGCCCCGCGTGCGAACCGAACTCTACTGACTGCGAATACTCCCGGCCATTGCGCCACATCCAGTACAACCGAACGCCGAGCCTGCGTGCCATAGCCACTTTGGCAATGCGACGGTCTCGACGCATCGCTAGGTGGAGGTACCGACGTCGCCAGTCTGGATCCCAACGCACGGCCGCTTGCGCTGCTTCCACCAGCAAGAAGCGCAGCAGAGTGTTGCCTTGCTTGCTGATGTGTCCCAGCCGTTGCCGGCCAGCGCTGGAGTCTTCGCACGGAACGAGACCCACATAGCTGCCGATCTGCTTGCCGCAATGAAACCGTTCCCAAGTTCCGATGATCAGCACGAAAGCCAGTGCCGTGATGGGTCCCACGCCAGGATGAGTCATCAGCCGTAGCACCTCGGGCCGTCTCTTGGCTTCCTGTTCGACGGCGGCGGTTAACTCCTCGATGGTTGGGTTTAGGCGGTTGAGTAACTCCAGCAACTCTTTCCGACGTCGACTGGCCCAGGGAGCTAACTGCAACTTCTCCAACTGTGCTCGTCCCTGTTCGCTGAACAGTTTTTTCTTCCAGCGCTTGCCTTCGTTCATCGCCACCGCCTGCAGCTGATTCATGATCCGTGTCCGCATCTGCACCAGCCGATGTCGGTGCCAAAGCAGTTGCCGCAGATCACGATTCTCTGGAGTCGGCACCCAGATGATCGGAAAGTGTTTCTCGAGTTGCAACCTCAGCAGGAGTCGGGCGTCCTCGCGGTCGGTTTTCTTTTTTCGGACTCGCTTGGTCTTAATCACCGCCGGATCTCCAATCCACAGCTCGAAACCCAGCTCTGCGAGTAACCGCTCGAACCAGCGTGCATACCCGGTGGCCTCCATTCCCACGCGCACGCTGGCTCCTCTCTGCTTTAGCTCCCGATAGAACTTCTCTGCTTTTCCATCACTGTGGTTCAATTGCTGTTCGCCGTACTCACCAGTTTCCTGATTCAAAAACGCAATTTCCTGAAAGCTCGGGTGATAATCCACGCCTATAATGAGCATGTCTGGCTCCTTCCTCCCGAGCCTTGGTCGTCAACAACCACAGTTTACTCGGGTCGAGGGAGCCGACATTGTTATGAAATCAGGTGCCCTTGTCATGCCGCTCCCAACTTCCTCGCAGCCCGTTTATCGCATTGTCTGAGCCAGCTGATAATAACGTGACTCATGTTGCGCTGAACAGGGCATCGAGCAATCTTGCTACTCCCAACGAAAAACCTTCGCCGAGAGCGCTGTGCAAACGAAAAACACCAGGGCTAGTGCCGCTACGTCGCCCACGTGGGCCGACCACGTGTCGCCGTTCCAGATTCCCTGGAGTAGACGCACAGCGTACGTTAGCGGCAGCACTCGCGCCACCGCGTGAAGCACTGGCGGCAGCGATTCAAGGGGCACGAAGAGTCCCGAGGCAGCGATCATCGGGTACAGAATGATGGCGCCGATCGGCTGTGCAAAGCGCGCCGTTGGAACGATGCTGGCAATGAGAAAGCCGATCGACAGGATGCTCCAAGTGCTGATCAACAGCGCAATCGTGAACGAGAACAATGGAACATGAACGCCGACCGGGTAGTACCGTTTGCCTGCTAGGACCATCAAGGCCAGCGTGGCCGCGGTGAGTATCAGCTTGACGATCACGTGGGCGGTAAGGATCGTCTGCGGGCGCAGCGGCGTGGCGCGGAGTCGCTTGAGGATGCCGCCCTCGCGGTAGATCGAGATAATCGTGACCAGAGACAGCACAGCGCTGACGGCGATCAGAAGGGACGCGAGAACCGGCAGACCCACGCGAATAAAACTGCTGGCGGCGAGTGAGGGTGGTGCGAGTCTGCGGCCGACTAGCCGACCCAACACGAGGAAGACTAGAACAGGGAAACCGATCGTGCCGAACGCGCCAAGCGGCTCGCGCAGGAAGATCTTGATCTCGATCCAAGTCAGCTTCCAGAGTCCACGCAGCATCATTATCGAGCCTACTCGCGAATCGAGTGACCAGTCAGTTTGAGAAAGACGTCCTCAAGGTTGGGGAGAATCGTGCGGAAATCCGTGACCCGGATCCGATTCTCGGACAGACAATGAATCACCTCGGTCACTAGGTCGTCGCCCCGACCGCGAATGGTGAATCGCAAGTCAGTGCAGATCACCGCTTCAACTCCCGGGATCGCCCGAAAGCGCTCTTCAGCGATCGGGTCGTCCGTGGCGAGAACGACGGTTCGCTCAGGGCAGTGTCGGCCGACGAGCCTCTCCGGCCTGTCGATGTCGATGATCCGTCCGTGCTCGATGATTGCTACTCGGTCGCACAACCGCTCGGCCTCCTCCATCAGATGAGTGGTCAAAAAGACTGTCTTGCCGCGCTCGCGGATGCCGCGCACCAGATCCCAGATCGCTCGCCGCGACTGCGGGTCCAGCCCGGTGGTCAGCTCGTCGAGAAACACCACTTCCGGATCGTTGATCAGCGCAAGGGCAATAAACAGCCGCTGCTTCTGGCCTCCGGAGAGGTTCATAAACCAGGCGTCCCGCTTATCGGTGAGGCCGAGCTGTTCGAGTAAGTGTTCGCCGTCTATCGCTTTCTTTTGGTAAAGCGAAGCCCAGAGGTCTACCGCCTCCCACACTTTGATCCGCTTCTGCAGCTGCGCTTGCTGGAGCTGAACCCCGATGCGGTCCTGCAGCTTGTAGACGTGACGAAAGGGATCAAGACCCAGAACCGAGATGGTGCCCCGGTCGGGCGTGCGCAGACCTTCGATGCACTCCATCGTGGTGGTCTTTCCCGCGCCGTTGGGCCCGATTAAACCAAAGATCTCACCGTCATTCACCTCGAACGACACCTCATCGACGGCCACCGTTTGGCCGTAGGTCTTGCGGACTCCGGAAACTTGAATGACTGGACGCATGATAGTTTGCAAAATCGTAGATTCACTGAACCGGACCGAAAGTTTATATCACGGACTAAGGTTAAGTGATGTATCGGGAGCGCGCATCAACAGAAGAATGAGGATGAAAGCGGGATGCGCTGGCGCGCTTCCAAGAAGCGGGTGTGTCCATACCATTGTGATACCGCCATCCGACAGCGCGAATTTGGATGCCGTTGTGGCGCGCACTCGCGGTGATCAAGCGGTCCGAGAAGCGGTCTCAGTATTCATAGATCACGCAGGGACTCTGATTGAGCAAGGCGGTCCAATGGTGTTATTATGACCGCCGCCAAAAGACTTTTGGCCGCAGTTGACAACCGCACCAGCCCGCACAGGAGCAGTACAAACCAAAAATGTAAAACTACTCAAAAGGAGGACCCCATGACCCAATCCAGTGCTACACAACGAGGCAGCGAGCAGGTAGATGCAATTCGTCCGTTTCAGGTGAATGTGCCAGAGGCGGACCTTACCGATTTGCACAGGCGCATCCAGGCGACCAAGTTCCCCGAACGGGAGACAGTCCCGGACGCTACGCAGGGCGTGCAGCTCGCCACGGTTCAGGCCCTCGCGCGGTATTGGTCGACCGAGTACGACTGGCGCAAGTGCCAGGCCAGGCTGAACGCCCTGCCGCAGTTCATCACCGAGATCGATGGACTCGATATTCATTTCATCCACGTGCGTTCGAAGCATGACAATGCGTTGCCGCTCATCGTCACGCACGGCTGGCCCGGCTCGGTTGTCGAGCAGCTGAAGATCGTCGATCCACTCACCAATCCCACGGCGCATGGCGGGAGCGCCTCGGACGCATTCCATCTGGTGATTCCGTCGATGCCGGGCTACGGATACTCAGGAAAACCGACCACGACCGGGTGGGACCCCGCCCACATTGCACGGGCCTGGATCGTGCTGATGAAGCGCCTCGGATACACGAAATTCGTGGCGCAGGGTGGCGATTGGGGTGCGATCATCACCGAGCTGATGGGCGCGCAGGCGCCGCCGGAATTGCTGGGCATTCACACCAACATGCCTAACGTGATTCCAGTCGACATCGACAAGGCAGCTTTTTCCGGTGCGCTGGCACCAGCACGTCTCTCAGCCGACGAGAAGGTCGCTTATGAGCGACTGAGCTTCGTCTATGCAAAGGGCATCGGCTACGGCTTCCAGATGGGGCTGCGACCGCAGACGCTGTACGGAATCGCGGATTCACCCGTCGGACTGGCGGCTTATTTCCTTGATCACGACGCGCGCAGCTATGAGCTCATCGCGCGCGTCTTTAACGGACAGTCTGAGGGCCTCACGCGCGACGACATCCTCGACAACATCACGATCACCTGGTTGACGAACACGGCGCTTTCTGGCGCCCGTCTCTATTGGGAGAACAAGGGGGCGTCGTTCTTCGCTGTCAAGGGCGTCGGCGCCGCCATCCCGGTTGCCGTGAGCGTCTTTCCTGACGAGCTCTATCCAGCCCCGCGGAGCTGGGCAGAGCGGGCATATCCCAAACTGATCCACTACAACAAGCTCGGCAAAGGCGGGCACTTCGCGGCCTGGGAACAGCCGAAGCTCTTCTCAGAAGAGGTTCGCGCGGGCTTCCGATCACTGCGCTAGTTAGAGTGAAGTGGCGGCGCGTACGACGTGCGCGCCGCCTTCTCTTGGTGCACGCCGCAACAACTGAAAATTCAGAGAAAGTACGCCGAAGTGAGAGTCGGAACTACGGCGTTCGAGGAGATTGCAATGTAAAACGGCATTCGCCGACACCAAGCTTCCCCCCAACCGGACTTCTGGCTACGCCGCATATCTACAAGTAGTTCCTTTCAATGTCGCGTGAAGGAGGCTTCCCTAAGTACCAATCCGAAAGAATTTCACTATGCCCCGTTGCGCTGCACACAAGCGGAGACGAGCCGGGAGAATTCGATTCCGCGCGCGCGGAATCCGGATCGGCCTGCACGTTGCCAAACCTCCGCAACGCTCAAATCTTTCATCAATCGCAAAGCGCGTGAAATCACGCCCGGTTCAAACGCCCTCAGTTATACCGAATGTACCGACAATCGCAGCTGAAGTTGAAGAATGAAGTTGCTGTAATCTCTTTAGAAGTGAGTTGGACACTGACGCGCCAGTAGCCCACTTAGATAGAGCGTCTGGCTACGAACCAACTGAGCAAAAACTCTAAACTGCTTTCCTGGCGTCGCTTACGGGAGCATGTTGGGTTCTTTCCCCTCTCTAACTGCCCCAAAATTGCACCGAAACTCGAGAGCGCATCCGAATGGTAGCAAGGAATTGTTCGCTCGTTAGCGAAGGGCAAGGATCTCCGCCTGCAGGGCGGCACAGGTCCGAAAACTGGAGGCTATCAGGCCGAAGGCGCGACGAAAAGAGAACTCATCGTGGTAGCGACCATGATCGCACGAATGGTCGTAACCTCTCCATTTTCAGATCGGACGGAGTTTTCGGTAACCACAGGGTGACGGTGATGGTGCGGTCGTGGAAAGGGTAGCTGAGTTTACTCAGACCATGGTAAGGCAGCGGTGAAGGTCGGCAGAGTCTCCGCGAGGTACTTGATGTCGGGGCATGCGCGGTTCAACGCTTCTGGTCCGGGTGGAAGATGTAGTCCTTCGCCTTCACGGCAGTATGGCACGCGTGTCCGCAGTCTGAGGGGCTTTTGGGATCGGCCGTGAACTTGTCCGATCCGGCTTCGTAGTTGAACACCGCGTATCCCCACCCGCCGCTCTTCGGAAATCTCTTGCTGTCCTTTTCGATGACGAAAGCCTGGGTAAAGACGTCTGGCACATCCACGACGAAGGGGGCCTCCGTGCTCTTCTTCGGCTTCCACTGGAGCTTCACGATCATGGAGCCATCCGGGAAAGGCTGGCCGTTGCCCGGAACGCCGGCCTTGTACGCCTTGATCATCGTCGGATTGGCGACGATCACCTTGAGCACTTCGTCGGTCCGTGCGGAAGAGACCACCGCCCAGTCCTCGTATCCCCTGAAGTCGAAGAACGCGATTCCGCTCGGCGATTTCAGCGAGTACTTGTCCTGCGCGTAAACGGCCGCGGCGCCGAGGACGGCGAGCACAGCCGTTGCTGTCGCAATTGTGAGCTTGCTTTTGCGCTTCATGGCTGATCCTTATCTTAACCAGGATTTCCATTTTGGTTCCTGGATCGGGCACAGCATATCACACCCGAATTCTTGATCCTCAGAAGCGCAGTTTTTACGCGTGTCTACCAGGTTCCAAGTGCTGACTGCAGTAGACACGCCTCTTTCAAAAATCTGGCTAATTTGTGTCTTCTTGTTCTTCATTCCCATCATGAAGTCGCCTAAAGTGGTGCCGGAGCATCTGTTTGACTACGTTGTGCCCCAACTCGAACCCTTCAACCAACGAATGGCGATAGTGAAAGCCTGCATAGATGCGGGCCCCAAATACTTCTTCCTCAAGCTCCTTAGTGTTAGTAAACGTGTGCGTCGTATTCGTTACCGTACTGCTGACAACTAGGGTTACCTCGCGCGTGCGGAAGAAACCTTCCAACGTATGCGCGACCGAGCCAGTAACGCATCCGTGCGCTGCCGGAAATTCCGGGTGATTCGGCGTGATGCCGAGTGGAGCCCACGTTGGATCTGCAATGGTCAATGGGTTTCCGGAAAGTCCCGCGTTCCCAATGGCCGTCACTGGTCGCCAGAAGCTGAAATGGTATTTCGCGTTCATACAGCCGATGAATGAGTCGGCGAATCCGGTCCAGACCATCGCGAATAGTCGTGCAGTCTCCGAGGTATCTAGACCCCGGGCCGCTGCCAGCGCCCGAAATGCCCGCGCGTACTGTCTGGTTGTATGCTCTGTCCAGAACAGGCCAATCTCGGTCTGCGCAGGGGTCCTGACGGTGCTGTTGATTGCACCCAGAGTCTTGGTCTCATTGAAGTCCTCCGCCCAATCTTCGCTTCGTAAATCCGGCGGAGGTTCATCGGGAAGGAATTGCGAAGCGCTACTCATCGTGAAGGGCACCATCTGACCGACCCAAGGGGTTTGTGGCAAAAGGTGCGCCGGTGGGGTCGGAATCCAAACTCCGGCAGTTGGCACGGACGGGAAGATGTAAGGCACGTTCGCACCGCGTCCGTCGCCCGCACGCATGGCAATGATCGAATTCGCGGCTGCCTTCCCGACCTGCACTCCGTCGTCTTTCGCTTGGTCTTCTGAGATGAGACCGAGCGCCGCCATGTACTGTGTAGTCAGAGGAGCCGATTGATCCGGAAAATAGAAAACGAGTGTGTTGTAAGCCGCTGAAATGACTGCGGCATCGGCCGATGCTCCCGCTGGTGCGGGGATTTCGGCGCCGTAGGGGTGAAAGCGACGATCAATCGCATTCACAGCGTTATAAATCGCCAAATGTGTATAAGCTAGATAGAGGCTCGTACCACCAGAAGTATTTGAAGCGGGAGATACGGCCTGATTTCCATTAAGCGCCGTCGTGACGGCTATGGCGTTCCAATCTATGACTGGATTTTGTGCCGTTGCCACACCGCAGAGTGAGAGTGCAAGCGAGATGACCGCGACCGTCCGAAATCCAAAATACTTGGAACCGACGCATTTCTGAGAATTTTTCACCATGGGTCTCCTTTTGAAAGTTTTCTGTTCCGCGAAGAGCCGCAAGCTTTTCGCGCGGCGCCCCGAGATCGCGGCATCGCAGCCCTCTTTTGCGCATCGAGCGACGCTTGTTGCGCCGGAAAGTATTTGACCAGTACGATGAGCTAGCGACCGCGGCCAGCCTGATGGAGTCTGGTGGGTACGTCAATGCAGGGAAGCTCAAATGTTTGTCGATCTATAAGTCGCTGAATTAGCAAGAGTTCGCGAAGATCCTCCATCGCGAGCCGGATCTTGTCTGTCGCATGCGCAATGGTAAACTGCTCGAAAGCTGAGGCCCGAACATGGCAGAAACCCTGAGTTCCTCACAGCGGATTTTCCGCTTTGGCACCTTCGAAGTGAACCCGCGGTCCGGCGAACTGCGGAAGGGCGGAGTTAGAATCAAGCTGCATGGGCAGCCATTCGAGGTTCTCGCCATGTTGCTCGAGCAGCCTGGTCAGGTGGTCACGCGCGAAGAGCTGCGACTGCGGCTCTGGCCCACGGACACGTTCGTGAACTTTGATCACGGCGTGAACACGGCCATCAACAAGCTGCGCGAGGCGCTGGGCGACTTCGCAGATAATCCTCGCTTTGTCGAAACCCTGCCGCGCCGTGGCTATCGCTTCCTCGCGGGAGTGGAAGGGCCGGATCGGGCAACCGCAGCCGAAGCAGTCCTGCCAATCGGAGTAACAGGCAGACGCGCTGTAGCCGTGCTGCCCTTCAAGCTTCTGACTCCAAACCCGGAGGACGACTACCTGAGTGTGGCGTTGGCCGATGCCGTAATCAACCAGTTAGGGGCTAGCGGCGAGTTACTCGTGCGACCCACCGGCGTCGTGGCATGCTACGCGAAGCAGGCTATTGATCCCTTGACGGTTGCGCGTGAGCTGAATGTCCAGGTGATTGTGCAAGGCAGCATCCAAAAGTTCGGTCAGCGGCTGCGGCTGCACACCCAGGTATGGAACGCGGCCGACGGCTCCACGCTGTTCACAGCGAAGCACGACTCCGAAATGGCGGACCTGTTCGGAGTACAAGACAAGATCGCCGATGCGGTCGCGCGGGCTCTGGGTGTGCAGGCAACGGCGTCGTCGGAGGCACCTACGGCTCCGCCCCCGAAGAATCCAGTGGCATTCGAGTTATTCATGCGCGCGGTCGAGCGGCTTTCGCGGCTGAATCTCTGGGACGCCCGCACCGCGATTGAAATGCTGGAAAAGGCGGTCAAACTTGACCCAGGCTTTGTCGCCGCCTGGGCACGTCTGGCGGAAGCCTATGTGATTATGGCGGTGACCTTCGAGCCGGGCGTTCGCTGGCTTCGGCGGGGAGATCGGGCGATTCGTCGCGCTCTGAAACTCGATCCTCGCAATGCGGAGGCCCACTGTGAGCGTGGACGCGTCCTCTGGACACCGGCCAGAAATTTCCAGAACCGCGCCGCCTTGCGCGCGCTCAGTACCGCTCTACAGCTCAGTCCCGGCTGCCAGCCCGCAAAGATCTGGCAAAGTGTAATCTTCCTCCATGTCGGTATGCTGGAAGAAGCCAAGGAAGGACTGCTCTCGGTGCTGGAGACTGACCCGGAGAATGCTTTTTCACTTGTCTTTCTGGGTCAAATCGCAATGTACCGCTGGGATTACGATGAAGCAGAGGAATACCATCTCCGCGCGTTTCACGTCGATCCCACCAATATCTGGGCCCACCTTTTCCATCCTACGATTGCACTCTATCGAGGGCAGTTGGAAGAAGCGGCCGAGAGAATTCGGGTTGCGCGCCAGCTGCTGCTAGATGATCCCTGGCTACGAAGTTGTGAAGCTTTG
>Ga0209118_1000675_pt1 | contig 17580 bp, 15 predicted proteins | sample BlaSpr_A8_Ref_M1_FD_187988 | JGI IMG/M metagenome (GOLD analysis project Ga0209118, IMG submission 187988) | Forest soil microbial communities from Thunder Bay, Ontario, Canada - Black Spruce, Ontario site 2_A8_Ref_M1 (SPAdes) (version 2) | ecosystem: Environmental > Terrestrial > Soil > Boreal...
CCGAAAAAGCCCGCCGTAACCGGCAACCCAAGAAGCGAAAGCAGGTAGATGCTCAGCGCGGCCGCCACGAACGGCTGCCGCTGGGAGAGACCCGCGTAGTCGTCCAACGAGAGATGCTTTTCGCCCGTGCCGCCCAGCTGCGAAACGATCGTGAACGCACCCAGCTTCACCAGGGCGTAGCTGAGCAAATAAAAGAGCACCGCGGCATAGGCAGGCGCTGCTTCCGCCGTTCCACCGCTCGCCATGGACGTAACCGCCGCAAAAGCCACCAAAATATAGCCCGCGTGCGCAATGGAGCTGTACGCCAGGAGCCGCTTGACGTTCGTCTGCACCAGCGCGCCCAGATTCCCGGCGAACATCGTAAGCGCCGCAAGCGCCCAGAAGGCCCAGAACCAGAAGTGCGTGGCCGCGGGAACCGTTGCAAAGATGCGCAGCAATAAAGCGAACGCCGCGGCCTTCGGTCCCGCGGAAAAAAGCGCCGTAACCGGGGTTGGTGCGCCCTCGTACACGTCCGGCGTCCACACCTGGAACGGCGCCGCGGCCACCTTGAAGCCCAGCCCGATCAGGATCATGGCCAGCCCAAGCTCGAAAAGCGCGCTGTGGACGAGCTCCTCGGAGCCCATTCTGGTCAGCATCGTCGTACCACTCGAGCCGTATACCAGCGCAATCCCATAGAGGAAGAATGCCGTCGCGAACGACCCCAGCAGGAAATACTTCATCGCCGATTCAGTGGACTTCAGCGAATCGCGCCGGTATCCCGCCAGGATGTAGCTGGAAATCGAACTCATCTCCAAGCCGATGAACGCTGTTAGCAGCTCCTGTGCCGAAGCAAGCACGCCCATGCCCGCCGTAGCAAAAAGCAGCAGCGCGTAAAATTCCGCAAAAGGAAGCCGTTCTCGCTCGAGGTATGGCCCCGCCGCCAGCACCACCAGAAACGCTACCGTGCCCACGAGCAGCCGGAAGAAAAAACTGAAGGAATCGGACTGCACCAGCCCGCCGAAGCCAGGCCCCGCATGCATTGCCGCAGTGACGGATGCAGCCGTTCCCGCCAGCGTGCCGATCAGTGCAAGAAACGTGAAAAAGTGGCGGCTGCGCACGAACGGCTGCATCAGCATCACCAGCACGCCAAAGCCGCACCACACCAGTTCCGGAAACACGCGATAAATGTCGATGGTGCGGGGAAGCATTTAGCGGATTCCCAGCCTTTCACTAGAGATGGCCTTCGCCGCGCTTGAAGAATCTCGCTTGGCCTGCGGCGTGGGCTCACCCGGCGCCGCGGCCTCATAGGGCCGCTGTGGTTCAACTTGATCAATCACGTTTTGCGTGGCCGTGGCCGTCCGGGCCGTGATGAACGTCGAGCCAATGCCCATCCACAGCGTGACGACCGCCATGGTGACCAGAATCCACTTCTCGCGCGCTGAGATATCGGGGAGCGTACGGTTCTTCTCCCGCGTGATCTCGCCAAAGAACACCCGCTGATACGACCACAGCAGGTAGCAAGCGGAGAGGATCACGCCGAGCGCGGCCCACGAAGCCCATTGCCAGTGCCGCTGGTACGTGCCGAGTAGGACCAGGAATTCACCGACGAAGCCATTGAGCATCGGCAGGCCCAGCGACGAGAGTGCGACAAACAGGAAGAACGCCGCCAGCTTCGGCAACGGCGTGGCCAAGCCGCCGTACTCGCTGATTTCAAACGTATGGCGCCGGTCGTAGAGCATGCCCACAAGCAAGAAGAGCGCGCCTGTAGAGATACCGTGCGCCAGCATCTGGTAAACCGCGCCCTGCATGGGCATATTGTGGAACGCGAAAATGCCGAGCACGACAAAACCGAGGTGGCTTACGGAGGAGTAGGCTACGAGCTTCTTCAGGTTCGGTTGAACCATCGCTACCAGCGCGCCGTAAATGATGCCGATGATCGCCAGCGCGGCCACCCAGCCGGCCGCGCGGTGCGAGGCCCCGGGGAAGAGCGGCAGGCAGAAGCGGATCATGCCGTAGGTGCCCATCTTTAGTAGTACGCCCGCCAGCATCACTGAGCCAGCTGTCGGCGCTTCCACGTGCGCGTCCGGCAGCCAGGTGTGCAGCGGGAAAAGCGGCACCTTGATCGCAAACGCGAGAAAGAATGCCAGGAAGAGGAGCATCTCGGTTGTTGGCGGAAGCTCAAGGCCGCCTTGCGAGGCGGGAGTATGGAGCAGCACTTGAATCGCAGGCAGGTCGAATGTGCCCGTGGCGTTGTAGAGCCAGATGATGCCGACCAGCATCAGGATCGAGCCCGCCATGGTGTAGAGCACGAATTTCACGGCGGCGTATACGCGGCGCTCGTGGCCCCAAATGCCGATCAGAAAAGCCATCGGAATCAGCATCACTTCCCAGAAAAGGAAGAACAGGAAAAGATCCAGTGAGAGGAACACGCCCACGACGCCGACTTCCAGCATAAGCAGCATCACGAAAAATTCTTTGACGCGGCGCTCGATGCTTTTCCAAGATGCCAGGACGGATATGGGCGTCAGGAACGTCGTCAGTATCACGAGAAAGAGGCTGATCCCGTCCACGCCCAGGTGGTAATTGATCGGAGGCTGGCTGATCCACTTGGTGAATTCTTCGAGGTGATATCCGGAGGCGCCGATCGGCACCTTCGGAATTACCAGGAGCGAGAAAAGAAATTCGGCCAGGGAAACGATCAGCGCGATGATCCGGATGAATTTGTGATCGTCGCCGCGCAGCAGCAACAGCGCCAGCGCGCCCACGGCAGGGAAGAAGATCAGCACGGAAAGCAAATGTCCGCCCGGCAGCATCAGCGCAACATCCCGAGAACTGGTTTTCCGCCGAACGGCCAGAAGAAGATGACCGCCATCACCACCAGCGCTCCCACGACCACCCACACCGCGTAGCTGCGCGTGTTCCCGGATTGCGTGTGGCGCACGCCGTCGCCGATGGCCGTAGTCCCTGCTGCGATCCCATTCACTGCTCCGTCGATGCCGGCCACATCGGCCGCCTTCCATAGCACATTTGTCGAAATCCAAAGCAGCGGCTTGACGATGATGGCTGCGTATAACTCGTCCACGTAATATTTGTTCAGGAGCGTGGTGTATACGCCCCGCATGGACTTGGCGAGGCTGTCGGCCTTGCCCGGCCTCTTCAGATAAAGCCAAAAGGCCACCGCGACCCCGATCAGCGCGGTAATCACCGCGATACCCGCCAAGGTGAGTTCCAGTGCGCGCGCCTCCCCTTCAGGACCGGCTGCTTCAGACCCGCCAAAGATCGGCTGCAGAAACTTTGTGAAGTAATCAGGCCCCGTGCCCAGCATCGCCGGCGCGGCAAGCCACCCGCCGATGATCGAAAGCACCGCGAGAATCATTAGCGGTACGAGCATGGTTCTCGGCGATTCATGCACGTGAACTTTATGTTCGTCGTAGCGCTGCTTGCCATGAAACGTCAGGAAGATCAGCCGAAACATATAGAACGACGTCAGCAGTGCGGTGGCAAGGCCGAACCCATAAAGAGCGTATCCGGCGCTGCGTCCGCCGTTTTCGTTTTGAAAAGCGCTCAACAGGATGGAATCCTTGCTAAAGAAGCCCGCAAACGGCGGGAAACCCGCGATTGCCAGTGTTGCAGTGAGCATGGTGAGGTACGTCCAGCGGATCTTTTTGCTGAGCCCGCCCATGCGGTTCATGTCCTGCTCGCCGCCCATGGCGTGAATCACGCTGCCCGCCGCGAGGAAGAGAAGTGCCTTGAAGAATGCATGCGTCATCAAATGAAAAATGCCAGCGGAGAACGCGCCAACGCCACATGCGAGAAACATGTAGCCCAACTGGCTGACGGTGGAATACGCCAGAACTTTCTTGATATCCGTTTGGACGAGACCGATGGTCGCCGCAAAGAACGCCGTCGCGCAACCGACGATCGCAACCACCAGCATCGCGGTCGGCGCATGCGCAAAAAGAATGTGCGAGCGCGCGACAACGTACACGCCCGCAGTCACCATCGTTGCTGCGTGAATCAACGCGCTCACTGGCGTCGGCCCTTCCATGGCGTCCGGCAGCCAGACGTACAGCGGTAACTGCGCCGATTTTCCGCATGCGCCTGTGAACAACAGAAGGCACGCAACCGTGAACATCCCCAACTGGCCCATCGCATCGGCTTGCATTGGAGCGGCTTGGTCGAACAGCGTCTTGAAATCTAATGTGTGGAACGTTCGGAACAGCAAAAACATCCCGAGCATGAAGCCAAAGTCGCCGATGCGATTGACGATGAACGCTTTCTTCCCGGCGTCCGAAGCGGACTTTTTCAGGAAGTAGAAACCGATGAGCAGATAGCTCGCGAGCCCCACGCCCTCCCAGCCGACGAAGAGCAGCACGTAATTCGCGGCCAGCACCAGGATGAGCATGAAAAACATGAACAGGTTGAGGTAGGAAAAGAACCTGTAATAGCCGCCCTCATGCGCCATGTATCCGGTCGCGTAAATGTGGATGAGCCAGCCCACTCCGGTCACCACCAGCACCATCACCACCGTGAGCTGGTCCATCTGCAGATCGAAGCCTGCACGGAAATTCCCCGCCGCAATCCAAGTGAAGAATTCCTTGTGGAAGAGAACCTGGCCTGACTCGAAAAACTCGCGCACCGCTTCTAGCGCGCAGAGAAACGACAGTCCCGTCGAGCCGATCGCCACGCCGTTAACCATCTTATTCGGCCACTTCGCGCCAAGAAGTCCGTTCACCGCCGAGCCTAGCAGCGGCAGCAGTGGAACAATCCACAGGTATTCGAGCATCGGGTGTGTTGGCATTAGAGTTTGAGCAGGTTCACGCGCTCGACGTTCAGGGTTTGCCGGTTGCGCGCAATCAAGATGATAATTCCCAGTCCCACAGCCGCTTCCGCCGCCGCCACCACAATCACGAAGAGCACAAAAACCTGCCCATCCAGTTTGCCCAGCGCCTGGCTGAACGCCACGAACGCCAGGTTGACCGCATTCAGCATCAGCTCGATGGACATGAAAATCGTGATGATGTTGCGCTTGAAAATAAATGCGAACACGCCCAGGCCGAATAGGATCGCGCTCAGAATCACGTAATAATTCGTCGGCACCATCTCAACTCTTCTCCCGCTGGGCCAGCACCGTGGCTCCCAGGACCGCCACGAGAATCAGAATCGAAGTCAGCTCGAACGGATAAACGAAGTCCTTGAAGAGCATGTTTGAAATTCCGAGCGTCGACGCTAATTCTCCGGTTTGCGAACTGGCTTGTATGCTCTCCGTCGACCGCGCAATCGTCGCCGCAACGAATCCCGCCAGCGCCGCAACCAGCAGCAAACCCGGCGCTCCCGCCATCTTCGAAATACTGGTGTGTTCCTCGATGCCCGCATTCAAGAGCATGATCACGAACACGAACAGCACCATGATCGCGCCGCCATAAACAATGATCTGCACGGCCGCCACGAACTCCGCGCCCAGGAGCAGATACAGGCCCGCGAGCGCAATCATCACCACGATCAGCGAGAGCGCGCTATGAATCGGATGCTTTTGCAGGATCAAGCTGACCGCCCCGATCACCGCAAGGGCCGCCAGCGCGAAGAAAACAGCGAGTTGCGCCGTCATTTCGCACCCCACCACTGCATTTTCGCCAGGATCGCAAAGCTGGTTAGGATCACGTTCACGATCGACAGCGGCAGGAGCAATTTCCATCCGAACGCCATCAGTTGGTCGTAGCGGAAACGCGGCAGCGTCCCTCGCATCCACACGTACACAAACAGAAAAACAAATATCTTGGACAGCAGCCAGAACGGCGCCTGAATAAATTCGTTCACGTGGGGCAGCAAAATAAAAAGCGCGCCCAGCGCCGTAATTACCGTTCCAGCGCCCGGCAGTAGGATTCGGCCAAAAAGCGTTTCATAGCGGATCCCGTCCCAGATGACCCACAGTCCGAACGGAATCAGGATCGCCGACGGCAAATAATGCGTAAAGGTCCACGAAGCAGGAAAGGGGGACAGCCATCCGCCGAAGAACAATATCGAGCACAGGCACGAAACCGTGATCATGCTGGTGTACTCCGCGATAAAAAACATCGCGAACTTGAAGCTGGAGTATTCCGTATGAAAGCCCGCGACCAGCTCCGACTCGGCTTCGGGCAGATCGAACGGGACGCGGTTCGTTTCCGCGACCGCGGCGATGAAAAAACAAAAGAAGCCCAGAATCTGCGGCCAGATATTCCAGCCAAAAAGTCCCCACTCCGGATGGTGCGCCTGCGCCTCGATGATTTTTTTCAAATTAAAGCTGCCGGCCAACAGCAGCACGCCGACCACGGACATGGTCAGCGCCAGCTCGTAACTGATCATCTGCGCCGAGCTGCGCAGTCCGCCGAGCAGCGGATACTTGCTGTTGGAAGACCATCCCGCGAGCGCAACGCCATAAACTCCGAGCGCCGTAACCGCAAATAGCGCCAGTATCCCGATATTCAGGTCGGGAGGCGTGATCCCCAGGTAGATGTCGCGCCCGAACAAGCGGATCGGATCGGGCCCAAAGGGGATGAGCGCGATCGACGTCAGCGCCAGCGCCAACGCCAGCAGCGGCGCAAGATAATAAACAAATTTATCCGCGCCGGCCGGAGTCGGGTCCTCTTTGAAAAGAAATTTCAAGCCGTCCGCCAGCGGCTGCAGCAATCCGTGCGGGCCCACGCGGTGCGGTCCCCAGCGTGACTGAATGTGCGCCACGACTTTTCGTTCGAACCACGTCAGATACGCATTCACCGTCAGAACGATGAACAGCAGCAGCGCGATCTTGACGATCGTGATCATCAGCTCCGCGTTTGTGCTTAAGAAAGAATTCACGGCTCGATCTTGGCCTCCGGCAGGGATTCCATCATCGTGCAGAAGCGCCCCAGCGTCCCGCTGGTGAAGAGCGTGTCCTTTGCGGATCGAATCAATCCCACCGGCACGTCGTATGGCGCGTGGCCGTTTCTTGCAAACTGCACGCGCGTCGGCTCCGCGCCGCCAATCAGCAGCCCCGCCGGCTGCACGTGATAGCCGCCCACCGCTTTGCGAATTTCTTCAAACACCGCGGCCGGCGTTTTGTAATGAAACGCCTTCCCCAGCCCCAGCTTTTCCAGTTGATGCGACAGGATCCTCAGCAGATCGAAGTCGCTCCGCGGCCCCATCACTTCCGCGCCCTTGTGCAGCATTTGAATTTCGCCCGAAGTGTTGGTGACCGTGCCGTCCTTTTCGTACGCCGAAGCCGCGGGAAAAACGATGTCCGCCACCTTCGCCGTTTCCGTCAGGAACAACTCATGCACGATCAGCAGGTCGAGTGTGCCGCGGCCCAAACCGGGCGTGCCGAAATGCGCCAGCGGATTTGCGCCAACCACGTACAGCGCCTTCAGCTTGCCGGCTTGCGCCATTTCAACCATTTGCGGCGTGGTCAGCCCCGGTTTTGTCGGAATCGGCCCGCAGCCCCACAACCTCTCAAAAGACTCGTGCGCGTGCGGATTGCCTACGTATGCATAACCGGGCAAACGGTCCGGCAACACGCCCATATCCGCGGCGCCGCGCGAATTGGCGTAATCGCCCAGCGCCATGTAACGCGTTTTGCCCGGAAGCTTCGAACCAAAAGCAACGAGCTGTGCGATCGCCGCGCCGGAAACTTCCGCGCCAAAGACAACCGCAACATCGCTCTCCGCCTCAAGCCCAGCCTTCAATTGCACCAGTTGTTCGACGAGCTCCGGAGAGAGTTGTCCTTCCTCATGCGCCAGCCACCGCAACGCGGCCGCCTCCTGGCCCGCCGTCACGTTCACAAACTGCGTGGCCTTGCGCTTCAGTTTGATCTCGTTTGCATTGATGATGAATAGCTTCGTGCCAAAGTGGCGGATGCCACTGCGAATCTGCCACCCGGCGAGCGGGTTCTGATTCGTCGGATCATTCCCCACCAGTAAGACAGCCTTCGACTGATACAGCTGCTCCATGGTGAGCAGCGAATCGCTGGCGCGCTCGCCCAGCGCCGTGATCAAGCCTGTGTAATCCGCCGTCCTGTGGTGATCGATGTGGTTCGTTCCAAACGTCGCGCGCGCCATCCGCTGCAACAGGTAATTTTCTTCATTTGAAGTGCGATTCGAACCGATGAAGCCAATCGCATCCTTGCCGCTGGCGTCGTAGACCGCCTTCAGTTTTGTTGCCGCGGCTTGCGCCGCTTCTTCCCACGATACGGGAAACAGCTTGCCTCTCTTGCGAACCATCGGTTGACGGATGCGCTCGGCGTGCTTCGTGAAGTCAAATCCAAACCGTCCCTTCACGCACAGAAAATCCTTGTTGATCCCGCTCAGGTCCCGGTTGTTCGAACGCAGAATTTCGTGGTTGCGCACGCTCAGCGTGGTCTTGCAGCCATTCGAACAGTGCGTGCACACCGTCGAGACGTACGCCATTTCCCACGGCCGCGTTTTATATCGGTACGTCCCGCTCGTCAGCGCTCCCACCGGGCAGATATCGATGCACATCCCGCACTCTTCGCATTCCAGGTGGTCGCCGCGATTCGGAATGATCACGCTGTTCGCCCCGCGCATCCCCACGCCCAGCGCCTTCACGTCCATGCCTTCATCGCAAACGCGCACGCACCGGAAGCACAGGATGCAGCGCGGCGCATCGTAATAAACCAGTTCCGACCATTTTTCTTCCGGCCGATGAATCTTTTCTTCCACGAAGCGGCTCGAATCCGCGCCGTAGCGGAACACCATGTCCTGCAATTCGCACTCGCCGCCTTTGTCGCACACCGGGCAATCCAGCGGGTGATTCGTCAGCAGGAATTCCAGCATGTACTTGCGCGCCTGCCGCACCTGCTCGGTGTCCGTTCGAACGATCATGCCTTCCGTCGCCACCAGCGTGCACGCCGTCTGCAGCTTCGGCGCTTTTTCCACTTCCACCAGGCACATGCGGCATGCCGCCTGCAGTGACAGCCCGGGGTAGTAGCAGAAAGACGGAACCTCCGTCCCGATGCGCCGCGTCGCCTCAATCACCAGCGTGCCCTGCGGCACCTGCATTTCGCGTTCGTTAATTTTCAGCTTGATCAGTTTCAGTTCGGCCATGGATTCCTATCGTGATCCAACCAGCGCTTCCGCGGAACTGGACGCGCAACGTCCCTTCAAATGTTCCTCGAACTCACCGCGCCACTTCTTCATGATGCTGATCGTCGGCATCGCCGCTGCGTCTCCCAGCGGGCAAAACGTCCGGCCCAGCATGTTTTTCGCCAGGTCCGCGATCAAGTCGATGTCTTCCGGACGGCCCATCCCGGCATGAAATCGCTCCAGCGTCTTGCGCAGCCAGGACGTTCCTTCCCGGCAGGGGATGCACCAGCCGCAGGATTCGTGCGCGTAGAAGTGCATGATCCGGCGTGCCATGTCCACCATGCAGGTGTCTTCGTCCATGATCACCATGCCGCCGGAACCCAGCATCGAGCCCGCCTTCGCCACCGAATCGTAGTCCATCGGAATATCGATCTCGTCGGCGGTCATCAGCGGGCAGGAACTCCCTCCGGGAATCACCGCCTTCAGCTTCTTTCCAGCCGGAATTCCCCCCGCCACTTCGTAGATAAACTTTTTCATGTTCATGCCCAGAGGCACTTCGTAGATCCCCGGTTTGTTAATGTGCCCCGCGATGCACAGCATGCGCGTGCCGCCATTTTTCGGTGTGCCGCGATTCGCATACGCGTCGCCACCCTCCCTGATAATCGACGGCACCGCGCTAAGAGTTTCCACGTTATTGATAATGGTCGGGCATCCGTACAATCCCACCACGGCCGGGAAGGGCGGTTTGATCCGTGGGTAGCCGCGCTTGCCTTCCAGCGATTCCATCAGCGCGGACTCTTCGCCGCATTCATAAGCGCCCGCGCCGGTGTGCGCCAGGAGGTCGAAATCAAATCCCGACCCGAAAATATTCTTCCCCAGGTAACCGCGCGCATACGCTTCGGCAATGGCCGCATCCACGATATCCAGCACGTACCGGTATTCCCCGCGGATATAGATGAAGCCTTGGTGCGAATGGATGGCACGCCCCGCGATCACCATGCCTTCGATGAGCTGGTGCGGGTCCAACTCCATCAGCGGCCGGTCCTTGCAAGTGCCCGGTTCGGATTCATCCGCGTTGCAAATCACGTACTTTGGTTTCGGCGAATCCTTCGGCACGAACGACCACTTCATGCCCGTGGGAAAGCCCGCGCCGCCGCGTCCGCGCAGATTCGACTTCTTCACTTCCTCGATGACGCCCTCAGGAGTCATCTCCTTCAGCACTTTTTCCAGCGCTTGATAGCCGCCCTGCATCAGGTAAATGTCAATCTTGTGCGAGTCCTTCATGCCCCATCGCCGGCTGATCAGCGGCGTTTCGTCCGGATGACGCTCGTGGAGCGCGCCGGAAATCACCGGCTCCGGCGTGGGGTGTCTGCCGGCATCCAGATCCTCGATGATGCGATCGAACTTGAGCAGCGTAAGGTTTTCGTAGAAGTCGTAGTTGACCTGCATGGCCGGCGCGCCCGTGCAGGCGCCGATGCATTCCACTTCCTCGAGGGAGAAAACGCCGTCGTTCGTCGTCTCCTTGTGCCCAATCTCCAGCCGCCTCTTAGCGCGGTCCAGCAGCGCGTATCCGCCCTTCAACATGCATGCCACGTTCGTGCAAATCTGTACGTGGTGCTTGCCCATCGGCTTTCGGCGCAGCATCGAGTAGTACGCCAGCGTCTCTTCGATCTGCACGTTGTTCAGCTCCAGCCGCCGGCCAAGCTCCGCGATCATCTCATCGCTGACGCAGCCGTACTCGTCCTGCGCGTACATCAGCATGGGGATCAGCGCGCTCCGTTTTACCGGATAGCTGTTCTGTAACTTTTCAAACTTCGCTGAAAGTGTTGGGGAGAGTTCCATGATTACCTGTCGACTTCTCCGAGAACGATATCAATAGTTCCGATGCAGGCAATCACATCCGAAATCAACTGCCCTTCAATCAGTTTCGGCAGCGCCTGCAAATTGATGTAGGAAGGGCCACGAAAGTGAACCCGGAGGGGCTTCGGTGAACCGTCGCTGGCAATGAAACAGCCCAGCTCTCCGCGCGGCGATTCAACGGTAACAAACACTTCGCCCGGAGCAGGCGAAAATCCTTCCGTGAAAATCTTGAAGTGATAGATCAGCGCTTCCATCTCCGTCTTCATCTTTTCGCGCTGCGGCGGGATGATGCCCGGCGCTTCGGCCTTGATCGGCCCTTCATTCGAAATCTTGTCCAGCGCCTGGCGGATGATCTTCAGGCTTTCGTGCATCTCCGCTACGCGCACCAGGTACCGCGCGTAGCAATCCGATTCCGTCCGCGTCGGCACGTCAAATTTGAATTCCTCGTAGCTGGAGTACGGAAAGACCTTACGATTGTCGTATGCCACACCAGCCGCTCGCAGCGTCGGCCCCGTCATGCTCAGCGCAACGGCATCTTCCGCCGAAATGTATCCGACGCCCTTGGTGCGTCCGATCCAAATGCGGTTTTCCGTCAGCAGCGTTTCGTATTCGTCCACGCGGCTGGGCATCATCTTCAGGAAGCGTTCAACTGCTTGCCGCCAGCCGGCAGGCGGATCCAGCGCGAGGCCCCCGATTCGAATGTAACTGGTCATCATCCGCTGCCCGGTGAACAATTCGAAAATCTTCAATATCTCTTCGCGCTCCCGGAAGCAGTAGAGAAAAACGGTCATCGCTCCCAGGTCGATCGCATGCGTGCCGAGCCACACCAGATGCGAGGAAATGCGCTGCAGCTCGACCATCATCACCCGGATGTATTGTGCGCGTTTGGGGATTTCCAGCCCCAGCAGCTTTTCCACCGCTAGGCAATACACTAGGTTATTGCCCAGTGGGTTCAGATAATCCATCCGGTCCGTCAGCGTGATGACCTGGGAATAGGTCTTGTCCTCGCACGATTTTTCGATTCCGGTATGGAGATAACCCAGGTCCGGGATCGCTTTCACCACTGTTTCGCCGTCCAGCTCGAGCAAAATGCGCAACACGCCGTGCGTCGACGGGTGCTGCGGTCCCATGTTGAGGACCATTGTCTTTGCCGTTCCGACTGCGGTTTCAACGGTTGTCAAGGTGTGCTGCTCTTCCTGAAAAGTTCTCCCGTGTTCGGTACGTCCCGGTAACCTTCGACGGGATAATCTCTGCGCAATGGATAGCCTTCCCAATCATCGGGAAGTAGAATGCGCCGCAGGTCGGGATGCCCCGTAAACCGGATCCCGAAGAGATCGAAAATTTCGCGCTCGAGCCAGTTCGCGCCCGGCCAGACCGCAACCACAGAATCCACAACCGGATCATTACCGCCGAGCCACACCCTCAGGCGCACTTTTTCGCGTCGCGGTATGGAAACCAGGTGATAGTTCAATTCGAATCGCGGCTCGGCAGGGTAGCGGTCCACGCAAGTAGCGTCGGTCAGCAAGTTGTACTGCAGCTTCGCGTCCGCGCAACAGCGTTCTGCCGTGGCTCGGAGGAGTTCGCGCGGCACCACGATCGTGGTTTCGCCCCGGAAATCAATCACTTCCACGACCGCTTTCGGGTTCCACGAACGCAGGCATTCGGCTACAACATTAGTGCTTTGGCTGGAAGACTCCGTCACGATTTCGAATCCCACATGCGCCGGCTATTTGTGCCAGTCCAGCGCGCCTTTTTTCCAGAGATACAGATAACCGACCAGCAGGATGGCGATGTAGATCATCATTTCCATAAAGCCATACCAACGCAAACTGCGAAAGATGTAGGCCCAGGGATATAGGAAGATGGCTTCGACGTCGAATAGAATGAAAACCATCGCTACGAGGTAGAACTTGACCGAAAAGGGCTCGCGCGCGTCGCCGATCGGTTCCATGCCGCACTCGTACGGCTGCTGCTTGGCCCGGCTCGGTCGCCGCCACCCCACCAGAACGGAAACAGCCGTCAGCGCACCGGCAAGCGCCGCGGCGATCAGCAGGTGTAAGAGAAGCGGAGCGTAAGTATGTAAGCCGGAACCACTCATGGGCGACTTGCTATAATAACGATTCAGCAGCCAGTCGGTCAAATGCGGCCGAAAGGTTCCTGCGAAGCGAGCTTAACCCCACGCGCAGGCCAGGGCGAATAGGCGAATGCTCTTCGGTCACAATTCGAACGTGAAAGCCGGCGACACCACGTATCACGTCCAAACGGAAGATCGCGGCGCCAGCAACGCGCTCATCGATACCACGGTATACTTCCGTGGACGCGTACTGCACCGGCGAACGAATAATTACTTCGACCTGCTTCCGCTGAACGCGGACAGTGAACAAGCGCTGAAGCAACGCCTTGATGAGCAGCACCGCGCTGTCGTCGAGGAGCTTCGAACGGGCGCGCTCCATCTCGCGCTGCCGCAAGACGAAAAGGGTTCTGCGCTGGCGGCAGCGACGGATTCCGCGTCAGCCCACAAGGTGCTCTTGCTGGAATTGATAAACGCCAAGACCTGGCTCTCGGGCAAACGTGCCTTGCTGCAGGTCGCCGTTCGAAACCAGACCAACCAGGCTGTCGAAGGCGCTAGAGTTACCGCGCGGGTGGATGGCGCGGCGGAAATTTCAGAGTATTCTTCGGAAACCGGACCATTCGGACATGCCCAGTTCGAATTCGACATGCCGCGGCTGTCGGGTGCCGACCCGGCGCTGCTCATCGAAGCGTTGCATGGAAATGCCAGGGGGCATTTGCGTTTTCAGTTGCGCACCAAGCCGCGCGTGCCTTCGGCGAGTTAACGGATGCAGTCAACGATTTCAATTGCGGTCAATGGAGAAGAGCGCGCGGCGAAGCCCGGGACCACCGTGACGGACTTGCTTCGCGAGTTGGGACTGGATGCGGGACGCGTAGCCATCGAACGCAACCTGCAAATTTTGCCGCGGCCGAAGTGGATCGAAACGAGAGTCGAAGCCGGAGACCGCTACGAGATCGTGCAATTTGTCGGCGGCGGCTAGAAACTTATCTTCCGGATTCAGACTCCTTCCAGCAGGTGCCCCATTTTGCGCTTTTTCGTCTTGAGGTAGGCGCGGGAAAGTTTTGAAACGCGCGGCTGGCATGGCACGCGTTCGACGACGCGAATGCCGGAGCTTTCAAGCTGGCGAACTTTTTCCGGATTGTTGGAAAGCAAACGAATTTTCGTTGCGCCAAGTTTTTTTAGAATTTGCGCGGAAAATTCGTAATCGCGCGCATCGGCGGCGAAACCCAGCGTTTCATTTGCTTCCACCGTGTCCATGCCGCCGTCCTGCAGTTCGTAGGCCCGCAATTTGTTCATCAGGCCGATGCCGCGGCCTTCCTGAGGAAGATAGAGCAGAATTCCCGAGGATGCCTGGCCGATTTTTCTCAGCGACAATTCGAGCTGCGCGCGGCAGTCGCAGCGAAGCGAAGCAAGAACGTCGCCCGTAAGGCACTGCGAATGGACGCGCACCAGGGGAGGGGTCTTTCCGTTCGGGTTGCCGCGCACCAGCGCGACCCCTTCTTCCTGGGGGCCGCGGCCCTTGAATCCATAAATGGTGAAGCGCCCGTAACGCGTTGGAAGCGCGGCATGCGCGATCATCTGCACGCCGGCGCCTTTTCGATTCGATTTCTTGCCTTGATGTGATTTTACATTCATCGGGAAACCAGAAGTATAGCAGGGACCGCGCTTCGCACCGTTTTTCGCCCGCGGTGCCAACTGTTGATTCCCTGACCGGACATTAGATGCACCGGCCACTGCCAGCGCTACTGGCTTTACATCGACCGGCGGATTGGCTAGCGTTAGCTGGAGACGCGCAGTCAAAAATGGACAGAGCGACATCCGTCGGCGACCTGCTTTTCACCCTGCTGCTGAAGGTGGGGGTGGCGTCGTCCATTGCCGCGTTGCTGGCGCGGTGGAACGCGTTTCGGCGCGTGCTCTTCACCGAGGAACGCGATCCCGACCAGAAACTGAAACTGATGTTGTTCATGACGCCGGCGCTGATCGTGGGCGTGACGCTGCGGCTCGTGGGCGGGCCTCCGTACGCCTTTGCGGATTTGTCGCTGGAAGGGGCTTTTCTGATGGGGCTGCTCGGCGGGCGCGTGGTGGGGCCGATCGGCGGCGCGATCCTCACGATTCCGGCGTTGATCTCGCATGAGTGGCTGGCGATGCCCGCGGCATCCACCGCGGGGTTGCTCGGCGGCTTGATCCGGCAGGCGATTCCCAACAAAGAAGATCTCTGGAACTTCGGGCCGTTCACGTTTCTGAATATTCCGAAAGCGACGGTGAAGCTGCTGCGCAAAGCGGAATTGTCGTGGGAGATGGCCCCGCTTACGACGTGCATCGGCCTGGAGCTGGGACGCGTGGCGCTGGTCGAGGCTACCAAGCCGAATTGGCTCTTCGCGATTGACGCGCACTGGGACTGGTGGCTGGGGCTGACGGTCATTGCCACGCTGATGTCAGTGGCCGCGCCGCTCAAAATCTGGAACAACACGCGCATCGAGATGAACCTGGAGCGGCACCAGCAGCTGCTGTTGAAAGCGCGCATGGATGCGCTCTCCAGCCAGATCAATCCTCATTTTCTCTTTAATACGCTGAATACCGTGTCGGCGCTGATCCGCTTTGATCCGGATTCGGCGCGCGGCGTGGTGCTGAAGCTGAGCAACATTCTGCGGCGGCTGTTGCGCAAGCATGAAACGTTTGTGCCGCTGCGCGAGGAGTTGCAATTCATCGACGACTACTTGGACATCGAGGTGGCGCGATTCGGAAAAGATAATCTGGACATCGTGAAGCACATTGACGACGCCGCACTGGAGGCGTTCGTGCCGAGCATGCTGCTCCAGCCAATGGTCGAGAATTGCCTGAAACACGGGCTGGCGCCGAAGCTGGGCGGAGGAAAAATCGAGTTTAGAACGACGAGCCGCGACGGGCGGCTGAGAATTGAGATCGAAGACAATGGCGTGGGCATCTCGGAAGAGAAGATGCCCCATGTCTACGTCGAGGGAATCGGGCTGAGCAACGTGCGCGAGCGGCTGCGCGTGCTCTACGGGACGGATTTTAATTTGGACATCCAGAGCCGCCCGGGAGAGGGAACGGTGATCCGCATCGAGATTCCCGAGCTGGTATCCACGATGCAGGAAGTAGGATGAGACGAGATAGGGAAGAAGGAGGTAAGGAACGGACGAGAATCGCTGGAACGTTTGCACGAAGGCCGTTCGGAAGAGAGCGATCCGTGGGCTTGCTCAACGCGACCAAGAGGCAGCCCCATCCTTGAGCGGATTCGGCCGCTCGGCTCGCTCGGCTGTACGGAGGGTTGTAGTTACGGGATTAGAGGCGCAAACTAGAGAGTAGATCCATCCCTCTCAAAAGCAGCGCTGGAAATCTGAGCCTTCCTCAGGGCTCGGGTGCTTGGACATCTGCCTGTGCGGATGTGAAACTAAGAGAAACGAAATCCCCGGGGCGCAAGAACGGCGCCAGGGTACAGAATGAGCGAGGAACAGTGACCAGTAAGAATTTACGACGCCCAAAACCGATGGTCGGCGTACGCGGCCGTCCAGCGCGAAATTCGCCCGAGCTTGCACGAGAGATGTGTACGTGCGGGCACCGCGCCGGCAGCCACGCGGCGCTTAAATATTCCTGCCAGGCCCCAGGCGATCACAAAGGCTACTGCCCGTGCATGCGCTTTATTTCGGCCAAGGAATGGCGGGCAACTAAAGCGCGGTCCACATAGCGAAACCCCAGGGCAAAGAAGTGCGGGGCTACCGCCAGCGACGATCGGGTGACTCGACAGACGCACGAGCGGAGCGAAGTCCCTGCCTGCGCTCCGCGGTCATCAAGCAGCGGATGGAATTGCCGTTCTTCTAGGCTCTTGCGGACCTGGTGACCGGCCGCGCAGTCTTGGATTCCCAGGCTTTGCGCAACTCTTCGCGGTTCTTGAGCACAAACGCTTTGGCCTCGTCGAGGCTGGCATAGCCGCGTGTACCCTTGATGGTGTTGCAGGGACGGCAGCAGGCTACCAGATTGCGCGGATCCTTCTTTCCTTTGCGGGCCCGCGGCACCACGAAATCGACGGACATCACCAGGGCATTCTCGAAACTGGCTCTGCCGTCCAGGCCGCAGTATTGGCAGCAGTAATCATCGCGTTCCAGAATTCTCAGGCCTTCCTCCAGGGTTACGGGCGAAGCCACCAGGGATAGCGTCGTAAGGCTTAATGGCATGGGTTACCTCCAAAGCGGAAATCTTTGAGAGCACGTGGGAACTTGCGACTTCCACTTTCCTTGCGCAAGACCATAGGGCAGCACGGGTTTGGTGTCAAGCCGAGAGACGATCTGGCAGTGGGTGAATGTCTGGCAATCCGACTGACGGGAAAGTAACGCGCATCTGCTGGTGATCGGTATCTGCCAGAAAGTCCAACGAAATCCCGAGCCAGCTTTTGCGCTCAGCCTTCTATGAGCAGCCGGAACCTTGATCAACCCGCGGGCGACCTCCTGGTGTAGACTGTGCTCCTCATGAAGATTTTCCAGAACGTAGGGTTCCTCGTCTTCTTGATTGGGATAGCCATTCTGTGTTTTTTTGCGCCATGGACATCTACGCCGCCCGGGAGCTCTGCGGCGCATGACTCTCTGGGTTATGCCGCGA
>Ga0209118_1000676_pt1 | contig 17568 bp, 17 predicted proteins | sample BlaSpr_A8_Ref_M1_FD_187988 | JGI IMG/M metagenome (GOLD analysis project Ga0209118, IMG submission 187988) | Forest soil microbial communities from Thunder Bay, Ontario, Canada - Black Spruce, Ontario site 2_A8_Ref_M1 (SPAdes) (version 2) | ecosystem: Environmental > Terrestrial > Soil > Boreal...
AACAACGTCATAAACCTGCTTGTTCATCAAACCGGCGATCTTGGCGGAACCTTTCAGTGCGGGAGGTGGAAGCGATAGCCAGCCCAAGCATCTGTGAGCAGGAATTGAGGTTTGGAGGGTTCCGGTTCGATCTTCTTGCGCAGGCGGTTTACGAAAACCCGCAAATATTCCAGTTCATCGCCGTAGTCTGGACCCCACACTGCTTGTAGCAGTTCGCGATGAGCAATTGTCTTGTTGGGATGCCTAAGGAAGTAAGAAAGCAGATCAAACTCCTTCGCCGTCAGGCGGGAAGTCCGGCCACGCACGGTTGCCTGCCGTGAGGGAAGATCGATTTCGACGCCTCCCAGTATGAGTTGCCTCAAACCCGCCTCGTCGGGAGCTTGGGGTAGTCGCCGCAAAGTCGCGCGAATCCGAGCAAGCAGTTCGGGCGTGCTGAAAGGTTTAGTGACGTAGTCATCGGCCCCGGCGTCAAGCGCTTCCACCTTGTCCTTTTCAGTGCGGTTCACGGTTAACATGATGATTGCAATGTCGGATGTGGAGCGAATGATTCGGCAGGTTTCGATCCCACCGGTCCCCGGCATGTTCATATCCAGCAACAGAAGATCGTAAGTTTCAGACCGCAACCTATCTAGGGCTTCTTCCCCGGTGCGTGAATCGCTTACCTCGTAACCTCGGTTGATCAGGGTAGATTTCATCGCACGCCGAATTTGCGGATCGTCGTCCACCACGAGAATGCGGCCTGCGCTCATCGGTTAGGCTCCACTGGCGCGATCGGCAACGAAAAGCAGAATTTTGAACCCTTGCCTGGACTGCTTTCGACCCAGATATCCTCTCCGTGAGCACGGACGATCTCGCGGGCAATCGCAAGACCCATGCCTGCGCCTTTGAGGTGTTGACCTACCCTACCGCGATAGAACTTCTCGAAGATCCGTGATTGTTCCTCTTGGGTGATGCCTGGCCCTTGATCGGTAATGTGAAAAACGACGCCTCTCTCGGTAGCAAGTGCGCCAATCACGATAGGGCTGCCTGGCGTACTGTATTTCACTGCATTTTCAATTAAATGGCTGATTACCATCTGCGTTAACTCCGCGTCTACCAATACCGAAGGCAGCCCCTCGTCCGCCTCCATTTTGAGCGCTCTACCATCCGTTAGAAACTGCGTCTGCCGAAGCGCCGTGGACAGCAAAGAACTTGGGAAATGAACCCCCCGGTTCAACTTGAACTTACCACCCTCGATTCGGGCCAGCTGAATCGCTTCGGTTACTAGTCTGGCCAGTCGGTCCGCTCCTTCATCGGCAATTGTGACCAATCCACGCTGTTCCTGCGACAGCGACTGCTGGGGATTCGAGAGCAAATCTGTCGTGACAGCTTTGATCGACGTGAGGGGAGTCTTAAATTCGTGGGCAATCGCGTCCAGAAGGGTGGATTTCAACTCCTCGCTCTGGCGGGCAACCTGGGCACGGTTGGCCTCCTCCTGGGCACGTGCTTTTTCCAGTCCCACAGCTACCAGGCTTAAAACAGACTGTAATGCCGTATCAGACATGAAGGCTTGTTTGACTGCCAAACTGCCAATCGGCTCACCTCCAAGACGGATCGGCGTTATAAGGGTGTCGTCGGTTTCTTCGTGTAAAACACGAGAAAGGATTGCGGACTCGCGCAGCTTAGCATCAATATCTACAACGTTGGGAAATGCTTCTGGGCCGGCCAGGTAAACTTCGCTGGTGTTCCGATCGTACAGCGCCACGGCAGGCCAATCAAACGCTTGGGCCATTTGGTGCGCGATCTGCTTTGCGGTCGGCTGGGCTGTATCGGTGAGCAGGATGGCGCGGCTGAGAGTATACAATCGCTCCATCTCGCGCTGCCGGTCTAGCGCCTGTGCTCTTTGTCGTTTCAATCGAGCTGACAGCTGACTGGCAGTAAGAGCCGTAGTCAAAAAGGCAAACAGCGCAACCCAGTTTTGCGGGTCGGCAATAGTGAATGTCCCGACGGGCGGGAGAAAAAAGAAATTGAAGCACAGCATTGCTACAACGGATGACACGCTAGCTTCCAGAAGCCCGCCAGTTGTAGCAATCACAAGAATAGCGACTAAATAAAAAAAGCCTACGCTTGTGGCATTCACGTGGATCCCACGAAAAAACACCAACGTGATCGTGGCGACAAGACTCAAGGCAAGGAAAAGCCGCAACGTTGAGCGCATGACCTTCTGCGGAAAGTTTTTGGATGCAGAGTAGTTCGTCCATCCGGGCCAAGTAGCCATCGCGTTAGAACATCGCTTTCTGACTTCGAAATATTCCCAAGCTAAGATTCCCTTGACAGGCGGATTGATAGTCAATGCGCGTCTCATGAGATAAGTGATTTAATTGGGCCTCGCCGCAATCAACAACAAGACTACGATAATAATGCGAAGCATGGCGAGCCATATAGACTGGTAATCGCCTTAGACTGTGAGGAACGCGACACGTACTGCAGAGTATGGTCAATCACTAAAATCACTAGGGCAATACGTACTGCCCATCCTGGGCCTCGTAGCTTCTTCTGTTCAGCCCAGGATGTGCCGTTAGGTGCGCCCGGCGAACCATGCCAAGAGCATAAAGACTCCGCTCCGGTCTTTGTCGTCGATACCGTTATCACGCCAAGGTGCCCGGAGTGTTTTCTTTTGCCCAATCGCCTCAAGCGATCAAAAACTAGTAAGTCGCGTTCCACTTCGAAGTCCGCACTTGGATTGTTACAGACGCGCCCTTACCCATTCTTGATCCCCAGTTTAAACGAGCATCGTGTGAGCCTTCGGGACGGGGAGACCTTAGCGCAGCCATAACCATAGTCCCATCTACAACGCCAGACAATTTGTTTATTTAGATGTTCGAACGTATCCCTGCATCATACTAACGCGACTTGTGCCGCACCACCGTGATCCTCTGTCGCCCCGTCCTTGCTTTTCAGCCGTCGATTTCTGGTTCGCAACTCCACCAATCCCTGTGCGAGTGAGCTATGGCTCCTTCGGAATCACATTGTTACCAAAAATAAACCCTATTTCAGCCATCGCTCGGCCCTGATTTTGGTTCATGCCTGTTGGCCCGAAGGCGTCACCCGGAGTAAAGCCGCTCGCTCGAACAAGAGAAAGATCTCCTCGAACGAAAAACCCTCCGTATTGAAAAGTGGGCGTCACGGTGGCCGACCAGGCGCGGCTGCCTGGGCCGTATAGTAGATTGACAGCTTGATCAGCAACGCTCCCCGTGCTCGTGATATATTCCCCGCGTCCTGCGAGCGAGAAGCCATGTTTGAAGGTGCGACTCACCAGGAGTGCACCGCCCTGCGTCGAGGCGCCCTTCACGACACCGATCTTCAGGTTGGTCGGCACATCGCTATATTGATAATAGGGCTGGATGATCCAGGACCCCTTAGTGTAAGTGTAAATGACAGCGTACATACTGCCGTTGTTTTGCACGGGGGTGGCCAGGGTCTGAAACGCTGTCTGCCCCAGGTTTCCCATCCCAACGAACGACAAGCTGTGAGGCCCATTGGCATAGGTTAAGGAACCCGACAGCCACGAGTAGCGGTTGGAATAGTACCCGTCGTTCCAACTCAATGAGGCTGTGAATTTGCCCATGGTCTGATTCACTTGGATTCCGCGATTGACGGCGTTTTCCTGGTTCCACAACAGGCCGCGCTCGATGTTCATATTTTCAAAGGTGAACGTGTACTCGGCGCCCATCAGTGTGGGCAGCGCGCCGATGAGGATGGACGTGTTCTTCCCCGGTACCAGCTTCAGAAATGCGACCGGCAACGGGCCGTAGAGGTCACTCACCGCTTTGTCGGTAGCGAGGAACGGCGTCCCCAGGGCCGGAATATCATACGCGCCCGCCTGCAGGTAGAACTGAAACCAGCCATCGGTCCTTTGAAGGAACACCTGCCCGTTACTTAGAGCCGCTTGAGTGGAGTTATCACCCGGGATGTGATTGCTTTGCCACAGGCCCATGCCGCTGAGAACGCCGTTCACAGCGACTTTGCCGAAAGGTCCGGCGTCGAAAATGGCTGGGGGGAGTTCTTGCAGCGGACCTGTCATGGAAGGAGTGGGAAGGGCTGCCGGAACTGGCGGCGCCGGCTGAGGTGTCGTCAGAGTAGTGCTGGTGTCCTGGCCTTGTTCTCCCGGTGATGGGAGCGTTTCTTCCCGGTGCACTGCAGGTACAGCTGTTTGTCCTGCAGCCGACAAGCCCCATAGAAAGCAGGCTATAACTGTGCACAGACGTGTATATAGTCGCAAGTGTGATGCTCCTTTAGATTCAGCCCCAACTAATGGATCAGCAAGGTGGCTTGAGTCAGCCTTCCGGATCCGAAACCATGCCAACCATGCCCGATACCAAAGCATCCGGAGTACTTCAAGAAGGTTGTTTGCCAGGGAGAACATGACGCAATGTTAGGAGGCGGGCACTAAACGCCGCATAAACGCCGGCTGAGAATTTTGTAAACGGGACTGGGAAATTACTTGAGGGCTCTAGCTCGGTTTTTTGCGCAGGCAATCGATCAGTACGCGGATATATTCTGCGTCAACGAAGTATTCGGTTTTCTAGACTGCACTTTAGCTCGATGATCTGCCTGCGTTCCAAATCGATATCCATCTTCGCTTGGCAGGGTCCGGCCACACGCTCACAATAGTAACTCCTGGTCAAATCAAGTTCTTCATTTTGAAGAGCCTAATTGCTCTTCATGTCCGCACCGGCAATGGATGGTCGGTTCCGGATGGGGTCGGCGCTCTGCAGCTCAAAGTTCCCGCGGAGATCGATCCGCTTCTGAGTTCGTTGGAGATCATTCCCACACTCAACATCAAGAGCGTGCCAGTTATCGACATCCTGCCAGCGATGGCGCTTGGCGAAATTCGGCTGCGGGATTGGCAGAAGGTAATCCGGCGCGAACTGATGGCAGGTTTGGCGCTGGGAGCCATCCTCGGCGCCCTGGGCGTCACGAGAATTCTTCTTTGGCACATCTTGCGCGGTACCTATGGGACGCACTATCTGGTAATCGCTCTCACCATCGGCTTTAGCCTGGTCGGCGTAGTGATGTTCGGTACACTGGCGGGCTCCATGTTGCCCTTTATTTTGCGCAGTTGCCGATTGGACCCGGCGAGCGCGTCCGCCCCATTTGGGCTTGATTATCTCTTTCAGCGTAGAAAGTCTGATCTTGCGAGGCATCCTTCTCTAGCGGGCAAGTTTTTCGGCCGTGCGGACGTGGCCGCCTGAGCATCATCATAGACCGTCTGCTTCTGAAGCAGCTGCTCCCGCTCTGAGAGGAGCGCTTATCTCGTGAGCAAGCGCGTGCTGAAAATACCCGTCCTCTCGCGTTCCAGTTTATAGTCAACCCATGCGAGGGCGTCATCCTTCTAGCGTCGAACCCACGGTGGGGGAAGAGTCTCCATGGGCGATGACGGCTATTGGTGTCTTCTTGTTCTTTGGGGCTGTCATGGCCTCTCTTGCGGGAACGACACTGATTTGGCGGGGCACTCTCCTCGATCGCATGTGGACTCTGAATGCGCCCGCCTACAAACAACTGTCACCTCTTGGAAAAACAGTTGGGATTCCTTTTCTAGCGCTTAGCGCCGCCCTGGCGGCTGCCGGTGTAGGTTGGTTTGGACGCCGCCTTTGGGGATGGCGGCTCGCCGTGGTCATCATCGCAACCCAGGTCTTGGGAGACTTGATAAGCATTTTCATGGGTCATTTCGTCAGGGGTGCGGTAGGTGTCACCATCGCGAGTGCGTTGTTGTTTTATCTTTTGCGGCCAGAGGTGAGGGGCGCTTTTGTAGCGCGTCGAGCGATCGAGAGATGACAGCAAATTCGTCCGTGGAGTTCCTGCTATGGTTGCTGATCGCCGCGTCCGTAATTGCGGTGATAGCAAAGCGTATTGGAATCCCATATACGGTTGCCCTCGTCCTCGGAGGACTGCTCCTCAGCGTAGTTCATCTGCCAGCGCTAGCACCACTGCATCAGGGAAACCGGCCGGACTGGCTGACGCCAGACGTAATTCTCACGCTCTTTCTTCCGGCGCTCCTATTCGAGGGCAGTCTCAAAATCGAGTTGCGGCATATTACGACAGACATTATGCCGCTGCTCATGCTGGCAAACCTTGGCGTGATGATCGCGACACTTGTGACGGGATTCGTTATCTACTACGCAGTTGGGATTTCATTGATTGTGGCCTTGCTTTTTGGATCGATGGTGTCCGCGACCGACCCTATATCCGTACTATCCATTTTCAAGGAGGTGGCGGTTGACGAACGGCTCTCGGTACTTGTAGAGGGTGAGAGTCTGTTGAATGACGGCACAGCGGTTGCTTTGTTCCAAATTGTTCTTGCCAGTGCAGTCGGTGGAGGAGTCGGCCTAGTCTTGGGCGCTGGACAGTTTTTGCTGAGCGTGGTGGGCGGTGCGCTACTGGGACTTGCCCTTGGATATCTTGTCAGCACACTCACGAAAAGAATCGACGATGCACAGGTTGAGATTACGTTGACGACAATCCTTGCCTACGGCACTTTTCTGCTTGCTCGTCACTTACACCTGTCCGGAGTAATCGCCACTGTCGCCGCCGGGCTGGTGATTGGCAATTTCGCCGTGAAAACAGGGATGAGCGCGCGAACGCTAACGGCATTGCGATCTTTCTGGGAATATGCCTCCTTCATCATTAACTCGCTCGTGTTTTTGCTGATCGGATTGGAAGTACGCCTAGGAGGCGTGCTCCGTGCGTGGAAGCCGATTCTGATCGCCATTGCAGCGATCTTCCTCGGCCGCATTCTTTCGGTCTACACGCTTGTGCCTTTCAGTAACCTGTTCTCGAAGCGAATCCCTTTCGTGTGGCAACACGTGCTGGTTTGGGGTGGATTGCGAGGAGCTTTGTCGCTGGCCCTGGCGCTGAGTCTCGATAGTAGGTTTCCTTATCGGGACCAGATTCTCAACCTAACGTTTGGTGTGGTGGTCTTGTCGATCTTGGTGCAGGGGCTATCCATCAAGCCCTTGCTCCGAATGCTGCGGCTCGCCCCTGGAGGCACTTCATGAGTAGAGACGTTACGTCTCGTCGGCACTTTCTCAAGGTGGCAGGAACGGCTGCAGGTGTTGGGTTGTTTGGTTCAGGACTTTCGCTCGATGCGGTGGCGACGCTCGCGACACGAGCCGTCGGATCAATTTCGGCACAATCCGAAACAAATCCACCGGACTATACCCTTCGAATCGGCGCAGCGCCGGTCGAGATCGCACCTAAACATATCGTCTCGGCGATCACTTACAACGGTCACTTCCTAGGCCCTCTGTTGCGCTTCAAAGAAGGCCAGTCGGTGACGTTGGAAGTACACAACGATACGGACACCCCGGAACAGCTGCATTGGCACGGACAGTTCGTTTCACCGGATGTGGATGGCGCCGTGGAGGAAGGAACGCCGTTCATCCCGGCGCGCGGAGTGCGCCGCATCATGTTCACTCCGCGTCCTGCCGGTTTTCGTGTCTATCACACGCATAATCGGGCGGGTGCGGATCTCTACGCAGGACAGTACAGTGGCCAGGTCGGGCCGGTTTACATAGAGCCCAAGCATGAGCCGGGGAGCTCGGGCCAATTCCTGCGCCCGGCAGCTTCGCGGCTTCTGCTTTCCCGGTTCCTCCCAACAAATCTTCGTAAGCGTCTGGTCTGAACCGTCTGGACGAAGTCTGAGCGTGTAGCGATGATTAATAAGGCGGTGTGTTGTATAGAGTTACGGGAGGGATTTCCTGGCGCAGGGTATCAGCAAACCAGAACGAAAATTCGTATAACTTGACGTGACAGGAAATTCGTATTAAGTGTTCTCACGAAAAGTAGGCCCTGCCCTGTACCTAGGTCATTGGTTCATTTGAGTGAAAGGGAGAAATCTATCATGGCGAAAATACGACTGGTTATTCTAGTGGCATTTGCAGTAGGTGTAGGGTGCCTGTATGCGGCGGAAGAGAAGCAAAAGGTCACTCTTGAGGGTACCCTCGTCTCTAGCGCCTGCTATCTTGGAAACCCCGATCACCCAACCGGAAATGACATGGGCGACAAAAAGGGCTGCGGTAGAGAGTGTTTGCAAAAGGGCGACCCAGCCGGTTTAGTGACCAAAGAGAAGCAGTTTCACATACTGGTCGTCTCTTCTTTGCGGTTCGCGCCTTATGTGGGGCAGGAGTTGCGCGTCACGGGTATTGACCACAATGGTGTCATTGCTGAAATTGAGAAGGCTGAAGTCAAGAAAGATGGGAACTGGGAAGAGATAAACCTCAAGTCCAAGATAGGACAGGGCTCTGTCCCGGCTCATGAAAAGTAGAAGGCGTAGAACGCCATTCGTCAATTATTGAAAATCTGTTCTCTGGCTGCTTTCTTCTTGACGGGCACCGGCTCAATACCGGATCGACGTCCCCAAGAGAACAGCCTCCTGCAAATTGTTCATAAGACAGGCCCAGGCAGCGCATGCGCGGCGACGGTCGTCGCCCCGCCACCGGCGAAACTGACCGCTTAAGGATGGCAAGAACCCGTCCCTTCACGCCCCACCTTGCTGTGTACTTGATACGGTTCTGCGAGTGGCCTGGCACCCGGCGATTCTCGTCGCCTGGAACACCGGCGAAATTCATCGCTTGGCATGGCGAAACTCATCGCTCCCCGAGCCACCGTTGCAGTAGACTCTGCGGATGGCTCGTTCGACGAAAAGACGTGAGGTCGGCGTTAGTTGAGCCGTCCGGTAGCCAAAACGGGAGCACGTTGCCTAACCATTTATCAACCATCTGCCGCGCAGATTTTCGGTTCAACTTCGGTGCAATTCAAGGGTTGATTGCACCGTGCGTTTTCCGCGTAAGCGACACCAGAGACGGCACTTAGTTAGTTTGCATCGCCTTGTTCGAAGGCAGACGCTCTATCCAACTGAGCTACGGGCGCACTAGCTGTGTTGATTCTAAATCATTTAGCTCGAAGGAGAGTACGATTTTGGAGCGTTTACCCTCTGCCGACAGGGCAGACGCTCTTTGAAATTGAGCCGCGGACGATCCTTAGCTACTTATTTGATTCTACTAAAGTTGCAAAACCAATTCGACGTCCGATTCTTCCGAAATCGTGGAGCAACTTGGAGCAAGTAGAAAGGGAAAAGAATCTTGGAGGCATCGAGAAGCTGGCACCGCATGAGCTTACGAGAAAATGTGCAAGGCTCTTGCCATACCGCAGGATCCGCCGCCCAGATTGTGCAGGGAGCGAACGACATATCTACTTCTGTTTCCGTCAGCCATTCGTAGATGTAGTCTCCGCCGACGTAATCTCATACTTGAAGTTGTCGGGATTGAGGCTGTCTAGCCGGCCGTCGGCGCTTTCCGCCTGCGGATACATGAAGAATGCGACTGGCGCGCCATTCGACCCGGGCAGAGCGACGTCGTGCGCGAAGTTGTACCCCATCCAGTTCATCTCCCAGGAACCGAATAGCCGCACGCGGGCCTTTTTGACCATGTCGTCGTCCAACGGTCGATTTCCCGGCGGTTCCTCGAGGACGGCCTTGCGAACGTCTGCGGGATCAACGGGCACCCAGCCGTAGTCAGCAAGGTAAACCTCAGCGCGGCAGTGTTGCGCTTTCGTCACTTTCTCAGACGATGCGCCGAGGCTCTTGTATCCCAGTTCGGACTGGGCGACGCGGATGCCATAAACGTCGCGCGCGGGGAGGCCCGCCGCGCGCGCCAGTCCAACGTACAGCGCGTTTAGATCGGCGCACTTCCCGCCCAGATCCTTGGACTCCAGCATGAAGCGAATGTCGCCGGTGCCGCAGCCGCGCGTTTTCGGATTCCGAAAGGTGTTGTCAACGATCCACTCGTAGATCGCGCGTGCTTTCTCCACATCCGTATTCGCGCCCTTGGTAATTTCGCTCGCTGTCGTTTTCACGATACCGTCGGTCGGCAGAAGCTTGGTTGGCCGCAAAAAATGTTCCAATTCCGCGCGGCTCTCCTTGGGTGCCGCGCCGCGCGCGGTGAGGTCGACCGCACAATCCTTCGTGGCGATCCGGCTCGTCACTTCGAGGATGGGCCTTACCCCGGCCGGAAATTCCGCGGCGATGATTCCGAGCGCGTCGGTCTTGCTCTCGACTATCTTCCCGGTACCGCCCTCGCAGTGGAAGGTATTCGCGAGCGTCTTCTGGAAGGGTGCTTCACTAATGAGTGCCGCCGGCACCCATATGCGTGTCGTCCCGGAAGTTTTCAGGACTTCGACGCGAGTCGTTACCTGAAATGTGCGCCAACGATCAGGCGTTGTGACCCCTGAAAACAAGCGCCCAGCGTTCGCGAACGCGAGGCTTACGGAAACAATGCTCCCTGATTGCAAAAAACTACGACGATTCACGGCCAATACCTCTCGACCAGAATTTCTTTGACTTCTCAGCAGACTCATAACGTACACCCAACGCTGTCCGTGTACAATACTGGAATCGAGGATCGATCTCGCCTGAGTTTTGCATGCAGATGACCGTCAAGCCCGACAGCGATCGCTTCGAGAGCGGGGCGGAAAAGTACGCCGCCTACCTCGAGACGCCTGAGGGGCGCTTGCGCTGCGACCTGGCTTTCGCCAATCTGCAGGATTTTCTGGTCCTGCCGCAGAGCGGGCGGCCGTTGCGCGGCTTGGATCTCGGGTGCGGCACGGGAGCAACCGCCGTGCGCCTGGCGCGTCTTGGCATTCACATGACGCTGCTGGATTCCTCTTCAGCGATGCTGGAAATTGCGAAACGCGCGGCACGGGAAGCTGGCGTTGACGGAAATATTGCTCTAAACCACGGCGACGCGGCCCAAGTGGCGAACCTGTTTCCGGCGGGATCGTTCGACGTCGTTCTTTGCCACAACATCCTGGAATACGTCGACGATCCAAATTCCGTCCTCTCTGCCGCTGCAAAGGTGCTGCAAAGTGATTCGACGGGGATTCTATCTATCCTGGTGCGCAACTGGGCCGGTGAAGTGTTCAAGGCTGGCGTCAAATCAGGTGATCTGGGGGCGGCGGAACGCAATCTTACAACTATGTGGGGACATGAATCTCTCTTCTGCGGCCGCGTGCGGCTATTTACGTTGGACAGCCTGCAAGTCATGACGAAAGGTGCGTCGCTCGCAGTGGCAGCCGAACGTGGCGTGCGCGTCATTTCGGATTACTTGCCGCCGCAGATCTCCCGCCGCGAGGAGTACGAGCGGATTTTTGAACTGGAGCGTAAGCTAGGTAGTCGACCTGAGTTTGCTGCGGTCGCGCGCTACATACAGGTAATCGCTCGCCATTCCAGTGCATCATCGACCAAGGAAACGGGACCATGATACAGGCCGACACCCGCTCCGCTTCACACTCTGCGCTGATTCGGCCTGCTGCGACCGGAGAATTTGCGCTCGGCCTCGGGCTCACTAACGAGTGCAACCTGGCCTGTTCCTTCTGCTACCGCGATCCGTCGCGCATCGACCGCCTGAGCCTTGAACAGGTGCGATCGGTGATGGAGAGCCTGCCGGTCCGCTCTGTCAATTTGGGTACGGGTGAAAATGGAATGCACCCAGAATTCCGGGAGATCTTAGCCTACCTCCGAACTCTACCAGTGAAGCTCACCGTCACCTCGAATGGGCATAGTGCGGCCGTGCTCACAGATGACGAGCTTCAGGCCTTTCACGATGTCGAGTTTTCCCTGGATTATCCAACGGAACGCGAGCAAGATGCCCAACGCGGCCGCGGCAATTGGGCGCTGATCCACGATCAGGCAGCGCGCTGTGTCGGGTTAGGGATTCCCGTTACCTTTATTGCTGTAATGATGAAGGCGAATTATCTGCATCTTGCCGAAGTGGCGCGTGTAGTCAAGCGCTACCAGGCGCCGCTGCGCGTCAACGTTTACCAAGCAGTGCGCTCGGATTTCTACTCCCTGAGTTACGAAGAATACTGGCAAGGCTTTCGGGCGCTATTCGCAGAAACGGATGTGATCGGCATCGGGGAACCCCTGGTTCGCGCCATGGCGGGTTTGCCTCCGAGGACCGGCGGATGTGGAGTGAGTACCGTGCGAGTTACGCCTCGCGCTACAAGTCAGCCTTGCGTCTACTGGCCGGGAGCTGGGGAACCTCTTGCGATCCTGTTGTCGCTCCGCGCAGGAGTTGTAGAAACTCCGCCCTTTGTAGAAGCGCGCACCACGCCTGAGGCGTGCCATTCCTGCGTTTACCTCGCGTCTTGTTATGGTGGGTGTGCCGGGCGGCGCCGCATCCAAAACGCTCTCGATCAGCCGGACTTCTATTGCCCAATTGTCCGCGGAGAAGCGCGAAAGCTGGAGATCCGCATGGCTCCCGCTCGCGAGCTCCCCAAAAGCGAGAGCGCATGTACCACCATTGTGATTGCGCGTGATTGAGAAGGCGGTGTTGCTCATGCGCATGAGTATGTGCTGATAAGACTGTATCGCTTATAGAAGATTTGGAATCGAATACCGGGAGGATCATGATGACAACAGCCACGACCCAACCGCGAGACAACACATCCCAGGTAGCCGGCCAACCCTTTGCGGCAAACGGCTTGGCATTGGTTCGCCTGATCGTCGGTGCGATGTTCGTGTCGGTCTTCTTCGAGAATATGGGAAAGGGCGCCTATACTCCGGCGGGCTACGCGGGGGTGATCAATTACTACATCAAGGCGAGCCATTCACCGGCGGCATGGAAGCTGGTTCTGGGTTTCATGTCGAGCCATGCGGCCATGGTGGCCCCCGGGCAAGCGGTGATGGAGATCTCCGTGGGGATTCTGCTGGTTATTGGTTTGCTCACCCGTCCTGTTGCCCTGGTCGCATTTCTGTTTCTCGGCAGCCTCTGGATCACGGAATTGGGCACGTCATGGATTTGGGAACTACTTGTTCCGGTTGTCGCATCGCTTGGGCTCGTTGTGGGGCGCGCAGGTCGCGCCTGGGGCATCGATGCATTGCTGGCGCGGCAGCACCCCGCCTCCCCGTGGTGGTGATGAGGGAATCTGCGTGCGAGTATCGGTAATCATTCCTACGCATAACGAAGCGCAGGCCATTGGCCGAGTGCTTGGCGATCTGCCTTCCAATCTCGTCACGGAGGTCATCGTTGTCGACAGCAATTCGACGGACGGAACGCCCGATCTCGCCCGAAAGATGGGGGCACAAGTCATCCAGGAGCCTCGCCGTGGATACGGGCGCGCTTGTTTGACTGGGCTTGCGAATACGCAAACTCCTGATGTGGTCGTTTTCCTCGACGGAGACTACAGCGACCGCCCTTCGGAGCTGCCGATCATCTTGGCTCCGATCATCGAGGGGCGTGCTGACATTACGCTCGGTTCGCGCTTCGGCGGCAAAAGCAACCGCGGTGCGCTACCGTGGCACCAATCCTTCGGCAATCGCCTTGCCGCCGGCCTGATCAGGCTTTTGTACGGCGTTAAGATCAGTGACCTCGGTCCGTTTCGCGCTGGCCGCGCGGATGTGCTGCGCGCCCTCGCCCTGGAGGAGGCTACCTACGGCTGGGCGGTGGAAATGATCGTGAAAGGGGCCATCGCGGGATTTCGCATCGTGGAAGTCCCTGTGAGCTATTACCCGCGCATTGGAAAATCCAAAATTAGCGGTACGGCGAAGGGCACGCTAGGAGCCGCGTGGTTCATCCTGAGCCGGATCGTGCTCTATTCTTTTCGGCGCCGAAGGACGGGGACGGAAACGCCGCGACCGGCGTAAGTCCCGATGGACCAATCTCTCGTGGAATCCTCTAGCAAGACTACTGTGTCTTTTTCTAAACCAAACCGCACGTTAGTCATTATGGCGAAAGCCCCAAAGCCCGGCCTGGTCAAGACCCGCCTCACGGAGAGCCTTCCTTCTCCCGCAGTGACAGCGCTGTATCGCTGCCTTTTAGAGGACACGCTCGCGTTGGCAAGGTCATTGACGAGCGTGGAGGTCGCGGTGATGTGCCCGGAATCGGATCAGGAAGAATTGACGCATCTGGCAGGCAATACAGTGCAGGTCGTTGCGCAAAAAGGAGAAGGTCTCGCAGCAGGACTCACCTCTGTTTTTCGACATTTCACTGCCGCCGGGCGGCAGCACGTCATCGCTTTCAATAGCGACAGTCCGCACCTCGCTCCGTCGGTTCTACACAGCGCGTTCGAAATACTCGCCACGCATGACGTGGTTGTCGGGCCAACTCACGATGGAGGCTACTATCTTGTTGGCGCCAAGGTAGCTTACCCGTCGCTCTTCGAAGGCGATGGCATGGGAACCAAGAATGCGCTGGACAGATTGTTGACGCGCACAAGGGTCCTTGAACTCTCAACCGGCTTCACGGAACCCTTCTACGACATCGACATCGCAAACGATTTGATTCTGCTGGCGCAGGAACTGCAGCTCGCTCCCGCGAAGGCCCCAAGGACTGCGGGCTGGTTCGGCGAATGGCAGCAAGCAGTCGCGCAACTTCGCAATTGAATGGGAGGCCTGTGAAACCTTCACCCTCGCACAGGCTGTACGGACTCGGAGCGATTTTGCTTGCTGCGCTGACGCTCTGCTCACGCAAGCTCAGCAGCGTGGGTGAACTGTCCTTCATCATTCCGCTGGCGGTTGCTGGCGTCGCGTACCTCCTAGCGGTCCGTGAACTCTTCTACGCGCCGGGATTCCCGCGCCGCGTCATCGTCATCGCCCTTGTATTGGCTGCTCTGTGGCATATTCCATTTCTGGTGAGGTCGCCGGGTTCAGATGATGACGTTCATCGATATATCTGGGACGGCCGCGTGCAGCGGCTCGGTTATAACCCCTATGTCGTCGTTCCGAGCGACCCTGCATTTGCCACCTTGCACACACCGGAGACGCGCACGCTGAATAATCCAGAGGTGCCAAGCCCATATCCAGCGGGAGCGCAGCTATTCTTCCGCGCCGTAACATCGATTCACGAGTCTATATTCGCGCTGAAAGTGGCACTTGTCGTTTGCGATTTGGCGATCGTTCTCGTTTTGCTAGATGTATTGCGTTGTACTCGGCAAGGAGCGCACTGGGTTCTGGCTTATGCTTGGAACCCGCTGCTGGCGACGGCGGCAGGCAGTGGTCACATCGACATTCTCGGCGCACTACTGCTGTTGGTATCCGTTGCCGCGCTGCTGCGCCGCTGGCGTGCGGTTGCAGCCCTGGCCTTTGGGCTCGCTGTATCTGTAAAATTTCTTCCGATCGTACTGCTGCCACTCTATTGGAAGCGCGTTCGAATCCGCGACGCGGCACTGGCGGCAATCGCGGTCGGACTCCTCTACGTCCCGTTTCTCAACCACGGGCGGATTCCGATCGGCTCGCTCGGCACCTACGTGCAGAGATTCCGCTTTAATGATCCGGTGTTTGCAACGCTCGAGCGAGTGGCGGCTCCACGGGTTCTGGCTGGCCTGGCAGTGCTCGTCGGCTTTCTTACCTCAATCGTGATGAGAAAAAAGTCCGCGGAAGGCTCTTCGGACGCGTTTGCTTGGCCAATGGCAGCATCGCTTTTATGTGCGCCGGTCGTATATCCATGGTATCTGCTCTGGCTGCTGCCGTTCTTGCGGTCGGCCTCGACGGTGCCCATCATCATCTGGACTTTGAGCATTATTCCTACCTATTATGTATGGCATCTGCGCACAGTTGGGCGGCCGTGGTTAGTTCCTGGCTGGATTATGTTGCTGGAATACGGTTCCGTGGCAGTAGCTGCTGCCATTATCGCTTTACGTAGGATCACACGATCGGCCGCACTACAATGCTCAGCGGACCAGGCAGAGTGAAGGCAACTTCACCACATGAAATTCACGTATCCAGGGACCTTTGTACGTCATCCAAGACTTACGTTCGTTTCATTCACTGAGGAGGACCTTCCATGATCAAATTGCGCCGTTCCACGACGATTCTTTGGTTATTTTTTGGGGTGCTGCTCCTTGCGGCTCCCTCCTGGGCACAGACACGCCCACCCGAAGTCGAACAGCTTGCCAAAACCTATGGCCTGGATTCCTACGGGCAAATTGAAGCAGTGCGCTATACGTTCAACCTCGATCTACCGGCTTTGAAAGTGAATCTCTCCCGTACCTGGACTTGGGAGCCCAAGACCGGCCAGGTCACGTACGAAACAAAAGACAAGGATGGCAAGCCGGTCAAGGTTACGTACAACCGGTCTCAGCTAAGCAGCGCGCCGGCCAACGTGAAGGACGAGACTGAGCCCGCTTTCGTGAACGACAATTATTGGTTCATCTTCCCTTTCCACGCGTACTGGGACACCAGCGCCAATGTGACGGTCAAGGACAAGCAAAAATTGCCGATTGGACAGGGTACGGCGAAGCTGGTGTCGGTGAAATATCCGGCGGAGGTTGGCGGTTACACGCCGGGGGACACCTGGGATCTGTATGTCGGGAAGGATGGACGAATTGTGCAGTTCTTCTATCATCGGGGTGGACCCAAGAAGCCGAGTCTCCTCCCAGCAACTTGGGCGGGCTACAAGAAAGCTGGCCCCCTGCTTGTCTCAACGGACCATCGCGGGACGGCGGATGGCAAGCCTGCGCGAATCTTTTTTACAAATGTGGCCGTCAAGCTGGCGGGCTCGGACAAGTGGGTGGACGCGCAATAGGAAACGCGCGATTCGTTGCGTCCATCGACGTCGTTTATACTGCTTCATCGTGGAATGAAGATTATCTCAAACCGAACCCGGCGATCTGAGGGATCCAGGGTATGACGGAAGATTCGGCTCCTCCGATCCTAGGCCATGCGCTGGATCAACCGTCCGCATTCACCGCCAAGAACTTGATCGACGATGTGCGACGAAGCCGGCAGATACCGGCCGGAATCGTTCCTCCCGTGTGCATCCTTGAGTTCGATGGAGATATCACCGACTGGCTGGTTCGAGATGGCATAGCCAAGCCCTTCGTGTCCTGGGCATGTTTTCACACCTCGATGTTCACGATGGATCTTGAAGGTGTTACCTGCGGAATCATCGCGCGAACCATCGGCGGACCCTACGCGGTACTGATTGCCGAGCAGCTGCAAGCTGCGGGGGCCAAACTCATCATCGGGCTGACTTCCGCCGGCCGTGTGTCTCCCGATTTGCCGCTCCCGTGCCTTGTGGTGGCAACCAGCGCGATTCGTGATGAGGGAACCTCTTATCACTACCTGCCGCCAGACACTGAGGTCGCGTGCAAGTCACCTGTGGTCCCGCTTCTCGAGCGGGAGTTGATCGCCACCGGATGGGCCGTGCGCTCGGGTAAGGTGTGGACGACGGATGCCCCTTACCGCGAGACTAAAGCGCAACTCAATAGATGGTCCCAGGAGGGCGTACTCGCGGTCGAGATGCAGGCCGCATCGCTTTTTGCCTTTGGCGTAGCCAGGCAAGCTTCCGTCGCCTCGGTTGCCATGGTCAGCAATGCCGTCGATCATGCGGGAGCGCAGTTCGATACCGGCTCACAGGATGATGGCCTCCGAGTTCTCAAGGGGATCGCTCGAGCAGCCCGATCTCTTTTCGCCACTGCGTGATCTGTCCAATCTGCTTTGGTGCCGACTCGGGCGGCATTACTAAGCCGCCCGGGAGCAAACCAGTTGGCTGCAAAGCCGTAACAGATACGATGTCGAACCGCCGAAACCTA